>Ga0335069_10016191_pt1 | contig 10416 bp, 10 predicted proteins | sample Lox_Sample_11_FD_206714 | JGI IMG/M metagenome (GOLD analysis project Ga0335069, IMG submission 206714) | Soil microbial communities from Loxahatchee National Wildlife Refuge, Florida, United States - Lox_Sample_1.1 | ecosystem: Environmental > Terrestrial > Soil > Wetlands | place: USA...
CTGCCTCCCGCGCTGTGAACCTTCACGGTGGTGACACCGCGGCATGACTGCGCATTCCGGCTTGAACGCGACACGTCTAGTACGCTGAGCCCAAGCCCTATTTCGATCGATTCGGTAGCAACGAACCAGGCAGCGCTTTGTCTTGGTCAGCCGATTTGCACAGCGCCGAGAAGTTCAGGAATGACAACCGGATGTTGCCCGGCGGCGACCCTCCGGTTCGGTTCGACGCTGCCAGCGACGCGCCACGCTGCGGCCACCGACAGCGAGCCCGAACGCAACGGTCGTGCCCAAGACAGCCCCGGCAAGCACATCCGAGGGAAAGTGCACGCCGACGTACACCCGGGAGTAGGCAACCGCAGCCGCCACCACAAACATCGGGATCACCAGCCACCGATAGGCAACGGCAAGGAACGTCACCAAGGCGAACGAGTTGGCGGCGTGGTTCGACGGAAACGAAAATGACTCCGAGCAGCCGACCAACATGCGCACGCCTTCTACGACATGGCACGGTCGGACTCGCGCAATGACGCCGCGCAGCGCCGTGGCGGTCGCATCGACCAACAGGAGGACACCAACCGCCCCGACGACGATCAAACGATCCCGGCGTCGGCCTCGCACCAGCACGTACAGCACGACAGGTGTCGCCGGGATCAGGAAGTTCCACTTCTCGGTGAGGGCCGGCATCACCACGTCCAACCACACGCTGTGCAGGGTATTGTTGATCAGGCTGAACAATGCCCGATCCAACTCTTCCACGGCGCCGACAAGCGGGCCGGCAACGAACCCGTAGTGGCTCAATATGTCACCCTCGCCGGCGGCTTGGCCACGCCCTTGTAGCGCACGCATCGGAAGACCGAGAAGATCCGCCCCGGTCGCCCAAGGTGCGAGGTCTCGACAACCCGCACCTTGCGAATCGCCTCGCAGGAGTCCTCCACCGGCGGCAAGGACTCCCAGTCACCCGAAGTGATGATCAGTCCGTCATGGCCGCGCAGCGCATCGAGGCCGCCCCAGATGTCGTATTGGTTCATGCGCCTGCCGGCGTTGAGGTTGTACACCCGCGGCTGGCCATCGACGTAGAACGCCAGCTCGCTGGCGATCTGGTACTGGTCGCTGATGAGGAAGAGGTTCTCACCGTCCGCCTCCCTCACCGTCTGTCCCACAGCAGCCCCCAGCTCCTTCCACCCATCCAACCGTCGTGTGAGGTCGATGCGCGGTGCAAGCGTGAGGCCCACGGACGCGGCGAGGGCGGGAAGATGTGCGACCGCGACCATCAGAAATCCCGGGACGAGGACGAGTGCAATACGGGCCGCCACCCGCCGCTGCGCCGTTCCCGCCGCCTCGAGCCGTTCGTTCCACAACCCCGCCAAGGCGACCGTCGCGGTCAGATACGCCGGAGCGGCCCAGTTGCCCTCGACCTTCTGGTACACGCTCCAGAGGAGAAGGAAGGCGAGCAACGGGACGGCGAGCATGAACAGGAACAGATGCGCATCGTCGCGTTGCTGCAACCCGCGCCGCCCGCCGGTGATCATCGCCATGACGATCGCCGCGCACAGCAGGGGCGAGATGACGGCGAGCTGGGAACCGGCGAACTCGAAGAAGGTCCGGGCTGTGAAGTGGTCTTCGACATCGGCGCCCGGCGCCGCCAGCCCCGCCTGTCCGATGACGTGTCGAAACGACACCCAATCGTGCCGCGCGTTCCACACGACGATGGGCGCGCACAGCGCCACCCCGACGAGGAGCGCGCCGTAGGGCTCGGGGCGCTTCAGCCATGGGCGAGCCAGCGGCGCGGTCAGCAGGTACGCACCCACACATGGCACGATCACGAGCATCGTGTACTTGCTCAACACCCCGCAACCGAGCGCCACGCCAAGGGCCAGCCACCAGCACCGTCGCGCCCCAGCCGTCGCGCTTTGCAACGCCTGCCACAGGCTGTAGGCGGCAACCGCCCAGAAGAACACGAACGGGGCATCGATCGTCATGAGAACGGACCCGGCGGCGTACAACGGGTTCGCACTACACGCCAGCACTGCGAGGAATCCTGCCCGCTGGCTTGCGAAGAGCTGACATGTCAAACGGTACACGAGAAGGGCCGTGCCGAACGCGAGCAGCACGGCGGGCAGACGCACGAGGAACTCCGTGTGGGGACCGAAGTGGGTCGACGCCGCGATGAGGTACGCAACCATCGGACCTTTGCTGTAGTAGCTCCAATCCAACCGCCGCGACCACTCCCAGTAATGCGCCTCGTCAGGAGCCAGGTCGATGCCGCCGCGAGCGATGTACCAAAGATGAAACGTGGTGACACCAGCCAGCAGTAACCAGGTCAGATATGCATAGCGGGTCGAGCGCTGCCGACTCCGCCGGCGTTGGGCCATAGGGCGTCGTCGTATCACTTCTGCGGCGCCGGAGGGAACGCGCCGGAGGGTCGCAAAGTACTCCGCCTGGGGCGTAGAATGTCGCCATGCGTGCTGGTCCACAGTTTTCCGACACCGCGCTCACTGTGCTGAGCGAACGTTACCTGCGTCGCGACGACTCGGGCGCACTGGCTGAGGATCCGGTGGGGATGCTCCATCGCGTCGCCGCCGCGGTTGCGGCCCCGGCGCGGCAGTTCGGCGAGGATCCGGCTTTCTGGGAAGCGCGCTTCGTCGAACGCATGCAGCGTCTCGAATTCCTGCCAAACTCGCCGACGCTGATGAACGCGGGGGTGGCGGGCGGCCAGCTCGCTGCCTGCTTCGTGCTGCCGATCAAGGATGACCTCGATGCCATCTTCACCACCTTGAGTCACATGGCTCGCATTCATCAAAGCGGCGGCGGCACGGGCTTCTCCTTCAGCGCGCTGCGCCCCCGTGCGGATCGCGTGCGCTCGACCGGCGGCATCACCTCTGGCCCGCTGTCGTTCATGGACCTCTTCGACCACACCACCGCCGTCATTCGGGCCGGCGGCCGTCGGCGCGGCGCAAATATGGCCGTGCTGCGGGTCGATCACCCCGACATCGAGGAGTTCATCGCCGCGAAGCGCACGCCGGGGCGCTTGGAGAACTTCAACCTCTCGGTGGGCGTCACCGACGCGTTCTGTGCCGCCGTCGATGCCGACGCGGACCTCGATCTGCGCAACCCGCGCACCGGCAGCATCGTACGCCGGGTCCGCGCTCGCGCCGTGTTCGAGGCCGCGGTCGAAGCCGCGTGGGAGAGCGGCGACCCCGGGCTGCTTTTCCTCGACGAGATTAACCGCCACAACGTCACCCCGTCGCTGGGCACCATCGAAGCCACCAATCCGTGCGGTGAGCAGCCGCTGTTGCCGTATGAGTCGTGCGTGCTCGGTTCATTGAACCTCGCCGCCTTCGTCTCTACCGCGGGAATGGATTGGGAGCGTTTTGGTGAAGCGATTCACGATGCCGTCGTCTTCCTCGACAACGTGGTCGAGGCAAGCAGCCATCCGGTCCCCGAAATTGCGGCGGCGACCCGGCGGACGCGCAAGATTGGCCTGGGCGTGATGGGGCTCGCCGATCTGTTGGCACACCTCGGTATTGCCTACGACTCCGAAGATGGTGTCGCGCTGGCAACGCGGATCGCCGAGTTCCTCACGACGCAGGGGCACGCGGCATCGGTCGCCCTCGGCGAGCGACGCGGTGCCTTTCCGGCGTTCCGGCAGAGCTTGTGGTGCAGGCGAGTCAGGGCCATGCGCCACGCCACGGTCACCTGCATCGCGCCCACCGGAACGATCAGCGTGCTCGCCGGCGTGTCCAGCGGGATCGAGCCGTTGTTCGCGCTGAGCATGACCCGGCGCCTCTTGGACGGCCGGCCGTTCGTCGAGCTCAACCCGGCCGCCGTCGCCGCCCTGGATCGGTTGGGCGCGCTCGGCAACGCCGCACGCGAACTGATCGCGACCAGCGGCTCCATGCGGGGCATCGAGACGCTGCCGGAGACGCTGCGGCGGCGCTTTCCGATCGCGCTCGAGATCGCGCCGGCGTGGCACGTGCGCATGCAGGCGGCCTTCCAACGACACGTCGACGCGGCGGTGTCGAAAACCGTCAACCTGCCACGCGACGCCCCCATCGACACCGTTTACCAAGTGTACGCGCTCGCCCGCCAACTCGGCCTGAAGGGCATTACCGTCTATCGCTACGGCACACGCCCCGGGCAGAGTTTATCGCTCGGTCAGGATGAGGCCGGATGCCGGGAATGCGCGGTGTAACATTTGCCCTGGAGGACAGGTCATGACCTGCCGCACACCGCTGACGCTTACCGAACTGGGAAAGTCTTCACCCGGCATCGCAAGGATAAGAACACCAGACACGGCCCCTACCGCACCGGCTTCCGGACCCCGCTGGCCGGATGTTTGCTCGATTGCAGTAGTAGCTGCCGAGTGGCTCGCAAACCGCGCGAGCGACCGGTGGCAGGCGACGGGTGGCGCGGCAGACATGCGCTTTGCCGAGAATGACAAGGAGCGGACACATGGCTGACCCCAAGACGTATAAGTCGCTAGCTACCGAGCTGCGCCGCCAACGCACCGCCCTGTTCAAAACCGTGGCCGACACCGAGGCGGATCTGCAGTTCATCGCCGAGGACCGGGAGAGCGAGCTCGAGGAGCGCGCCCAGGAAGAACGCTCTGCCCGTCTCTTCGCCCGCCTGGACCTGCGCGGCAAGCGCGCCATCGAGGAGATCGATGCGGCGCTGCGGCGCATCGCCGACGGCGTCTACGGCGTCTGTGGCGAGTGCGGCAAGAACATCCCGGTGGCGCGCTTGCGGGCGCTCCCGGCGGCACGCTGTTGTGTCGCCTGCGCCGCCGGACGCGAGGCGCGCAGTGGCGTAGTCGAGAGCGAAGAGGAAGCGGCGCGTGCCGCCCCGCTGCCGGCCGACCTGAGTTTGCTGACCGACCGCGAGGTGGAGAGCGCGCTGCGCGATCTGCTGCGCGACGACGGGCGCATCGACGCCGAAGAGCTGCGCCTGGTGCACCGACACGGGGTGGTGTACCTCGACGGTGCCGTCCCCAGCGAGGTCGAGCATCGCATCGCGCTGAAGCTGCTCACCGACGTTGCCGGCGTGCAGGAGATCGTCGATCGACTGCAGGTGAAGGAAATCCTCTGGGCGCGTGAGGACCGCTCGAAGGAGGTGCTGGACGAGCCGGCGCCGTCACGGGTCGAGCCGTCACACACCGAGGACGTCGTCAGGAGCATCGAGGAAGGCGTCGACTATGTTCCCCCGATCGAGCCGCCACCCGAGGAGGAGTGACGACAGGAGGAGTTGGTTATGCAGTTGCCGTTGCAGGTGACCTTTCGCGACATGGAGCCCTCGGCCGCGGTCGAAGCGAAGATTCGCGACCGTGCCGACAAGCTCGACCGTTACTACGACCGCATCATGGGCTGCCGGGTGGTCGTCGAAGCACCACACCGACGCCATCACCAGGGCAAGTTGTATCACGTGCGCATCGATTTGACCGTGCCGGGGGGCGAGGTGGCGGTCACTCGTGAAGCTGCCGAGAATCATGCACACGAAGACGTCTACGTCGCCGTTCGCGATGCGTTCGACGCCGCGCAACGCCGCCTCGAAGACTACGCGCGGCGTCAGCGCGGCAGCCAGAAGACGCACGCGGTGCCACCGGCTGGGCGGGTGGCCAGGCTGTTCCCGGAGCAGGGGTACGGGTTCATCGAAACGCCCGAGGGCAAGGACGTCTACTTCCATAAGAACAGTATCGTCGGCGAGGATTTCGACCGGCTCGAAGTGGGCAGCACCGTCACCTTCGTCGAGGAGGTCGGCGACAAGGGTCCGCAAGCCAGCTCGGTGCGTCCCGCTTCGGCACGCCGCGCCGCCAAGTGAGGCGCTTCACTGCGGCGGCGGGACCGATCCGATCGGTCAACCGCCGCGAGCGGCGGCACGGTGCGCCTGCGTCACCGCCGTGGCGCCGGGCCTGCCTCACACCACTGAGAACTGTCCGGCGGCGAGCTGGCGGCAAAAGTCGGCGATCGACGCGAGCTCGGCCTCGACGAGCTGCGTCGCCAACCGCCGCACCGCATCGAGGTCCGCGTCGGCCAGCGGGGCAAACTGCACGGCGGCCAACGACGGCCGATTGATGGGTTCTCCGATCCGGCTACCGAGCCACACCCACGCTTCGGCAACCCCGGGAACGTCACGGTAGACGCGCTCGGCGATGCGATGCGCGAGCACGTTGTAGATCTTGCCGACGTGGCTGACCGGATTCTTGCCCGGAGCCGCCTCGGCGCTGGCGGGACGGTTCAGCGAAATCAACCCGTTGACCCGATTGCCGCGACCCACCTCGCCGGAATCCGCGTCTTCGGCAGACGTGCCGAGCAAACTGACGTACACCCCCGTGAGCCCACGACCAGGCTGATCGAGGTGGTTGAACGCCACGCGGACTTCCGACAACGCGCCGCGGTGCGCATCGGCAAACACCTGCAAGGCAGCCTCGATCTGCGCCTTGCGCGCGAAGTACGACGCTGCGTCGGTAACGCGACTCTCGAGCAGCGGCATGGCCACCGTCAGCTGCACGTGATCGTCGGTACGAAACCCCATGACCTTCACGTCTTCGCCGCTGTCGGGAAACTCGGCTTTGAACCCGGGCGAGTTCAGATACTGCTCGGTCGCCAGCACCAAGCGCTCCGTGTCCGTCAGTGGATAGTACCCAATGCACGCCGAGGTGTCGTTGGCGCCCAGGACGGACACGTCGGCGAGGAAGATGCCGCTCAACTCGGGCGATCCCGGCGCCAGGGCGCTCTCGTACACGACCTGCGTGTCGGGATTGAGGTGACGGAGATGGCCGCGGAACCACTGGCGCGCCGATGCCGTGGCAATGTCGGCAACGGGGATCGTTTCGCCGCGGAACTCCGAGGTGGCGCGATCGCCGAAGATCAGCCGCATCGGCTTGATCTGGCGGCCACCGCCGAACGCATGCTCGACCGATCCGGCGATCAACATGCCCTTGTCGATATTGTGGTGCAGCACGCGACCGAAGCGACGCAGATACTCCTGTGACAGCGCAACGGAGATGGCGTCGGCAACCGAGTCGCAGATCGTGTCTGGATGTCCGATCCCTTTGCGCTCAACGACCTCAACGCGCTGGGCCGCAGGCCGTGGTGAGGTGAGGGGTTCAACCGTCAAGGGGCGCATCACGAGAACCGCTGCACTGCAGTATATGCGACCGCCGCCCGGGCGCAAACCTGCGCGGAGGCACCTGCGGCAACGCGGCCATCGATGATCGACCGCTATCCCGCACGTCCCGACCGCGGATGCAGCTCGCGATAATCGGCGCAGTCGTGCAACGCGTGCGCATAGGGGCAAACGGCGCGGATGACCTCGTCGTGGCACCCGTACATGTAAGGAAACGGTCGAGCATAGGCGGAGTGAACGACGGCCTGGAGCTCACGGTCGGGCAGCGCGACCCGCTGGCGCTGATTCCACCGGGCCAGCAGTGCCGCGCCGTCCTCGCGGCTGTAGCCCGCCAGCCGAAAGGCAGAGGCGAGGCGGATGGCCACGTTGTTCCGGTTTCCGGGAGTCACTGGCCCCTCCCACATTGCTCGACGAGCGGCACAGAGCGACGTCTCGGGAGTACCCACTGGCGCCGCGAGCCGGTACGGATGCGGTCCGCGAGCCCGACGCACGGCGCGCCGGGCCCGCGCGAACTGCGCCACCAGCGCCGGCACCGGATCGACCGGCGCGGTCGGCAGAAGACCGGCGGCACGGACGCCCCACAGCGCCCGAGGAGAGACGGCCAAGGCGCGAATGTCGGCGATCCCGGCGGTGAGCACCTCTTCCGGATGCAACTTCACCTTGAAAAGCCTACTGCCGCGATGCCGCGTGTTGGGCAGACGCAGCAGTCGCACCTTGTCACCGATGGTCAGATCGAAGCAACGCCGCGCACTCCCCGGCAGCGCCCGCAGCACCTCGAGACGCAACTGCGAAAAGACGCGCGGCAGATCGCGGGCGGCGCTGACACGTCCGAAGACGCGCGTATCGATGAGGAGATGAAACCCTTTCGCACCGCTGAAGTAGACGTGCACGGCAGACGCTGGCGCCAGCCAGCGCTCACGCAGCAGGCGGAATGTCTGCCGGGTCAGCTCGAGCACCGCTTCCAGATCGGCCGACGCGGGGGCATCGAAGTCGAGCGGCAGAAACGGCGCCCATACTTTGCCGTCGTAGCCAGCGATCGACGGCCGCCCGTCGATACGATGCTCGGCAAGGTACAACAGCACATCGTCGGAGAAACAGAAGATGCTGGCATAGCATTCGTCGGCACCGTAGCGCGCCACGCACTGCGGCACGTCTTCGAGCCGGACGACATGATTGCGGAATCCCGGCTGAGCCGCCGCGGCGAAATCCACGAAGCCGAAGCGCCGGCGCCGCGCCACCGCTGGGGGTGGGGGACCAAGGGTGTGCGCATCCGAATCGATTGCCATCCGCGACCTCGCCGCAGCCCCGCTCGGCGTGCTGGCGACCAGCATTACGATGCGTCACCACCGAACACAACCAGCCGCTCGCCACGCGTCGGCGTCGCGTGGTTTGACGCGCACGGACAAAACTGCGAGTATTCGCCCTCGCCGTGACAGATGCACCCGCTCGCGCCTGGCCGGCGCTTGCGGAGGTTGCATCGATCACGTATGCGGAAGCCGAGGCGGCCGAGCACACGGCTCGCGCACCCGGCGGTTCACCTCGAACGGTGAGTGTAGCTCAATGGCAGAGCACTGGACTGTGGCTCCAGGGGTTGAGGGTTCAAGCCCCTTCACTCACCCTCCCTTTTCATGAATTTCGCGCGCTTGTGGACTGCCCCCTGCCGACCAGCGTGCCGCCGCGTCGCCGCAGAAGTTCTTGCCGGCTGGGCTGTCGCCGGCCGCGTCGAGCAGGCTGTCGTCGATGAGGTCGATGCGGCGCAGAATGCACGGCGCGCGACTCACGGGCGCGGGTCCCAAGTGGCGAATTGCCCGCAAGACTTCCGTGCGCGCCAGCCCGCACGACACCCGCTCGTGTCGGGTGCGCAAGAACCGTCGCACGGCGGATGATTCGCGCTCGCGAACTTACGAGCTTCACGATTGCCGACGAATCGAAGTAGACAGCCATCTACCCTCATCGCTCGGTTGCGCGCATCTTACGCAGTCGTGCGGAGACGCCGGCCGTCGCCGAGCGGGCGCACAAGGGAGGACCGAGATCGAGAAGGTCGCCTTCCGACGGGGTCACACGACCGGCGGCGCGCAGCGCCTCGAGTGCGCTCCCGCCACGCTGGGGAAGCAAGACCGCCACTGGGTGACCGCGCTCGGTGACTTCAATTCCTTCTCCAGCACGAACCCGCCGCAGAACCCCGCTCGCATGCTGTTGCAGCTCCCGAATCCCGATTCGCTCCATGTGCGGCAACGTAGCACATGACCCTGCCCCACAGGCCCTCTCCTCCAGCAGCGCCTTGGCGAGCTTCGGCTCGGTGCAATCGTTCCGTAGCAACCGTGGGCGCGCCGCCCCTAGCCGCCTCAGGGACGGCGCCTCCAACTTGCTGAGCGTTACGACTTCGACCGCAAGTGGCGCAGGGACAGCAGACCCACCAGGGACAAGATCAACCCGAGCGCCACGATCATCCGCGGCTCCAGCACCGGCACCGGAGCCGGCGGCTGTATGACCAGCGGCGGGCCGAACAGGAGCGGATCGAAGCACCCGTCGGTGACGTAGATGATCTGCCCCGGTGTCAGCGGGCTCTGCAGCTTGATGGTGAACGTCCCGTCGGGATTCTTGGTGACCGGGATGGTATCGATCTCCGTGTCACCTGCGGTTGGATCGCTCGGCGGCCCGTCCTTGCAGACGGGCGGTGTCTCAGGGCCACAATCGAAGACGTGAATCTTGCCGTCGCACGGCGGGAGCATGCACGGGCAACTCGGATCGGAGTGGCCGGTGATCGTTGTCGACCCGTTGGTATCGCCGCCGGTGACCACGACCATCCCCGCGACGGTCGGTGTGATCGTCGGAGTGTCCGTCGGTGTAGGCGTCAGAGTGGGCGTGCACGTCGGCGTGTCGGTGGCTGTCGGGGTCGAGGTCGGAGTACTGGTCGGTGTCTGCGTCGACGTCGGAGTGCAGGTCGGGGTCTGGGTCGGCGTCTGCGTCGATGTCGGAGTGCTGGTCGGAGTCTGGGTCGGCGTCTGCGTGAGAGTCGCCGTAGAGGTGCCCGTCTCGGTTGGGGTTTCGGTCGGCGTCTCGGTGGGAGTATTGGTCGATGTCGGGGTATCGGTTGGGGTTTCAGTTGGCGTCGAGGTGTCGGTTGGCGTTTCAGTTGGTGTCTCGGTCGGTGTGTCGGTAGGCGTCGAGGTGTCGGTTGGTGTTTCAGTTGGTGTCTCGGTTGGGGTGTCGGTCGGCGTCGAGGTGTCGGTTGGGGTCTCGGTTGGGGTGGCAGTTGATGGCCCGTTGCACACGCCCATGAGGCCCGCCCCG
>Ga0335069_10016192_pt1 | contig 10416 bp, 10 predicted proteins | sample Lox_Sample_11_FD_206714 | JGI IMG/M metagenome (GOLD analysis project Ga0335069, IMG submission 206714) | Soil microbial communities from Loxahatchee National Wildlife Refuge, Florida, United States - Lox_Sample_1.1 | ecosystem: Environmental > Terrestrial > Soil > Wetlands | place: USA...
CGCGGAGGGACTTCTGGCCATGCGCCGCCGTAACTGGCTCACACTGGCCCAGAACGAGGCCACGAGCGCCGTCTATGGGATGCCCAAGGCAGCCGTAGAAATACAGGCGGCATCCGAAATATTACCGCTGGATAAGATCGCCCCCCGGCTGTTAAAGTGGGGTGTTCATTAGCTTCCTTATAGCATGTCTGACGAGCGTGCCAGCTTTGTGTCCGCCATCGATCAGGACCGCGCGGTCCTTCCGCCGGAACATCATGTCATGGTCCTGCTTATCGACGACCAGGCCATGGTCTGCGAAGCGGTCCGTCGCGCCCTGGGCAGCCAGAGTGATATCGATTTCCACTACTGCGCCGACGCCCGCGAAGCCATTGCCGTCGCAAGCCAGATTCGGCCGACGGTGATTTTGCAGGACCTGGTGATGCCAGGCATCGACGGCTTGACCCTGGTCAGCCAGTTTCGCGCAAATCCCGTGACCAGGGACATTCCCATTATTGTCCTTTCGACCAACGAAAATCCGGGGATGAAGGGGCAGGCGTTCTCACTGGGCGCCAATGATTATCTGGTAAAGCTGCCCGACCGGCTCGAATTAATTGCGCGGGTTCGGTATCACTCGAAGGCGTATTTGCACCAGTTGCAGCGCGACGCCGCCCACCGCGCGCTCCGTGAGAGCCAGCAGCAACTCATCGAAAGCAACGCCGCGCTCATCGCCCTCAATCAGAAACTCGAGGAAGCCACGCTGGCCAAATCGGAATTCCTGGCAAACATGAGCCACGAAATCCGCACGCCGATGAATGGCGTCATCGGCATGACCGCGCTGTTGCTCGATACCGACTTGACCGATGAACAGCGGGAATACGTCGATGCCACGCGCAGCAGCGCCGACGCGCTCCTGACGATCATCAATGACATTCTCGATTTCTCGAAAATCGAGTCGGGCAAGCTGGAGCTGGAAAACCACCCGTTCGAGTTGCACACCTGCATCGAAGAAGCGCTGGATTTGCTGGCGCCCAAGGCCGCGGAGAAAAAACTCGACCTGGCCTACAACGTGGACGATTCGATCCCGAAGATTCTCGTCAGCGACGTCACCCGGCTCCGCCAAATTCTGGTGAACCTCATCAGCAATGCCGTGAAGTTCACGCAGGAAGGGGAAGTGGTCATCGAAGTGACGGCTGCGGCGCACGGCGCGCGCGTCATGGAGGCCGGGCACGAACACGACACTGATTTCATCCGTCATCCCGAACAATGGCTGCTGCACTTCTCGGTGCGCGACACGGGCATCGGCATTCCGTTGGACAAACAGGACCGGCTGTTCAAATCGTTCCACCAGGTGGATGCGTCCACCACCCGCCACTACGGCGGCACAGGGCTGGGACTGGCGATCTGCAAACGGCTCGCCGACCTGATGGGCGGCCGCATCTGGGTCGAGAGCGATGCCGGCAAAGGCGCCACGTTTCATTTTACCATACTCGCCTGGGCCGGGGCGGCGCCGACGCCGGCCAATTGGCAGAGTCTGCAGGCGCCTTTGGCCGGCAAGCGACTGCTCGTCGTTGAGGACAACGCCACAAACCGCCGCGTCATCAAACATCGCGCGGAACAGTGGGGTATGATCGTTGAGTCCGTTGGCACCAGCGTGGACGCGCTTAAAGTGCTTTGCAACTTCCCGCCCGACGCCGTGATTCTCGATCTGCAATTGCCGGACGTGGACGGCCTGGCTCTGGCGGCGGAAATTCGCAAGCGTCCCTCGGCGCGCCAGCTTCCATTGCTCCTGCTTTCATCCGTCCGGTTGCGGACGGATGACGTCCGGCCGGCCGCTGTCGGCATAACTGTTTTTATTCACAAACCGATTCGGCCCGCGCAGTTGCTCGATTCCCTATCGCGCGCACTGAATGTGCAACTTCATCGCGAAAAGCGGCCGCCGGTGGCCCCGGCGTTGGATGCCGGATTCGCGCGGAAACTGCCTTTGCGCTTGCTGCTCGCGGACGACAATCCCATTAATCAGAAGGTGGGACTAAGCGTGCTGCAGAAACTGGGGTACCGGGCCGACCTCGCCAACAATGGGCTCGAAGTCGTTCGCGCCCTCGAACAGAAGGCCTACGATATTCTGTTCCTGGACGTGCAGATGCCTGAAATGGATGGCTTGGAGGCCGCCCGCCAGATTGGCCGCCGGTGGGCGCCCGACAAACGCCCCTGCATCATCGCCATGACCGGCAACGCCCTGATGGGTGACCGGGAAAAATGCCTGGAAGCGGGCATGGACGACTACATCACCAAACCGGTGCGACTGCCGGAGTTGCAGGCGGCGTTGGAACGCTGGGGACCCACCCGGTCAAGGAAATTCGACACTTCCTTCCTTACGCGCGGCGCGACCCTGCCGGTCGAGAGCCTGCTCGATCAAAGCATCCTCGCCGAACTGCGGGAAATCTCGAGCGAGGGCGATACGATGATTGGCGAATTGATCGATTTGTTTTTGGAGACAGCTCCGCAGCGCATCCTCCAAATCAACGAATCCTTGAACGACCCCGCCAGGCTTGCCTTTCACGCTCACGCCCTGAAGAGCATGAGTCTGAACCTGGGGGCGAAACGCATTGTGGACGTCGCGCAAAAATTGGAGGCCACCGCCAAAGCCGGCAACCTCGGCGACGCGCCCATCCTCCTGCGCGAACTCGAGGCAGCCTTCAGCCAGACCCGCGCGCACCTCCTGCCATTGCGGCATCAGTAAGATTTCCCCCGCTACTTCCCTCCGTTTGATTCCAACTTCCGCACCTGGGCCGCCAGATCGTTGTACTTGGCCACGATATCGTTCCGGTCCTTCACGCTATCGTTGTACTTTTTCACGAATTCATCCCGCTGCGCTACCAACTCCTTAATTGCTTCATTCTGCTTCGCAATGCCGTCGTAAGCTTCCTTCAATTTCTGTTCCAGCTTGTCAACCCCCTTGCGATAATCGGCAATTTCGTTGGTGAGAACGAGGTTGGAAGCCTGCAAACGTGCGATTTCGCGACGCTGAGTTTCAGCATTATCGGCGTTTGTCTTCGCGGCCGCGGTGAGCTCGCTGATCCGACTGTCCATTTGCGCCAACTGCGCGGTCAGTGTCGCGATTGAATTCGTCTGACTCTGGATGGCCAGGGCCTTTTCATAGACGGCGTGATTCAACGTCGTGATCTCGCTGCGCTGGGCGGCCTGTTCGCACCATTGCCATGCGCAAAGGCCGCACAACCCAAGGGCCAGCACGATGAGCAGATTTTGCTGAAAATTTCTCATGATCGTCTCATGGCCGATCCGGCGCCGCCTTGACCGCCACCGCCACGCGCTGAACGCCGGCGCGCTTCACGAAATCCAGGACGCCGATCACTGCCCCGTAAGTGGCCGTCTGCGTGCCGGTAATGAACACCGGCAGATTCGTGTTCATGCTGTAGCGGTTGGTTAATAGCGTCAGAAGTTCAGGATAGGAGAGTGGTTTGCCGTCCGCGGAAATCTGTCCGTCCCGGTTAACGGTGACATTCACGAGGTCGGGCTTCGTCATGGACGTTGCCATCGTGGCGGTTGGCAGGCTCGCCTTGAGCGTGCGCACCTTCTGCATTTGCAGGCTGACCATCATGAACGAGGCGAGGAGAAAGAACATGATGTCGATCAGCGGGATGATTTCGAGCCGCGTTCCCCGGTGTGCGAGCGGTGAGCGGATTTTCATGGCTGGCCACCGACGACGAAAGCGACCTTTTGATCGCCCGCACGGCGGACGGTTTCGAGCACTTCGACCATCGCCCCGTGCAGCGTCGCACGGTCACCACTGATGAACACCGGCGCGTTGCTGTCGCGCCGAAACCGATTGCTCAGCACCAGGCTCAACTCGGGAAGCGTGATGGGCTTCTTTTCCAGCCAAACCCCGCCCGATTTGTCCACGGCGATGTTGATCATGTCCGGCTTGAAATCGTGCCGGCCCTGGGACGCGTCCGGCAGATTGACCCGTATATTCTCCGTGCGGGTCATTTGCAGGCTCACCATCATGAAGGAGGCGAGCAGGAAGAACATGATGTCGATCAGCGGAATGATGACAATCCGCGAGCGACCGCGGGGAACGGGGGATGGTAGTTTCATTAGCAGATAATGATTATCGCAACGTTTGTTGCTTGGAACCGGCGGGGGCCGCCGGAAGTGCGCCGTCCGGTTTGGGCGCGGCGACCATGACTTCGACGTTCGTGGCTGCCGTTTCCAATTCGAACTGCAATTGCGCGATTTTAGCGGTAAAGAAATTGAACGGTATCAGGGAGAAAATCGCTATGCCCAGTCCGCACGCCGTCGCGATCAGCGCCTCGCCGATGCCGCCCGTCACGGCGGTGACGGCGAGTTCCTCGCTGCCGATATGCAGGAAGGCGCGCATCAGCCCGGTCACGGTTCCCAACAGGCCGAGCAGAGGTGCCAATGTAACGAGCGTGTCCATTACCGTGAGGAACCGGCCTGCGTGTTTCAGTTCGATCCCCGCCGCCAATTGCAGCGCCCCCTCCAGGGACGTGTGCGCGTGATTCAGGCCGCGGTGAATCATGCGGATGATTGGGTCGGCGGAATTGGCCGAGATTCCTTTCGCCGTTTCGACGTCGGAATTCTCGAGCGCCGCCAGCACCTTTTCCAGGGTCTGCGGGTCTCGTTTGCCGCGCTCGCGCAGCCACCAAAAGGTGCGTTCGCCGACGACGGCGACGGCCACAATGGCGCAGGCCAGAATCGGCCACATGACCGGGCCGCCTCGGAGGAAAAATTCCAAAACAATATTGGCAAACATGGTTATTCGAGTTTGTAGGTTATGGACACTTGGAAGAGGTGGCCGGTGGTTGACCCTGTGGGCAGCTTCCAGCGGCGCTTGACCTGCTCCACTGTATGCCGGTCCAACGCCGGAAAACCGGAGCTTCCGACCACTTCGACCGACGCAGCCTTTCCGTCGGAGTCCGCGGTAATTAATAACGTCACGACTCCCTTTTCCTCGTGCTGTTGGAAAACGTCGGGATAGTCCGGGTCTGGCCGATCCCCACCCGAACCCGTGGTATGAAGAGTAGTGGGCTGTTCCTTCAGCAACGTGGGCGACTGCATGGGGTGCAGCGGTGGCGGTTGGGCGAGCGAACTTGGCGCCAGGACATTCCCAATCGTCGGGACTGAGAAAGAGATTGCCGGCGATTCCGGGGTCACGACGACTACCTGCGGCGTTTCGGTTTTGTTCTCGTCCGATTGATCCGGGTTTAGGCTTTCGGTTTCCGTCTGAGGCGGCGGGGTTAATGGCTCAATGACGGTGGGAATGACCTGTTCGAGCGGCGGCGGTTGCGAGAGGTTGACGGCTCCGCGTTTCGCGCCCAGCACACCAACAAGCAGGAAGAGCAGGCAGATGGAATTCGCCCAGGCGAGTTTCCGGTTCGGATCGCGGTTCGCCTCTGGCAGACACAGGCGCGCCAGTTCGTCCTTCAATTCGTGCCGGTTGGTGGCGGCGTTTTGCGGGAGCGGGTTCATTGGCCGAAAGGAGAATTGTCGAAACACAAGAGAACTGGTCTTCGGCTGCGAGCGCGGTAAATTGACGGCGCATGAAAGAAGAATTGGCCAGTCGGTTCAGCGTGTCGTTGCCGCCCGGACTCTTGAAACAATTTGACGCCATGGTGGGCGAAAAAGGCTACGACAACCGGTCGCTTGCGATCGCGGACATGATCCGTGACAAGCTCGTCGAACATCACCAGCGCCTGAGCAATGAGGAAATTGCCGGCACGATCACGCTGGTTTACGATCACCACCGCCAGCACGTGCAGGGGGCCCTCACCGACATCCAGCACGATTACCACCACGCGATCATTTCCACGGTTCACGTCCACCTGGACCACCACAACTGTCTCGAAGTACTCGTCGTGCGGGGCAAAGGCGGCCTGATAAAAAGGATTGCCGACGAACTCATTGCGGCCAAAGGCGTCAAGCACGGCAAATTGACCGTCACCACGACCGGCCAGGAGTTTCCAGCGTAACATGAGACGGAACCAGCCAACCATGAGGGTCGCCACTACCCTCCCCCCACAGGATGGGGAGAGGGCAGGGTGAGGAGTTTTCAGGTTTGGCCAATCAGAACACATAACTCAGCGTTCCGAAGACCCCCAGGCGCATCCCGAATTGCGCCGCGTTCACCCCGACGCCGCTGCCGTCGCGCAGCTCGTAGATGTTGTCAGTGATATTGACGACGTCCAGACGCGCGCGCAAGAGGCGGCCTCCACCGAGCTTGTAATCCTGTCCGGCCCCGAAGCTGACGGAATAATAATTTGGAACCGAGGCGCCGTTGGGGACAGTGGTGCCGTTGCTCAAATCCATGTCCCGGCGCAGACCGCTTCCAAACAGCGCATCCGCATAGACCAGCGTGCTCCCAAAGCCTTCGTTCCAACGATACGATGTGCCGAATGAGCCGGTAATAAACTGATCATGGTCCAGATGGATCCAGTGGTCCTTCACGTACCCCAGGTCGTCGCCGCTGAACAGAAACTGGGCCGAGTTCCAGTCTTTCCCCATCGCCTTCGACATCGCGACGTTCGCATAGGTGGACCATCCCCCCAACGTGTAGGTCCCCGTGAATTCGATCCCTTCCACCTTCCCCTTGTCGTAGTTGAACGCCTGCAGAATCAGCGTCTGGCCAAACAAGCCGTCGTCCAGTTGATCCCTCGCTTCCTTGTAGTAACCGTCCACCCCGACCTGCAACCCCGGCGCCAGCTTTTGGCTGATACCGGCATCGAAGTAATTGGCCCGTTCCGCCTTGACCGATCCAATCCCGCCGGCAACAGCGGCCGGGTCCGATGCGTTCGATGTGCCGTCGAATTTATGGACCGTGTTGACCGACACGTTTTCCAGCGGCGGCGGCGTGAAGTAACGGGCGTACCCCGCGTGCAACGTCGTCGAATCCGTTGGCTGCCAGATCAGGTTTATACGCGGGCTGAGTTGGCTTCCATGATCAAATCTCGCGGAATACCAGTCAAACCTTGTGCCGTAATTCAGGGTTAGCCGAGGCACAATTTTCCATTCGTCCTGAAGGTACGCCCCGAGGAAGAGCGCATGCGCCACAGCGTTGTCCACGACGTTCGTCGCCGGGCCAGTCGGGTCTCCGCCGAACCCGGCTGTCGGAAACACGCCGGTGGTGGTGTGCGACGAGAGATATTCGTCGAGCCCCATGACACCGCCCCGAATGGTGTGGTGATCATTCAACTCGTAGCTGGCGTCGCCTTGCACGCCGCCCGAATAAAGCGTGCGGTCCACGTCGCTGGCCACGCCGTTAAAGAACAGGTCGCCAACCGGGTCCGGTTTGAAGTGGACTCCGCTGCTGCGCCCGTAAGCGGCCAGTTGCACGTTGGCCGGGCCCGTCGATTTCTGGTAGGCGGCGACGCCGTAGTAGTTCGCTTCGTTCTGGTTTTCGTCCAGGTGTGCCGAATTGAAGTTCGTGACCGACATTTGCGACGACCACGGCAGGGTGCCGCTCCCATTCGTGCCCGGCGGCAGGCCCGGGGTGTTTGGCACCTGGAAATCAGCGTAGGAAGCGCTTCCCATGAGGGTGACGCGGCTGGTGTCATCGATAATATAAGACGCGTAGGCGAACATCTTATACTGGTCGGTGCCATCGTGGAGCGCCCGGGCGCTGGGCGTGGGATTCTCGATGCCAAGGGTGTTGTGGTTATAGTCGCCGTCCACGAAGTAGTTCAGGTTGCTGTGCGAACCGCCGTACTCGAAGCTCGGCTTGATGGTGTTGTAGGTGCCGCCATACACGGACGCTGCGCCAGCGTTTTCAAACGCGCCGCTTTTCGTGGTGATATCCACCACGCCGGCAGTCCGAAAACCGTATTGCGCGGGAAGCGAACCGGTAATCAAGCGCATGCTATCGACAAAACGCGTGTCCAGTTCTTGTCCGAATCCCGATATGCCCTCGGGCAGGAGCACGTCGTTGATGCGGTACTGGATGTTGGCGTGTTCGCCGCGGAGGTGAAGGTCGCCATTCGCGGCTGAATCTTGCGCCATGCCCGGCGTGCGCAAGAGCACCTGGTTGAACGGCGCATTTTCGCCCTGCGGTTGGGCCGCGATCTGCGCGGCTGTCTGTGTATAGACCGTCGCTCCCAGATCGGGCACGATCCGGTTGCGGGCCTCGTTCAGTTTGCCGACAACCGTCACATTTTCCAGTTTGGTAACGTTGGTCGAACTGCTGGCTTCGAGCGGCGGGTTATTGGTTTGGCCAAGGGCGACGCCGCCAAGGGCGAGCGACGCCAGTCCGAGCGCGGCGTTCCGTGCCGGCCGGGTCGGGAAACCCATTTTGGCGCGCGGCCGTTGCACCGCGCGCCGGTTTATCAACTTTTTCATTTTGAAATATCGGTTCGGAATTCAGTTTCATGGTTTGGTTCGGCCGGGTCCTGCGTTGACCCGGCGTCAATTGGCCGCCTGGAAAGGGTCCCATTACGGGATTGGCCAGGACGGACTAAGTCTGAAAAGCACGCTGATCCCGGCGCGAGTATCGCGCAGGAAACCTAGAAAGCGTGTATGAAACTGGCCCGGGCGGGGCGCGGGTGAGCGAAAACCGATAATCGAACGACGCGCGCGGCGCGGCTGGCGCCGCGGGCTGCGTCCAGGAAATCAAGGAAGCCGGTAAGGCCGGCGCGACGGCAACGACCGCCGTGTCTACGTGGCCGGTGGCAAAGAGGCACACCGGGCAGGACGGCTCCTCCTGGGTTCCGTGCTCATGCAGGTGACGATGGAGGTCCGGGTTTGCGGCCAGCAGGGAGACGGTCAGTACCTCGAGCGCGAGCCAGCCGGTCAGGACTGACTTGGCTGCGCGGGCTATGGCGGAAATGAATCCCCCTCGTCGCATGGGTCGCAGGGAATTTATGCAGGGTGTCTGCGCATCGGCAACTCCAAATTGATCTTTTAATACTATTTTAGGGCGCGCGGGATTGCCGTTGCTCAATCGGCGCGCGTTGATAGATTGCCCGCGCCCGCGCCACCATGTTTGAGCTCCGGAAAATCGAATCGTTTGAACTGCCGGAACTTCAACCTTACCGGACCATGCGCCGGCAACAAGAGCAGCGGGACCAGGGCATCTTCGTGGCGGAGGGCGAAAAGGTCGTCCGCCGGCTCCTGGAAAGCCGGCTCGCGGTGGTGTCCGTGTTGCTGCCGGAAAAGTGGCTTGCTTCCTATGAGCCGCTGTTGCAGGCGCGCCGTGAGGAGATCCAGGTTTTTATCGCGGAGAAGAAACTGCTGGAAACGCTTACCGGTTTCTCGATGTACCAGGGACTGCTGGCGATAGGAAAAGTGCCGCCGCCCGTTTCCCTCGAGAGAATATTGGTGGAGTCGGTCCGGCCGCGCCTGCTCGCGGCAGTAGACCGGCTGGCGAGCGCCGAAAACATCGGCGCGTTGGTGCGCAACTGTGCCGGGTTCGGGGCGCACGCGCTGATTGTCGGTGAGACTTCCGGGAGCCCGTATTTGCGGCGCGCGGTGCGCAATTCGATGGGCACGGTTTTTCAATTGCCGATCGTGGAAACCGGGAACCTGGCCGGCGCATTGCGTGAGTTGCGCGCGCACGGCGTTCGCTGCGTCGCCGCGCACCCGCATACTGACCGCAAGACGATTTCGCAGGCCGATTTTACCAGCGACGTTTGTGTGGTGTTCGGCAGCGAAGGCGACGGCATTTCGGCGGCGGTGCTGGCGGAGTGCGACGAAGCCGTGGCCATTCCGATGCCGCCAATGGTGGATTCATTGAACGTGGGTGCCGCGGCTGCGGTGTTTCTGTACGAAGCCCGGCGGCAGCGTGGAACCTAGCACGCTACGCCACCCGCCTGGCCTGGCGCTTGGGTAATAAGCGCGCCTCGCCTCTGCGAGCCGGAACCGGCTCACCAGCCGGAAGATAATCCTTGAGGAAACGGGGTTTGTCCGAGCGACCCCCGCGTTGATAATCGCGCCACATCACCGGCGCCACCGCGGTCGGTGGCAGTTCCCGCTCGCGTGCCAGATACTCGAAAAGCAACTCCATCAATCGCATCAGCGCAATGCCATCGGTGCGACCCACCCGGCCGTGCAGCCAGTCAGACCACCTGAGAAACGCCCGGAACGGCGAGTCCACGACTGGTTCCGTCCCCCGCCCTGCCCCGCTCCAAATCAACGGCGTGGTTTCGATGAAATTGCCGCTGTTCGCCACGAGATCCCAATACCGGCTGAAGCGCCGCAGCCGTTGCATCGTGACGAAATCCAGCAGTTTGGTTTGCAGGATTTCGTACGGCGGGTGCAGATTATAAACCATTTCCCACTCGGCATCGTGCCGCACAATGGGAGTGCCTCGAAGACGTTTGAGAATCCCCACCTGAATCTCCTGCGGGCCAAGCCCGACCAGCCGATCGAAACCCGCCGCGAAACTCTCCAGAGTTTCGCCCGGCAATC
>Ga0335069_10016193_pt1 | contig 10415 bp, 23 predicted proteins | sample Lox_Sample_11_FD_206714 | JGI IMG/M metagenome (GOLD analysis project Ga0335069, IMG submission 206714) | Soil microbial communities from Loxahatchee National Wildlife Refuge, Florida, United States - Lox_Sample_1.1 | ecosystem: Environmental > Terrestrial > Soil > Wetlands | place: USA...
CCGTGTGCGTGCGCGTGCGGGTGTCGTAGTCGAGGAACTGCCCCGACTGCATCTTCACGCCCTCGAGGTCCAGCAGGTACCGGTAGCGGACGTTGCCCACGCCAGTGTCGACGATGTACCACCACTGCACGGCCCAGTACTGCGTCGGGCTGACGTCCACGCTGCAAACGCTCAAGCCCCGATTGAGCCCTTCGGGCAACTGGCACAGGTCCCGTCGCCAGTCCCAGCAGCCCGGGTAGCTGCCGTCGGCGTCCTCGCCGCCCTTGACCCAGATCTCCTTGACCAGACAGTCGTCGAGGTCGGCGTCCTCCTGCTGGTAGAGCAACTGGTACTCGGCCATCGACTTGTCCCGGATCATCCGCAGGTCGCTCCAGGGCACGCGCTTCGGGTACAGCAGGCAGCCGTCGGGGTACGGCTTAGCAATCCTCTTGTCGTGCTTCCCCTCGCAGCGATCATCAAAATGCGCCGGGAACTTGATGTGGTGGTACATCTGCCCCGTCAAAACAAGATCGTCGTCATCGTCATCGTCCGCTGGCGCCCGTTTGTCGAGGCAGTAACGGTAAATGTCGTCCGACGCCATTCTTTGCCCCTGGAGAACGAGAAGCCCGTGCGGTTCCAGGCGGCGCTCAGCGACCATATCGAACGACCGGTAGAAGCGTTGCTTTGACTCCACCGTCGTAAACGAATCGGACCAAGCGTCATCCCAGATGGCGATGTCGACCCGGGTCCCGATGTATTCCGTTTCCGCTCCGACAGCGATCCACGTCTGCTCTTTGTGCGGCGTCGGCCTTCTCCCGAGCTGCGCGACGGTGAAGCCTCGCTGAGTCCAGGAATCCTCTCCTCCAGCCTCCGGGCGGAAGCGCCCGAAATCATCGACGAGACAAGCCTCAGCGTCGACTGAGATCCCTGCGGCGATATCGCTCGAAGAGGGCTGGATTGGTTGCCTTCTGGTGAAATCATTTCTCAGCGCCTCCAGGTAACGAGTCGCCATTCCCTGGCTAATCGAGCCGATCATCCCGCGGATGTCCCGCCGCTGAACGGTGAGCCAGGCCGGCACGATGCGGGTGAAGAACATCGACTTCCCCGTGCCCGGCGCCTGGTTGATGACCACGTACTCGCGCTGGGGCGTGTCCAGCAGCTCCATGATCTTGGCGAGGCCTTCCTCCTGGAAGGGCATGATGATGCAGCCGTAATACCGTCGGGCGAAGTAAGCGATGTCCTCGATGGCCATCTTGGCCTGAGTGCGCCACTCCTTCGGCTCCTTCGGCGCTCCGGCCTCGAGGGCGTCCTTGGCCTGGCGGTACATCTTCCCGCCCATGCCGGGAGGCATCCCCTTGAGGTACGATGAGATCGTCGGCTTGGAGCGGTTCAGCTTCTCGGCGATGGCGACCTGCGTGTAGCCAGCCTCGTGCAGCTTGACGATCTGCTGCTTCTCCTCCGGCTGTAGCGGGTGCCCGCGCCTGGCGACCATCGACCGTCCTCCGTGCGGCGCTTACGGTAGCACTTCGGTCATTGTGCGTGCTTGAACCGTCCCCTTCCTATGTGCGCCGGCGGCGGGCTGCCCGAGAATTGCACGGCCGCTCAGACGGCTCGGCGACCACTGTCCGAGAATGAACCCGCCACTCGGAGTGCTAGTACGCCGAAAAAGCAGGCCGTCGCGGGCAGATACCCCGTCAGACAATCCAGGCACCGTGGCGCGAGCTCGAGAAGCATCGCCGCCGAGCTGGAGATCGCCGCACACACTGTGAGTGATGCTATCGCTGCAGATGTGCACGGTTTGTATGCATATTGCACCACTATGTGTGATGGAGACTAGAACATTCGGCTGCTCCGTTCTAGTTCTGCCGTCTGCCTAGTCACATTGAGACTACCGCCGCGCCTCGCTCGAACAGCTCCCGAAGATTTCTTGGTCAGGGGGCTTGACACCAGCGTCACCTAGGGTGTACAACAGTGGCATGACCAACACCAACGACACCACCAACAGCATCGAGCCTCCTGTTGTATTCAACATGGACCTCGCCAACGGTCCCACAAGCGTGCGGTTCTGCTACGAAGCCGCCGACGTACTCGGCGTCGACCCCTACGGGCGCGACCTGCACGTCCCGCTCGAGGATGACGAATTCACCAACGAAATCGTCGACGAGTGGGGCGATGCTCTCGAGCGTGCGGGCTACTACGTACGCTGGGACGCAGGAGACGTCGTGGTGTGGGACCTCCGCACCCTGACCAACGACGAGCGCGAAGCTTTCTACGCACAAGAGGAGAACTAACCATGACCATCACCAAGGCCCTACGCGTCTCCAAGCCAAAGTGGACCGTCAGCACTCCACAGATCTGGCACGACGGCTGGCGCGACCGTGACCGCATCTGCCGCTACCAAGGTGACTGCGTCACCTGTGGCCGACGCACCTACGCATTCGACGATGGAGAGAACGACCCTCGCGGCATCCTCGGAGACCACGCTGCATCCCCCCTCCACGCCACAGACTACGACGCAACCGGCCCCGACATCCCCCAATGCTTCATGTGCGCAAATGAGTACGAAACGTACAAGTCGGCGCTCAGCTACGACGCTCGCAGGCTCTGGAAGGACTCAAACGGTGATCCCTACGTCTCCTAGCCCACCAGAGGCCGCTCAGAGCCTCGCAGAGGCCCGCGAGCTCTCCAGCCTGTTGAGAGACGCCCGGGACCTCACCGCCGACATGACAGCCCGCCGACGCCAACTCATCCGGGAGCTCCTGGCGAGCGGTATGACCTACCGCCAGCTTGCCGCCGAGCTGGGCGTGAGCGCCACCAGGGTGCACACCATCGCTAACCCTGACCACCAACCTACCTCGCGTGACCTAACTGGTGACGTGATCGACCTCACGAAGGAGAACTAGCAATGTTCACTGACGCAGACCTCGAGATGGCCGAACTAGCCGAACAAGGCAACATGATCGCCGCTGGCATCTGCCCAATCTGTACCGACGTACTGGACCCCATGCACCCGAAGTGGGCCAAGCATGTCTGGCCGCGGACCAGGATGCGCGACGGCACCTACCGCGACACCACCCGCGAAGAATACGCGACGATGCTCGGACCCATCGACCATCAGCTAGGCGAACACATCTATTGCCAGGAAGACAGGCTATGACCAATCACAACCGCACCGATGGATGCCGCGTCACGCTCCCGATGCCGACGCATCTCGCCACACCCATCACCCACCTCTGTATCGATCCTCGCCCCTGCGAGATCCACAACAAGTGCGACGAGTGCTGTCCTGTCATCGGTTGCGACGAGTGCGGCCCCTGCCTCATCCATCAACCCGCCGACAACCACTAGACGCTTCCGCGAGTAGCAGACGCCCCCGGCCGTGAACGGGCCGCAGGTTGGCGCAAAGCGCCACACCTGCGACCGCTGGAGGGTTTCCCTCCAGCGGCCCGGGGGCGTCTTCGCGTCCTCTCCCTCTCCTAAGAACTTGGCCGAGCTCGGCGGTCGCCGAAGTCGGCTCCGGGGCCGTCGTCGACTTCGGCGGATTCGGCACTTCCCTGTAGGGAAGGAAGTGCCGAAGTGCCGAAGTCGTCTCGACTTCGGCCCCGCCGAAGTGGCGCCGAAGTGCCGCCGAAGTGCCGAAGTCAACCAATTACGTCACGGGTTTCGTCACGGGGAGCCTCCTCCCGGAACGGCTTGAGCGACGTGAGCTGATGGGTCCGGCGCGGCCCTTCCTCCACCCCGATGAACCCATCAGTAACCAACCACTGCAGAGCAACCGTCAGATGTGTGCGGCTACCCTTGAGCGACCCCACCACTGTGTTCTTCGACACACCAGGGTTCGCCTCCACGTACTTGCTCACGCGTTCCATCAGCGCCGTCGGTCGCCATTCGTCGGTCGACACCGGCGGTCGCAGATCGGCGAACACCCCACCATCAGGATCTGACCGCAGGTACAGCTCCGCCATCACCCCACCCACCGCATGCCGACGTAGGTGCCCAGGTCTGTCCTTCGTGATGGTGATGCGCGTGACCCCATCACGTCCACGCCCGAAAGGCTTCGTACACTCCACCATGAACGCAGCACCGTCAACCGCCGCCATCTTGTGTTGCGCACCGATCGCCCACCGTCCTCGCCCCTCGCGGTCCTTGATGACGTGATCGATCAACGCGCAGGCAGCACCAGTCTTCACCACCGGCCGCACCAGGGCCGCCCAGAACTTCGCCACATCGGAGTTCCCGTACGGGTCCAACCCGCACAACGCCATCGCCTCCGTCACTCCGTCGATCACCCCCAACGTCGCACCAGCAGCCTCGATCTCCCCATAGATCACCGCTCGAGCCTCCAAGGTCAGCGGTTGGTCCAAGCGGTGGTAATGGAACCGCTCCACCAGCGCGTCCACCGGCACCCCCAGGGCGCGCATACGCTCCGCCACCCCTTCGGGACCATCCTCGAAGTCCAGGTACATCACCACCCCACCGTCCAACAGCACCTCAGCCGCCCCAACCTGCACTACCCACGACTTGAGCGATTCCGGCTCTCCGTTGAAGGCGTGCGCCTTGCCCGGGTACAGCAGCGCCACTCCATCGGTGCGCTTGAGCATCGACGGCTCGACGGTGACGATCTCCCCCGCTAGGACCGGTCCGAGGTCGACCCGCTCCCAGCCCGTGAGGACCTCCTCGGCCTCCTCGGGCACCTCAGGCAGGTCTTCGGGCCACACCCACCCTCCACCCAGCGGCTGGTACCGCTGCCACGATCGCCACTCCGGGGGGTCCGCCGGCACTACGCCGGCCTCCCGGCAGCCGCTCACGTAGGCGAGGTACGCCCGCGTCTCCGCGCCGAAATCGTGCCTGCCGTTCTGCGGCGTGGGTAGCGTGGTCACTGCTGTGCTCCTTCCCTCAGAACAGCCTGCCTTTGCTCGGAGGCAGTCATTCGTGCGTGGGGCGCTGAGAGGCCCCCCTGGGTCAGCTCAGGGGGGCTCTGGCGTCCCTCAGGCGTGTTCTCGTCATCCGCCGCCGCTCACGCTCCGACGTCCCTCCCCACACGCCGTAGGGGATGTGGTGCTCGAGGGCATAATCCAGGCACGCTTGACGGACCGGGCAGCCGAAGCACACCTTCCGCCCGGCCAGGAACGAGGCGTTGGCCGCTTCGGCGAAGAAGAGCGACGTCCCCATCCCCCGACAGGCGGCGTAGCGCCGCCACCCCCAACCTGGCGGGTCGTTCATCTGACTAAGCCGACGAACACCGACAGGGGCATAATGACGTAGGACTGGCCCACGTCGCCCTTGCCCCTGCGCTTGGCCACCACGGCGTACACCTCGGTACCGGCGTTCTGAGCTTCGACGGCTGCCTCGTCGGTCCACGCGGCGAGCTCCACCCGTGCGCAGTTCTTGACCTCGAGGGTGACCGCAGGGACGCCCCCCACGTCCCCACGGTCCTTGCTGCCGCCTTGCACCCTGCGCTCGGCCCAGGGAAAGCCGTGCTCGCGCAGGTAGTCCACCACCTGCTGCTCGAACAGCGGGCCCTTCTTCACAGCAGCCGCTCGAGGACCGCGTCGATGGCGCACAGCAGCACCACCGCCGGTAGGGCCAGGAGGAGGAAGATCATCACAGGTCCTCGACGTCGATCCCGGGCGCCGGAGGGACGTAGGACGCCTCGTAGGTCCACGCGCCCTTGAAGCCCTTGGTCTTCGGCTCGTCCTGCCCTGTGCGTGTCACCTCGAGCGTGCCGTCGATCAACAGCTTCGCTCCGGACGCCTTCACCGCAGCCTTGATGGCCTTCAACATGTTCCCTTTGGCGAACAGACGCCGGTCACCGTCGGGTGTGGCGAGGGTGACGACGAGCTCCATGCGCGGGCTGCCGTCGGCCCAGAACAGGGGCTCGCCGGTCTCCATCTTCGTCTGCTGACGCGTGCTGGCGTCGGTGATACGCCCGGAGATCTTCGTCCCCACAGGGGTGCCTTCGGGGAAGGCGTTCGGCGCGCCGGGGCCGCCGAGGAGCTGGTCGATGTCTGATGTGCTCATGGTGTGTTCTCCTTTGTTTGGGTTTGCTGGATTGGTGGGAATGGCGTGCCGTTGATGGCGAAGCGGTGCGTGTCGTGGCACCAGCACTCGCATTCGCAGGCGGTCCTGCAGTCGATGTTGCGGCCGTGGTGGTTGCAGAGCTTGCACACGGCTGGATCGTCGGTCATTCGTCTCCTTTCGCCCCGATAGGGTCGTTAGTGAGTCGGCCGGGCACGCAAGTGGTGTCCGAACGTGACGCCTCGGCTGGCACCCTGTCGTTCCATAGGCATCTACGCCCGCACACGTCGGCCTTGCCGCACTCCCACGGGAGGCGATGAGGCGCACGGCACGGCTCGTTGCCGGTGTCGTCATCCTCCATCGGCATCGTCACTTACCTCCCCCTCGTTGCTTGGATCGTCGGTGTTCGCTGCGTCAGCGAACGGGCCGTCAGGGAGAACGACCTCGCCGATCTGCGCCTCATGGCCGCAGCCGGGGCAGATCGGCTCTCTCTCCCCACCGACCGCCTCAGGGCTCAGCCACGCCTCTATGTCCTCCAGGCCACAACGCCAGCCCTGGGAGAACTCGTCCTGCCCGTGCACGCCTTCAGGCGCACGGGAGCGGATGGTAGCGAGCACCCGGCGCACTTCTGCGCTCGCCTCGGGCGTCATGTTCTCGTCAGTCGTCACTTGTCGTCACGGCTCCCTTCTCCCCCTCCCCCGCGTCCGGGCCGTGCAGGTTCTCCCATGTGAGCGCCGCGGGCGTCTTGTCGCCCAGCGGACGGCTAGGCACCCAGCAGTGGACTGGGTGGGCGTCACGGGGCAGGTAGCAGTGTCGGCAGCGCCGCCATCCCAGGAGGCCCTGCGGATGGAAGCCGTGCGGTCCGACATCGTTCACAACGCCTCCTTCACACAGCAGGGGCAGGCGAGGCGCCGCACAGTCGCCGCTGCGTCTGTTAGTTCGGCCGCGAGGGCCTCCGCTTCGTCGGGCGTGAGCCGCCATGGACGGCCACGCAACTCAATGCCGGGGTCCTTGCTCACAACGATGGGCACAACCGTCACTTTCTTAGTCACCCGTTACCTCCCCCGATGTCGATGCCCGCTACCTCTGCCAACCCCGGGTGGCGCAGGGCGCGGGCGAGAACGGCGACCTCGGCTTTGGTGAGCCAGGCCGCCTCATCGATCACGATGAAGAACCCCGCCTCGTCGTCGGCGGCCCCGTGGTCGAGGCAAGTCACATGGTCGGTGGGGTCAACAAGCTGGCGCAGGACGGCGACCAGTTCCTCGTAGGTCGGCTCGCGCAGCGCCTTGACCGCCTCAGCCCGGCGGTGTGCTCGGGCGACGCCGGCAGAGCGAAGCCGGTCGATCCACTGGTTGCGCTCAAACGGCATTGTCACTTGCCCCCCCGTCGACGGCCACGGTCGCTCCGTAGCGGAGCTTGGCGTGCCTGACGGCCTCTGTCGCTGTAAGGAACACGGCCGTCTCGCCGCAGGCGTCTGTGCCCCACGCCTCGTGCATGGTTGTGAGGACCCCCGGTTCTTCGGGCGTGTGGAACACCACGACCGACGGCCGGTCGGTGGCGTGGTAGTGCTCTATCGTCCACCCTCGGAACGGTGCACAGTTACGCTTGCACGGCTCAATCGTCTGCATCACTTACCTCCCCGATCACGGCGTCGTCCCACTTGACCCGGTCAACCGTCCGCCGGTCGGGGTACTTGATGAAGAACTCCCCGCCTGCCTTGATAACGCCCCGCACCCATTGGAGCAGGTCGTCCGCCGCCAAACGGTCGGCGTCGGGATCATTCGCCACGGTCAGCTACCTCCCCGTGGGGCACTCGGTAATGCCGGGGGTCATGTCGACGCCCCGAGCCGCCAGGATGTCGACGCCCCGAGCCGCCAGGATCTGCTGTCGCATCCGGAGCAGGTAGTCCATCCCGAGGATCTCGACAAGGGTGCGCGTCACGACTGGCGTAGTCACGTCGTCTCGCACCGAGTCGAGGTACCGCTCGACGAACTGGACCTTCTCCTCGTCTGTTTGCAGTCTCACAAACTGCTTGGTCATCGGCGACAACGGCCGGGGTTCTCCGACGAGCGACTTCATCATGTCAGGCCCCATCAAACGCCCCTTTCATCATTGGGTGTCACCTTCCCGATCCCCCGGTATCGCATGTACGTCTCCAGGGCCTCTCGCAGCGCCTCGGCTTGCTCAATCGTGAGCGTCACCGTCTCTTGCTCAGCCATTACTTACCTCCCTCTCCCCCGCGTCATCCTCGGGTCAGGCGCGTCGTGGAACGGCATCAGGTGGTCGCTCTCCACCTCGCAGACGGCCTTGTCGATGGCCTCGAGCTGCTCCCACGTATGGTCCTGGGACTGCTTGAACGTGGGGACATCGCGGGGCCACAGCCGGGCCAGGTGCGCCCCGTGGCCGGCGGCCTTGACGAGCTCGATCCGCTCGGCGATGTACCGCCTGAGGTCGGCCTCCTTCGACGGCTCCGGCGGCCCGTCGCGGCTGAGGAGCACCTTGGCGCTGCGGTACTTCCGGACCTGGGCGATGACCTCGCACACCTCGCGGGCCACGTCGAGGTCCAGATGCCTGAGCGCCACGCCGCCCCCGGTGGCCGGGCAGTGGACGACGATGCCGTGGCCGACGTCCACCGGGGGCATCGGGGTGAGCGTGCACTCGTCCTGCGGGTCCTCAGGCCAGCCGATGATCCACTTGGCCTGGGCGTAGAGGGCGAGCTGGCACGCCTCTGCCAGGTCTGACGGGGCGTGGGCGTCCACCCATCCCACCTGCTGGCCGTCCTTGCGCCGTGGTGCCCAGTGGCTCCCGCCCGTCTTGAAGTCGGCGACCAGCAACCCCAGAGCACCGTCGACGATGGCGTCAAGCGTGCCGACGAGGTCGAACTCGGGGATGTAGACCGATACTTCGGCCCACTCGGTGAACGTGAGGCCGCGGCTGGCCACCATCTCCAGCACGTCCTCCACCACCGGACGGAACTCCACCGGGATGTCGTCGACGAGGACCTTGCCGGTGATGGCGGCGTTGAGGATGTCGTGCAGCGCCGTGCCCATGTCGCGCCGCTCGGTGGAGCCGCCCTTCTCGGCGCACGCCTTGACGATGGCCTTGACCTCAGCCTTGGCCGTCTCCGAGGCGTACCAGGGGTCGCCGTAGCGCATGGTGAGGGCCGCGTGCTGCGCCCTGAGCGATGAGGAGGCGTCGTAGCCCAGCAGGACCCTGGAGCCGTTCCAGGGCAGCAGGGCGTCCTTCTCGTCCAAGGTGCCGGCGAAGGTGGTCACCCTGGTGCGGCCCTTGGGCTTGGGCTCCCCCGGCAGGCGGAGCAGGTAGCGCCCCCAGCCGTCGAACGTGGGCCTGGCTGGGGCGCTGAGGAGCTGGTCTACGGCGGGGTTAGCCGGCATGGAAGTCCCTCACGACGACGCCTTCGGATTCGGCTGTCTCGGGAAGGAGCGTGCACGTTGTCAGGCTTGCGTCTGTCCAGAATGGCTTGTCGTGGCGCCACCCTGTTTCGCCGCCACCCTCAGCTTGTGCGAGGGCGCGCGCTCTTTCTTCCGATTCGGCATAGATGACGAACTTCACCGCTTCGTCCCAATCGAAGTCGTCTTCATCATGCCTCTTGAGCAGCCACAGTTTCACGTCTCCTCCTCCATCGCCTCGAGCCGCGTCTCGATCGCCTCCACGGCGCGGATGGTGCTGATGAGGGCCTCGCGGAGGACCCCCAGCGTCTCCAGCATGTGCCGCTCACGCTGGTACAGCTCGTCGATGTCCTGCTGGAACTTGACGATCTCGAAGACACTCACCGGAGGGCCGCCTGGTGCTTCTTGGTCCGGCGGTGGTCGCCTGGGTGACTGGTGCCGCCACCACAGATCGGGCACTTCGGCCATTCGACGTAATCGTGGCTGTACCGGTTCATGGCATGAACTCGCTTGCTGTCGACTTCGATGCACCACTCAGCGTGTTCGGCACGCACCCACGGGTAGCCGCAGGTGAAGCATTCGTTGGCGGTCATGCCGCAGGCGGTGCTGGCGGAGCGGGGAACGTGCCGTAGACGGCGGTGCCGCGGGCAGCGAAGGTGATGTCCGGGTATTTCTTGGCCAGGGCCTGGCGCTGCGAGCTCGCCTTCTTGTTGTCGGCGGCCTCGACGAGCTTGGCCCACTGGCCGGGGTGGGCACGGAGCTCCACCATGATCGGGTCCCACTTCGACACCCGGCCCAGGCTCGGGCGTTCCGGCGGTGCTTCCCAGGCGATGATGGTCATTGTTCTTTCCTCCTCAGGCGGTTGAACTCGTATGTCGCATGTGCCGCCGTGCACTTCTGGCAGCGGCAGCCCAGGACGTACGTGGTGTTCTTGCCATGCTTCGGAGGCTTGGCTACCCAGTGCTTCCCGGTACCACCGCAACGCAGACAGGTGACGATCGGCATCGG
>Ga0335069_10016194_pt1 | contig 10415 bp, 4 predicted proteins | sample Lox_Sample_11_FD_206714 | JGI IMG/M metagenome (GOLD analysis project Ga0335069, IMG submission 206714) | Soil microbial communities from Loxahatchee National Wildlife Refuge, Florida, United States - Lox_Sample_1.1 | ecosystem: Environmental > Terrestrial > Soil > Wetlands | place: USA: Florida...
AGCGGTACCGGACACCACATCCTGATCGACGACGCTGCCGGCAACACCGGAGCTAAGCCTATTGAACTCGTTGCGATCGCACTGGCGGGATGCACGGCATTTGATGTGATCGGAATCCTGCGCAAGAAGCGGCAGGAGGTGACGGGATACGAAGTGACAGTCGAAGCCGACCAAACTCCCGATCCACCACAAGTCTTCACCAAGGTCCGCATTCACCACATCGTCACCGGAGTGGACATCGCCGAGCACGCGCTGCGCGATGCCATCCGTCTCTCGGAGGAGAAGTACTGCTCGGTGGGTGCGATGGTGAAGCAGAGCGCGGAGATCGCATCGACGTATGAGGTCGTTCCAGTCACGAGACCGGCGTTGGTCGGTGCGTAAAGATGGACGGGGCGACATCTATCGATGATCCTCGCAGACGGGGGCGGCTGGTCGGGTTAGTGGTTGTCCTGATTGCGTTGGGTGCGGGTGCGGCGGCTCAGGACGCGATTCCGCTGACGCTGGCGGAAGCGGTGAAGATGACGCTGGCCAACAACCCAATGCACAAAGCCGCGTTAGCGGATACGAAGGCAACAGCGGCGGGCGTGCGCGAGGCGCGGGCTCCGCTGTTACCGCGCATCACGTTCGCCGAAAACTTCACCGGCGGCAATAATCCCGTGTTTGTCTTCGGGACCAAGCTGAACCAGCAAGTCTTCAAGGCTCAGGATTTCGAACTCGATCAGTTGAACCGTCCGACGGCCATTGGCAACTACGCCAGCCGCTTTTTCGGCCAGTGGAACCTGTTCGACAGCACGCAAAGCTGGAAGGCGCTCGATCGCGCCAAGTACCTGAATATCGCGGCGAATGAGCAGCTGAATCGCACCGATCAAGAGCTGGTTTATCAGACCGTGCAGGCGTACTACGGCGTGTTGCTGGCGCAGAAGCAAGTGCAGGTGGCCGAGGACGCGGTCAAGACGGTGGAGGCCATTGAGCAGCAGAGCAAGGCTAGAGTGGAGAGCGGCGTTGCCGTGGACTCCGATCTGCTGAGCGCACAGGTACAGGCGTCGGCACGGCAGCAGGAACTTATCGAGCGGCGCAACCAGCTTTCGCTGGCCCAGACCCGACTGGCGCTGGCCATGGGTGCATCCGCCGATGTGGCGTACCAGCCGAAGGAAGCGCTGGAAGAGCGGGCGCTGCCGGCGGCTGATGTCAGCCAGTTGGAAAAGATGGCGTTGGAGAAGCGTCCCGACCTGAAACGCTCCGAGTGGGAGCGCAGCGCGCAGGACAAGAGCGTCGCGATGGCGAAAGCGGCGTTCGGTCCGCGGGTGAATGCGTTTGGATCGTGGCAGGAGGACTCTCACAGTGTGGGATGGACGGGCGCGAACAACTGGCTGGCAGGCGCCGAGGTGCAGTTCGATTTGTTCGCCGGCGGTGGCAAGCGCGCCGCGCTGGCCCGCGAGAAGGCGATGCAGGAACGCGCAGCAGCGGGGTATGCAGGATTTCAGGACGCTGTGCGGCTCGAAGTGCGCAGTGCGTACTACCAATTTGACGCCGCGCAGCAGCAGGTGAAAGTGGCCCGCGGCGCGATCTCGCAAGCCGCCGAGAGCTTAAGGATCAATCAAAACCGATACGAAGGCGGGCTCAGCACGGTGACCGATATCTTGCGGGTGGAAGAGGCGACGCACCGCGCCAAGGCCGATTATTGGCAGGCAGTGTACCGCATGAACGCCAGTTATGCCGGGGTGGAACTGGCGACCGGCACTTTGACTCTCGATTCTCCGGCGGTGACGCAATGAAGAACAGGGACTATTTGGTTTTGGCGGCGGCAGCGCTCGCGGTCATGACGCTGGCGGGATGCAGCGAATCGAACCCGGCGATGCAGACGCCCGCCGAGAAGGTGCACGGCGTCGCCGTGATGGAAGTTCGCAAGGCGACGGTGCCGGACGTGGTTGAGGCCACGGGGACGGTGCGGGCGGCGCTGTCGGCGCAATTGGCCAGCCAAGTGATGGGCGCCATCACACGCGTGAACGCGCATGAGGGCGACCGGGTGCGGCGAGGGGAAGTGTTAGTGTCGATTGACGAGGCTCAGCAGCAGGCGGCGTACACCAGCGCCCAGGCGGGCTTGCAGGCATCGCAGCAGTCGATTGCGGCGGCGGATGCAGACTATACGCTGGCGGAATCGACCATGAAGCGCTACCAAATGCTCTACGACAAGAAGTCGGTGAGCCCGCAGGAATACGACGAAGTGAAGATGCGGCTGGCGGCAGCACAGGCGCGGCGCGATGCCACGCACGCCGGGCGCATGCAGGCGGAAGCAGGAGTTTCGCAGGCCAGCACCGTGATGAGTTTTACCAAAGTGCGCGCTCCGTTCGATGGACTTGTCACCGCCCGTCTGGCAGAACCGGGAGCGATGGCGACGCCGGGCGTTCCGCTGCTCGTCGTGGAAGATCCCAGCCGCTTCCGCCTCGAAGCGCAGGTGGACGAGAGCAAGATGGGCGCGGTGAAGCTTGGCGAATCGGTTCCGGTGGTGATCGATGCGCTAAGCGATAAGGCGATCACTGGCAAGGTGGCGCAGATTGTTCCTGCTGCCGATGCAGCGAGCCGCACGTTCACGGTGAAGATTGATCTCCCTTCGAACCCACAAATTCGCTCAGGCCTGTTTGGTCGCGCGCGCTTTCCGCGCGGAGAGCGCGAAGCAATCGCGATTCCCAAGACCGCGGTTCTGAATCGCGGGCAACTACAGGCGGTGTACGTCGTGGGCAACGACCAGTTGGCGAACTTGCGTTACGTCACGCTAGGGCCAGCTTCGGCGGACCAGGTCGAAATTCTTTCCGGCTTACAGAGCGGTGACCGGATCGTGGTGCAAGCCGGCGATCGTGACTTGGGCGGCAAACAGGTTGAGGGACACTGATGGCGGAAATCAAAACGCCCATGAAGATCCCGGGAGCGATCGCCGGGCAGTTCATCAACTCGAAGCTGACGCCTCTGTTCATACTGTTCTCGTTGCTGCTGGGAGGCTTCGCCATCCTGCGAACTCCGCGCGAGGAAGAGCCGCAGATCGTAGTTCCGATGCTCGATGTGTTCGTAGCGATGCCGGGAGCGTCGGCGGCAGAAGTCGAGCAGCGTGCCAGTATCCCGATGGAGCGATTGCTGCGCGAAGTTCCAGGCGTGGAGTACGTGTATTCGATTTCGCGTCCCAGCCTGAGCATGCTGGTGGTGCGCTTCTACGTGGGAACGAAAGAAGAAGACGCCATCATCAAGGCGTACAACAAGCTGTACTCGAACTTCGATCGCATTCCGCAAGGAGTTTCGCAACCGCTCATCAAAGTTCGCTCCATCGATGACGTGCCTATCTTTGGGGTCACGCTGTGGGGCAAGAATTACGACGCCTACCAACTTCGCCAGATCGCGGGCGAACTCGATGATCAGCTCAAGCAGATCGACGACGTCTCAGAAACAAGGATCATTGGCGGACTGCCGCGACAAGTGCGGGTAACGCTCGACACTGCGAGACTGACGTCGTACGGCATGACTCCGGGCGCAGTAGTTGGGCAACTGGAACAAGCCAACGCGCGCGCCGATGCGGGAAGCTTTTCGCGCGGCAACCAGGAGTTCGCGGTTGATGCAGGGCGCTACCTGGGTACCGCAGCCGACTTGCAGCAGATTGTCGTCGGGGTTAGCCAAGGGCGGCCGGTGTATCTGCGCGACGTAGCAGCGTCGATCACTGACGGAGCGTCGGAGCCCGAGGATTACGTTCTCTACAGCAACGGCGGGGCGGCAAAGAGTGGCGCGAGTGGCGATTATCCGGCGGTGACGCTCACGCTTGCCAAGCGCAAAGGAACGAACGCAACCGACATCGCGCGAGCGGCGGAAGCCAAAATCGAGTCACTGCGCGGCTACCTCCTGCCTGCCGATTTGAATGTTTCGGTCACTCGCAACTATGGCGAGACGGCCAAGGACAAGTCCGACGAGCTGCTGAAGCACCTGCTCGTCGCAACGCTGTCAGTAACGCTGCTGATTGCATTGGCGCTCGGCTGGCGCGAATCGGGTGTGGTGCTGATCGCGATTCCCGTAACGCTGGCGTTGACCCTGTTCATCTTCTACCTGTTTGGCTACACGCTGAACCGGGTCACGCTGTTTGCGCTGATTTTCTCCATCGGGATTCTCGTTGACGATGCGATTGTGGTGGTGGAGAACATCGTGCGCCATTTCCGCATGCCCACTAACTGTGGTCGGAATCTCAGCGCCATCGCGATCGAAGCGGTGGATGAAGTCGGCAACCCCACCATCCTAGCAACGTTCACGGTGATTGCCGCGATTCTGCCCATGGCGTTCGTGCGCGGATTGATGGGGCCATACATGCGGCCGATTCCGGTGGGTGCGTCGGCGGCAATGCTGTTTTCGCTAATTGTGGCGTTCGTAGTGTCACCGTGGTCGGCGCTGCGACTGCTGCATCACTACGCCGATCGCGCGACCGATGAACACGAGAAGGAAGGCTGGACCACCAAGCTCTACCGGCAAATCATGAACCCGTTGCTGGAGAGCGCCTCGCGGCGATGGATGTTTCTCGGGGGAGTGGTTGTTCTGTTGCTTCTGGCGTGTTCGCTGGTGGCGTTCAAACTGGTGAAGGTGAAGATGCTGCCCTTCGACAACAAGAGCGAGTTTCAGGTGATCGTGGACATGCCCGACGGCACGCCTTTGGAGCAGACCACCCGCGTCTCGCAGGAATTGGGACAGTACCTGGGTCAGCAACCGGAAGTAGTGAACTATCAGATCTACGCAGGCACGTCTGGACCATACAACTTCAACGGACTGGTGCGGCATTATTTTCTGCGGCGAGGCGCCAACCAGGCGGACATCCAGGTTAACCTGCTGGGACGCAAGGAGCGCAAAACGCAGAGCCACGAGATCGCCAAACGGCTGCGGCCGGGACTGGTGGCAATTGGCAACAAGTACGGGGCGCGATTGAAGGTGGCTGAGGTTCCGCCGGGGCCGCCTGTGCTGCAAACCCTGGTGGCAGAGGTGTACGGCCCCAACTACGAGCAGCAGACGGCGCTGGCGAAGCAGATCAAGCAGGTCTTCCAATCTACGCCCGGCGTGGTGGACGTCGACTGGTACGTCGAAGATCCGCAGGCGAAGTATGACGTGGTGGTCGATCTCGACAAAGCTGCGCTGCATGGCGTGTCGGCGGCAGCGGTCAGTCAGACCATACAAATGGGGTTGAACGGTGCGACGGCGGGATTGCTGCACGATCCCCAGTCGCGCGAGGACGTTCCCATTCGCGTACAGCTTGATCGCCCGGGGCGCTCGGCCATTGAGTCGCTGACGTCGATGCGGCTGCCAACTGCGACTGGCGGGCGAGTGTCGATTGCGGAAGTGACAAACGTTAAGAACGAAACCATTGACATAAGCCGCTATGGCAAAAACCTGCGGCCAGTGGTCTACGTGCTGGGCGATGTGGCGGGCGATGTCGAGAGCCCGGTGTACGCCATCATGAAGATGAACGAGGCCATCGACAAGCTGAAGACGCCCGAGGGCTACGCGATCAAGCGCTATAACGCTGAGATGCCCACCGAGACCGATCGTCTGACGATGAAATGGGACGGAGAGTGGCACATCACCATCGAGGTGTTTCGCGACCTGGGGATGGCGTTTGCGGCGGTGCTGGTGCTGATTTACATACTCGTGGTGGGATGGTTCCGCTCTTTCGTAACGCCGCTGGTGATCATGGCACCGATCCCCCTGACGCTGGTTGGTATTCTGCCGGCGCACATGCTGATGGGCGCGTTCTTCACCGCGACATCGATGATCGGGTTCATTGCGGGCGCAGGCATCATCGTGAGGAACTCGATCATCCTGGTGGACTTCATCGAACTGCGGCGCGCCCACGGGGAGCCGCTGGAGCAGGCGGTGGTGGATGCTGGAGCGGTGCGCTTCCGGCCCATGCTGCTGACTGCAGCCGCGGTGGTGGTGGGCGCCAGCGTGATCCTGTTCGATCCAATTTTCCAAGGGCTGGCGCTGTCGTTGATGGCGGGCGAAGTGGCTTCAACACTACTGTCGCGCATGACCGTGCCCGTGCTGTACTACATGGTGGAAAAACGCAAACAACCACCGGCGTCAACGCTGGAGTGCGCGCCGGAATTCTCGGAGGTGCATCCATGAATGTGGAACGCGCATTGCGGATGATTGCGGGAGGCTTCGTCATGCTCTCACTCGCACTTGGGCACTACGTCTCGCCTTACTGGTACTTGTTTACGGCGTTCGTCGGGCTGAATCTGTTCCAGTCGGCGTTCACCAACTGGTGTCCGATGATGACGATTCTGCGAAGATTTGGAATGAAGTCGGCGTAGGCAGCCTGCACACGAACCGTCGATGGCCAGCTGGATTGGGTCGTTTCGATCCTCGTCGTCGGCGTGTTGCTGACACGGTGGCAATTGCCAAAGCTGGCCTTTCCGACTGAAGGAGCTGAATTGGCGCCGAGTCTCGGCGAGATACTGTTCACAAATGAAGCCCATCCGTGAATCAAGCACCTTCGGCGCAGGGGGAACTGCTCACCATACGCTTCGATCGCCAGCCGATCGTGGGAACCACCTAGATTCAGTCTGCGGAATCGTGCGATCTGCCAGAGAAGGAATGCCCTGCTGCCAACCCGAGAAACCATGAGAGCAATTGTGCAGGTCGAGTTTCGTCCGAGCATCTTGTCGATTCGTGAGGAGATTCTCCAATCGCTCGGGCATCCAGTCGTTTCCGTTTTGGGGTTACAAGCCGCTCGAAGCCTCTATTACCACGAAGACCGGACTCATCTTGGGTTAGGAAAGGACACGCCCGGTGGTCGAGTTGCAGCGTCGGTGTCGCCATGCGCAAGCAAGGTCATCTCTTTGCCGCGGCTTGGCGGACTGCACCACCGCTATACGGTCGCTGCCTAAATCACTGCGGGTCGTGAATCGCCTTTCCGGTCTGACGATTGCTGGATTCCACGGAGAATGGCGGCTCCCCAATCCCACCCAGGCCTGAAAAATCGCTGCTGACGCTTCACGCGGCTATGTCCCGGGTTTGAATCAATACCCCGAATTCCCGCAATCACAACGGTCGGCATTCGAAGCCGGAAACGTTCTCAGTTTTGGCGAACCACAGGCGTTTTTCGCATATTTCGGCGCAAGTGAGGCAAAGTTTCGACGCAGATCAGACTAGATGGCGGAGGGAGAGGGATTCGAACCCCCGGTACCCTTTCGAGTACAGCGGTTTTCAAGACCGCCTGTTTCAACCGCTCACACATCCCTCCGCGTGAGGTGGGCGCCGCGGTGCTTCTATTGTAAAGCCAATCGCAAGAGTGATGTCCTGCCGACGTACCCGGCCAGGTCCATCCCGAGCAACAAAAAAGGCCGGGAGCAGCGCTCCCGGCCTATGAACTGCAAAGGGGTTAGGGGGTTAGAAGTTGAGCCGAATGCCAAACTCAATCTGCCGAGGAGTATTGGCCTGTCCCGGCAACACGCCCCACTGGTCCGGCGCGCTGGTATCAAGGTACGCGCCCGGAGCCGGCAGGGGATAGATGCCAGGATCTGCCAACTGGGCATGGTTAAGAATGTTGGTGAAGATCACCTGGAACTCAGCATTTAAGCGCTCGGTAATCTTAATGTTCTTCTTCAAGGCAAGGTCGAGGTTCCAGTAAGGCTGGCCGCGGCACACACCGAAGCCGCCGTCGTGGGTATCGTACCCGAGGACGGGCTGCCGAACATTATTCCACGCTGCCTGCGGGTCAGCGAACATGTTGGCGCCCAACCCGCCGGTGCCAATCCCATTCGAACCGGTGACATTGTAGTGCGCCGAAGCGCTGCTGCCGCAGTAGTTGGGTGTGATGGGGATGGCGTTTTCCGAGTTTCCGTTCCCAAAGAAGCTGCTGGAGTCGCCTTCGCCATACGCCTGCCCGCCGAAATTGGCGGTACCGAGAGTAATCGGCAAGCCAGAGCCGGCAGCGAAAATGGGAGAGAGCGACCAACCGCCCAGCACGTGGCCTAGGAATCCCGCCTGCGACTTATAGAAGTTGGGTTGGTAAACGGCGAAGAAGTTATAGACGAACGTGCGGTCAAATTGCTGCCAACCGTACCCCGTCCGGAGATTGAAGGGATCTACTGGAGTGTTGGCGCTGGTCGCCTGGTACACAGCCCCGGTACCCAATGCCCTGGACCACGTGAAGTTCGACTGCATGGTGACGCCGTGCCAAGCCTGCGACTTCACGGTGATGAAGAGCGCGTTGTAGTTGCCATAGCCAATACTGGCATTCATGCCCACACCGGAGCTTATCTGCCCGCCACAGCCTATATCTGTGGGATTCACGCAGTTGAGGGGCGTGTTCATCATGCTGCGCGGGAAATTGAAACCGCCGTTGTCCAGGTCGCTGTACAGGCTCCAGACATTCTGGATAGCGAGGTTCCCAGTGCCACTTAAACCCTCGTTGGCTACCACGGCCTGCGTGCAATTGGCGAAGCCGTTGCAATACCCAGTGCCGGCCAGGGCGGTTTCGAAGAAGGGCTGAGGCGTCACCGCCGCGGCGTTACCGATGCAGTTTGAGCCACCCATATTGTTGACATTTCCGTTGCCACAGTACGCGATCACCGTGTTGGCGTAAGCCTTGGCGAAAGTCTGACCGCCTTTGGTCATCATGTACGGCACAGCATTGAGGTTCACCCCAACGTACTCGTTGTGGATGAGCCGCCCGATATAGCCAATCTCCATGCTGACCTTGTTGCTGAGTTGGCGGGCGAATGTGAGAGTAAATGTATCTACATTGTTGGGCCTGAAGTTTGGATCCAGTCCCTCGCCTGTCGCCGTGGCAATTCCGTTTACACCGGGATATAACGGTTGAGGCAGCGTCGGCGACGCCTGCGGCAGAGGAGCGATCAGACCATCCGTGCCGACCCGGAAGGCGGTATTCGGAGTCATGCTGGTAGCGCAATTTCCATTGGCCAAAGGTGCGCTGCACTGCACCGGCTGAATCAACCCTGTACCCAGCAGGGGAACCAGCACCAGGTCAACTCCGTTCAGCCTACCGTAGGTGCGTCCATACCCCCCACGTATTACGGTCTTCCCATCGCCGAACACGTCCCACGCCGCAGCTATACGGGGACTCCACTCGCCATAGTACGGATTGTAGGGATACTTGGACGGGTGTGCCGTGTTGCCCAGAAGTGTGAAACCGACCTGCGGGTTGTACACCTGACCCTGGAGGGCGGCCGTCTCGCGGGCTTGCAAATATTGGGTGGTGCTGATGGGATTATTGTCCGGTCCAACGAAGATAACCTGTTTCCCGGTTGCCTCGGTTGGGGGCTTCTCCAGCGTCCAGCCCAGCCCGAAGGTTAGCGTAAACCTCGGGGTCATGCGCCAGGTGTCGCTACCGTAGAAGTTGAAGAAAGGAATTGTGACCTTGTCATAGGCGGGCGTAAGGGGCGGATTCAACTGCAAGCTGTTGCCGCTGCGGGTATAGGCAACCTGCGATTGCGAGACAATACCCAGCAGGGCTACATAGTCACGGCCCCACGTCGATGAATCCGACACGCCGTCGGGAACGTAACCCGTCATGTCCATCCCGACTCCGGGGCCGCTTTTCGACCCAAGCCAATAGACGGGATAGTAATTAATACCGTTGCCGTTGTCGGTGCGCTCGTGGTAATTGAAGTTGTGCTGATACATGCCGCCGAACTGGATCATGTGCTTGCCATGCAGCCAGGTTACGTCGTCGCGGAACATGTTGTCCTGGCCGTCCCAGAAACGGGTTCGCGTCTGCTGGGTGTTGACGTTGTAGGGAATGAGCACCTGGGCGCGGTCTTCGCCGAAAATCTCCAGTGCCCCGCCCAGCCCGGGAAATTGCACCGGCCCCCCCGACCTGGCCCACGCCCACCAGTTGCGCAGGTAGCTGTAGCGAAAATCGTTGGTGATGGTACTGGTGAAATTCGAGGTGAGTCCGGCGACCAGGAACCACGGTTGCTGGGGAGCGTTGGACCGTGATGCCGGGACACCCAGGGTGTCGCCTGGGAAGAAGCCACCTATATCGATCTGATCCGTAGTGGCGTTGGTGAGATTGTAATAGCGGTAGCTCGTGAAGAAATGGTGCTTGTCCCCGAAGTTGTGGTCGATCTTGGCTACCGCGAAATTGTCATTGTGGGGGAGCGACACGTTGGCCTTAAACCCCAGGGTGTTGACGCCGTCGCAGCGACTGAGGCCACATACACTCTCATTCGACGCGGGCATGTACTTGTTCCACAACTGCTGGACCATTGGGTTGATGCCGAGACCCCGCGGGTCACACGGCCCCGCCGGGCACTGCGCTGGATCGTAGGTAACCCCGTTGTACGTTACCGGCATGGGGTTCAGGTTGTAAGTCGTACCGTCGAACGTCAATAGTCCTAGGCGCATCGCAGCGGAGGGAACCATTCTTTCGA
>Ga0335069_10016196_pt1 | contig 10415 bp, 7 predicted proteins | sample Lox_Sample_11_FD_206714 | JGI IMG/M metagenome (GOLD analysis project Ga0335069, IMG submission 206714) | Soil microbial communities from Loxahatchee National Wildlife Refuge, Florida, United States - Lox_Sample_1.1 | ecosystem: Environmental > Terrestrial > Soil > Wetlands | place: USA: Florida...
ATACCCGAGCCCGAGCTGTCCTGCTGCCTGGCGGGCCTGCAGCTCCTGCCCCGTGTAGCCCTGCGCCAGCTGCCCGAGCGCCGTCATGCTGGACACGCCGGCCTGTCGGGCCGCGAGCTCCTGCTGCTGCGCCTGCTGTTGCGCCGTGAGCTGTTGCCCGTACATGCTCTGGCCCTGCGATCGCATCTGCCCGAGGCCCTGCTGCTGCAGCCCCATGGCGGAGAGTTGTTGCTGTCGATACGCTTGCGTCTCCTGTGCTCGCAACGTGGCCATCTGCTGCGCCGTTTGGGACTGGGTGGCTGCGTTCGAAAACGCGGCGTTGCGCTCCGCGAGGGCCGTGCCGCCGGCCCCTCGGCCGGACCGTGCGAGCGCGAGTGCAGATCCGAGGTTGGCCTCTTGCGCTTGCTGTAGCTGCGCCTGAGCGACGCTCGGGCCCGGGCCCTGCTGCGCGAAATCCTGCAACTGTCCTAGGGCCTGCTGTTGCTGCGCCGCGGCCCCGATGTCGCCCTGCTGATACTGCCCGGCCTGCTGTCCGTATCGTTGTCCCTGGCCCTGCATGCGGCCCGCCATGGCATTGAGACCTGCCGTCGAAGCCTGTCCCTGCTGCGTGACGCCGCTCGCGAGGCCGGCGTATCGGTTCGCCGCTCCCGTGAGGTCCCCCTGCGCCGAGACGCCATTCTGCATCGCATCACCAGCTAGGCTCTGGAGCCGTGCCGTGGCATTCTGTCCGCTCTGCTGTGCACCGTAGGCTTGCTGTCCGTATTGATTGGAGAGCTTCCCGTACGCGCCCATTTGTTGCTGCGCCATGCCGGCGGCATTCGCACCATAGCCTTGCAGTTGGCTCTGTGCCGCTGCCCCGGCAGCGCCAGCTTGCGTGCCCAGCGCCTGCGCTCGCTGTAGATTCTGCGTCCCGACTTGATTGGCGTAGTTATATTGGCTTTCTCCTGTGTTCGAAGCTCCCGACGCGAGGTCTCGCAAGCTCTGCGTCGCATTCTGCGCACTGCTCGTGTAGTCGCCGTACCGTTGCTGCCCGCCCTGCTGCGTCTGCGCGGCCCCGAGGCGATACTGCTGCTCGTCGAACCCATACGTCGCATCGTCTGGATTTTGCGAGGACCCGCCACTACTCCCGCCGCCGCCTCCATTGTTCCCGCCCAGGAGGCTGCTGCCGAAATTGACCGCTGTGCCGAAGGGATTCGTGACGGCCCCCGCGACGGTGCCCGCAAGGTTGCCGATGGATCCGAGGGGATTGCTTGTAAAGTTGCCGATGTCGTTCCCGATGTCGTCAAAAATTGACATGTCTCAACCTCGCTTCGCCGCCGGCAGGCGTCGCAGTCGCTCGGCCTTGTAGAGCTCCATCGCGAGGGCGTTGAACTGCACGCCTTCGTTGCCAGTCCCGCCCGGGACGATTGACACCATGACGCGGTAGTTACAATTGCGTACTTGCGATGGCCCGAACTGCAGATCCAACTCGTCCCCTACGGATGTCGAGACGGCGGAGGTGTTCCACGAGTACGCATCCGTCCACGAGGGAGACGAGCCACCATCGTACGAAACGAAGGCGTTCACGGTGCAGGAACGATTCCGCACTTCTCCGAGCAATCCGAACATGCGGCACCGACCCCACCCAGCCTCTCCGAACGGTCGGATGTCGCCCGTCACGAATACCTGCGTGATGGCGACGGCCGCCGAGCCGGAGTAGTCGTCCACGTAGAGGGCCGGCGTCTGCGGGATGACGCCGTTGATGAGAAGCGCTCCACCGAAAATCGACAACGAATGCAGGGCCGGCATGCCGGAGACGAAGGGGTCGAGATACCATTGCCCATTGCGCAGGTCGTAGACCACCAGGGCCTTGCCCGTCGACCCATCCGTCACGGCCCAGTAGATACAGTTCTCATTCTCGACCAGGGCCGAGTCCCGCACGATTGGATACGTCGCCATGGTGTCGCGCATCAACTGCCCGATCCATTGCGGAGCGTTCCCGCCGCGCGGCAGCAGCCAAAAGCTCCCATTGGTGCCCTGGAACAGCACGCCGAGCGAACACGCCACGATGCTGCGTTGCGACAAACATCCGACGTCACTTGGTAGCCTGCGCGGCTCTCCGAAGTCGCCATCGGCCCCATTGTCGCTTGGACCGATCCCACTCACCATATAGATGGCCTTTGCGGTGAAGATGGCCCATGCACCATCGAGAGCCGCCACGGCCGTCACGGGCTCCGGCACTGACCGACGGTATGCCGCATCACTCGACCATGAGACCTGCTCGCCTGGAAAGAACAGCTTGCTCCACTGCACTTCGTACGGGTTCTCGAGCCCGCCCACCATGAGGCGCGAGTCGCCCGCCGCGATGTAGCGGCAAGGCGGAGGTTCATCATTGGGCAGCAATCCAGATACACCATTGCGGTCGCCTTGCGTGTATAGGATCGGCTGTTTGATGAGGTCTGCGTCGGACATCGAATCGCTCAGCGTGCTGCCAACAGAAGTCGCACAGAGGTAATAAAACGTGCCGTTGACGACCGTGCGATAGAGCTCCAGCACGGGGGGCCGGCTGTACGATGCGAACATGTCGAGAGCTGGGCCTGGAAGCGCCACGGTGAAGGGGTGCCCCGTTGACGTGACCGTGATGGGGGCGCACGGTGGGGACCTCAGGATGTTGCCCCGCGCATCAATGTGGCGCCAGCACGCGACGTACTGGTGAGCTCCAGCGTCCGGGCCGGAGCCGACACCCGTGTTCATCGCCACGATGCGGCATGGCCCAAACTCGAGACCCGATGGGAACATCTGCGTGCCGTCCCATTCTTGGAGCCTCGCGGCAGCCACGTACGTGCTGCCGTTGGCCGACACCTCGTTGACGCCATCGGCCATCGGACCGTAGTCAACCCACGCGAGGTCCGAATACGACTTGGTCCAGCCGCCATTGATGAGCGTTTTGCCAATCCCGTGCACGACAAGCCGCGATGGGAGCGTGCCTACGGCCGGCAGCACGACGACGGGTGTTCGTACATCATCCTGATAGCCCACATGCTCGAGCTGCATAGCGCTAGCATCGGCCCGTATGCCGTGCGTGCTGAGGTAGCTCTGCGTGATGTCGCAAAGACGCAGCGATTGCCTAGGCTCTCCTAGGAGTGGTGACGTCACAATGTTGTCCGAGAGCCAGCAGTAGTAGCTCGTGACGCCCGATAGCGAGATGGTGAATGGTTTCCCGACGGCCGTCGCATTGTTGGCCGAGAACATTTTCGTTCCCGCATCCGACCACGCCTCGACGATGAATGCCCCGCTCGAGATGCCCGTGAGGACACAGAGCCAGCCATCAGATCCATACGGGATCGCATTCGCAGCTCCGGAGGCCGGGAGGGCAATGCCGCCACCAACCGTTCCCCCCGTCACGCCAGCCCCGCCAGTCGGGAGAAAGATCTCGTACGAAACGGTCCCCGCAACGTTGGAGATGCACAACACGTTGCCATCATTGAGTATCGTCAATGACGTGTATGCGCTCGGTGAACCGGCGCCCGCCGTGACGGTAGCGAACGCTGCGTCTGTCTTGGTGCTCGACGTGTACTTGCGAATCTTCCACGTGCCCGACGTGTAGACCGTGTAGAGCACTACATCGGCACTCAAGCACACGGCATCGCCCGATGCATCGGAGGCATTCGCAGTCGACGCCACGGCCGAATCCTGCGAGAACTGCAACGTTCCGGAATCGAATTTGTAGATATAGTTGTTTGGATAGTTGTAAAGACGTGCCAGACAATACGCCGAAGCCCCATAGCTCGCAAGTGTCGGACGCTGCAAAAATAGCGATGACACCCATTGCTCCCGAATGGGCGTTCCATCGCGCGAGTAAACGCGGAAGTGCGTCTGCGTGATGCCGCCGGCTCCGCCGAAGTCGTCCCATGCCGCGATGACGAGCGCTGATGCCGAATTCGCGTTGATGGCGCAGAGCGAGACCGTGCCAACGGCTCCGCTCAGGTTCCGCGCGGCAGGCGTGCGCGTCACGCCGTAGAAAAGGGGCAAGCTGTAGAGATTCTCCGTTGGGCTCGCTTGCGACAGCACAAGGCCCGGCGTCTTGACCGAGAACGACGTGCCTGACACGAGGAGTGCCGCCGAGCTTCCGACCTCAATGACGCGCTCGTACGCGGTGTCGGGCGGCAGCACGTTGGCATCGTACCGGTATCCCCACCGCGACACGAGACGCCCGTCCTTCCGGAGGCGCATGTTCTGCACGCTCGCGAGCAGGCCCGTCGGCAGGATGCGGGCGTCCGTTTCTTCGTGCTGGCCCTGCAGAAACGGGAACGAGATGACGTCAGCCATCAGGGCCTCCCGATGCGGCACCATCCGGCGCCCGAGCTGCAGTAGAGCCATGCCCCGATGGCCGTCGGGAGCGTGTCGATGTCCACGCCCGTGACCTTCTGGCCAGCGCACGAAACTGTCACGACGCCCGTCGCTACCATGCGCTCGACGATGACGAAGCCACGCCCTGCGTTCTCTTGGTTGGATCCTGGCAGCACGATATTGCGTGCGTCCGGGACCCGCACATGCTCTCCGACCTTCGCGAAATAGGTGGCCCCACTCGCGGGCACGATCGAGAAGGTCGACAGGGAATCGTTGTCGATCGAGTCGATGGCCTCCTGCACGTTCGCTTCGAATCGCGATAGCTGTTCGGGGAGTCGCTCGATGACGAACTGCTTGATGCCGCGCATCAAGCCCGCACGAGTGATGCCAGCGCGAGGCATTACAGTCCCCTCCGGAGGATGATGTCTCGCTGCTGCTTGCTCTGCAGAGCCGTATCGACGCGCCGCACCGGCCCGGCCCGGTTCACCTGCGCGTCGATGAGGACTCGCTCGAGCCACGCCCGATCGCGTTCAGCTGACGCCATCGCGGCCATCTGCTGCATGTCGTTGTCGCGCTGTGCAATCTTGAGCACGACATCGAGCACAACCCAATCGTCCCACCCATCGAACCCATCAAAAACGTACGTCGTGTTCGTGTACGCAATGGGGGTCCAGGTTGGGAGGTATGCGATCGAGTATGAATACGCGAGGTCCGGAGCAGGCAGAAGCCCGATGACGCCGGCCGTAACGCTCGTCGTCGACTCCGCCCCGATGTTGTAGACGAAGAATTTCTCCGGCCTTCCCGTGACGCGATTCCACTGGTCTCGATAGGAGTTCCGCTCGATCATGGACCCCTGCACGAGGCTCACGATCTGCCCGCTATCGATCGTGAGGTCGAATCCGTAGATACGGACGCAATCGGCCGGCAACGCGCACGTGCCGAACGAGTGCCCCGTGAGGGCCCCGACAGTCATGGTGGCGGGCGTCGACCACTTGAGGTAGAGCCCACTCCCCACGTCCGAAACCTTCGTCCGGAGCGCGACCCACGACTTGTTGATTTCCGTCGTGAGGTCCGCATCCGAGTGGCGTGCCGTTTGAGACACGATGTCAGCACGCCACCGAATGCGCGCGATCAACTCCGCAAGCGTGATCGCGAGGGCCATCGTCAGTACCGATCCTCGGCCTCTTCAGGCCCTTCTGCTTCGTGTTCGGCCTCCTCGTGAGGCTCTCGTTCCCACTCCTCGAAGCACAAGCGGAAGGCCTCTACAAGTGCCTCCTTGCCTGCGTCATCGAGGTCCGGGAAGGCCTTGGTGAGCTGTGCATCGACGGCAGGATCGAGGCCGGCCTCATCCTCATCCTGCATGGGTTCCTCATCTCGGCGCCGTCCTTTCGACGGGACTCCGAGCAGGATGCCGATGCTGGGCTCCTTCGCGCGAGCCATTACGCCGGCTCCGTCGTCATGTCGAGGCAGATATCGAACTGGTCCGTTGAGGCCGGCCAGGCTCCGACGTTTGCCTCGGTACCGAACTGGATTGCCCACGTGCCGTTTGCAGCATCCGGAGCCGCAGCTCCATTCACGATGCAAGTCGTGCTGGAGGCGTAGACGTAGCTCACGGAGGGCCGCACGTAGAGGCACGGAGGGAACGTGATGGTGTATTTGCCCGTCGTGGTGCCCGAGGCCGTCACGGTAATGTCCGGATGGTCGTAGACACACGACGAGGCCGTGAGGGCGCCAGCAGTACCGATGACGATATGAGCATGCGCCGTCGTTCCGGTCGCACGTACACACCGCTTCGGGAAAGCCGGCATCTCAGCAGCAGCGCCAACAGTTGACATAGCTGGGTATCTCCTTAGAAGCTGGCGAGGACGGGGAATCGCCCTTGCCGCCCCGGCGCCTTGACGACGAATGCCGGGTAGGACTTGATGCGGAGCTCGTACGTGTTCGCATCGCTCTTGCGGACCATCTGCAGCCCATCCTCACTTAGGACGGACGGGAAGCCACTGTTGCCGCCGTAGTGTAGCTCCGTCGTGTTGAAGTCCACGACGTAGCCGCTCCCAAGGGGCATGAACTTGTTCGGCCAGATGCTGATGATGCCATTGGCCGTCGCCATCTCGACCTTCGGGAAGTTGAACGTCCCTGCCTTGCCGTCGAGTATGCGCTGCCCCTTCTTTTCCAGGCTGTTCGCGAGCGCTTGCCACGCGATGGGGTGAAGCAATACATCCCTTGCCGCCATCTTGATGCCTCGCATCGAGGCCATGCGGCTGAAGATCTTCTTGATGCGATCCTCGGTCGACAGGCCCGAGCATTCGGAGGCCGTGAGGCGAACTCCAGAGCGCGTCACTGTATTGAATGAGCGATCGACATTGTTGAATAATGTGCCCGGCGTGCTGCTTGGGTCCGATGCCGGCACGTACTGAGCGAACGAGTTTACGATCGTGATCGGGCTCGCGCCGCCCGTGTACTCGCCGTAGCGCCACAGGTAGATGGTGCCAGACCATGAGGAAGGGGTCCCTTTGCTGCCGCCGCTCGTCGTCGCGACGTCGATCGTGCCCGCGTTGGCATTGACGGCCACGACGTACCCGAGCGAACCGGAGCCAAGGAGCTCATCCGTCGTTGAGCCATCGTATGCCGATGCCTGCAGGATTTGGCCGACTTCGAAGTTCACGACGTCTGACTTATTTGTCATCGTGATGGTGCCGCCCGAGAAGGCACCAACGCCGAGGCATCGATTGTCCACGAGCAGCATTTGCTCCATCGCGGCGCCGAACTGTCGAAGCTGCGAATCGAAGTTTTCTTTCTTGGAGTTCAGAAAGCTCCCCAGGTCGGAAGCCGACATGGTGATTTCCTTGTCCGTGATGAAGACACTGGCGCCATAGTCGCCCCAAGGGACGATCCACTTGGCACCGCTCACGTTGGCGTTGTTCGCCTGGCCGGCCGCGGCTTGCTGAATCGCCACCGTAGGGCCAACGCCCTGCACCTCGTGGTCCAGCAGCGCCGTGACGAAGTAGTCACCGGCGCCGCCGCCGATCTTCCTCAGCTTGTTGAGGAACATGTGATCCTCTTCGACAAGCTTGGGAATCTGTTCGCGATCGTAGTTGTACTTGAAAAACGATTGAATGAACGTCGGTAGAGCAGTCATGGGACACCCGTGTGCCCCGCGTCAGTCACCGTGGCTTGTGGAGCTCCGCCATCCCGCGACGGGCCCAGTATTGGACCATCTCGGGACTCCCGGGCTCCGGCATGTCGAGCGGTGCTGCGTCCGCGGAGCGCTCTGGAGAGAGGTTTGCGCGCTTCACGGTGGTGTCGGGCCGCCGGTCCGTCTTCGCGGAGGTGCCTGGCCTCCGGTCCGTCTGCTCGCGCCGAGGCGCGGGGTCCGAGGTGTCGAGTACGTTCCCGTAGAGGTCCTCGTAGGCCAGCTGCGCTGCCTCGGACCACGGGATTCCGACTCTCGTTCTCGGGTTGTAGTGTTCTTTCGCTTTCGCAATCACGGCATCGACGAAAGCTCGCTTGCCCGCGACGGCGGCCACGCGCGCGTCCTCGGACTCGGCCAGCCAGCCCTCGAGGGTCTTGCGCTCTTCGGCCTGTTTTTGCGCGAGCGATTGCCGCTGCGCCATCTCGGCTTGCTGTCGGTCACGCGCCGCCAGCTCCTCACGCAACGCCCGCATCTCGGCTTGCGTCTTGGCAACTGCCGGATCCGTCTTGTGGTAGCTCGTCACGATGTCGGCCTGCACGTCCTCAAGGGCCTTGCCGAAGAAGGCCTCCAGAGCGCCCCGCACGTCGCCGGCATCGCGGAGCCGCATCGCCTTATCGACGGGGGCGAAACGTTGGTGCACCTGCTGCGCAAGCTGCTGCGTTTCTCGCTGAGACTTCAGTGCTTGCGCCAAGTCGCGCCGTGCATGCGCGAGGGCTCGCGAGGGGATGTGGAGCTGATCGATCGTCTCGATGTCCTGTCCTATGGCCTGGAAGAACTCGACCAGCTTCCCATCCTGCCAGAGACGCCGCAGTGCAGCGTGTGAGTTCGTTGGTTTCGGAGGTTCTTGCTTTTCGGGCTCCGGCTCAGGCTTCGCGGCCGGCTCCGGCTTGTCCTTCGCGGCCGCATCCTGTGCCTTGAACTTGCCATCCTTGCCGCGCTCTTTCGCGCCCGGCTCTTTCGCCTTCGCGGCTGCATCGCGCGCCGCATCCAGCTCGGCCTCCCGAGCCAGCTCGGCATTTGCCATGGCGGCAAAGGCCGTGATGTCGACTGTCCCGTCGGCGTTGCGTGCAACGGTGGACTCGGGCACGGCACCATTGGTGGCGGACTGTGCAGCGGTCGTAGAGGTGGCAGGTGTTGCGGCTTCGGTCATTGCGGAGGTGCTCCTGGGGGTTGGCCGGCGGGGGCCGGCTCATTCTGCGCCTGCGCCATGGCAGGCGCAGCATTCTTTGAGTGCGCGAGGGCTTCCATCTCGGCTTGCGTCTGTGTGATTTTCTTGATGATGGCGTCGCAGTCTTCGAGGAATCGCTCGAACCATTTCAGCACGCCATCGGGGGCGTCATCGGCCTCGGCTCGGAGATACTCCTGCGCCACGCGCACCAGCATGTCCGTGAGGGCCGAAACGCCAATGAACTTGATGGGCGGACGGTATCGGAAATACCGCTTGTCGCCTGGCTCTCGGAGCTCATCCCCGTCCTCGTAGTCGAGCCACGCCTCAATTTGGACCTCGATCCAATGTTCGAATTCGTTGACATGATCGAGGTCCGCCACGGCACTCTTGGCCTGAATCATCTCGAGATAGGTCTCTTTGGAGATGGTCTGACGCTCGAGCAGCTCCGCGGCGAGCTGCATGCGATCGGCCGTCGTGTTGACGAGTCCAGACACGGCATCCACCTGGATGGCCTCGTCAGGAAGATCGCAATAGTTCTCAACGAAGTCGTATTCGCGCGACTGCTTGCCCCGCACGTGCAGCACTTGCAGCTCCGCGCCTGCATCTTTGATCTGCTTGACGACGCCGAGGATCTGCCTCGTTGCGCCAACGGCTACGCGCCGTTCGTAGTGCTTGAACGGGTTGCCGAGCCGCGCCGCAGCCTTATTCGATAGCTGCCGCATTGCGATAGCGGCCGTGACACCAGGCTCCGTTGCGCCTTGAGCCGTTCCCTGCGTGAGGCCGCTGATCTCGTACGTCAGATCCTTGAGCGAACGCTGCCAATCGATCGATGCTTCCGACGTGGCCTTCGGAACCGTCATGGTGGGTGGCGCCGGGTTCGGGTTCGTCGGCAATGGGTTGATGGGAATCCAAATCCCAATGTCATTACTGACAAGCTCCGACGGGTCAACGGTGCCCTTCTGATAGAACCCGATGAGGTTCGAGCAGAGGCGCTCGGCCTCGCTGCGCCGTTCGAGTGCCAGATTGAGCTCCATCGCTGAGTTGTACACGATGTCGAGCAGACTCGTGCTGTACCCGCCCACGCGCTGTCGTTCCCAGTAGAAGAACAGGAACGGGAAGAATGGCTGGCGCCATTCCTCATCACCACCGAGGAGGTCCGTCTCACCAACAACCATCGCGTGGGCGCCCGGCGTCTCGTCGTCGATCGGGAGACGCCATGCCTCGCGGATTTTTACTTGCCGACCAGCATCATCGGCCATCGTCGCAACGTTGTCGTTGCTCGTGTTCGTGTCCGCCGCGTAGCTCGGCGCCAGCATGATTTGCTCTTTATACTTCGGGGCTAGCGCGGCCAGCACGTGCCGATCGTACCCGTAAGTGTGGAAGCAGTTCTGTGGATTGCCGTGCTTGAGCTCGTCGACCGAGAAGTTGATCTCCCACGACATGCAGCGAGAGAGACGGATGCGCCCCCGCTTGCCATCCGCCGAGAACTCCGGCCAAAACTTCGCTACGCCCTGGTCACACCCCGAGATCGCATCGAGCATGCAGTCCGCGTAGAGTTCCCACGCATCGTCGTACTGGCCGCATCGAGACATGTTGAACGCCTCGACGCACTTTTCCGCACGCTTCGCGCGGCGCTTGACCGACCAGTCCGATGAATTGACCGCGAAGCTTGCCTTCGGCTGCTGCTTCGAGCAGATTTCGGCCCACGCCGTCGACACGATGGAT
>Ga0335069_10016197_pt1 | contig 10414 bp, 11 predicted proteins | sample Lox_Sample_11_FD_206714 | JGI IMG/M metagenome (GOLD analysis project Ga0335069, IMG submission 206714) | Soil microbial communities from Loxahatchee National Wildlife Refuge, Florida, United States - Lox_Sample_1.1 | ecosystem: Environmental > Terrestrial > Soil > Wetlands | place: USA...
GGCCACGCAACAGGCGATGCCGGCGAACATCAGCAACCCTTGCAGATAGCCGGGCGCCGATTGCGGCTCATGCGCCGTAGAGCCCGCCCCGGTGCCGGCTGCGAGCGGCCGATGCTCCGCAACCGGCGCCCGCCGTCGCAGCAGCAGCGCCAAGGGGAGCATGGTCGCGAGGCAGACCACGCCGATCCAGACATAGGCCTCGCGCCAGCCATAGGTCGAGATCGCCCATTCCAGCGCCGGCGGCCAGACCGTGCCGGCGAGATAGTTGCCGCTGGCGACCACCGCGACGGCGATGCCGCGCTGGCGCTGGAACCAGTGGGTGATGTCGGCGACCAGCGGCCCGAACGTCGCCGAGCTCCCCAGCATGCCGATCAGCACCGCCTGCACGATGACGAACTGCCAATAAGAGCCGGAGAAGGCGCTGGCGATGAAGCCCAGGCCCAACATCGTCGCGCCCACCAGCAGCGGCGGCAGGATGCCGAACTTGTCGGCGAGCCGGCCCAGCGTGACGCCGCCGACGGCGAAGCCCACCATGGTCGCGGTATAGGGCAGCGATGCGCCGCCGCGGCCGACATGGAACTCGTCCTGGATCGTGTGCAACACGACGACCGGTGCCCAGAGTCCGATGCCGCCGATCGTGGCGATGCCGAGTGCCGCAGCGACGCGGCCCCAGGCATAGAGACTGTCGGGTCGATGATGATCATCGGCCCTGGCGAGATTGTTCAATCCGATCCCCTGACTTCACGCGTCTTCTTGCGGTGGATTGTCGGACGATTCGTTACGCCGGTGGTATGAGATTTCCGTGAGGCCGCCGTCGCTTCGGCGAGGGGCTCCGCCGCGGCGACATTGAACCCATACAATGGCGCGCGGCCTGCTAGATTGGCGGCATTCTTTCAAGAAGGGGACCATCATGACCGAACGGCTGGGCGGCAAGGCCGCATTGATCACCGGCGCCACATCCGGGATCGGCCTGGCGATCGCCGAGCGCTTCGCCGCGGAGGGCGCCCGCCTGCTGCTCACCGGCCGCAACGAAGCCGAGGGCACCAAAGTGGCGCAACGCCTCGGCGCCGCCTTCGTCGCCGGCGACGTCACCGAGCGCGCACTCGCCGACCGCCTCGTCGAGGAGACGGCGAAGCGCTTCGGCCGGATCGACATCCTGGTGAACAATGCCGGGATCGTGCATCGCGGGACCGCGCTCGAGACTTCTGACGACGATTTCGCCCGCATCATGGCAGTGAACGTCGAGGCGGTGTTCCGCTTCTCCCGCGCCGCCGTGCGCCGGATGACTGGACAGTTCGAGGAGACCGGAGGCGGTCCACATGGGCGTGGAGGGGCCATCGTCAACATCGCCTCCGACTGGGCCTTCGTCGCCGGGCGCGGCGAGCTCGCCTATTGCACGTCGAAGGGAGCGGTCGTGCAGATGACCCGCGCGCTGGCGGTCGATCACGCGCGCCAGGGTGTCCGCGTCAACGCGGTGGCGCCGGGCGACGTCGAGACGCCGATGCTGCTCTCCGGCATCGCCCATCGCGGTCGTAGCGCGGCCGAAGGCCTCCGGGAGAACGGCGAGGCCATTCCCATGGGCCGGGTTGGCCAGCCGCCGGAGATCGCCGCCGCCGTCGCCTTCCTGGCCAGCGACGAAGCAAGCTTCATCACCGGCACGACGCTGCTGGTGGACGGCGGGAATACCGCCGTCTAGTCTCGCGCCAAGGACGATAAGAAGAAACCGGCAGGGGGAGAAGATGCCCGACATCGTCATCGGCGAACGCGCGCGCAAGCTCTACGGCGAGGCGCTGGTTTGGGACGACCATTCCGGATTCGATCCGGAAGGCGGCGCGCACCGGCTGGAGCATCTGCAGCGCTGGGCGAAGTCCGGCGTGCACTACCTCTCGGTCAATGTCGGCTACGACGTGATCCCCTGGCGCTCCACCCTGCGGAACCTCGCTGCGTTCCGCGCCTGGCTGCAGCAGCGGCCCGACCAATACCTGCTGGTCAAGACCGCGGACGACATCCCGCAGGCGCGGCGTGAGGGTAAGCTCGCCGTCACCTTCGACCTCGAAGGGATGAATGCGCTCGACGGCGACGTCAACATGGTCAACGTCTACTACGCCCTCGGCGTGCGGCAGATGCTGTTCGCCTACAACCTCAACAACCTCGCCGGCGGCGGCTGCCATGACGCCGATGCGGGCCTGACCGATTTCGGCCGTGCCGTGATCCGCGAGATGAACCGGGTCGGCATGCTGGTCGATTGCTCGCACACCGGCCATCGCACCACCATGGAGGCGATGGCGGCCTCCGCGGCACCGGTCATCTTCTCCCATTCCTGCGCCAAGGTGCTCTGGGGGCACGGACGCAACATCACCGACGAGCAGATCAAGGCCTGCGCCGCCACCGGCGGCGTCATCGGCATCAACGGCATCGGCAACTTCCTCGGCGAGAACGACATCAGCAGCGCCACCTTCGTCGACCACCTGGCGCATATGGCGGACCTGGTCGGCGCCGCGCATGTCGGCATCGCCCTCGACTACGCCTTCGACGCCGAGACGGTCGAAGACCTGGTCTCCGGCAACTCCGAATACTGGCCGGAGGCGGAATACCGGACGGCGTCGCACTACCTGCCGCCGGAGCAGTTGCCCGAGATCGTCGAGACCATGCTCCGCCGCGGCTTCAGCGACGCGGAGGTCACCGGCATTCTCGGCGGCAACTTCCTGCGCGTCGCGAAGGCGGTCTGGAAGTAGCGCCTCCGCTCGCTAGCGGCGCCGCCTCCGGCTTCCGCCCGAGCGCGCGGTGGTGCGCGCGATGCCGTCGGTGTCGTCGGCCTCCTCCGGCGCCGGCGCCGGCGCGGCGGATTGCGCCGGTGCCTTCCGGGGCGCCTTCGGCCGGATCAGCAGATCGCCGCTCGCCTGCCGCTTGATCTCGAAGGCGCCGGTCTTGGCCACCAGATCGGCGAGCTTGGCCGCACCGTAGGTGCGCGGGTCGAAATCCGGCGCCAGGTTGGAGAGTCGCTGGCCGACGCCGCGCAGGCCGACCCAGCCGTCCTCGTCCGACATCTGGGCGATCACCTTGGCGAGCAGCGGCGACGCCGCGCTCGGCGGCTCGAGCGACTTCAGCGACGCCGGAGCCGGGCGATCCGGCGCCGGCGCCTCGGGCAGCAGGTTCTCTGTGTAGATGAAGCGCCGGCAGGCCTGGCGGAAACTCTCCGGCGTCTTCTGGGCGCCGAAGCCGAACACGTCCACGCCCTGCTCCCGGATCCGCGCGGCAAGGCGGGTGAAGTCGCTGTCGGAGGAGACCAGGCAGAAGCCGTCGAACCGCCCGCTGTAGAGCAGGTCCATGGCGTCGATCACCAAAGCGATGTCGGAGGCGTTCTTGCCGGTCGTGTAGGCGAAGTTCTGCTGCGGCACGATCGCGTGCTTGTTGAGGATATCGGCCCAGGACTTCAATCGCGTGCCGGAGAAGTCGCCGTAGATGCGCCGCACGCTGGCCTCGCCGATCTTCGCGACCTCGTCGAACAGCCCGGCCGCGATCCGCGGCGAGGCGTTGTCGGCGTCGATCAGCACCGCAAGCCGCGGCGAACGGGGTTCCATGGCCATGAAGTTCTCCTCTTGAAAGCCGTCAGACTTGCTTCCGGATCTCCGCCGCGACCAGCTCCTGCAGATGCCAGAGGTGGCTGTCGTGGATGCCGTACTCCTCCAGCTTCACGATGGTGTGGAAGAGATAGCTGGCACAGGAGCCCCAATGCCCGGCGGCGCGCGCCAGGGTCTTCGCCACGTCCTCGACCGGCCGCTTGCCGGTGTAATAGCTGTCGCGCGGTCCGGCATAGAAGGTGAGAGCGCGCACCTTGCCGATATCGGCGGTGACGGTGATCCAGCGCAGGGTCCCGAGATCGCGCGGCTGGTCGACCTCGCGCCGCAACAGCTTGCCGAGCTGGCCGGCGAGGTCGTCGCCGGGGAGCCGGCAGATGACGCCGTGGCAGGCGCCGCCGCGGTCGAGGGCCATCATCAGGCCGGGACAGTCCGGCGTCCCCCGCCAGCGGGTCAGCTCCATGCAGAAGGAGCGATGCCAGCCGTGGGCGGTCGCCCGACGATGCTCGGCGAAATCGCATTCCGGCTTCCAAATGAGGGAGCCGTAGGCGAAGACCCAGAACGGATCGGGACCGCTTTCGGCAATGAGCTCCGCGGCGAGCACGTCGTAATCCTGCTCCGAGAGGTAGGCGCGCCCCGGCACCGGCCCGGGATCAGGTTCCTTGCGCTCGACCTGCGCCACCAAGTCCGCGGTCAGTGCCATGGCGGATTTCGCCCTCGGCCTCCGGATCGGCGCGGTCATGATCGAATCCCCGATATTGTCGCCGCCACCTTAGGGGCCTACCACCGGTCGCGCTATCGGGAATCGGTCACGATCCTGTTGGTTGCCGCGGCAAACACCCCGGGATAAGAGCCGGGAACAATTACGCAGGAACGTGCGTTGAATGCGCCGGGGCTAGGCTTTTCGATCGGAAATGACGGCAAAATGACAAACCTCACCGGCCGACCGCAGAGGGTCGGAATGGGCGGAGTGGTCGCGCTGGGCGCCGCGCTCCTGCTGCTCAACGGCTGCGCCACCCCGGCAAGCAAGCAGATCGCCGGACGCATGCTGCACACGCCGGAGTATTTCACCGGCCGCTCGACCGCCAGCATCAGCGGCGACGGCGACCTGATCCTCACCAGCAACCGGGGCGCTCATTGCGACGGGCCCTATCGGCAGGTGGCGGACGACACGACCGGAGAGGTCGGGGCCGATACCTCCGGAACGCCGAAGGGCGATTCCGGCAAGGCGACGCTTCGATGCCTCGATGGCCGTACCGGGTCCGTCCTCTTCCTGGTGGGACCGGGCGAGGCCGTCGGCACCGGCATGCTGGGCCATGACATCGTCACGCTGACCATCGGCGAGTAATACGGGCGATCGGTGAAGCGCGGCTAGCCCCGCGGCGGTACGCCGCGATTGGCCAGCACGCGGTCGATGGTCTCGGCCAACTGCGACTGGCGGAACGGCTTGTCGAGCACCGCGACGGCGCCGAGTTCCTGCGCCATCTGCAGCGGATCGTAACGCGACCGGTCGGACAGCGTCCGGCTGGAGCCGGAGATCGCGATCACCGGGACGGCGATCTCCTGTCGCCGCATCCAGTTCAGCAGCTCGAACCCGTCGCCGGCCGGCATGTAGATGTCGGTGATGACGATGTCGGGCTTCGTCTCGTCGATTGCCGACATCGCGGCGTTGGCGTCCGCCACGCAGGTCGCCCGATAGCCAATCGATTCGAGCATGCGGCGCAGGGTCTCGCGCAGCTCCGCATCATCATCGACGACCAGAACCCATGGTGCGGTTCGAGTGCCCTTCACGGCGACGGCTTTCCGGATCGATGCCACCCAGCTCTGTGGCAGAATTGTACACAGCATCGGGCCAAATATTGATATAAGTCAAGCGATTGCGCATCATTTTGGGACTATGGTTAACGCCGATCCCGAACGTCGCGCATATCACACAACACTTTGTCCGAAAGGCCGTTCCACCTTTCGGATCTAATTGGCGCCGGTCCCTGTCCCGCCGGTACCGGACGGGGGATGCGTCCGATAGAGCTGGAGCTGGGTCCGCAGCCAGGTCGCCGCGGGCGTGGCGGCCTCGCCGGGGCAGCGCACCTGGTAGGGCGCGCCGCTGAGCATGCTCTTGGTCGCCGCCTTGTCGATGAAGTCCTCCGCCGTGAAGATTTCCTTCCGGTAGTAGTCGTACTTCTGTTGCACGTGGTCGGCCGCCTTGGCGCCGTCGTATTCGCTGCCGTTGCGGATGAAGGTGCAGTCGGAGTGCCGCACGAGATCGATCAAATAGGCGATCTCGGCCGTCGGGTCGGTTGCCGCGAAGCATGGCGTGGCGGTGAGGCACAGCGCGAAAGCCAGGCTGCTCAAGAGCGTCTTCATCCCTCGTCTCCTTCGCAACTAGAGCATCGACTGCCACACCCGGGCGAAGAAGCCGCGCGCCCGTTCGGTGAAGGGGCGGCCGTCGACCCAGGTCTCGCGATCGATCGCGACCGAGATCTTCATCCCGTCCTCGAAGATACGCTCCAGCGCATCGGCGGTTTCCTTGCCGAGGATGATGGCGTCGACCTCGTCGTTGAACAGCACGCTGCGGTGATCGAAGTTCGACGAGCCGATCGCCGACCAGACGCCGTCGATCACCACGGTCTTGGAGTGCAGCACCACGTTCCGCGTCTCGTAGATCTTCACGCCGGCTTCCAGCAGGTCGAGGTAGTGCGACTGCGCTGCCGCGATCGCCTGCTGGGAGTCGCTCTTGTCCGGCAGCAGAAGCCGCACGTCGACGCCGCGCCGGGCCGCCGCCGTCAGCGCGTCCATCTCCGCCTGGGTCGGCACGAAATAGGCGGCGCTGATCCAGATCCGGCTCTCGGCATTGCGCAAGGCCGAGACCAGGGTGACGTAGTAGCGGGAGATGTTCTGCTCCGGCGTCGAGCCGATGATGCGCACCACCTGGCTGTCCCTGGCGGCAAGCTTGGGGAAGAATCCGGTTTCGTCCAGCTTCGGCCCCTTCTCGGCCTTCCAGTGCTCGACGAAGAGATGCTGCGCCTCGGCGACCGCCGGCCCCTCGATCCGGACGGCGGTGTCGCGCCACTGATCCGGCAGTTGCGTGGTGAGGCCGATCGCGGCGCCGAGGCCGCCACCCGGCTTTTGGCTTGCGGCCTTCTCCGCGGCCTTCTGGTCCGCCGCCGCTTGATCGGTGGGTGCCGCGGCGTCGGACTTCGCGGAGCCGCTGCTGCTCCCCGGCGCCTTGCTCTGGTAACTCTTGCTCATGTTGACGCCGCCGAGGATGGCGACCTCGCCGTCGGCCACCAGGATCTTGCGATGATCGCGGTCGTTGATGTTGAGCGCGTTGGCGGGATTGGGATCGATCGGATGAAAGTCGAGGAGATTGACCCCCGCCTGCTTCAGCCGGTTGAAGAAATCCGCCGGCGTGTCGCTCGACCCGTAGCTGTCGTAAATGATGTTGACGGCGACGCCCTCGCGCCGCTTCTGCAGCAGCAGTTCGGAAAGCGTCTCCTTGCCGTCGAACGTCACGTCTTCGATGGTGTAATACTCCAGGTTGATGCTGTGCCGGGCGCCACGGATCGCCGCCCCCATGGCGCGGAAGGTGGCGGCGCCGTCCTCGAGCACGGTGACTGCGTTGTCGGCGGTGAGCGGACTGCCCGCGACCGCCTCCTCGATCGCGAGATGGCGCTCCAGGATCTTGGCGCCATTGCCGGTGCCCGCCTCCGCCCCGACCTTGGCGAGCACCGCCCGACTCTCCGCGACGCCGAGCGGGCCGGATGCGCCCTCAATCTGCGGCGTCGTCGGTCCACGCTCGGCGGCGCGCTCGATGCTGGTATCGACATCGGGCACCGCGCAGGCTGCCAGCAGCCCGCACAAGGCGAGCGCGAGCAGAGAGGCGGATGGCGGTTTCGGCAATCGGGAATGCGCTGGCATCGCCGCGTCGGTCGATCGGGCTGGTTGCCGGGAACAACAGCCGCGACGGCAGGAGCGTTCCCTCCCGTTTCGCGAACCGAATCACGAACCCGCGCGGCTTGCTGGCGTCAGGTTTCGGGAATAGATAGGTGTGCCCATTCGTTCCCTCAGATTCCAACGGTCGATTCCTGTGATCGCAACCCGAGTCACTCTCCTCCTGATCGTCCTTGCTGCCCTGGGCGGCTGCACCGTCGACCGGACGGTCGAGGGCCGGGCGCTCGGCACCGGTGAGACCTTCAGCGGCACCGCGACGCCGGGCGGCATGCTGACCAGCGGCTCGCTCTCGCTCGAAAGCAGCAAGGGCGCCAAATGCGAGGGCCGCACCATGAGCGCCGAGACCGTCGGCTCCACCGTCGCCGTGCTCACCTGCGATGACGGCCGCGCCGGATCGGTGATCCTGCTCGACGGGCCGAGCCAGTCGGTCGGCACCGGCCTGCTCGGCAGCGACCAGGTGACCCTCACCATCACCAAGTGACCCGGTGACGATCCGTGCTATGATCGCAGTCTCCGTCGGCACAACACATTTCAGCGAGGCACAGGTGAAAGCGGTCGGTCTCGTCTTCTCCGGCTCCCTCCTTCTGCTCACGGCCTGCTCCACCCCGAGCACGATCCAGGGCAGCGATCTCTCGACCGGCGAGAGCTTCGCCGGCAGCTACACGCCCCATGACTTCAGCAGCATGACGACGCTCTACGACAACACGCCGGTCGTCTTCGCCAGCAGCAACATGACGATCTGCCAGGGCAAGGCTCGTGACGATGCCGGTAGTGCGATGACGCTCGACGTCAACTGCGCCGACGGCCGCTCGGGCAGCATCACGTTCACCGGCAAACCCGAGCAGATGACCGGCACCGGCAAGCTCGGCAAGGATCCGGTGACCTTCACCCTCGACAACGACGCATCGCACGGCATCGGCAAGACGCTGTATTAGCCTGATGTCCTAGACCGCCTCAGCTGAGGTGGTGCACCGGCGCGAGGCCATAGACCGGCGTCGGCAGGCCTTCCATCCGCGCCTTCAGCTGCAGCGACAGGAACTGCGAGTAGTGGCGCGACTGGTGCAGGTTTCCGCCGTGGAACCAGAGGCCTTCCTGCTGCGTCGGCTTCCACATGTTGCGGAGCTCGCCCTCCCAAGGGCCGGGATCCTTCCGCGTCGCCGAGCCGAGGCCCCAGCACTTGCCGACCCGGTCGGCCACTTCCTGCGAGATCAGCTGCGCCGCCCAGCCGTTCATCGAGCCGTAGCCGGTCGCATAGACGATGAGATCGGCCGGGAGCTCGCTGCCGTCGCTTAAGCTGACGGAGTGCGCGTTGATGCGGTCGATGGTGACGCCGGCCTTGAGCTTGATCGAGCCGTTGCAGATCAGCTCCGAGGCGCCGACGTCGATGTAGTAGCCGGAGCCGCGGCGGACGTATTTCATGAAGAGCCCGCTCTCGTCGTCGCCGAAATCGAGCAGGAAGCCCGATTTCCGCAGGCGTTCATAGAAGCCGGCGTCGCGGCGCTTGATCTCCTCGTAGAGCGGCTTCTGGAACTCGGCCAGCAGCTTGTAGGGGATCGAGGCGGCGATCAGGTCGGCGGTGTCGGTGTCGATGCCGCGCGCCATGGCGTCCTCGGACCAGAGCGGATAGGTCGTGACCTCCATCAGCGTTTCCGACCGGGAGACGTGGGTCGAGGAACGCTGCAGCATGGTCACGTCCGCGCCGTGCTCCCAGAGGTCGGCGGCGATGTCGTGGGCCGAGTTGTTCGAGCCGACCACCACGCATCTCTTCCCAGCCCAGCCCTCGCCGCCCGGATGCCTCGAGGAATGGTGCTGCGTGCCCTGGAAGTCCCTCATCCCCGGGTAATCCGGCATGTTCGGCACGGCGGACATGCCGGTCGCCAGCACGAGCTGCTTCGGCCGCAGGGTCACCGGCTTCCCGGCGCACACCACCTCGACGGTCCACTCTTTCGTGGCCGGATCGTATTTGGCGCTCTTGCACTCCGTGGAGCTCCAATAGTCGAGCTCCATGATCTTCACGTAGGATTCCAGCCAGTCGCCGATCTTGTCCTTGGGCGAGAAGACCGGCCAGTCGTCGGGGAACGGCAGATAGGGGAGATGGTCGTACCAGACCGGGTCGTGGAGGCAGAGCGACTTGTAGCGCTTGCGCCAGGAATCGCCGGGCCGCTCGTTCTTCTCGACGATGACCGTCGGCACGCCGAGGCGCTTCAGCCGCGCCGCCAGCGCGATACCGCCCTGGCCGCCGCCGATGATGACGACGTAAGGCTGCTGGGTGGTGCCGAGCGCCGCCGCCGCCTCGGTCCTCCGCTCGAGCCAGTTCTTGCGGCCGCGATGCACGCCGTGCTCGGTGCCGAGCCAGCGGTTCCGCCCCTTCTTCTCCTCGAAGCCCTTCAGCTCCTGCGCGGTGGTCAGGAGCGTCCAGCACCGGTCGCCCTGCCCCTTCTCATGCCTGAGGCGCATATGGCCACGGCCCCGGGCAAGCGCCGTCTCGAAGGTGAACCAGGCCTGGACGATGCCGTCGCTTTCGCTGGCCTCGCCGTCAAGCGCCCAGCCGCTCGGCTTCACCGATCCCAGCGTCGCCCGCAGCATATCGGCGATCTCGGCGCGGCCCTCGCAGGTCTTCAGGTTCCAGGTGAAGGCGACGAGGTCGCGCCAGAATCCGGTCTCGACGAAGAGCGCCGCCGCGCCGTCGCTGTCGCCGCGGGCCAGCGCCGCCGCGAAGCCGGAGAGCCAGGTGGTCGCGCGTTGCGTCGGGGTCGTCGGTGCGGGTGCGTTCATGGTTGTCCTGCCCAGTGGTTTCTTCGCCGGTTCCGGCGCCTTCTTGTCGAGCGGACATTATATCACGTCAGGCGCGGCCGCTCAGCACTCTCGATCACGCAAATGCGAAC
>Ga0335069_10016198_pt1 | contig 10413 bp, 6 predicted proteins | sample Lox_Sample_11_FD_206714 | JGI IMG/M metagenome (GOLD analysis project Ga0335069, IMG submission 206714) | Soil microbial communities from Loxahatchee National Wildlife Refuge, Florida, United States - Lox_Sample_1.1 | ecosystem: Environmental > Terrestrial > Soil > Wetlands | place: USA: Florida...
ATCGACGCCTATCTCACGCCGATCCTGCGCGCCTATGTCGACAAGGTGGCCCGGGCCGTGGGTCAGGCGCCGCTCTATTTCATGACCTCGTCGGGCGCCTTGGTGCGGGCGGAGGCCTTTCGCGGCCAGGACGCGGTTCTCGCGGGCCCGGCCGGCGGGGCGGTGGGGTGCGCCCAGACCGCGCGCGACGCGGGCGCGCCGGCCGTGCTGGGCTTCGACGTCGGCGGGACGTCGACCGACGTGTGCCGTTTCGCCGGCGCGCTGGAGCGGCGCGCGGGCCTGACCATCGCCGGGGTCGACCTGCGCGCCCCGGCCCTGGACGTGCAAACCGTGGCCGCCGGCGGGGGCTCGATCTTGAGCTACGACGGCTTTCGCGCCCGCGCTGGACCGCACAGCGCGGGCGCCGTGCCGGGCCCGGCCGCCTATGGCCGCGGCGGCCCCGCCACCGTGACCGACGCCAACCTGGTGCTGGGCCGGCTGGACGGGCGCTTCTTCCCCCCGGTGTTCGGCCCCGAGGGCGACCGGCCGCTCGACACCGAGGCGGCCCGGGCGCGCCTGGACGAGCTCGCTCGAGCGATGGGCGCGCCGAGCGCCGAGGCGGCGGCCGAAGGCTTCGTCGCTGTCACGGTCGAGCAGACCGCCCAGGCGATCCGGCGCATCTCCACCGAGCGCGGCTTCGACCCGCGCGGCCACGCCCTGGTGGCGTTCGGCGGCGCGGCGGGGCAGATCGCCTGCTGGACCGCCGAGGCGCTCGGCGCAGGCGAGGTGCTGTGCCCGCCCTTCGCCAGCCTGCTGTCGGCCTGGGGCATCGGCCAAGCCGAGGTGCGCAGCCTCAAGCTGGCGGGTCTTGAGGCGCCGCTCCACGCTGAGGGCCTGGGCCGGGCCGAGGCCCTGGCCGACCGCTTGCGAAGCGAGGCCGAAGCCGCGCTTAAGGCCCAGGGCGCCGAGCCGGGAGCGAGCGAACGCAGGCTGATGTTGCGCTACGACGGCGCCGACGCGGCGCTGCCGGCGCCGTTCGGATCGCCAGCGGCAATCCGCGCCGCGTTCGAGGCCGCCCACCAGCGTCTTTTCGGCTTCGTCCAGCCCGATCACCCGGTGCTGATCGCCAGCGTCGAGGTGGAATGCGCGGCCCCTTCCCCGGCGCCAGGCGCGGACCGCCTCCCGCGATCGGCTGGCGGCACCCCAAACTCACCCCCATCCCCGCCCTTCGCCCCTCAAGGGGGAAGGATTTACGCCGACGGCCAATTCCATCCCTGCCCGATCGTCGACGCCGACGCCTTTAACGCGATCGACGGCCCCGCGCTGATCGTGCGCGGCGACACCCAGATCGCGCTCAAGCCGGGCTGGCGGGCGACGCGCGAGTGGGACGGGTTGATCCGCCTGCATCACGTCCAGCCCCATAAGATCGAAACCGGCGATGTGGACCGTCCCGATCCGGTGACGCTGGAACTGTTCAACCGGCGCTTCATGGGCGTGGCCGAGGCCATGGGCGCGGCGCTGGAGCGCACGGCGCAATCGGTCAACATCAAGGAACGGCTGGATTTTTCCTGCGCCCTGTTCGACGCCGAGGGCGGCCTGGTGGCCAACGCCCCGCACATGCCCGTGCACCTTGGCTCGATGGACGCCAGCGTCAAGGCGGTCAAGGCGCGCCATCCTGAGCTGAAGCCCGGCGACGCCTTCGCCCTGAACAACCCCTACGCCGGGGGTACGCACCTGCCGGACATCACGGTGGTCATGCCGGTGTTCATGGCCGGCGAGAAAAGGCCGGCGTTCTACATGGCCGCGCGCGGCCATCACGCGGACATCGGCGGGGTCCAGCCCGGCTCGATGCCGCCGTTCTCGACCAATATCGCCGAAGAGGGCGTGCTGCTCGACGCCTTGCCCATCATGCGGGCGGGGCAACTGCTGGAGGCGGACATCCGCCGCGCCCTCGCCTCGGGCCCCTGGCCCGCCCGCGCGCCCGAGCGCAACCTGGCGGATCTGAAAGCTCAGCTCGCCGCCTGCAACGCCGGCGCCGGCGCCGTCAGCGCCATGATCGACAGCCATGGCGCGGCGATGGTGGCCCGCTACATGGGCTTCGTGCAGGACAACGCCGAGGCCTGCGTGCGCCGCGCCGTCGGCAAGTTGAAGGACGGCCACGCCCGCGTGCCGATGGACGGCGGGGCCGAGATTTACGTGCGCATCGCCGTGGACGCCGAGGCCGGCGAGGCGGTGCTGGACTTCACCGGCACCAGCGGCGTGCGGCCCAACAACTTCAACGCCCCGACCGCCATCGTCTATGCGGCGGCGCTCTATGTGTTCCGCACCCTGGTGGACGACGACATACCGCTCAACGCCGGTTGCCTGAAACCGCTCAAGATCATCGCGCCGCTAGGCTCGATGCTGGCGCCCGAGCCGCCCGCGGCGGTGGTCGCCGGCAATGTCGAGACCAGCCAGCATATCGTGGATGCGCTCTATCTGGCGCTGGGCGTCATGGCGAACGCCCAGGGCACCATGAACAACTTCACCTTTGGCGACGAGGCGCGGCAATACTACGAGACCCTGTGCGGCGGAGCGGGGGCCACCGCGCGCGCGCCGGGCGCCTCGGCCGTCCACACTCACATGACCAACACCCGCCTGACCGACCCGGAAATCCTCGAGCGGCGCTTCCCCGTGCGGCTGGAGCGGTTCGCTGTGCGGCGCGGCTCGGGCGGGACGGGCGCGCGGGCGGGCGGCGACGGCCTGGTGCGCCGGGTGCGCTTCCTGGCCCCGCTGCAGACTGCGTTGCTGTCGACCCGGCGCGAAACGGCGCCTCAGGGCCTGGACGGCGGCGGCTCGGCGCAGCCCGGACGCCAAAGTTTGATAAGCGCCTCGGGCGAGGCTAAGGACTTGCCGGGCTGCTTCTCCATCATGGCGGCCGAAGGCGAGGCGATCGAAATTCTCACCCCTGGGGGCGGGGGCCATGGATCGGAAGCTATGCCTTGAGACTTATGGTCTGAAGACCACGCGGAAGGACCCTTGATGCTGCTCGTTTCCCTGTTCGCCCTGGCGCTCGCCGGCGCCGATGCTAAGCCCGCCGCGAACACCGCAGACGCGCCCGCCTTGCCCACAGCCAAGGCCGAACCCTTCACCCCCGCGCCCGAAGAACCCTGGCCGGTGGGCGCGCCGCGCGACGATTACGGCTTCGTGTCGTGGTGCTATGGCGCCCTGGCCGGACACATGCACCTGTACGAAATGGTCAAGCCCGAGTTGGACAAGCAGAGCACCAATCCCAAGGAAGACGCCCAGCTCGACGCCGAGCAGATGAAGGCGGGAACCGAATATCTGGCGCTGTATAAGAAGGCGATGGAGGCGGCCGAAAAGGCCAGCCCGCAGCCGATCAACGCGCGCGGCGCCCAGGCGGTGCGCGCGGGCGCCGCCATCTGGGGCCCGGCTGAGGAGGCCGATCCCAAGACGCGCATGTGGTCCTATTTAAGCTGGGACCTGCCCGGCCGCTGCGAAAGCACGGCCGAGAAGCTGTATCAGACTTCGCTGGTTTCGGCCGAGGCCCTGGGCATCGACCTGGACACGCCGTCCGCCGCCGGCAAGGCCTCGGCGGTTCCCACGACCAGCGCGGCGCCGAAACCGGCCTCAGCCCCCGCCAAACCCAAGGCCGGCGCCGACCTGCGCGGCGCCCAGTAAGGGCTAAGGCGTATAGCTGATGATCGGCGCCAGCCAGCGCTCGGCGGTCCTCAGGTCCCAGCCCTTGCGCCGGGCGTAGTCCTGCACCTGATCCCGCTCGATCTTGCCCACGCCGAAGTAGTGCGCGTCAGGATGGGCGAAGTAGAGCCCCGAGACCGAGGCCGGCGGGTTCATGGCGAAGCTTTCGGTCAGGTCGATGCCGGTGGCGGCGGTCGCGTCCAGCAGGCGGAACAGGGTCTCTTTTTCCGTATGGTCCGGTTGGGCGGGATAGCCGGCGGCGGGACGGATGCCGCGATAGCCCTCGGCGATCAGGCCATCGATGCCCAGGGCCTCGTCCGGCGCGTAGCCCCAAAGCTCGGTGCGCACGCGCCGATGCATGGCCTCGGCGAAGGCTTCGGCGAAGCGGTCGGCCAGGGCGGTCGACAGGATCGCCGAGTAGTCGTCGCCCGCGGTCTTGAACCGCGCCGCGACCTCCAGTTCGCCATGGCCGGCAGTGACCGCGAAGCCGCCGATATAGTCGGCCCCTGAGCCGACCGGAGCGATGAAATCCGACAGGGCCGTGTTGGCCTTGCCCGCGCTCTTGGCCATCTGCTGGCGCAGGCTGTGCAGCCGGCCAAGCTCGGCCGTGCGGCTGTCGTCGGCGTAGACCACGATGTCGTCGCCGTCGGCGTTAGCCGGCCAGAAGCCGACCACGCCGCGCGCCTCGAACCAGTTCTCCGCGATGATCTTTTTCAGCATCGCCTGGGCGTCGGCATAGAGGCCGCGCGCCGCCTCGCCCACCACATCGTCATCCAGGATCTGCGGAAAGCGGCCGACCAGCTCCCAGCTGGCGAAGAACGGGGTCCAGTCGATGTAGCTCGCCAGATCGGCCAGGTCGTAGGGGGCGAAGACGCGGGTTCCCAGGAAGGCGGGGCGCGGCGGCGTATAGGCCGCCCAGTCGATGGCGAATGCGTTCTTGCGCGCCTGGGCGATCGGCGTGCGGGTCTTGACCTCCTGGCCGCGCGCGTACTGCTCGCGCACCTTCACGTAGTCGGCGCGGGTCGCGGCCATGTTGGCGTCGCGCTCCTGCGGCGACAGCAGGCCCGAGACCACGCCCACCGCGCGCGAGGCGTCCAGCACATAGGTGGTCGAGCCTGAATAGGCCGGTTCGATCTTAACCGCCGTGTGGGTCTTGGAGGTGGTCGCCCCGCCGATCAGCAGGGGCACGGCGAACTTGCGCCGCTCCATCTCTGCAGCCACGAACACCATCTCGTCGAGCGATGGCGTGATCAGGCCCGACAGGCCGATGATGTCGACCTTGTGCTTCTCGGCCTCATCCAGGATGCGGTCGGCGGGGACCATCACGCCCAGGTCGATCACTTCGTAATTGTTGCACTGCAGCACGACCCCGACGATGTTCTTGCCGATGTCGTGCACGTCGCCCTTGACCGTGGCCATCAGGATCTTGCCAGCCGCCTCGCGCGCGCCGCCGCCGCCGTCCTTCTCGGCCTCCATGAAGGGCAGCAGATAGGCCACCGCCTGTTTCATCACCCGCGCGGACTTGACCACCTGGGGCAGGAACATCTTGCCCGCGCCGAACAGGTCGCCGACCACGTTCATGCCGTCCATCAGCGGGCCTTCGATCACTTGCAGCGGGCGCACGGCCGCCTGACGCGCCTCTTCGGTGTCGGCTTCGATGAACTCGGTCACGCCGCGCACCAGGGCGTGCTTGATCCGCTCGGCCACCGGCGCGTCGCGCCAGGCCAGGTCGGCGCCCTGGGCCGCCTCGCCTTTCTGACCTTTGTATTTGGGCGCGAGGTCGACCAGGAATTCGGTCGGATTTTGTCCGTCCGCCCTCTGACGATTGAGAATGACGTCCTCGACCGCCCCGCGCAGTTCGGGGTCGATCTCGTCGTACACCGGCAGGTCGCCGGCGTTGACGATGCCCATGTCCATGCCGGCGTTGATGGCGTGGTACAGGAACACCGAGTGGATCGCCCGGCGCACCGGCTCGTTGCCACGGAAACTGAACGAGACGTTCGACACCCCGCCCGAGATGCGCGCATAGGGCAGAAGCTGCTTGATGCGGCGCGTGGCCTCGATGAAATCGACCGCGTAGTTGTTGTGCTCCTCGATCCCCGTCGCCACCGCGAAGATGTTGGGATCGAAGATGATGTCCTCGGGCGGGAAGCCGATCTTCTGGGTCAGCAGCTCATAGGCCCGCCGACAAATCTCGACCTTGCGCGCCTCGGTGTCGGCCTGGCCGGCCTCATCGAACGCCATCACCACCACCGCCGCGCCGTAGCGCAGGCATTGGGTGGCCTGCTGCAGGAACTTGGCCTCGCCCTCCTTGAGCGAGATCGAGTTGACGATGCACTTGCCCTGCACGCACTTCAGGCCCGCCTCGATCACCTCCCACTTGGAACTGTCGATCATCAGCGGCACGCGCGCGATGTCGGGCTCGGCCGCGATCAGGTTGAGGAAGGTGATCATGGCCTGCTTGGAGTCGAGCAGGCCCTCGTCCATGTTCACGTCGATGATCTGGGCGCCGGCTTCCACCTGCTGGCGCGCCACGGCCAGGGCGGCGGGATAGTCGCCCTCCACCACCAGCTTGCGGAATTTGGCCGAGCCGGTGACGTTGGTCCGCTCGCCGATGTTGATGAAGACGGGACGCATCACGCCAGCTCGAACGGTTCGAGGCCCGACAGCCGTAGCGCCGGCGGGCGCTCGATCGGCGTGCGCGGTTTCATGCCGGCCACCGCCTCGGCGACGTGGCGGATGTGGTAGGGCGTGGTTCCGCAGCAGCCGCCCAGGATGTTGACCAAGCCCTCCTCGGCCCACGCGTGCAGCATGTGGGCGGTCTCGTGCGGCTGCTCGTCGTACTGGCCCATAGCGTTCGGCAGGCCGGCGTTGGGATAGGCGGCGACCAGGGTGTCGGCGATGCGCGCCATCTCGGCGATGTGCGGGCGCATCAGCTCCGCGCCCAGGGCGCAGTTGAACCCCACCGCGAAGGGCCGCGCGTGGCGCACGCTGTTCCAGAACGCCTCGGCCGTCTGGCCGGTGAGGGTGCGGCCCGAGCGGTCGGTGATGGTGCCCGAAATCCAGATCGGCAGCGGTTCCAGCCCGTCGTCCTCCAGGTCCATGATCGCCTTCAGCGCGGCCTTGGCGTTGAGCGTGTCGAAGATGGTCTCGACCAGGAACAGGTCCACCCCGCCTTCGTGCAGCGCCAGCACCTGCTCGCGGTACGCCTCGTACACCTGATCGAAGGTGACCGCGCGCGCGGCCGGGTCGTTGACGTCGGGCGAGATCGACAGGGTGCGGTTGAGCGGCCCGATGGCCCCGGCGATGAAGCGCGGCTTGTCCGGGTTCTCGGCCGTCCAGCGGTCGGCGCTTTCGCGGCCCAGGCGCGCGGCGGCCAGGTTCAGGTCGCGCACCGCCGCCTCCAGGGCGTAGTCGGCCTGGGCGATGGCGGTGGACGAGAAGGTGTTGGTCTCGCTGATGTCGGCCCCGGCGGCGAAATACTGGTCGTGCAGGTTGGTGACGATGTCCGGCCGGGTCAGGCACAGGATGTCGTTGTTGCCCTTCAGCGGGTCAGGATGGTCCTTGAACCGGTCGCCGCGAAAGTCTGCTTCCGTCAGGTTCTCGCGCTGGATCATCACGCCCCACGAGCCGTCCAGGATCAGCACCCGTTCCTTGGCGGCGGCCTTGAGGGCGGCGATGCGTTGAGCGCGGGTCATCAGACGGCCTCCGAGGCGGGCTGCGCCGCGCGCACGCCCAGCACGCGGCAGATGGCGTAGACCAGGTCCGCGCGGTTGAGGGTGTAGAAGTGCACGTCGGCGAAGCCGCGCTCCTGCAGCTCGGCGCACATCTCGCTCGCGACCGAGGCGGCGATCAGGCGACGGGTGTCGGGGTCCTCGTCCAGGCCGTCGAACAGCCGGTAGAGCCAGTCGGGCAGGCGCGCCTGGCACAGGCTGGTCATGCGCACCAAACCCTTGAAGTTGGTCACGGGCATGATCCCGGGGACGATCGGGATATGGATGCCGGCTGCCCGCGCCCGGTCGACGTAGCGCAGGAAGGCCTCGATATCGAAGAACAGCTGGCTGATCGCCCGGGTGGCGCCGGCGTCGACCTTGGCCTTGAGCACCTCGATGTCGTGGTCGAGCGAGGGGCTCTCGGGGTGCTTTTCCGGATAGCAGCCCACCGACACCTCGAACGGGGCGATGCGGGTGATCGCAGCGGTCAGTTCGGTGGCGTTGGCGTATCCGTCCGCCGGCGGAACATAGGCGCCGCCGGTCTGGTCCGGCGGGTCGCCGCGCAGGGCCACGATGTGGCGCACCCCCGCGTCCCAATAGTCGCGGATAACCTTGTCCACCTCCTCGCGCGAGGCGTCGACGCAGGTCAGATGGGCGGCCGGGATCAGGGTGGTCTCGTTCAGGATGCGCTTGACCGTGCGATGCGTGCGCTCACGCGTGGAGCCGCCCGCGCCATAGGTGACGGACACGAACTGCGGCTCCAACGGCTCCAGTCGCCGGATCGAGCGCCACAGGGTCTCTTCGGACTCGGGGGTCTTGGGCGGGAAGAACTCGAACGACACGCGCGCCTTGTCGCCGCGCTCGCCCGCGCGGGCCATGGCGCCGACCGGGCCGGCCAGTTCAGCTTGAGCCAAATCGGCGGAACTCATGCCGCGCTCCTCTTATCGTTCAGGGCGCGCCCAGCGCTCCAGATGTGCACAGTCAGGCCGTCGGCCTTGGACGGCGGCGGCAGGGCGACGCGGCCGAGCGGCTGCAGACCCGCGGCCTCGAGCCAGCCCTTCATCTCATCGTCAGAAAAACCCAGACGCCGGTGCTGGTGCTGCTCGCGCAGGAACTCCAGCCGATGCGGCGCGAAGTCGGCGATCACCAGCCGCCCGCCTGGGGCCACCAGGCGCGCGGCCTCGGCCACGGCGGCGGCGGGATCGGTCAGATAATGCAGCACCTGGTGCACCACCACGAGGTCAGCGTCGCCAGCGGGCAGACGCGTGGCGAAGATATCGCCGTGGCGCAGCTCGCACCGGGTCAGGCCCGCCTTGGCCGTGTGATCGCGGGCGATGTTGAGCATCTGCTGCGACAGGTCCAGGCCCACCACGCTGTCGGCCCGCGGCCCGAACAGCGTCAGCATGCGCCCCGAGCCCGAGCCCAGGTCGATCAGCCGCCGGAAAGGTCCGGGCCCCGCCGCCTCGATCAGCGCGGCCTCTACATCGGCCTCGTCGACATACAGCGAGCGGATCTCGTCCCACCGCGCGGCGTTGCGGGCGAAATAGGCGGCCGCCTCCTCCGAGCGGCTGGACTGCACGCCCGCCAGACGCTCGGCGTCCCGCGCCAGCACCCCGTCCTCCGGATCGATCAGCGCCAGCACCGCCTCGGCCGCCGCCCGCGCCTTGGGCTGGCCGGTCAGGCGATAAAAGACCCAGGCGCCATCGGGAAACCGCTCGGCCAGGCCGGCCTCGACCAGCAGCTTCAAGTGGCGTGAGACGCGCGGCTGGCTCTGGTCCAGAATGTGCGATAGTTCCATCACCGCCAGTTCGCCCCGGGCCAGCAGCGCCAGGATGCGCAGGCGCGAGGGCTCGCCGGCGGCGCGCAGCACATCGATCGCCTGATCGGCCTTCATCTTCATATGTCACATAAAGATATCTTTATGTCTTTATGTCAAGCCGTCGCGCGGCCCACTCCCGCCTTATAAAAGGCCGAATGTCGCCGTCTGCGAGACCGAGGATCGTCCCGACGCTCTGGAAAGCGCGCGCCCCCGCGCCCATCTGATCGTCCGGTCCCGATGGAGAGCACCGATGACCCCCGACGAACGCGATTTGCTCACCCGCTATCTGCAAGACCTGGCCCGCGCGCGCGCCGGCGCCAAGGACCCGGAGGCGGCCAGCCTGATCTCCCAGGCGCTCAACGCCAATCCCGATGCGCCCTATCTGCTGGTCCAGCATTCGATCCTGGCCGATCAGGCGCTGCACGCGGCCCAGGCGCACATCGCCGAACTCGAGGCCCAGGCCGCCGGCCAGCAGGGCTCGAGCTTCCTGGGCGGGCGGCCCGGTCCCTGGGGCGCGGCCCCGACGGCCGTGCCGCCGAGCGCGCCGCCGCCGCCGCAGCCCGCCTATGCGCCGGGCTACGGTCCTGGTCCCTTCTCGCAGAGCGGCGGCGGTCTGGGCTCGTTCCTGCGCACCGTGGGCACGACCGCAGCGGGCGTGGCGGGCGGCGAGATGCTGTTCTCAGGCCTGTCAGGCCTGTTCGGCGGCGGCCGCGGCATGTTTGGCGGCGGCGGCTGGGGCGGATTCGGCGGCATGCCCCAGGAAGAGGTGGTGGTGAACAACTACTACGACGACGGCGGCCAAGGCGGACAGGGCTTTGACGGCGGCGGCTATGACGACGGCGGATCGTTCGGCGACGACGGCTCAGGTAACTACTGAGCCGCCGCCCGCTAGCGCGCGAACTTCTGGAACTTGATCCGCTTCGGGATCAGGCTGTCGGCCCCCAGGCGGCGCTTCTTGTCGTTCTCGTAAGCCTCGAAATTGCCCTCGAACCATTCCACGTGGCTGTCGCCCTCGAAGGCTAGGATGTGCGTGGCCAGGCGGTCGAGGAACCAGCGGTCGTGGCTGATGACCACGGCGCAGCCGGCGAATTCCTCCAGCGCCTCTTCCAGGTTCTGCAGGGTTTCGATGTCCAGGTCGTTGGTCGGTTCGTCGAGCAGGATCAGGTTCCCGCCCTCGGCCAGGGTCTTGGCCAGGTGCACGCG
>Ga0335069_10016199_pt1 | contig 10413 bp, 4 predicted proteins | sample Lox_Sample_11_FD_206714 | JGI IMG/M metagenome (GOLD analysis project Ga0335069, IMG submission 206714) | Soil microbial communities from Loxahatchee National Wildlife Refuge, Florida, United States - Lox_Sample_1.1 | ecosystem: Environmental > Terrestrial > Soil > Wetlands | place: USA: Florida...
TTACGGCCCCAAAGGCGTCGGCGCGCTCTATATCAGGCCGGGTACGCGCTTGCACGCGCTGATCCATGGCGGTCATCACGAACGCAACCGGCGGGCCGGAACGGAAAACGTCGCGGCGATCGCGGGCATGGGCGCGGCGGCGGAGTTAGCGCAACGCGAGATGAAGCAGGAAGAAAAGCATGTGCGCCATCTGCGAGACAAACTGGAGAAGGCGATTCTCTCGACGATCGAATGCTGCAGGGTGAACGGTCCGCAGCCGTATTGGATGACGGGGGATGGCCAGCCTGCCAGAAACGCCGGGTCGCATGGCGGGCCCGAACACCGGCTGTTCAACACGAGCAACCTGAGCATCGAAGCCCTTGAAGGCGAGGGGCTGATCATCGGGCTGGATATGCAGGGGATCTGCGTGTCGTCGGGGAGCGCCTGCTCGTCGGGCCAAACGGATGCGTCGCACGTGCTGCGGGCCATCGGCTTGCCGATCGAACTGGCCAAGGGCTCGATCCGCATGTCGCTCGGCCGCGATAACACCGTGGAAGAAATCGAGAGGGTCATCGACGTGTTGCCCAAAGTCGTCGATCGCTTGCGGGCCATCTCGCCGCTCTGGAGCGATTACAAAAAAGGATTAAGAAAATCTGTGATTGGAGACAAAGCCGCTTGACGTCTTTGCGAGGAGGTCCATCCATGACTTTATCAACGGCAGGGACCGACGTGGCAACCTCGGACGTTCGACGGCTGAGATTGCCACGGTCAAGCTTTGTTTGGAATGAAGAAATCGGAGGCTTTCGCTCGCAATGACGGCAAAAGCTAAGGTCGTGGTCGCGATGTCCGGCGGCGTCGATTCGTCCGTGGCCGCCGCCCTGCTCAAAGAGCAGGGCTATGACGTCGTCGGGATTACGCTTAAGACCCGGAATTGGAATGACGAAGAGGGCAAGAAGTTCGGCGGATGCTGCGGCTCTTCGGATTTTTTCGACGCCCGCTCGGTCGCGCAGACGCTCGGCATTCCGCATTACAATTTCGACTATGTCGAGGAGTTCAAAATTTCCGTTATCGGCTATTTCAAGGATAGCTATAGGGCCGGCGAAACGCCGAACCCCTGCATCGCCTGCAACCAGTTTGTGAAGTTCGACCGTCTGCTGCAGCAGGCCCGGGCGCTGGGCGCCGATTATTTGGCGACGGGGCATTACGCACGGATTGACGGCGACGGGGAGACGGGGAGACGCGGAGACGGGGAGACTGCCGCAAACGTATCTCCCAATCTCCATGTCTCCAGGTCTCCCGGTCGCCTTTTCCGCCTTCGGAAGGCCGTCGACGCCGCCAAGGACCAGTCCTATGTCCTCTACCATCTGGGCCAGGCGCAGCTTGCGCAATTGATGTTTCCGATCGGCGATTACGCCAAGCCGGCGATCCGCGAGATCGCGCGCAAGTACAACTTGCGGACCGCGGACAAGCCGGACAGCCAGGAAATCTGCTTCGTGCCGAACAACGATTATCGGTCATTTCTGGCGGAGCAAATCCCGGAAAGCGCGCGGGCTCCCGGTCCCATCCGCCATATTAATGGAGCCGTGCTGGGACGGCATCAGGGCCTTCCTTTTTATACCGTCGGTCAGCGCAGCGGACTGGGCGTCGCCGTCGGCCAGCCGCTCTACGTGGTGGGGCTGGAAAAGGAAAGCAACACCCTTGTGGTAGGAGACAAATCCGACGTCCTGGCAGGCGCGATGACGGTGCGCGACGTCCGCTGGGTATCCGGCCGGGCGCCCCGGTTGCCGTTACGCGCCCATGTTAAAATTCGATATAAACATCAGGAGGCGGCCGCCGTGTTGAACGACGACGGGGAGACCTCGAGACACAGCGACGGGGAGAAAAATCGAAGCGGTCTTCGCCCCGTCTCCCCGTCGCCCCGTCTCCATGTCGTCTTTGACGTTCCGCAGTCCGCCGTGACGCCGGGCCAAGCGGCTGTCTTTTACGACGGCGATACGGTGTTGGGGGGAGGAGTGATCGATCATGTCATCCAAAGTTAAGGGTGGAACAGACGGCGCGCACCGCCAGCCCGACGGCAACCGCGAGATTTACATGGACAACGCGGCGACCAGTTACCCCAAGCCGGCCGTGGTCGAAGAAGCGCTCATGGACTATCATCGAAACCTCGGCGCCTCCGCCGGCCGAGGCGCCTACCCGCGGGCGGTTCAGACCGGCCGCCTGCTCGATCACACGCGAAAGCTGCTGGCGTCGCTGTTCAATGTCGGCAATCCGAACCAGATCATCTTCAGCTTCAACACGTCCGACGCGCTCAATCTGGCCATCAAAGGCATCGATTGGCACGCCGGGGACTCGGTGATCGTGTCGGCGATGGAGCACAATTCCATCCTGCGGCCGCTTCACGCCCTGAAAAACCGCAAAGGCATCAAAGTCGTCAGAATTAAAGCCAATGCGGAGGGGGTGATCGATCCGGCTGACGTCGCGGCAGCCGTCGACTCCCATACCAAGTTAATCGCGCTCGTGCATGGATCGAATGTGACGGGGACGCTCGAACCGGTGGCCGAGGTCGGGGACATCGCCCGGCGCAGCGGCATTCCGTTCCTCGTCGATGCGGCGCAGACGGCCGGCGCGCTGCCGATCGATGTGGAGGCGATGAAGGTGGATTTGCTGGCATTTCCCGGGCACAAGGCGCTGATGGGGCCGCTGGGCACCGGCGCGCTGTATATTCGCGAGGGAATCGACCTCGATACGATGCGCGAGGGCGGCACGGGCAGCCTCTCCGAACACGATGTCCAACCGGATTTTCTGCCGGACCGCTACGAGGCCGGCTCGCACAACGCTTTGGGGATCGCCGGCTGGAAGGCGGCTCTCGAATTTGTTCATGAACAAGGTGTGGACGCCATCCGGGCTCACGAGGAAAAGCTCATGGAGCAATTTCTGGCCGGCGCCTCGCATATCAAGCATCTGACGGTTTTCGGGCCGCGCGACATCCGCCGCCGGATTGCCGTCTTCTCGGTCCGGCTGGATGAATACGCCCCGCAAGAGCTGTCGCATCGTCTCTTCGAGGGAGCCGGTCTGATGACGCGCTCCGGTTTGCACTGCGCTCCGGGCGCGCATCAGACGTTGGAGACCTATCCCTTGGGCACGACGCGGCTGTCGTTCGGGTACTTCAATACCCCGGACCACGTCGATCAAGCGTTGGCCGCCCTGGACCGGCTGTCCAAGAATCCCATCATCGCCATCCGCTAGCGGAGATTCCGCACCATGTGGGCGAGCTACTTGGAATCCACCATCGTCCGATCGGCGAGCGACGTCGAGCGCGCCGGGCGGTCGAATTTTCAATTCGCCGGCAAGGTCCGCGCCGTGCTGCAAAATCATCCCATCCAGGATTGGGAGGCCGACCGATGGGCCCGAGGCCTGCGAACGGGCTTGCTCAAGATGAACGGCCATTTCTTCCGGGCGGGGAGCGGCAAGGTCGCGGCGCTGTCCTTGTTCATTCGCAACGAGCAAGGATTAAACGTGGGGCTTCGCCGCGAGGCCATCACCCAGGCCGCGACGTACGTTACCCTGGTCACCGATTATGGCTATTCGCGCGACCGCACGCGCTTCGAGTCCGGCTGGATGGACGTCGCCGTCTACGACGACCGAAAACAGGCGTTGATCTACGCGGAGACCAAGGCGGCCGAGAACGTTCTGAAGAAGCTGTGCCTGCGATTGGAGTCGGAGTTTGCCGACGAGGTTCCGTTCGTGGGCGAGGAGGACCTGTCCACGCTTCGCGACGACGCGATCATGAAAGCCCACCACATCTGGCGCCACCGGCCGCGCTACTTCTGGGCCGTCTGCCCGACCCGCCGGCAGTGCTACGAAGTATTCTACCGGCGCGCCGGTTTCCGGTTGACGCCTGTTGAGAATATTCCTTCAGCCGAACCTTACGCCGCCTGAGCCAAGCGAGCCGTCTGCGGGCGTAGATACCTCCAGCCGACGCGATCGGAGCAAGCGTCGCGCTTTGGATGAGATTGACCAGACCCAACGCGGCGGCGGCGCCGGGCAGCCGGGCGCCGAGAATCCAGGCCGCGACCAGCGGCAGACCCACGAGCAGTTGGATCAAGCCGGGTTCAAGGTAGAACCGGGCCAACCGGACGGAGTCTTCTTGAATCGCCTCTTCCGGCTCCTCCTGGGCGCCGCGCCGCATCCAATTCCAGGCGAAGAGCGGCAGATTCTCCCTGGGAGCCTGGACCCTGCGGCCATCGCGTTGCAGGTGACGATCCGCATGAAAGGCGCTCATCCCGGCGGCCATCGACGCCGCCATGACGACGGCGGCCCCAATTTCGTAGCCGCACGCGCGCAGGATCGCATAGGCGGCCGCGGCACTGGCGATCGTCAGCCATCCTTCTTGCGACGCCCGGGGTCGCGGCGGGGCTGAAATTCCCAGCGGCTGCAAGGCGTTCCAGAGCGCCGTAATTTCTCCGACCGCCGCCGCGATGGGCGCCACCGCTTGCCGGAGTTCGACGACCGGAGAAGGCAGGTAGGCGTCCAGCGTCGGGCTTCCCGCAAATCCCTGATAAGCCTTGTCAAACGCCTGCAAGAGCCTCAACAAATCCCGCTGGAGCAGGAGCGGCTCGAGCAGCGACTCGTCCGGCGCAACGCTCAGCTGTTCCCGGCTTGGAATCAATTGAAGCCTGAAAACGCGCATTCGGCGGAACGTCGATTGAAAATCCCTCAACAAAGGACGGACCGACCGGGCCATGTCCAGGTTGACGGCGCTCGCTTTGGCCAGGGCGTCCAGAAGGCGATGGCTGTTATCCATCAAGCGGCGCCAAGGCTCCGCCGATTGAGCGAGGTAAAGGCGCGCCGCCGACGGCGTGAGCTTTGGGAATCCGGAGGCGGCGCGCAAGCGGTCCTCGGGGGTGACCTCTTCGAGCAGGGAGACCCATTCTTCCCAGACGGCGTCCAGCGCCTCTCCAATCCTTGGCGGCAACTCCAGGCGCGTGCCAAGCGGATCGTCGCGGTTCGTGACCACGTGGACGGTATCGCCCAACAGGGCCGTGTGCAAGCGCCTGCCTAGAAATAATTCCTCGACGAAAAGCTCCGGGTCCTTGTAACGTTCTCCGTAGTTGTTGGCGTAGTAGGTTCGCAGATCATCGAAACCGCCGATTGGGCTTCCCGCGTTGGAATCGTAGTTCCCCGGCTCCGGAAGCTTGCTTAGCAATTCCTTGGCGATCATCGGATGTTGCCGGTAATCCAGGTGCGATTGTTCGTGCTCAACCAGTATCCGTTCGACGTCGTCGTCGGATAACGGCGGGAGCCGGCGGTCCGCGCGGTAATCGTTCACCGTCGGCGTTAAAATGCGAAGCGCCGGTCGTTCCACCTTGATCCGTCCATTCTTGGTGACGCGCGCAAAGCCCATATCCTTGTTGACGATGCGTTTGTAGGCCGAAGTGCCCTTGACGGCGGACAACGCCTTGGCGGCCGGCCGCGAGATGACCAGCGGCAAATGCGCCGCGCGAAAATCTCCGGAGCCCGGCGGGACGCCGCCTTGGTCGCCGGGGGCCTTCGTCGGGGAGGGTGAATTCCGGTTGGCATCGGATCGCGCCGATAATTCGGCGATCGATCCTTCCAAGGCCCGCTCGAAAAGATCGTACGGTCTCCACGGCCCGGACGCCGTCTCGCTGTCCGAGCGGCGAACCGCCGATGGCGGTTCAAACGGCGGCAGGCGCCGGCGAACGTCCGGCCAATAGTTCTTAAGGAATCGCTTCAAGGATTTCGCCAGTTGGCCTTTGAGCCGCTGTTCGGCCTGGGGGCGGTTTTCCGGATGGTCGCGGAATTCCGCGTCCTCGAATGCGATGGCCGGCGGCTTGGCGCTCATCTCGCTCAACTGCGCGACGAGCGGAGCCAGTTGAGCCAGGAAGCGCTCCTCCAGCTCGCGGGGCAAGGCGATCCTTGGCATGGCCGGCAGATAGAAGCGGACCGTTTCCTCGACGTATCGGCTGGCCCAGGCGACAAATGCGTTCAGCTGCCGGCGGCGCTCTTCCGTCACGGGCGTCTTAAGCTCGGCGTCGGCCGCGCGGAGCCTTTCGGGCAGATCCAGCAAGTTGTTGTAGCGGTCCGCGTATTTCCCGATGCGGTCGGACGCATCGCCGCGCATCACGCGGTCGAAGTAATGAGCGTACGATTCGGACGGGTTCCGGGTGTAAAGATCCAGTCGGCGAAGGATATCGTCGGCGTACTCCGGGAATTTCCGGCGGATGTCGGCGCGGATCTTCTGTTCGGCGATCCTCAAGAAGTCGGCTTTGAGGGGCGCCAATAGGCCGCGGATATCCCGTTCTGCGGGCGAGGACGACCGTAGAGCGGACAGGACCTGTTGCAACGGTCCCAGCATGTCGGGGAATTCAGCGAGCACCTTATTCCACTCGGCCAGCCGGTCGCTGGGCCACGCCTCATCGGAGCGATAGCCGGCGACCTGCAATAGAAGCGGTTCGATGAACGCCCAGGCGTTTTCGGGGCCTTCTTCAAAAATATCGTGCAAAAGCCAGGCGATGATGGCCGGCATGTCGCGGACGCGGCCTTCGTTGATGACGACGCGAACGACGCCCAGCAGATGAATGAAATAAGGAATCTTCCCGTCGGAGCGCATTTTGACGTGTACGAACGCTTCTCCGGGTTTGTAGGCGCCGATCCCAAACCACTGGGCGGCCAGCCGCCCGGCCTGATGGAAGAACCCGACGGCATCCTCGTCGACCACGTCGTCGGGCGCCGGCGCTCTGGCCTGCAGGCCGCTCATGGGCTCGCGGCCAAGCTCCCGAAGGTCAAGGTTGTAGAGCTGTTCGATGCGTTCCCGCTCTTCGATCACCATCTGCTGCAGAACATCGATTGTGGCTTCGGATAGGGGGGACGACTGGACTGACACGTAATCGGCGAGACCGCCCATCGTTAGCAGCTCGACCAATGCCGCCCCCTTGTCCCGCGCCAGCTCCGCCGGCGCCAAAACGCGAAGCGTGAGATCGAGATCCTGCAGCCGGCCGGAGCGGACGTCGACCTTTTTATCCGCCAGGCGCTGAACCGCGCTCGCCAGAACGCCCGGCTTGGGGGCCAGGGCGGGAGGGAAATGAACGTGAATATCGAGCCAGCGGCCGCCGTCCGGCGGCGGATTTTCGCCGCGGCGCAATTGTTTGAGCTTGAGCGCCCGTTCGAGCTGCCGGAGGGCGGCTTCGGAAGGCCCGTCGGTCCACCCCGGACCGGAGTCCAGCTCGTAGATAATCTGGTATTGGAGCTCGCTAATCTGCCGCTGCTGGAATCCCCGGATGTTCCAGCCCTGGCCGCTGATCGTGGCGACGTCCCCGGCGAGAACCCCGACTTGGCTCTCGTCGATGGTTTCCACGATCTTCACGGCGGAAGGCTCGCGCTCGACCGACGCCAGGCGCGTCACGAAGTTCAGGTCGACCCACTTTTGAAAGTCGTCGTGCAATGGGACGAATTGCGATTGGTCGGCCGTGAACTTCTTGCGCTCGTGCCTGTCGCTGAGAGCCAAAGCCTGGTAGAGCCGGTCCGGCCGGTCCAGCGGGATGCCGAGAGAAGCCATAGCCGGCCTGAGCACCTGCTTTTGGACCTCGGGATCATCCGGATCCCCGAAGCGAGGCCTCAGCAGGTCTCGTCCCTCCCGTTCGAGTTCGTTTAGGTGTTCTTGCTGGTTGCCCGGCCCTTCCATCAACGCCAGGCACGCGGAGGCGGACGCGACGGCGTCGCGCAGACGCGCGTATTCGGCGTCGTCCAGTTTTCCCGTGTGGGTGGGATTAAGCCACAGCATCTGCGATGAACTCACGGGGTCCCAAAGGCTTCGCGGGATCGGTCTTTGCCGCGCGGAGGGATCGGCCGCGGCCGGCGGGAGTTCGACGGCCTGTGGGTATTCCGACGGCCGGCCGCCGACCGTGGGGTGAAACGCCGCATCGGCGATCAGCGGTTCTTCATTCAAGTCCGGCCGCGCCTCTTTGGATTTTCGATGGCGACGCGTGGCCCGGCGATAGCGGTTCTGCTTGCGGAGTTTGAGGACGTCGAATTCGCTCTCGGCGACGTCGGGCGCTTCAACTCCGCCCACGACGGCCGGGAATTCAAACGGCTCAAGCGATTCCGCGGCGGCCAAGACGTCCGCGCTGAAATCGCCCGTCAGCGGCGGATCTTGATGGTCGAATTGCTCTCCCAGCGCGAGCTCCGGGACGGATCGGCCTCTCAGGCGATTATCCACGACGCGCTTGGCTTTCATCATCCAGTGACCGAGGTAAAAACGCGCCATGGAGCGGCCGGAGAGATACGTGGGGAAGTAGCCCCGCGTCATGACCTGGACTTCCGCCGTGATCGTTTTCGTCGTATCGTACGGGTTGGCGTAGCGAACGTTGAACTTTTCCAAAATGATATTGCCTTTAGAATCTCTCGCGATTTCGCGTCCCTCCTCCAATCGTTGAATGGGACGCTCGGGCGTGGATAATCCATTTCCGAGCGCATGGCGAAGGCGATCCATTTCCCGGGGATTGTCGACCACGATACGGTAAGCCAGGAGATCGAGGCTTTGATTGATTTCCCATGTCGGCTCATCGGACTTCTTTTTGGTTTGGGATCGGAACAGCCATTTTTCGCGCAGGCTGAAAATGCCTTTGGCGCGCCCCGTCACGGTAAAGCTGTCCGCGCCTAGCTGGGCCGCGCGCGCCACGGCCGCCAACCGGCCCCGCATGTAACCGAGCTCGGCCTGCTCTTGCTCGTCGGTCAAACCCAGCGCTACGTCGCGCGCGCGCTTGACGTGCGAATACTCCGCCGGGTATTTGAATCGGAGCGCTTCGTCGGCGAGGCGCTCGGCGACGTCCTGGACGCCGAGCCGTTCGGCCAAGGGCGACCAGACGGTGAGGATTTGGTCGTACAGGCGCCGGACCAGCAGCGGACGGTTCCGGAGATCGACGGTTTCCAGCACGACGCAGCGATCGGCGAACATCATCGCCAGCAGGGACGGTTGAAGCCTCGCGGCGAGCGGGCCGGCCTCGGCGGACTCCGGCCGGCGGCTTTCGGCCAGCTGCGTCGCGATTTCTCCGGTCACCTTGATCGCCCGGTTCGTAAAATTTTGAACCGCATAAGTCGGCTTGCCGGCGACCAATTTGGGGTTCCAGGCGTTTCGCGTCATTCGGCCGAGGCCGGCGATTAGGTTCCGGATATCGTCCGCCTGATCCTGGCCGATGCCCAGGAGCCGCTCCAATGGGTCCAGCCTCTCGGGGCGCAGATGCCGGAGCAAGAGCGCCACGGTCGCGGCGGCGGGCAGGTTCATGGTCGTGATGACGGAGGCTTCGCGGGTGACCTCCGCAAAATAATTCATGCCGGACGGCAGATTGGACGCGCCGCGGTATTCGGCTTGAGCCAAGTCGTACGCTTTCTCCACCAGCCCTTCATCGTCCGTCTGAGCGTGGTGAATCGGCAAGACGGCGCGAAGGGATAATGCGGGCGTGTAAACAACGTCCCTCAACCCCCGCAAGAGCGGTTTCATGTGGCTCGCGGACGCCCACAGGAGAATATGGGCGGCCATTTCCAGCGGCTGAGAGGGCGACAAGAGACCGCCAAGGGCCGTCAGGAACCGGGTCTTCCAGCGGCCGGGGTGTTCCACGATCCAAATCTCGGACAGCTCGTGCGCGAGCACAAAAGCCAGAACGATATTTCTGAGGAGATGCGGCTCGATGCGGAACAGCGATTCCTTGAGTTGAATCGTCTTGCCGTTCCATTGGGCCAGAGGCACGTAGGCTCCCGCGCCGTTGCCGATAGGCGTCAATACGGACGACGCATCGGCGTTTCGGACAATGACGACATCGCGGCCAGCCAGCTCGCGCAGCGTACCCTCCCATTCTTCTTTGTCCCAGTCTGTCAAATACGTCCCAATCTGTTTGGACAGCTCGTCGTGCAGGTCGCGCAAGTTCGGCCGCTGGCCGCCCAGCGGAGTAAATACAAGCAGCCAGCGCAAAATCCGGGATTGGATTCGGCCTGGACGCCGCAGATTACCGCCGGGAGAACGCGGAATTTGATCTTGCGCGCGATGTCTCACCACCCCCAGGCTGGGGACGATGAATCGTCCGACCCAAAGAGCCCGCGAGGCGAAGGCTTGCCGGATCACCTGCGAGACCGACCATCCCGGATTAATGTCCTCCGGCCGGCGGCGCGCCGCCGTCAGGCCATCAAGATCCGCGGAGGCCGAGCCCACGACGATCGACAGGGTTATTAGGATCGAAATGAGGCGTGAAATGAAGAAATTCATCGGCTCATTTACTGTAGCCGATTATCTCCGGAGATCCCATGGAACGGAGGTCTATTAAGGAAGGTCTGATCGGCCCTCGGCCTCCTGGGCCTGATGGACCAGCCGCGATTCATGGTAGCGAGGGCAGTTCGGTTGTCGTAAAAAAAGGCTTTTTATAC
>Ga0335069_10016200_pt1 | contig 10412 bp, 9 predicted proteins | sample Lox_Sample_11_FD_206714 | JGI IMG/M metagenome (GOLD analysis project Ga0335069, IMG submission 206714) | Soil microbial communities from Loxahatchee National Wildlife Refuge, Florida, United States - Lox_Sample_1.1 | ecosystem: Environmental > Terrestrial > Soil > Wetlands | place: USA: Florida...
CGTTGTCCGCGTTTCACGCGGGCCAGGGATGCGGGAGGAAGCAGGGAACGTCATGACAACTCGATACGTGACTTTGACATTCTACTTCGATTTTCCAGATTCTGCCCGCCACGTACAAGCATTCCGCAACATACCACCACTTTTGTTGCCGGGGAATTCCCACTTCGGTACTCGCTGTACCGAAAAAATCTTTTATCCCTTGTTTGCTCTGCGTCAAACTGCCTACGCTCGTCTCATGAGCGCTCGGTTATTCCTTCTCCTGGCAGTATGTGCCTGCTCTATCTGCTCCCCTGCCGCCACCAGGGTTCATGTCGTTGCGTACGGAAAGTGGACCACGGTTCAATGGTTCCCCGGCACCGAGGCCACCGGCGAAAAATCATTCGCTCTGAAAATTCGCCCTCTGCTCGTCGATGGACGCATCAAGGAATACGTGATTGGCGCGCCTCACGAAGTCACCGAGCGCCTGTTCGTCGCCCGTCGCGCCTTCCGCCTCAACGACAGCCTGCCCGACGATTCCGCTCCTCGCTGGCAGTGGCAGCGAGGGGGATGGCTCCTCGTCGATCGCCTCACCGGGAAAATCTCCACCATCAATCTCCCCGAATTCGACGCCCTCTACTCCGCCGCCACCTGGTACCGCGACTACGTCGGCTACTGCGGCATCTCCGACGACGGTAAAAAAATCTTTGCCATAGTCGCCCAACTCAACCGCAGAAAACCAGTCCTGAAAAAATTGCTCTCCAGCGACGGGCTCCCCGACAACTCTCCTCCCGACTCCGCCTGCACTCCACCCGCCTGGCAAAAGGGACCGATACGCATAAGCTTCGAACCGCTAAGCGCCCCCAAACAAACCTTCGCCATAAGAGGCCACATAGTAGACACAGTAGCTGACACCGAAGAAGAAGACGACGCCAAAGACTGAAAGATCTCGCAGATTCCGAAGTAGCCCACGTGGAGGCGGACCCTCCGGTCCGCCTCCGAGCAAAGCGAGGACAACTCCAGAAGGGAAGCAGAGAGGGGAGGCCCCAAGTCTCGCCAACTTTGCGAGACGAGAAAAGTGGACTGCAACTCCAGACCAAGTCTCAACGGACGTCCGAGCCAGGGCGAAACCCGCGTCCAAGCACCGAAGGGGCGAAGTTCGTTAGCCCAGCGCGTAAGCGCTGGGAACACGGACCCAAAAAACGAACCGAGTCCCGGAGGGACGGCACCAACCCCCCAGGCGAATCGTAACCTAATCCCCCGCCGCTTCCACCGCCGGCAACTCCTCCGCCAGCGTCTTCTCCTTCACCTTCGCGCTCGTCACCAGGATCACCGACATCACCACGATCGCGCTCCCCGCCAGGATGAAGCGGTCCACCCGCTCATGCAAGATCAGCCATCCCAGGAAAACCGCCACCACCGGATTCACATACGCATACGTCGAAACCTTCGACGTCGGAACATGCTCCAGCAACCAGATGTATGCCGTGTACCCGATCCACGACCCGCACACCACCAGGTAGGCCACCGCGCCCAATCCCTTGGCCGTCCACCGCACGCGCGACAAATCGTGGTTGAACACCGCAAAGATAAAATTCGCCACGCCCGCCGCCGTCACCTGCCATCCCGTCGCGCTGAACACATCCATGCCCGATTGCCACTTCTTCGACAGCACTGACCCCAGCGCCCAGCTGAACGATCCCGCAATCAGGCTCACCGATGCCCACAACTCCCGCCGCCCCATCGATCCCGCCTGCAGGTCCGGCCACACCAGCACGAACAGCCCGAGGATCCCCAGCGCCAGCCCGGCTTTGCCGCGCCCCGAAATATGATGGTCCCCCAGCAACAGCGAATCCAGCACCAGGAACCACAGTGGCGTAATCGCAATGATCAGCGCCGCCAGCCCGGAAGACACCGACAGCTCCGCGTACGAAAGCGTCAGGTTGCCGCCCATCAGCAGCAGCGTTCCCACCACGGCGCACGCCGCAATCTGCATCGGAGAGTAGAAAACTTTTTTCCCCAGCACCGCGCACGCGATCAGCATGATCACGCCCGCAATCGAAAATCGCACCGCACACATTAACGCCGGAGGAATGCTTTGTACGGCAATATCGATGCCCAGGTACGTCGACCCCCAGAACAGGTACACGAGTCCGAAGGCAAAAATCACCATCCACCGGTTTGGGCGTTGAGTGGAATGCATTTTCGGGGAACTCCCGGAATATATGAGACGTGCGCGCCCGACCTTTGGATTCTAAATCAATGCCCGCAGCCAGCCGGAATCACATCCACTCCCTGTTTCGGCATCAGCTCAGGCACAGCCATCCCGAGCTTGCATAAATCGAGGGGCAAGCATTCGGGCGACACATTTGTTTTCCTCGGCGATGTTCGAATCCGAGGTGCGCAACTTCACTTTGCTCCGCCCGTTGTGGGAGCTACCACCCAGACATATTCAAGGACTTGGTTTCCATTATTCGTGACGTTGTGCCGTGTCTCTGGCGGAATGTAGGCGAGCATCTTTTCAGTGAGTGGCACGTCGGGATGTCCCTGGATGTTGGCCACGCCGCTCCCATGCAGGATCACCAGGGCTTCCTCGTTTGCCGAAGTCGAGTGCCAGCCCACGCTCTCGCCGGGCTTCAGCTTCACCGAGCCGCCCCGCATCCCGCTCGTCTGCGGCGCTCCCTTGAGCAATGGACAGTCCCCTCCGGCACAGTCCAGGGTGAAAGTCATCGGCTCACGTTTCGTTCGCTCCTGTGCTGCGATTGCGCCCACCGCCAGGGCGACAGATATCAGTGCCATTACCAGTTTGACTTTATTCATGCTTCCTCGTTTGATTTTCTCCGAGACCCTTTTTCACGCCCGGCTTGTCATCCGCATTGGCGAACACGCTGATGAGCAACTGCGTTCCCGATCAGCGTCTCCAGAACTTTCCTGTCCACATCCGCGAGTTTTTTAATGTAGAGGCATCCCTTCCCCGTTTTGTGTTTTCCCAGCTTGCTCAATAGCTCTTTGGACTCTGCGTTCCCCAACAGGCTGTACAGGACAAGTGCGGCCTTGCGCGGTGAAAAGCTAATGAGCGGCATGTCGCCTTCACGACCGCTTTCGTATCTGTAGTGATGAGTGCCGAAGCCCACGATAGACGATCCCCACAGTCTGGGCTTTTCACCAGAAGCCTGTTGCATCAGGTGAATCAGTTGCTTCGCGTCGGAGCGTTGAGTCGAATCGGTCAGCCCGTCGATGTAGGCAGTCACGCTCGAAGTTGTAGCCTTGGTTTTGTTTTCTGGCATTGCAGTCTCCGTTCTCCGATGGCGGGTGAAATTCTACATCCGGCCACGCGTCGGATTTCACCGCATCGGCCAGCCATGTTCCACCCGGGACTTGATGTCCGCGTACGCGGCCTCGATCAGCTCGCCGAGCGCTTTGTCGTCAATCGCCGCTCCCGGCTTCAGCTTCACATGACGCATGAACTTGCCCGTGCCCTGCAGCAGGTGGCCTGGATCCCGCAACGACGCTCCTTGAAAGAAACCCACATTCACGTGCGCCCGGAATGCATTGACGTAGCCGAACGGCACATCTCCGAGGCACGCCACCGGGCAACCATCATGCAATAGCTCGCGGACCTCGTCGCCACACTTCCGCATCACCTCGAACCAACGCTGTGCTAGCGATCCCAATTCTCCGGGATGTTCTTTGAACCAGGCCTCGATAGCCGGATCCCGCAACCGAGTCCCATCAAATCGCAGCAAGTCATTCTTCATAGCAGACAAATGCTACAGGACCTGGAGACGTGTTGATAAGCACTCGTATCAATCAAGGCGCCATCATTAGCGGATGTCATCCTGAACGCCGGCAAAGCCGGCGTGAGGGACCGTACCTACGCAAGGAAGCGCAAGTGCGGTAAAAAAGTCGCCAAAAGAAGCCGGCAGCGAGACGGAAAGCAGCCTACGTTAGAATCCAAAGCGCACAAAGTTGAGAGGAACAGCCATGACTGACTGGTTCGCGCGGCCCGTTCTGAACGTCAGAAACCTCGACGCCTCCGTGCGCTTCTACACCGACAGCCTCGGCTTCACCTGTCCTTGGCGTTTTGACCAGGACGGCGTCGCTCAGGTCGAGCGCCAGGGATCCGCCCTGATCCTCGCCACCACCTGGCCTCAAAAAACTGGCCAGGCAGTGATCTTCATTTCCCTGAACGTCGAGACGCCAACTCCCCAGGCACACACCGCCGCAGTCGACGCCCTGCGCGCCGAATTCCTATCCCGCGGTGTCCCAGTTAAGGACGGCTCCTGGGGATACCGCCTCCTCGTCATCGACGACCCCGACGGCAACCAGCTCTTCTTCAACTATCCCGCCGAGAATCAATGAAGCTCACACACCGGGATCGCTCCCGCTCTTGACCCCTTCGCAAGCAGCTATAATCCGCTGTACTGGGAAAATTAAAGATCGGGAGCTTCACCATGAAATCTCCTTCGATCCTCGCCCTCGCCAGCGCCTGCATCGTGTTCGCCGCCATCCCTGCATCGGCACAGAAGCTCTATCCGCTCCTCGGGCCGGCAGCATCACAGTCACCGCCTCCGGTCCTCTCCGGACACCTCAAGCGACCGCTGTTCGGCAATGGGTCAGAGGTGAAGGTGCTGAAATCCTGGACGCTCCCCAACGGCGAATCGTTCGACGGAACGTGCACCGAAGTGACCGCGACTCCCCCGAACAACAAGCCCCCCGGAACCTCGGAGAGCTATCCTCCGCAACCCAACCTCGCCTTTGCCTGGGACGCCGTCTACGGTTCCGGTTACTTCGCCGCCCACATCCTTGGCGTCAAGATCTGGCAAGGCATCTTCAAAAGCAATCAAGGGACGATCTTGCAGGTGGAACTGCGCCAGCAACCAAACCCCGAGAGGATCAACAACCAACGCTACAAGGGCGCCGCAGTCGACAATAAAGGGAACGTCTACAAACTGGTCTGGTAGGAATGCTCGTCGCGCGATCGCGCGCATGATCCCAGGTCCTCGAGGATCGTCAGCCAGAATGCGCACTTGCCCGGAACTTTTTTCCGCCCAACGCAGCCCACGCACCACCGCCTAACTCCTTCCACGGAAAGCCTTTCCCGCGGCATGTGATCCCTGTCACGGCCTTTTGTGACCCCCCTCGCTGCCTCAACTTGCTGTCTGAGTTATCAATAAGACTTTAAATGCTTTGGGGGGGGCAGCCAGATGCGCCGACACGGAGATCCAGTTCTATTCGCCCTCACCAAGCTTTATGATCTGCTCGAAGAGTATGCGCCCGCGTGGTACACGCAGGAGCATCGTGTACTGGCCGAAAAAGCCATAGCTCGCGGCGAATCTTCCTCCAACCATTCGAATCACGAAGACGTTCATTCCTTCGATGGCCTGCGTGTCGATTTGCGCCGCGTCGAAGTGTCCTTGCACGGTCGCCCCGTCCGCCTCAAAGCTCGCGAATTCCAATTACTCCGCTATCTCATCGAAAGGAACGGTACTGCGATTTCTCGGGGTGAATTGTTGCAGGCGGTGTGGGGATACGACGCCGACAGCTACACCCGCACCGTGGACGTTCACATCGCTGGTCTGCGCAGAAAATTGGAAAACGATCCCGTCTCTCCACAGAGGATCGTCACCGTCCCTGGCCTGGGATATCGGTTCGACGGGCAAAAGGTGATGTAGCAACCGCTACAGCCCGGCTAGACCTTCACTTCAGCTTCTCGTACTCCGCTTTCGCGCTCTTCAGAATAGGAATGTCCGGATCCGCATCCTTCCAGTACGCAAAGAAATCCTGGTAGGCCGTTCGCGCCTTGGCGGTATCTCCCTGCACCACGTAAGCGCGTCCTAAGTAAAGTCGGGCCAGCGAGTACTCCGCCGCAAATTCAGCCTGCCCACGGTGATCCAGGATCCGCTGGAACTCCGCCGCTGCCTTCGTCCCATCATGCATCTTCAGGTAAGCAAGCCCGCGCAGGTAAACCGGCGTCACGCCGATACTCCTCGGTCCCATTCCAAATTCGAAATGGCGTACCGGTTCCAGCGTCGCCACCGCTTCTGCATTCTGATCTTTCTGTATTTGCGATGCAGCGCGGATCATGGGAAAAGCTTCATTCTGCAACAACCGGTTGTCCGGATCGTCATGCTCAAGGCCCGTCACCAGCTCCGAAGCCTTCTGGACGTCCCCAACCATCGCATACACCAGTGCGGCGTTCCAGCGTGTGTCAGGATCATTCGCCATCGCCATCGCCAGCGCCTGTGCTGCCTTCTGGCGCGCCGCCGCCGTGTCCCCGAATAAGGCGTCGTCGTACCCCTCGTACGCCCAGAACGAGGCGGCCAGGTCCTTTGCGTCCTGGTTGATGGCGGCCTGACGCGCCCGCTGCCACGTTTCTCGCCCTACCTTCACCTGGCCCAGCGCCGTTTGCCATCCCGCGTTGAACAGCAGCAGGAATGCCTCCGTGCCCGTGGCTTTCACGGCTTCCAGTTGTTGCGCAGCCGCCGCTCGGTCCCCTCGCATGTAGGCCAGATCCGTCAGGACCGCACGTACCCCGGCGCCGACGCCGAACCTGGCGACCGCTTCCTCCGCGATACTCTTGGCCTCATCGAAACGATTCAGTCCTTGGTACGCGGTGGCCAGGTTGTCGTAGGCATAACGGTCTTGCGGGTCCACGCGGTGCGCCTCGCTGGCAAACTCCAGCGCCTTCTGCGCTTGTCCCATCGAGGTCAACGCCAGCGCAGCATTATCCATGGGCACGGTGTCCCGGGGATACGTTTGCCGCCACTGCTCGTACACGGCCAACGTTTTATCCCCGTCGATCAGCACCTCATCGTAGTAATGCGCCTCGATGTACAACCTCTCTCGTTCGCTCGCCCGGTCCTTCAGTTCATATGCTTTTCTCAGAGCTTGCGCGCTCTCTACGTTGTGCCCGGTATTCGCCAGCGTCACGCCCAACGTCGCATACGCCATGGCGAAATTCGGATCCAGTTCCACCGCCTTCTTCAGGTGTGGAATGGCCTCTTCATCCTTCACCTTCTGGTGCTCCGCCTGTCCCTCCGTGAAAGCTTGCAACGCCTCCAGCGATGAAGTCGTCGCCTTTTCCAGTGGCGTGGCAAACTGCTGTACCGACGCCAGCGACTCCCCCATCTTCTGTCGCAGGTTCGAAGCGGCCTTATCCAGCGACTTCAGCACCTGTTCTTTGCTGTCCACCTCGACCTGCTCCGTGGTCAGCGTATCTCCGCTGCTTCCATTCAACGCGGTCAGCGTGATCACGTAATGATTTCCCAGGCTTGCGATCGTTCCCGTCAGCAGCGCCTTGATCCCTTGCCGCTGGCAGATCTCGCGCGCCACGTCGTTGGTCAGCCGTTCATCCGGGCCCTTGCCCATGAAGCGCAACGCTTCGCGGATCTTCGATGCCGGGACAATATTCAGATACGGCGACTGCTCCAGTTGCACCGCCAGCGCCTGCTTCAACGTTCCATCGAACACCGGGTCTCCGGTCGTATTCACGAAATCGGCGATCAGCACGCTGTCTTTCTCCGTAAGCTTCGCCGACGACCGCGAGCGAAGATAGAAGAACCCACCCACGCCCAGCACGATCAGCAATGCAGCCGCCCCCAGCAGCATCCAGGGTTTTCGCCGCGCCGGCAAAACAGACGAAGCTGAAGAAGCCCACGTGGGGGCGGACCCTTCGGTCCGCCCATCGACACCGAGCGAAGCGGAGGGCAGCCCACTCTGCGAACCCAGGCCGGCGGAGGCGACCAGGGGCGAAGAACTCGCCGACGACCCTTGCGCCGAAGAACTCGAAGCCACATGCCCGGCCGCGGAACCGGGCCGGCTTACAGGAAGCTCCGGCATGGCCGGCATCGATCCCGAACTATGCGCCACTGCCCGCCCGCTCTCCGTATCCCGCTTCAGCCGCTGCAAGTCTGCCCGTATGTCGGCCGCGCTCTGGTACCGCAGGTTACGATCTTTCTCCAGCGCCTTGTTGACGATGTCTTCGAGCTTGACCGGCAAGTCCGGGTTCAGGCGGACCGGCGACACCGGCGCCCGGTTCAGAATCGCCTCGAAGATCAGCGCCGACGTATCCCCGCGGAACGGCAACTGTCCCGTCGCCATCTCGTACAGCACCACGCCAAACGAAAACAGGTCGGTGCGCGCATCCAGCTCCTTGCCCTTCGCCTGCTCCGGAGACATGTACGCCACCGTCCCCAGCGTCGACCCGGGGCTCGTCAAATGTTCTTCCACCACCACCGTCGTCGGCGCCGTCACGTCCGCCGGCTGCGATGTCGGCCGCGCATCCGATTTCACTTTCGCCAGCCCGAAATCCAGGATCTTCGCGTGCCCGCGCTTGGTCACGAAAATGTTCGCCGGCTTGATGTCCCGATGAACGATCCCTCCCGCGTGCGCCGCATCCAGCGCATCCCCGATCTCAATGCCGAGCGAAAGGATCGTCTCCAGTTCAATCGGCCGCCCCGCGATCAGGTGCTTCAGCGTCGCACCGTCCAGGTACTCCATCACCAGGAATGTCTTGCCGCCTTCTTCGCCTATGTCGTAAATCGTGCAGATATTCGGATGATTCAGCGCCGACGCCGCCTTGGCTTCCCGTCGAAAACGCTCCAGCGCCGACCGGTCCTGCGCCAGATCATCCGGTAAGAACTTCAGCGCCACGAACCGCCCCAGGCGCGTGTCCTCGGCCTTGTACACGACGCCCATGCCGCCGCCGCCAAGTTTTTCTACGATTCGGTAATGAGAGATGGTCTGATCCAGCAAGGCAGTAAGGCTCCCCGGAGCCCGTGGTCAGCCATGCTAAGGTCTCAAGACCCGGAAGTCAAAAGACCAAATCAAAACCTGGTGATGCTGGACTTTTGTGCCGTGCTGTCATCCTGAGGAGCGCAGTTCGCGACGAAGGACCCATGCATTCCCCGGTACCGCCGATGCAGTCAGGAACTGTCTCGACCTTAGACGTTGGCCGCAAGCACATACTGTAGAGTCCAGAGAACTGTTTGATCTATTCGAGCTTCACCCCGGTATTCGCTGCAATATCGAGCAGGTCTCGCACCACCGGCTCGGTCAGGGGCACTCCCTTTTCCCGACGCACCTTTTCCGCTTCGCGCTCGGGATCACCGGGAATCAGCGGTCCGCCGGTGCCGGGCGCGGGCCTGGTCGCTCGAAACACGCGGATGTACTCATCGATCTGCGCCTTGAACTCGTCAGGATCGATGAAGGCATCGATGCGCATCGCTCCAAAGAAGTGCCCGATGCCTTTGCCGACGCTGCGCGTGGGCATCGCGTTGCGCAGCGTGAACGGGATGGCAAACGGCCCCCAGTTCGCCCCGCTCAGCACGCAGCAAAGGATGTCCACCATCATCCCCAGGCAGTATCCCTTGTGGCCTCCGTGCTCGCGGTCCGAGCCCAGCGGCAGAAGCACGCCTCCCTTCATGATGTCCTCGGGATTCGTCGTTGCTTCCCCGCGATCGTTCATGCCCCAGCCCAGCGGGATCGTTTCTCCCTTGCGCACCGCCATCTCGATTTTTCCCAGCGCCACGGCACTGGTCGCCATGTCGATCACGATCGGCGGCTCCTCTTTTCCCGGGAATGCCACCGCGATCGGATTCGTCCCCAGCATCGCTTCCGCGCCCCACAACGGCGCGACCAGCTTGGTGGAATTCGTCATGGCCCAGCCGATCAGGTCGCGCTCCAGCGCTTTCACCACGTAGTAGCCGGCAATGCCGAAGTGGTTGGTGTTGCACACGCTCACCCAGCCCGTGCCCGATTTCGCCGCCAGATCCATGGCCAGCCGGTTGGCTTGCGGCCCGATCACCAATCCCAGCCCATTGTCCCCATCCACGGTTGCGGTGCTCGCGGTCGAGCGCACCACCTTCATCTGCGGCTTGGGATTAATTCGTCCTTCCTGCAGCAGTTCGAAATAAGTGTGCAGGCGAGCCACCCCGTGCGAATCGATCCCGCGCAGGTCGGCCGCCATCAGCACATCCGCCGCCTCCGCCGCGTCCTGCTCGCTCACCCCGAAGTGCAGAAACACCCGCGTGCTGAAATCGCGCAGCACCTCGATGGAAAACACCTGCGCCCCCGACCCTGCCATAGAAATCCTCTCTCGCACTGCCGACGGAGTGTACAACAGGTTGCTTGCTGTAATCGCTGACCCCATTTCTGGGGGGCCGTAAAAGAGGCAGACTCACCACGGGAAGGGCGCGCACAGGGTCGACCACTGGGGATCGCATGATCAGGCGACTGCTGGCCTGATGCGGCGCTCGGGTGTCCTTCCTCCTACAGAATTTCCTGTATATAGAATGTAGGGTACGATCGCTAAATTGTAGGGTAGCCTACAAAGTGTGGTGCGGACGCTCGTCGAGATCCAGCGCAGGCGGGAAATCTTCAAACCAGAAGACAAACCGATCAAGCAACCGTGCTCTCCCTCCTGGGAATCCACT
>Ga0335069_10016201_pt1 | contig 10411 bp, 10 predicted proteins | sample Lox_Sample_11_FD_206714 | JGI IMG/M metagenome (GOLD analysis project Ga0335069, IMG submission 206714) | Soil microbial communities from Loxahatchee National Wildlife Refuge, Florida, United States - Lox_Sample_1.1 | ecosystem: Environmental > Terrestrial > Soil > Wetlands | place: USA...
CAGCTCGGTGCGCGTCTCGACGCCGTTCGGCGGCTTCAAGCAGTCCGGCTTCGGCCGCGAGCTCGGGATGCACGCGCTCCAGAGCTACTCGGAAGTGAAGAACGTGTTCATCTCGACGGAGGAGTGAGGATGGCCAGGCTCGACGGCAAGGTGTGCGTGATCACGGGCGCCGCGGGCGGGATCGGGCGCGAGGCGGCGAAGCTCTTCTCCGACGAGGGTGCGACGGTCTGCGTCGCCGACGTCAGCGCCGAGACCGGCGAGCCGGCCGCGGCCGACTGCCGCGACGCGTTCTTCCATCCGGTGGACGTGTCCGACGCGGCCAGCGTCGAGGCGCTCTACGCCGCCGTCGCCGAGCGCTGCGGCGGGATCGACGTCCTCTACAACAACGCGGGGATCATGCCGCCCGACGACGACTCGATCCTCACCACCGAGCCCGACGCATGGGACCGCGTCCAGGCCGTGAACGCGAAGGGCGTGTACCTCTGCTGCAAGTACGGGATCCCCCACCTGCTCGAGCGCGGCGGCGGCTCGGTGATCAACGTCGCGTCGTTCGTCGCGCTGGTCGGCGCCGCGACCTCCCAGATCTCCTACACCGCCTCGAAGGGCGCCGTGCTCTCGATGTCGCGCGAGCTCGCCGTCCAGTTCGCGCGGCAGGGCGTGCGCGTGAACGCGCTCTGCCCCGGGCCGGTCGAGACGCCGCTCCTGATGCGCCTCTTCAGCGCCGACCCTGCCGCGTACGAGCGGCGGCGGATCCACCTTCCGATGGGCCGTCTCGCCCAGGCGCGCGAGATCGCGAACGCGGCGCTCTTCCTCGCCTCCGACGAGTCGAGCTACGTCAACGGCTCGACGTTCCTCGTCGACGGCGGCCTGACCGCGGCCTACGTCACCCCGGAAGGCTGAGCGCGCCGGCCTTGTAGTACGCGCGGGCCTGCGCCCGGAAGTAGCCGCCGTCGTCGTCGGCCGAGAGCGAGGGGCGCGTGTTGCCGTCGATCGGTGCGGGGTTGGTGACGCCGTCGTGGCGGGCGTCGCACGCGCAGGTCGTCCCGTCCGCGCCGCCTCCGAAGAGGAACCCCACGTAGCCCGCGGCGGCGTACGCGCGCAGGTGCACCCGACCCGAGTCGCCGAGCAGCCACTGGACGCGATTGTCCTGGAAGTGACCCCACGTGTCGTCCATCGCGCTCATCAGCGTGTTCCCGAGCGGGATCTGCCACGCGGCCATCCGGATCCCGGCGAGCTTCACGAAGGTGGCGCCGTACAGCAGGTGCCGGTGGAAGTCGGCCGGCGTGAACCAGGTCTTCGCGTTGCCCTGGGTCTTCTCGTAGAAGCCGGCGTCCCGGTCGGAGAAGTCCTCGAACGAGAGGTCGAACCTCGCGTGCAGCGCGAGGTAGAACCTCGCCGACTCGGTCGCGTACGCGCGCACGGTCGCGTCGCTCGGCTTCTCGTAGACGATGTCGTGCTTCGTCCCCCAGCCGCTCATGTGGTACGCGAGGATCACATTGGGGGCCAACGAGTCGCGCAGGCTCACCCACCGCTGGGCGAACGCCGAGCCGAGCGCGACCGCATTCGCCTGCTCGAGGTAGCCCCAGAGGTCGGGCTCGACGTGGACGACGACCGGCTTCGTCCCCCGCACGCGCTGGAAGAGCAGGCGCACGTCGGCCCAGTAGGCCTGCATCACCGCCGGGTCGCGGAGGTGCGCGAGGTCGGTCTGGCCCTCGTCGCCGCCCTTCGGGTTCGACTGCAGGAGCTGGTAGAAGGTCAGCACGGGGATCTCGCCGTGCGACCACGAGTCCCGCACGTACATCGACGCGAAAGTCCCGCCGGGGTTCCACGTCGCCCAGCCCTGGCCGGTGTTCACGCCGCCGGCGAGGTACTGGTAGCGGAAGCCGAACGGCGCCGAGCGCCGGAGCGCGGCCGCCCCGCCGGGCGGGTCCGCGAGGCCGAGCTGGAGGGTCGTCGGCCAGCCGTGCGGGAGCGGCGGCAGCCTGGCCGACGCGGGCGCGGCGAAGACGAGGACGGCGAGCAGCGTGACGAGCGCGCGCATGTCCTTGAGACGCCGGGCCGGCGGAAACCTTTTCGTAGACTGGGCCGGGTGACCGAGCAGCATGCGATCGAGGCGGAGGGCCTCGTCCGGCAGTTCAAGAAGGGCCCGCTGGCGGTCGACCACATCGACCTCGCCGTCGCTCCGGGCGAGATCTACGGCTTTCTCGGCCCGAACGGCGCCGGGAAGTCGACGACGGTGCTGATGCTGACGACGCTCCTGCCGCCCACCGCGGGCAGCGCGCGGGTCGGCGGCTTCGACGTCGTCAAGCACGGCCCGGAGGTGCGCAGGGTGATCGGCGCCGCGCTCCAGGAGGCCGCGCTCGACCCGCTCCTCACCGGACGCGAGCACATGCGCCTGCAGGCGAGCCTCCAGGCGCTCCCGCGCCACGAGCGCGGCCCGCGCGGCGACGAGCTGCTCGCGCGCGTCGGCCTCGCCGACGCGGCGGACCGCAGGGTCCGCGGCTACTCGGGCGGGATGAAGCGGCGGCTCGACCTCGCGCTGGCGCTCGTCCACCGCCCCCGGATCCTCTTCCTCGACGAGCCGACCACCGGCCTCGACATCCAGAGCCGCACCGCCCTGTGGGAGGAGGTGCGCCGGCTCGCGAAGGACGACGGCGTCACCGTCTTCCTGACGACGCAGTACCTCGAGGAGGCCGACGTGCTAGCCGGACGCGTCGGGATCATCGACCACGGCCGGATCGTCGCCGAGGGCACTCCGGCCGCGCTCAAGGCCGAGATCGGCCGCCCCACCGTCGAGGTGATCCCGGCCGACCCCGCCGAGGAGGCGCACGCGGCCGCGATCCTCGCGCGCTTCGGCGATCCCGTCGCCTCCGTGCACGGCGTCGCCGCACGTCTCCGGACGGGACAGGCCGACCTCGCCGAGATCGTCCGCGCGTTCGACAACGAGGGCCTTGCGGTCGGGCAGCTCCAGCTCCACCAGCCGTCGCTCGACGACGTGTTCCTCGTCAAGACCGGCCACTCGCTCGAGGGCGCGGGCGACGGGCTCGCGATGGACTCGGCGTGAACACGCTCGACCAGATCTACCTCCTCGCGAGGCGCTCGGTCGTGCGCACCCTCCGCCAGCCCGCGAACATCATCGCGCCGATCGTCTTCCCGCTGATGCTGCTGGCCGTCAACTCCGGCGGCCTGCGGGCGGAGACGCACCTGCCCGGCTTCCCGACGACCTCGATCACGGCCTTCATCCTCGCCGTGCCGTTCATCCAGGGCGCGCTGTTCGCGACGATGAACACGGGCACCGACCTCGCGCGCGACATCCAGACGGGGTTCCTGAGCCGGCTCTCGCTGACGCCGATGCGCGGGACGGCGCTGCTCCTCGGCCAGCTCGGCGGCACCGTCACGCTCGGCCTGCTCCAGGCGGCCGTCTACATCGCGGTCGGCTATGTGGCCGGCGTCCGCTTCGCGTCGGGCCCGGCAGGCGTGCTCGTCCTGCTCGCCTTCTTCGTCCTCGTCGTGCTCGCCTTCGGCGCGCTCGGCCTGTTCGCCGCGCTGCGCACGGGCTCCGGCGAGGCGGTGCAGGGGCTGTTCCCTGCGTTCTTCGTCTTCCTCTTCATCTCCTCGATGGCGATCCCGCGGAACCTGATGACGGTCACCTGGTTCCGGGACGCCGCGACCGCGAACCCGGTCTCGTACCTGATCGAGGGTGTGCGGAGCCTGATCGTGATCGGCTGGGACGCGGAGGCGCTCGCGCTCGGCTTCGGGATCGCGGCCGTCGTCGCCACGATCGCGATCTCGCTGGCCGCCTGGTCGCTGCACGAGAGGCTGGCGCGGTCGTGAAGCGCCTCTCGGTCGCAGGCGGCGTCGCGTGGCGGAGCCTGCACAACTTCACCCACAACAAGGCGCTGCTGATCCCCTCGCTCGTCTTCCCGCTCTTCTTCTTCACCGCATTCGCGGGCGGCCTCTCCGGGATCTCGCGCGCGCCCGGCTTCGACTTCCCGGCCGGCTACACCGCGTTCCAGTTCGCCTTCGTGATCCTCCAGTCGTCGGCGTTCGCCGGCGTCTTCACCGGCTTCGGGATCGCGCGCGACTTCGAGAGCGGCTTCGCCAGGCGGCTGCTGCTCGCCGCGCCTCACCGCAGCGGGATCGTGCTCGGGTACGCGATCGCCGCGCTCGGGCGCTGGCTCGTGACCGCATCGCTCCTCACGGTGATCGCGCTCGCGGTGCGGATGAAGGTCGGCGGCAGCGGGGTCGACCTCCCCGGCCTCTACCTGCTCGGGATCATGGTCAACTTCGCGGCCACGCTCTGGGCGGCCGGCGTCGCGATGCGCCTGCGGACGATGCAGGCGGGCCCGATCATGCAGATGCCGGTCTTCCTGATCCTCTTCTTCGCGCCCGTCTACGTGCCCCTCGCGCTCCTGCAGGGCTGGATCCACAGCGTCGCGGTGGTCAACCCGATGACGCGGATCCTCGAGTCCGGCCGCGGGTTCGTCGCCGGCGCGCCGACGCAGGTGGTCGCCGCCTTCGCGGTGGCGCTCGGGCTCGGAGCGCTGTTCCTGCTGTGGGCGATCCGCGGCCTCCGCAGCGCGGAGTCGGCCGGCTAGCGTCCGAGGTAGGCCTTGCGCAGGCCCTCGTCCTCGCGCAGGTCGGCGGCCCTGCCCTGGAGGACGATCCGGCCGGTCGAGAGGACGTAGCCGCGGTCGGCGATCGAGAGCGCCATGTTCGCGTTCTGCTCGACGACGAGCATCGCCACGCCGGCGTCGTGCACCTGCTTGATGATCTCGAAGCTCCGCTCGACGAGGACGGGGGCGAGACCCATCGAGGGCTCGTCCATCAGCAGCAGCTTGGGGCGGCTCATCAGCGCCCGGCCCATCGCGACCATCTGCTGCTCGCCGCCCGAGAGCGTGCCGGCGAGCTGGCTGCGCCGCTCGTAGAGCAGCGGGAAGAGCGTGTAGACCTTCTCGAAGTCCTCGGCGCGGCCCTTGCCGTCGGTGTTCAGGTAGGCGCCCATCTCGAGGTTCTCGAGCACCGTCATCGGCCCGAAGAGGCGGCGGTTCTCGGGCACGATCGCCATCCCGCGGCCGATCCGGTGGCTCGTGCTCCGCGTCGTCACGTCCTCGCCGGCGAACTCGACCGTCCCGGTGCGGGGCCTGACGAGGCCGAGGATCGTCTTCAGCGTCGTCGACTTGCCCGAGGCGTTGCCGCCGAGGAGCGAGACGAGCTCCCCTTCGCCGATCTCGATCTCCACGTCCTGGAGGATGTGGATCACGCCGTAGTACGTGTTGATCCCGGAGAGCTTGAGCAGGCTCATTTCGTCGTGGCCGCCTTCGTGCCCAGGTAGGCCTCGACGACGCCCTCGTCGGTCGCGACCTGCTCGAACGAGCCCTCGGCGATCTTGACGCCGTGGTCGAGCGCGACGACGCGGTCGGAGATGCCCTCGACGACGTGCATGTCGTGCTCGATCACGAGGATCGTGAAGCCGCCGTCCGTGCGCAGCTTGGCGATCAGCTCGGTGATCTCGTGCGTCTCGGCGGGGTTCATCCCGGCGGCGGGCTCGTCGAGGAGCAGCAGCCTCGGGCCGGTCGCGGTCGCCCGGGCGATCTCGAGCCTGCGGCGGTTCGCGTACGAGAGGCTGTAGGCCGGCTGGTCCCACCGGTAGCCCATCAGCCGCTCGCCGAAGAAGGCCAGCCGCTCCTCGGCCACCCGCGCGATCTCGCGCTCCTCCCGCCGCATCCCCGGGGTGCGCAGCATCGACCGGAAGACGCCCGCGTGCGTCCGCCCGTACTCGGCCGTCATCACGTTCTCGCGGACGGTCATATTGAGGAAGAGCCGCAGCGTCTGGAACGTCCGCGCGATCCCGCGCTGGGTGATCTGGTGCGGCTCGAGCCCGACCACGCTCTTGCCCTCGAACAGGATCTCGCCGCCGGTCGGCTCGTAGATGCCGGTGATCACGTTGAAGAGTGTCGTCTTGCCGGCGCCGTTCGGCCCGATCACGCTCACGATCTCGCCCTCGCCGACCTCGAGGTCGAGCTTGTCGAGCACGGCGAGCCCGCCGAAGGCCATGGAGACGCCGCGGAGCTCGAGCAGGGCGCTCATACGATCTCCACGCGCGACTGGCCGAGGATCCCCTGCGGCCGCGTCGTCATCACGCCCACGAGCAGGGCACCGAGCAGGATGAACCGCGTCACCTCGGGCTTCGGCGCGAGCACGTTCTCCCAGACGAACGCGCCCATGTAGATCGTCGGGATCATCGCGATCATCCGCGTCGCGCCCTTGAGCGTCGTGAGCGCGAGGATCATCGCGATCAGCGCGACGTACGCGATCGCCTTGCCGCTGCCGAGCGAGGTCGGAATCGCAACCCAGTGGCCGATCAGCCTGCTGACCGAGTCGCTGCCCTGGGTCGAGCCGCCGGTCCAGGCGGGGTGGAGCGCATGGAGGCTCACGCGGACCGCGATCCCGAACAGGAACGTGCCGCCGAGCACGACCGCGAGCCACTTCCAGGGCCGCACGAACGCGATCAGCGCGGCCAGCACCGCCGCGTAGAAGACCCACCTCGAGTGCTGGGGCGAACGCAGCACCTCGAGCAGGACGTTGACGAGCACCGCCCCGAGCACGACCCCCGCCTGGCTCCCGGCCCCCCCGAGGATCACCATCGCGTAGATCGTGATCAGATACGGCAGGGCGAAGCTCGCCGGGAACACGCCGCCGTTGAGCGAGGCGAAGAGCGTCCCGGTCAGGCCGGCCGTGGCCGCGCCGAACATGAACGCCATCAGCTTGAGCCGGTTGACGGGCATGCTCATTAGCTCGGCCGCGAGCGGGTCCTCGCGCAGCGCGCGCCACGCGCGCCCGGTGCGCGAGTCGTTCACGAAGCGCAGCGCGACGAGCACCACGACGAAGAACGCAAGGGCCACGTAGAGGTACCAGACGTTGAAGATGCCCGCGTGGGCGACGACCAGCTTGTGTCCGAAGAGGCTGAATGGGTCGACGCCCGCGATCCCGTTCGCGCCGTTCGTGAAGTTGACGCCGAAGATCGACTCGCCGTTGATCATGATCGTCAGGAACGCCTGGAGGAAGAAGAGCGTCACGATCGCGAGGTAGTCGCCCGAGAGCCGTCGTGACGGAAGCCCGACGAGGAAGCCGAGAAACGCCGTCGCCGCCACCACCAGCAAGACCGTGAGCAGCGTGGGCAGGTGGAGGTGGAACTGGTCCGAGGAGAGCCAGGCATAGAGGTACGCGCCGAACCCATAGAAGGCGACGTAGCCGAGGTCGAGCAGCCCTCCCCAGCCCACCACCACGTTCAGCCCGAGCGCCAGCAGCATGTAGAGCAGCGTGTCGAACGCGACCCGGCGGACGTAGCCGCTCGAGCTGATCGCCGGGATCAGCGCCACGAGCGCGACGAACATGCCCCAGCGCACCCACCAGGGCAGGCGCATGAAGAGCTCGGAGCCCGGCCCGAAGAAGCCGCCGCGCCGCTGGCGCCGCTCCTCCGACCGCGCGACCCACTCGTCGCGCCCGATGCCCGGCTCGGTGCTCATACCTTCTTGATGTCCGCCTTCCCGAGCAGCCCGGTCGGACGCACGATCATCATCACGATCAGGATCGCGAACACGAACAGGTCGGACCACTGCCCGCTCAGGTAGCCCTGGGTGAACGCCTCGAACAGGCCGAGCAGGATCCCGCCGAGCATCGCGCCGGGGATGCTGCCGATCCCGCCGATCACGGCCGCGGTGAAGCCCTTGAGGCCGGCGTTGAACCCCATCAGCGGCGACGCGTCGGCGCGCAGCGCGAACATCACGCCGGCCGCGCCCGCGAGGGCCGAGCCGATGATGAAGGTGACCACGATGATCCGGTCGACGTCGATGCCCATCATCGCCGCCGCCTCGCGGTCGTAAGAGGTGGCACGCATCGCCTTGCCCATCTGCGTCCTGTTCACGAGCAGGGTGAGCGCGATCATCAGGAGGACCGCCGAGCAGATGATCACGATCCGCAGCAGCGAGATGTGGAGCGGCCCCCACGTGATCCCCTTGAAGAAGAGCGCCCCGCCGCCGAAGGCGAACGCGTTGTACTGGCGGTGCGAGGCGCCGAAGAGGAGCTGCGCGCTGTACTCGAGGAAGAACGAGACGCCGAGTGCCGAGATCAGCGGCGCGATCCTCGGAGCGTTCCTGAGCGGCCGGTAGGCGAACCGCTCGATCGCGACCCCGAGCCCGGCGCAGCCGACCATCGCAACCAGGAACATCAGGACCATCACGAGCCAGATCGAGATCACCGGCTTGGTCGCGCCGCCGAGCGCCGTGAGCATGCCGTAGCCGATGTAGGCGCCGATCATGTAAACGTCGCCGTGGGCGAAGTTGAGCAACTTCAGGATCCCGTAGACCATCGAGTAGCCCAGCGCCACCAGCGCATAGACGCTTCCGAGCGTCAGGCCGTCGACGAGGAATTGGACGAAGTTGCTCATCGAGGAAGGGCGATTCTGTCACGAACGACGTGCGGCCCGGCAACTGCCGGGCCGCACGCCATGCCGCACCCGCACGTGATCAGCCGACGAGCTTGTAGCTCCCGTCGCCCTGGATCTGGAAGATGTAGAACTTGGCCCCCACCGGATCATGGGTGGCGGTGAAGCCGCCCCACGAGCCGCCGAGCAGCCACTGCTTGATCCGCACCTTCGGGACCTGTGCCATCACGGCGGCACGCGTGACCTTGCCGCCGACGCACGCCTGCTTGATCGCCTGCATGGCGATCTGGACGGCGCCGTAGGTCGGCGGGCCGAAGCTGCCGACCTTCTGGCCCGGGTTCAGCTTCAGCCAGCCGGCGACGAGCGCCTTGTCGGCCGGGATCCCGGTGATGTCCGGTGCGAAGTTCGACACGTACGCGCCCTTGAACGTGAACTTGCCGGGGGCGTTGGTGCCGTCCGAGCCGAAGATCTTCGCCTTCTTGCCCTGCTCGGCCATCTGCTGCGCGAACGTCTGCGCTTGCGGCGGCTGCTGCCACGGCAGGAAGACGACATCGGTGTCGCCGGGGATCTTCGTCACGATCGACGAGAAGTCGGTGACCGACTGGCTGACCGAATCGCGGATCACGGTGACGCCCTTCGCCTTCAGGGCAGCACCGGCCGCATCGGCGAGACCGGTCGAGTACGTCTCCTGGTCGTCGATGATGTAGACCTTCTTGGCCTTCAGAGACTTGATCATGTAGTTGGCGTCGCTCGGGCCCTGGATCGCGTCGTTCGGCACGTCGCGGTAGAAGAACTTGCCGACGGTGGCGCCGCCGATCGTGAGCGACGTCCGGGTCGCCGACGGCGAGATCGCCACGAGGCCGGCCGCATCGAGCGTGGGGCCGGCGGCCACGACGCCACCCGACGTCGACGGCCCGATGATCGCCATCGTCTTCGGGTCGGACACGTACTTCTGCGCCAGCGTCGACGCGAGCGCCGGGTCGAGCTGCGTGTCGCCCTGGTAGAGGCCGACCTTCAGGCCGAGCAGCTTGTTCTGCACGGCCACCGCATACTTGGCCCAGCTCAGCTGCTCGACGCCGAGGAAGCCGGCGTCACCGGTCAGCGGCGCCATGAGCGCGATCTTGGCGCTGCTGCAGGGGACCGCGGCCGCCGAGGCCGCCACGGGCCGGGCCTGCTTGGCCGGACTCGCGGTGGCCGCGGCCACGACCGCGAGCGCTGCGAATGCAACGAGCAACGCAAAGAGACCTGTCCTACTCTTCATCGAACCCTCCTGTTGAGGTTGAAACGGGGTAGAGCTTCTGGGTAAGACGAGCGACGCCCGCGGTTAGTTGCCCGCGGCCGCGTCGTACGTGCGGGAAGCCGGGCTCCCCGACGGGTGGAAGACACCCATGATCCGCATCACCGCGGGGCCGGTGTTCTCGATGCAGTGCACCTCCTCCGGAGGAAGATGGAAGCAGGAGCCGGGGCCGATCGGCGTCTGCCTCCCCGCAATGTGGGCGATCCCCTCGCCCTCGATGATGTAGCCGACCTCGTCGTAGGGGTGGCTGTGGTCGGGGGCGCGGTAGGGCTGGACGATGCCGATGAACTGGGTCACGTCGAAGCAGCCCGCGTCCTCGTTCACGAGGAGGCGGAAGGTGCGGTGGTCGTCGGCGCGCTGCTCCGGCTGGTCGTCGAAGCGGACGGTCACGCGCCGCTCTCCGCGGGCGGGCTCACGGTCCTCGGGCGCGCGAACGCCGACGAGGACGAGAGGCTCGGGGCCGGGGTTGTCGATCGAGCGGGTCTCGCCCGCCACGAGGTAGACGCCGGTGCCCGGCTCGAGCGCGTGCGCCTCGCCGTCGACGTCGAGCGTTGCGCGCCCCGAGACGACGTAGAGGACCTCCTGCTGGCCGTCCTCGACGACCTGCGGGAGCGAGCGCCCGGGCGCGTAGGTGAGCACGGCCTGCTCCAGCCGCTCGCAGCCGTTCG
>Ga0335069_10016202_pt1 | contig 10411 bp, 5 predicted proteins | sample Lox_Sample_11_FD_206714 | JGI IMG/M metagenome (GOLD analysis project Ga0335069, IMG submission 206714) | Soil microbial communities from Loxahatchee National Wildlife Refuge, Florida, United States - Lox_Sample_1.1 | ecosystem: Environmental > Terrestrial > Soil > Wetlands | place: USA: Florida...
GAGGCGCCGGCGATTGGCTTGATCGGGCTCGTGGCTGCTGGGATCGCCGTTTCCGACACCGATCAGGCGGCCCACCCCTGAAACGTGGAATTCGACCAGAGCATCTGCGGTGGGGACGAACTTTCCGTTTGAATCCAGCGCTTGGACTTGGAGAACGGAAACGTCCTGTCCGTCGGCGCCAATCTTAGGTCGGTCGGCGACTAACGCCAGCCGGGCGGGAGCTCCGGTGGTTTCACGCCGGTCCGTATGCGCCAGGCTTCCTCCCCGGTACCCGCGCGCTTCCAGCACCCCCGGAGCGAACGCCACATTCCACGCCACGTGCGAGTATTTGGTCATATCCTTCCGGCCCAGGCTCCGGCCATTGAGCAGCAGTTCGACTTGATCGAGATTGCTATAGCACCAAACGTCGATCTCTTCCCCCTCTTTGCCGTGCCAGTTCCAGTGCGGAAAGAGGTGCAGAACCGGTTTACCCGTCCACCAGGCCTGGTAATAGTAGTAGTTATCTTTGGGGAAACCGCAGGTATCCACAATCCCGAAGTGTGAGTTGATGCAGGGCCAACTGTAGGGAGTCGGCTCGCCGCGGTAGTCGAACCCGGTCCAGGCAAAGCCGCCACTGACCCACGGCCGCTGCGCGTATACCGCCCACCAGTCCTCGGCGAGTTGCGCCCAGGGTGGAAAATTCAGATCGTAGGCGCTGACGTAGCCTGCTTCGGGATCGTTCTGATAAATGCCGCGCGTGCACACGGTGCTCGCAGTCTCGGTCCCCATGGTCGGCTGTTTCGGGAACTGCTGGTGAAAGGCGTCCATCATTTCCGCCGGGTGATAATTGAAGCCTTGCACATCGACAACCCTGGAGAGCCCTTTGCCCCAATCCTCATTCATGGCCTCGGTGATGGGGCGGGTGGGATCGAGTTCCCGAATTATTCGCTTCATCGTGGTGGCAATGCGGGCTCCCGTCTCCTTTCCCTGGACGAGCTCTTCTTCATTGCCAATCGACCAGAGAATTACGCTGGGGTGATTGCGGTCGCGGAGAATCAAGGTCTCAAGATCTTGCAGCGCTTCTGGGCTTGCCGACATGGTGCGTGTTTCGTCCATCACCAGCATGCCCAGGCGATCGCAGGCGTCCAGCAGTGCGGGCGTAGGCGGATTGTGCGACATGCGATAGCCGTTGGAGCCCATCTCCTTGAGCTTTTCCACGCGGTAGTAATGCAGGCGGTCCGGCAAGGCGACTCCCACACCGGCGAAGTCCTGGTGGTTGCAGGTGCCCTGGATCTTTACCGATTTGTCATTCAGGAAGAAGCCCTTGTCGGGATCGAAGCGGATGGTTCTGATGCCAAACGTCGTGCGGTATTCGTCCTTGGACTTGCCTGGGGTTTCCACCACCGAAACCGCTTGATACAGATTCGGCTGCTCGAGCGACCAGAGCAAGGGATTGGCGACTTCCATCTGCTGTTGGAACCGGGAGCGGCCGCCCGCCGGAATCGAGGCTGAAGCGGAGGTGGAGTGGGCGACGGTTATTCCGGATGGGTCGATGATGCTTGTAGTGACAGCACCAGTCTGTGATGAATCACCGTCATTGTCCACTTCGGTGCTGATGGATACGAGCGCCGAGCCCGCCTTGACCTGGGTCGTAACGAACATTCCGTCACACGCGACATGGACGGGGTCCATCTTGGCGAGCCACACGTGCCGGTAAATCCCCGCTCCCTCGTACCACCAACCTTCGCCCAGGGTGGCGTCGACGCGCACGACCAGCACATTGGCTCCCCCGTAGTTCGCAAACGCGGTGATGTCGTACCGAAAGGGCGTGTAGCCGCTGGCGTGGCGGCCGAGATAGATACCGTTCAAAGCCACAATTGAGTCGCGAAACGCCCCATCGAATTCGAGCCACAGCCGCTTGCCGGCATCCTCGCCGGGAATGTCGAATACCCGCCGGTACCAACCGATACTGGTGGAGGGATAGCTGCGGCCAAGCGGCTTGAACCCATGGCTCTCCAGCGCCGGATCGTTCACAAAGTCCAGATCAACGGCCCAGTCATGAGGGACATCAACCGGCGTCCACTGGCGATCGTCAAAGTCAGGCTTGGAGGGTTCGAACATTCCCCCTGTTTTCGAATACAAGGACTGGCCGTCGTACCCGAAGTCCTTGCTCGGATCGCTCGCGTGGCCAAAATGAAAGCGCCACCCGAAATCAAGCGAGGTGCGTTCACGTCCCGTTGAGGAGGCTCCACTTGATGGGGTAAGCGCATCGCTTGCCGCCGGCAGGGCTTTGGCATCCCGCGCTGGGGCAACCTTTGAAACAATGCCGGCCGTAACCGCCAGTCCTCCAGTCTTTAATAGGTCACGCCGGGTCATATCCGCCATGAGCACCTCCGCCGGGGTTACCGGTCATTCTTCCTCCGCCAATGCAGCGTCCCATGCTTTTAGCACGACTTCATGCGCATGTGAAGGGGTCCGCGCAGCAAGCAGTGCGAACCTGGGCTATGGGCCGGAGAATCCCAGAACGAAAGAGGTGGCTTTGGACGCGACTCCGCCGAACCTGGCGCATGCGGGATGGGCGGTGTAGGACAGAATGTCTGCTTTGTCCTCCGGCGCCGGGGCGCTCTCATGGAGCCGCGGGCCCGCGATGGAGGCGGAGGGAGTTCCCCACCACCGAAGCACTGGAGAGCAGCATGGCGGCGGCGGCGAAGATGGGGTTCAGGCAGCCGGTCACCGCCAGGCTGATTCCCACCATGTTGTAGAGGAAGGCCCAGAACAGATTCTGCCGCACGATGCGGATGGTGCGGGCGGCGAGGTCAAACACCGCCGGAATTTTCCGCAGCGATGGCGTCACCAGCACCACCGCGGCGGCTTGCATGGCAAGGTCGGCGCCGGAACCCATGGCGATGCCGAGGTCCGCCTGAGCGAGAGCCGGGGCGTCGTTGATCCCGTCGCCCACCATGGCCACTCTTGCCCCCTGGTCCTTCAACTGGCGAATAAACTCAGCCTTTTGTTCAGGCGCGACCTCGGCCCGGTAGGAGTCTGTCCCGAGGCAAGAGGCGACCCATCGCGTGGTAAAGGCGGAATCGCCCGACACCAGGTGGATCTTCATCCCCCGCCGCCGCAATTCCGCCACAACCCCAGGGGCACCATCGCGCAGCCTATCGCCAAACGCCAGCAACCCCCGAAGCCGTCCATCCCAACCGAAGAAGGCAACGGTCTTGCCCTCTTGCTCCCACTGGGCGGCGCGCGCCTCGCACTCGGGTGCTGTCCTTAGTTGGGCCGTAGCGCCGGCTTCCAGCCGGCACTGGGGCCGCCAAGATGGCGGCGCTACGTTTAGTTTAGGACAGCACTCACCCTCGCGATCGAATTGAATTCCCAAGCTCGCGACCAGGCGGCGGTTGCCTATGAAGACCTGCTTTCCCGCGACCCGGCCGGTGATGCCCTGTCCTTTGTGGACGTGGACTTCGGAGGCGTCATGAAGGGCGGTTCCTTTTTGCCGGACAAATTCCACTAGAGCCCTGCCCAAGGGGTGCTCCGAGTACTGCTCGAGCGAAGCCAGAAGCAGGAGGGTCTGGTCGCGACCGGGCCCGGCTTCGCCGGCTGCGGGAAAACTCCCTGGGGTGCCGTCGTAGCGCCGGCTTCCAGCCGGCATCAGGCTTGGAACCGGCATAGGCCGGCAGGATGCCGGCGCTACGAATGCGGCTGCACCGCGTTTTTCCGCAGCCTCCTCATCCGGCGCCCCGGAACGCGCCGCGCACAGTTCCAAATCCAGCAGTGAGAAGCGCCCCTCCGTCACGGTTCCGGTTTTATCAAGGATGACCGTGTCCACTTTGCCCAGGGTTTCAAGAACGCGGCTCTCACTCACCAGGATTCCCGCCCGCGCCGCCGATCCCATGGCGGCGGTGATGGCCAGCGGCGTTGCCAGGCCGAGCGCGCAGGGGCAGGCGATGATCAGCACCGCGATGGCGCGCATCAGCGCCACGGTGAGGCCGGCCCCGCCAAAACCATAGCAAAAAGCGAACGTGAGGGTTGCCAGGAGCATGACGCAGGGCACAAAGACACGCGCAATGCGATCCGCGGTTCTTTCCACGGGAGACCGGCTGGTGAGGGCCTGGTTGACGAGGGCTATAATCCGGGCCAGGGTGGAATTGCCCGCCGTCCGGGTGGCCTGAACTTCCAGCACGTCGTCCAGGTTGACGCTCCCGGCCACCACCGCATCGCCGGGGCGCTTGGGGACGGGGGCGGATTCGCCCGTCAGCAGGGCTTCGTCCGCATGCGATTCTCCCCTGGTCACCCGGCCATCGGCGACGATGCGCTCCCCGGCCTTCACCATGAAGGTCTCTCCCGCTTCCAGCGCCCCGACGGCGACAAAGCGCTCCTGGCCCCCCACCAACCGGCGCACCTTGTTGGGCATCATGCGGTGAAGGCCCGTAATCCAGCGTACGGCCCGCTCTTTGGCGCCGTGCTCGATCGCCTTGCCCGCCAGCACCGCCGTGACGAGGCCGCTGGCCGTGTCGAAGAAAACGTGGGATCCCCCCGCGAAAGCCTGCACGCAGCTATACCCATAGGCGACGCCGATTCCCAGGCCCAGCAGCGCCTCCATGCGAATGGTTCCGTTGCGCAAACCGAGCCACATTAGCCGGAAGACGGGTTGCGCGCAGTAAAAGACCACCGGCGTGGCCAGGGCCATGAGCAGAAAAGGCATGCCGCGGTGGACGCTTTCGGCAATGTGCTCGAAATAGCCGACGTAAAGCGCCGTGCTGAAGGTCATGACATTCAGCCAAAGGAAGGCGGCCAGGCCCAGGCGGATGAGCAGGTCGCGCTCCTCGCGCGTGGCGGCGTCGCTTTCGGAGGAGTATTCATCGGCGGTATAACCCAGTTGGCTGATGCGCCGGATGATCTGTTCCGGCGGCAGGTATTGCGGATAGTACTTGACCTTGACCAGGTCGGAGGCGAAGGAGGCGCTGGCGCTGGCCACCCCGCGGACCTTGCCCAGGGCACGTTCGATCAGCCAGGCGCAGGAGGCGCACCACATTCCCCCGATCTGCAGGAGCAGTTCCTGCGTGGGAGCCCCCTCTGGCGCCGGCGGCGGAGCCGCCAGCGCGGAGGCCGCACCGTCTTCTTCGGCGCGGGAAACCAGCCCCAGCGCAAGGCTGCGCTTGAAAAGGTCGGTTTGACGAGGGTCTTGCCCCTTGGCAAGGGCGCCGCTTTCGGCGAGGATCAGGAAGACGTTCTGGCAGCCGAGGCAGCAGAAGGTGCGCTCGGCGTCCGCGATGCGTTGTATCAACGGATGCTTGCCGCATCCTAGTCCGCAGAGGTCACAGGCCGGGCCGGTCATCGCTCACTTCCCCCGCGATTTATTTGCGGAGACAGGCTCGGCGTTGGTGGGTTTTCCGTGCTCATCCAAAAAAATGGGGTGGGTACGCTTGGTGACGATGTATACGAAGATCAGAATGCCGATAAAGACGGCCATCACGAAGGCGAGAAAGTAAAACAGGGGCGAACCTTGCTTTCGGGAGGGGTAGGCGGCGTTGGTGACATTATTCATACTGCTCACTGCTCATTCTTAAACGGTGTAATGAAGGTCTCCTCGAACTTGTCCTGCTCCGCGCCGGCTTTGCTCACCAGGCGGAAATGGTTTACTCCCGGCGCGACTCCGGACGAAGGCGAAACGGCGATTTCAAACTCCCGCTGCAGCGTCTGGCCGGGATTGAGCACCAAGGCGTTCTCCATATCCGACAGGCGGGCGCCGGGCAGTCCTTCGATGGTGATGATCAAGGTTGCCTGCTCCCGGCCGCGATTGGAGGCCTGAAGGCGGTAGCGGTTGTACACCGTCCCATCGTTTCCCAGCCGGTACATGGTAGTCCGGTCGGGAGGGATGCGCACCAGCACCGTGCGCCGCATCGCGAGGGCGGTGTAAAGCCCTCCCGCATAGCAGAGGACCAGGAGCAATACCACCACCCGCTTGGCATCCCGCAGGCCCAGGCGCTGGTACCAGGGTTTGCCGCCCGTCCCCAGCCTTTCGCCTTTCTCACCCCAAACGTAGTGAATCAACCCCTGCTTGCCTAGGCGGCCCAATACGTCCCCGCAGGCGTCAATGCACTCGCCGCAGTGGATGCATTCGATCTGGTAGGGGGAGGTGCGGATATCGATCCCCATGCCGCACACCCGGACGCATTTCTTGCACTCAATGCACTCCCGGTTCTCGTCGCGGTACTGTACCAGCAGGGTCTCCCCGTCGCTGAGCATGCCTTGCAGATAACCGTAAGGGCAGACGGTGGTGCAGAAGCGCTGGCGGACGAACAGGAAATCGATCAGCGTGATCAGGGTCACCGTGGCGCCGGCAAAACCACCCGCCGTCCGGACATCCAGCGAGAAGAGGCGGTGCGCGAGGTCGCGGGGTTCAACAAAGTAAGAGATAAAGACGAAGGCCAAAATGACGGAGGCGGCCACGGCCGCCATGTAGAACCCTGTGCGGCTCAGCAGGTCGCGCGCACCAGCCTTCCAGGGCACGTGCTTGTTCACCCAACGGCGAATGCGGACTTCCAGCGCCACCGATGCCTCGCTAAAGATCATTTGCGGGCACAAATACCCGCAATAGACGCGCCCATAGAGCATCGCCATGGCGGCAATGAGGAACATCATGAACATGAGGGAGATGAAGAGGATGCCGAACTCACTGATCATGAGCTCGTACCCGAAGAAATAGAATCGCTGCCGGGGGATGTCGAACCGCATCAGATCGGAAAGCGGCAGGACGATGAAGATCAGCACGCAGAGGGCGTGCACGACCTTGCGCAGACGATGATAGGAGAAACCGGATGATCCGTTCGGCGGTTCCTGGGCACGCTCACACCTGGGCAGGGGGCGAGTCGAAACCGAAACTCGCGGATTTGCGGCCCTTTGGGATTCAGTTAGCATTTCTCGAAGTGATTGCTCTTTGCATCCGCGGAGCGGCGTTGTCATTTAGCCCACGGCGAGCCCGCCGTGGGATGGCAACAGAGTTATGCAAACCCGAAGCCCCGTAGGGGCGGCATCGGGGAATTGATCAGGCAAAAACATACCGTGGGTCGTACTCAATCCCCTGTTTCTTCAGAAAGGCCAACAATTCCTCTTGGAAGCTAAGTTTGCGATGATGCTCTTCCTGAGTTCGTATGTAAAGCTCCACCGGCTCTACGTGCGATTTACTGACGCTGAACGCGCCATACCCGGTCTGCCAGCCGAAATAGCGCATACTCGGCCAGCGCTTCTTCACCCAGCCCGATGAATTCGCCTTTACTTTCTCCATAAGGTCCGCAATCGAAAGGGTGCGCGGTTGAACAAAGAGCATGTGGACGTGATCGCGTGGCCCATTCACCAACAACGACTGACCGCCCAACTCATTCACAGCGCCCCCCAGGTAGGAAAAAACCTCATCCCGGATGTCCGAAATGAGCCAAGGTTGCCGGTCCTTGGTGCTGAAGAGCGCGTGAATTAAAATGTTTGTGTAGGTATGGGACATGGGCGTGCCCTCGGGGTGGAACCGGCTGTCGCCCCTGACGGGGCTCCTTTAAGAAGAATTGTTGAGATGTTCCCTCTCCTCCCATGGCTTCGCCATGGGCTAAATGACATCGCCCGCTTCGCGGGCTGGTGGATGCCTACCACGATCAGGTCTTCCACCGTTCCGTCTCCCAGGGCTTCGCCATGGACTAAATGATATCGCCCGCTCTGCGGGCTGGTGGATGCCTACCACGATCAGGTCTTCCACCGTTCCCTCTCCCAGGGCTTTGCCATGGGCTAGATGACATCGCCCTTTAGTGGCACGCGTGTCCGCCGTGCATCCCGGTCATCAACATGCCCGGCATCACCCCCCGCCAGAGGAGGATGATTCCCATCAGAATTACGCTGGCGGCCGCCAGGCGATTACCCCAGCGGTTCAACCTCCATCTCATCGCGGAGGAAAAGAGGCCGACGACGACGAGCGCGCCGGCCGTCCCCATGCCGAAAGCCAGCATGGACGTGGCCCCCCCCAGGGGCGTGGCCGCGGCCACTGATCGCAGCAAGGCCGCATAAACCAGCCCGCAAGGAAGAAACCCCAGCGCCAGGCCGAGCAGAAATTTCTTCCCCACTCCGGGGGAAGTAAGCAGCCGGCCCACCGGGAATCCGGAAGTGAACCGGAACAGCCGTATTCGCGCCAAGGCTGCTGAGGGGATGATCCCAAGCATGAGAAGGCCGGCGACAACCATCAGCCCGCCTGCCACAATGGCGGCCACGCTGCCGACGCCTGCCAGGCGCCCCAGCATCCCCATGGTTCCACCGGCCAATCCTGCCAAAGCACCCAGCGCGGTGTAGGTGATAATCCTTCCGGCATTGTAGGCGAGATGGCCCAGCGCGTAGTAGCGAGCCGCTCCCGCCGCGTTGCTCCCGGCAGGTTGGGCGGTGCCCAGGCTGAAGGAAAGCACGATGGGGCCGCACATCTGCACGCAATGCAGGCTGCTGGCGAGCCCCAAAGTAAACATTACCCAGAGTTCAACCGCACTCATGGATTGCTCCGCCCCCCTGGGGGCTCTTCGGACGGATAGAGGATTTTGGCATTGCGCGTGGGCACGGTCACGCACTCGCGGTAGAACTCGAACTTCTTCATGGTAATCGCATGCGTCGGGCAGCGGGAGGCGCACAAGGCGCAGCGGATGCAAGTAGTTTCATCCTTCAGCATGATGCCGCCCAATTCGTCCAATTCCTGCTTGTCCATGCCCTGCACTTGTTCGCAGGTCATGCCCAATGCGGTGGCGACCATGGCGAGGCCATCCTGGGTACGGATAAGCTGGCTGAGTCCGACGAGTTTGATGATGTTCTGCGGGCAGACGTCGACACAGCCGTTGCACGCGATGCAGATGGAGGTGTCGAAGACCGTGTTGATGTTGCACCGCAGGCAACGGGACCCCTGCCGCCGGGCGTCGGCTTCCGGGAATGTCTCTTCAATGATGTCGAGCGACGTGGCGCGTTCCGTGGCGTCCAGCACCGGCGGGTTGATCCGGGGCAGGCGCTCCCAGCCCTCCGCCATGGAGTAGTGGGCGGGCGCCCAGCGGCTGCGCACCACGATGTCGGTGCGAGTGCCGCGCAGAAAATCGTGCATGGAGCGAGCCGCCACCTGGGCGGAAGCGATGGCGTCAATGAACAGCCGCGGTCCATGCGCGATGTCACCGCAGGCATATACATCCGGCGCGGTGGTTTGGTAGGTCTCAGGGTTCACCTTGATCAGGCCGCGCTGGGTTTCCACGCCATCCTCGGGGCATAGGAAACTCAAATCCGAAGACTGGCCGATGGCAAAGATGACGGTGTCGGCCGGGATGTCCTCCACGGCGGACTCGTCAAAGATGGGATTGAAACGGCCAGTGGCGTCAAAGACCGACTTGCAGTGGATAGTGCGCAGGCCGGTCACCGTCCCATTCTGCCCGAGAATCTCCCTGGGGCCGCGAGAGTTGTGCAGTTTAAGCCCTTCGTCTTCTCCTTCGTTGACTTCAATTTCATCCGCCGGCATCTCCTGGCGGGATTCGAGGCAGACCACGTGGACTTCCTTGTCGCCGCTGAGGCGCAAGGCCGAACGCGCCACGTCGTAAGCCACTTGCTCGCCACGCTCCATGTCGGACATGGCTTCGCTGCGGCCCATGGATTCGACGGGGCGGACGGCGGAGCGGGCGACGTCGTAGGCAACGTTTCCGCCTCCGATCACCACGATACGGCGACCGAGGGGCAGGGGTTTGCCTTCATTGAAAGCGCGGAGGAAATCCATGCCGTCATACACCATGGGGCGGTCGGCGCCTGGCAGGGGGAGCTTGCGGCCCTTGGGCAAACCGATTCCCAGAAAGACGGCCCGGTATCCGTCGCGCCGCAGATCGCGGATGGAGAAATCGCGCCCCAGGCGCATGTTGCACTTCAGCTCCACGCCGAGCGCCAGGATGGCATTGATCTCCTTTTTAACCAGGTCGCGCGGCAGGCGGAAAATGGGCACGCCTACCGTAAGCATGCCGCCCGGCTCGGCGTCGGCCTCGAAGACCGTGACTTTATAACCGACCTGCACGAGGTCGTGGGCCACGGTCAGACCGGAAACGCCCGCCCCAACCACCGCGACTTTCTCGTAATCGCCCCGATTGGGAGGTAACATGCGCGGGTCGCAGGCGTTGTGATAAATGCGGGGATCGCCGGCCTCGGGGCCAAAACGGTCCGTCACAAAACGCTTGAGGGGGCGAATGGCGATGGGGGCGTCGACGTCACCCCGCCGGCAATTCACTTCGCAGGGCGCGCCGCATACACGCCCGCAGATGGAGGCAAAGGGGTTGGTGGCGCGCGCCAGCCGGTAGGCGTCCTCGTACCGCCCCTCGGCAATGGCGGTTACGTAACCGCAGGCGTCGGTGTGCACGGGGCAGGCGTGCTGGCACTTGATCATGCG
>Ga0335069_10016203_pt1 | contig 10411 bp, 9 predicted proteins | sample Lox_Sample_11_FD_206714 | JGI IMG/M metagenome (GOLD analysis project Ga0335069, IMG submission 206714) | Soil microbial communities from Loxahatchee National Wildlife Refuge, Florida, United States - Lox_Sample_1.1 | ecosystem: Environmental > Terrestrial > Soil > Wetlands | place: USA: Florida...
GACGGATGGCCGCCCGATGAGCCGCCTGAGGAGACCCACGTGAACCACCCCGACGCCGTGCCTGAAGTGATGTCGGCGGACCTGCCGGCCGGGGCGTTCCTGCTCGACGTGCGCGAGGATGACGAGTGGACCGCGGGTCACGCCCCCGACGCGGTCCACGTGCGGCTCGGCGCGCTCGGCGCGCGGGCGGGAGAGCTGCCGCGCGACCGCGAGGTGTACGTGATCTGCCGCACCGGCAACAGGTCGGCCTACGCGGCCCAGGCGCTGGCCGTCGGCGGGCTGAACGCCGTCAACGTCGCCGACGGCATGACCGGCTGGGCCGTCGCCGGCCGTCCCATGATCAGCGAGAACGGCGCCGAGCCCTACGTGGCCTAGCCCCGGCGCCGGGAGTGAAGGGCTGAGCACGGAGGTCAGGCGCCGGTTCCGGCGGGCCGGCTCGGCATACGCGGTGTGCTCGCGGATCCCGAGCCGTCCTGGTGTGCCTGCCGTCCTCGCGGGCCGGGCCTGCTTCGCCGTTGGCGCCCAGGCTGTTCCCGCGGGCCGGCTATCTGGGGCGCAGGGCCTTTCCCGTGGATTCTCTACCTAAGTAGACATTCCTGACTCTACCTAGGTAGGATCTGCCGCTATGGGTGACCGTTCCGGATTTTCCGCACAGGCACTGGCCGTCCTGGGCCGCAGGCTCGGGTGGCCGCTGGCCTTCGCCGCCGCGGCCGCGGGTGTGGCATGGAGCGCATGGTCCGGTCCGGCCGGCGACTCCGCCATCGTGATCAACAGGGTTGATGCGATCACGATCGCGGCGATCCTGGCCGGGCTGCCATGGGTCATCCGCCGGGCCCGCGGGCCGATGGCAGCCGGTCGGCTGGCGCGGCTGCTGCGTACCGCCGGCTACGCGGCCGTGCTCGCCCTGGTCCTGGTCAAGGCCGCGGTGGAACGGGTCGCCGATGCCCCGCCCAATAACGTGGAAGGGCCGGCCCGTGCCTGGGTGGGCGAGGTTGTCTTCCTGGCGGTGATGGCCGGCTACGCGGCCGTGATCCTGAGCTTCACGGCGCGGCGGTCACCGGCGGCTCCGGCCACCGTTGCGATCGGCACTGCCACCGGCGCTGTCACTGGCCTCCTGGGTTTCGCACTGGTGCCGCTCGGATTCCCGCTTCGCTTCACCGGTCCGTGGCCAGCAGGCCTTTATGACGCCGCGATGGCCGTGGGTGCGCTGCTGGCGCTGTCTGCTCCCGTGGCGGCGAGCCTGGCGGCGACCCGGCGGGCCGGCCGCTCGCTGGCCGCCGGTTCCCGCTGGCGGCAAGGCGCCATGGCCGGGCTGTGCAGCGGGGTAGCCGCGGCGCTGGTTGTCGCGGTCCTGTCCACCGCCACCATCGCCCTTCAGCCCTACGACAGCGGGCTCGAGCATTGGGCCGCGGGCCACGTCGGCCACTGGGCTTCGGTCACCAGCTATGGGGAGTCGCATTACGGATATGGCCAAGCCGCCCGCCTCGGCTATGTGGCAGGCAACAGCGCCTACGCGTCCGAGTACCTCATCGCGCTCCTGCTCGGCCCGCTGCTGGGCTGCGGCGCCGGCGCCTGGACCGGCCGGGCCGCGGGGAAGCCCGGTCCTTCCCCCCTGACCGCCATCCGGTCCGCCGGGCTGGATCGGTAATACTAGGATTCACATACGATAAGCGGACCGGACGCGAATCGGGCCGCATCCCCGTCGCCCAGCGGCCCAGCCGGGGTCGTCGGCTCGTGCCGCCGGCCGTTCAGCCCGCGTTGATCGCCAGGACCAGGGGCAGCACGGCGCTGGCGCCCGCCTCGCGGAGCAGCCGGGCCGCGACCGTCATCGTCCATCCGGTCTCGATGCGGTCGTCCACGACGAGCACGGGGCCGTCCAGGGCGCAGACGGCGCTCCGGACGTCGCCGGGTACCTCGAGCGCGGGCCACAGCGAGCTCAGCCGCTGGGCGCTGTTGTGCCGCCGCGGGCCGGGGCCGACGTCGCCGGTGTAGGCCAGCGAGCCGAGGCAGGGCAGCCGGCCCACGCCCGCCAGCTGCCGTCCGAGGCTGGTGATCAGCCGGGGCCGGGTGCGGGACGGCAGCATCAGGACGCCGGCCGGACGCTGCGCCCAGTCCCAGGCGGCGAGCACCTTGATCGCGGCGGCCAGGACCGGCTCCGTGACCGGCTCGTCGGGCGCGCCCTCGGCCAGCAGGGCCCGGAGCATGCCGCCCCAGCCGATGTCGGTGAGCCTGCCGAGAGCCCGGCCCGGCTCGGCGGTCAGCGCGGCCGGGATCTTCCCGGCCATGTCGAGGCCGAGGTCCTTCATCCCGGTCGGCCACATCCGCCGCGGCTCGACCGTCACGCCCGGGCGGAGCAGCCGCTCCCGCGCCGCGGTGACGCTCGTCTCGGGGACTTCGCCCCGGACCTGCTCACCCGTGCAGGTGTCGCAGCGCCCGCACGGCGCGGCAGCCGGATCGTCGAGCTGCCGGCGCAGGTACTCCATCCGGCACTCGCCCGTCGCCTGGTAGGCCAGCATGGCCTGCTGCTCGCGGGCGCGTTCCGCGGCGACCCGCTCGTAGCGTTCCGCGTCGTAGTGCCACGGCTGGCCGGTCGCCGTCCAGCCGCCGCTGACCCGGCGCACGGCGCCGTCCACGTCGAGCACCTTGAGCATGGATTCGAGCCGGCCGCGGGACAGGTCGACCCGGGTCTCGAGCGCGCCGGCGGACAGCGGCCCGCCCGCCCCGGCCAGGGCCGCCAGGGCGGCGCGGACCTGCCGCTCGGGCGGGAAGGCGAGCGAGGCGAAGTAGGCCCAGATGTCCCGGTCCTCGCGGCCCGGCAGCAGGATCACCTCGGCGCGCTCCACCCCTCGCCCGGCCCGGCCGATCTGCTGGTAGTAGGCCACCGGCGACTGAGGCGCACCCAGGTGCACGACGAAGCCGAGGTCCGGCTTGTCGAAGCCCATGCCGAGCGCGCTGGTGGCGACCAGTGCCTTGACCCGGTTGGCGAGCAGGTCGTCCTCGGCCCGCACCCGCTCGTCCGGCTCGTCCCGGCCGGTGTAGGCCGCCACCGGCAGGCCCTGCTCGCGCAGGAAGGCCGCGGTTTCCTGCGCCGCCGCGACGGTCAGGGCGTAGACGATGCCGGAGCCGGGCAGTTCGCCGAGGCGGGTCGCGAGCCAGCCGAGCCGCTGGTGCGCGGTCGGCAGCGTCACCACCGCCAGCCGCAGCGAGTCCCGGTCCAGCGGCCCCCGGAGCACCAGCGTCTCGCCCTGGCCGCCGGTGCCGAGCTGCTCGGCGACGTCGCGGGTCACCCGCGCGTTGGCCGTCGCGGTGGTGGCCAGCACCGGGATCCCGGCGGGCAGGCCGTCCAGCAGCGTGCGGAGCCTGCGGTAGTCAGGCCGGAAGTCGTGCCCCCAGTCGGAGATGCAGTGCGCCTCGTCGATCACCACCAGCCCGGCGGACCGGCTGAGCCCAGGCAGCACCTGGTCACGGAACGCCGGGTTGTTCAGCCGCTCCGGGCTGACCAGCAGCATGTCAGCGTGGCCCGCGGCGACCTCCGCGTACAGGGCTTCCCAATCGGCGGTGTTGGCCGAGTTGATGGTGCGCGCGCGGATGCCGGCCCGCTCGGCCGCCTCGACCTGGTTGCGCATCAGCGCGATCAGCGGGGACACGATCACGGTCGGCCCGGCGCCGCGGGCGCGCAGCAGCGCGGTGGCGATGAAGTACACCGCGGACTTGCCCCAGCCGGTCCGCTGCACCACCAGCGTCCGGCGCCCGTCCGCGACCAGGGCGCTGATCGCGGTCCACTGATCCGCGCGCAGCCGCGCGTGATCGCCGGCCAGGGCGCGCAGGCACCGCTCCGCCTCGTCCCGCAGCCCTGGCTGGTCCCGCAGCCCCGGCTGGTCCCGCAGCCCTCCGGGTTCCCCCTTGTCATCGGCCATCAGGACGCGAGGCGGTACGCCAGACCTTCAGGGCTGGTGAAGCCGCGCTCCCTCCCCTCAGCGGGTATGCGTCAGTTTTGCGGGTAACCAGGATCATATTCGGGTGCGGGCTGATCAGGGCCGGCGTGACCGGCCCGCGGGTCCGGATCCGCCGGGTCGGCGCCCTCGGCCGCGACCCGCTGACCGGCAAGGCCAGGCGGTTCGTGCCGCTGCCCGATCGCATACCATGAATCGATGCAGCGGGGGGCGCTGAGGGAAGCATCCGGGCGGAGGCCGTCCGCGCGGCTGCTCGTGCCCGGGCCGCTTCAATGGCCGGCCGTGGCGCTGCTGGCGGCCTGCGTGGTGCTAATCGCGGTCGCCGGGATCCGCTTCGCCGGCTACGGGCTGCCGGGATGGCTTGATACGACGTTCGATCCGCGGATCCAGGCCCGCATGGCCCGTTTTCCCGTGCTGCTGGACTGGCTGCCCAGGCTCGGCACCCTGAGACCGGTCGCGGCGATAACCCTGGCACTGGCCCTGATCTGCGCGGTGGCGCGCAGGTGGTCCGGGGCCGTGCTGGCGGTGGCAGCTGTCCCCATCGCCGTCGGCCTTACCGAGTACGTGCTCAAGCCCTCCATCGGCGAGGCCATCGGGCAGGCGTTTCCCAGCGGGCACGCCACCAGCATGTTCGCGCTGGCGGCGACCTCCGCCGTGCTGCTCGCCGGCCCGCCTCGCGGCCGCGTGCCCGGAGGTGTCCGGTTGCTGCTCGCGCTGCTGGCGCTCGGGCTGGCGACCGCCGTCTCGGCCGCGATGGTGGCCACCGGGGCGCATTCCTTCACCGACGCCCTCGGCGGCGTCGCGGTCGGCGTCGCGGTGGTCCTGGCTTGCGCGCTCACCCTGGATCTGCTGGCCAGCTGGTGGCGGCGAGGACCAGCCGAGGGATGAAGGCCGTGTAACGGGCGATTCGTTCACGTCGGCGGCCTGATCGCAAACGGCACGTTCTGCTGTGCCGCCGTCAATCAGCCCGGATCGGCGATATGTCATACTCGGGGCAAACATCGGATCTATCCGGGCGGGCACGACGGCGGAGGACCTGGCTTGGCGGTAACCGACGAGGCCATCGAGAAGATCAAGGCCATGATCACATCCGGCGCGCTGCGCGCGGGCGACCGGCTGCCGCGCGAGGCGGACCTCGCCGCCGGCCTCGGGCTGTCGCGCAGTTCGCTGCGCGAGGCGGTGCGCGCGCTGTCCCTGGTCAACATCCTCGACGTGCGGCGCGGCGACGGGACGTACGTGACCAGCCTGGAGCCGCGGCTGCTGCTCGAGGCGCTGAGCTTCATCGTCGACTTCCACCGGGACGACACCCTGCTGGAGTTCCTCCGGGTCCGGCGGATCCTCGAGCCCGCCGCCACCGCGATGGCGGCGGAGCGGATCACCGACGAGGAGAGCGACGGCCTGCGCGCGCTGCTCGACAGCATCGGGCCCGACCCCGCGGCCGAGGATCTGGTGGCCAACGACCTGGAGTTTCACCGGCGGATCGTGGCCTGTTCCGGGAACTCGGTGCTCTCCTCGCTGCTCGAGTCGATGTCCGGGCCGACGACCCGCGCCCGGGTCTGGCGCGGCCTCACCCAGACCGGCGCGCTGGCCCGGGCGCGGGCCGAGCACCGGGCCATCCTCGACGCGCTCGCCGCTCACGAGCCGGAGGTGGCCAGGTCCTGGGCGACGGTGCACATCGCCGGCGTCGAGCAGTGGCTGGGCTCAGTCCCGTGACCGGCTACGTGTCCATCAAGGGACTCAGCGTCCCCGCCGTCATCGGCGTGCACAACTGGGAGCGCGAGACCGAGCAGACCCTCACCATCAGCGTCGAGATGGCCGCCGACGTGCGTAAGGCCGCGGCAAGCGACGACCTGGCCGACGCGCTCGACTACTCCGCCGTGGCGGCAACCATCACGGCGGTGGTGCGCGAAGGCAAGTTCCGGCTGATCGAGACCGCCGCCGAGCGCATCGCCCAGCGCCTGCTCGCGGACTATGACCTCGCCTGGCTCCGCCTCGAAGTGCGCAAGCCCATCGCCAACGCCTCCTACACCGCTGCCATCACCATAGAACGTACACGCGAAATTCCATGATCATGAAGGATATTCAGTCTGTCGGGACTGAAAAGTCTTCGCGATCATGGAAAGAGCCCTTCCAGCTCAGCCCGCAACGCGTCCGGGATGTGCGTCTCGAGGTACGAGACGTCACTCGTGATCTCTTTCGGGGTGCGTGCGCCTACCGGGACATGCGAACACACTAGCGACGACCACCGGCATTTCCGGGGGAGGTGAAGCGGCGTTTCCCTCCCGCCTCAAGGCCAGGGTCTCCACGCCGCGATCCTGATGATCGCCACGTCGGCTTCGCCGGGCTAGCGGATGCTCTAGCTGAACGCGGGCATGAATGTCCGGTTCGCTCATGCGTCTTCCACTTGTCGGTCAGGTCGTTCTCGGCCTGATCCGGAGCCCTTGCATGCCGCCGTCTACGGCCAGCGCGGTGCCCGTGGTGGCGCTCGCCAGCGGGCTGGCCAGGTAGGCGATGGCCGCGGCGACCTCGTCCGCGGTGACCAGCCTGCCCATCGGCTGGCGGGCGTTGAGCGCGGCACGTTCGGCCGCCGGATCCGGTGCGGCCTCGAGCAGCCGGCTGACCCACGGGGTGTCGGCCGTGCCCGGGTGCACGCAGTTGACCCTGATGCCCTCGGCCACGTGGTCGGCCGCCATGGCCAGCGTGAGCGCGTACACGGCGCCCTTGCTGGCCGAGTAGAGCGCCCGCTGGGGCAGGCCCGCGATGGCCGCGACCGAGCAGGTGTTGACGATCGCGGCCTGGCCGCGTTCCCGCGCCGCGCGGCGCAGCAGGGGCAGGGCCGCCCGCGTGGTGCGCACCATGCCGAGCACGTTCACGTCGAGCACCCGGTGCCACTCGTCGTCGTGGTTGTCCTCCACGGTGCCCGCCGCGCCGATGCCCGCGTTGTTCACCAGGATGTCGAGTCGGCCGTCCAGCATGCGGGCGGCCTCGGCGACGGCGGCCCGGACCGCGGTGTCGTCGGTCACGTCGGCGATGACCGGGTACATGTCCGGCGCTTCCCGGTCCGGTCTGACGCGGTCCGGTTCGACGCGGTCCGGTTCGACGCGGTCCAGCACGGCCACGCGGGCGCCCCGGGCGGCGAGCAGCCGGGCCGTGGCCAGGCCGATACCCGAGGCGCCCCCGGTGACCAGCGCCGCCAGCCCGGCGAATTCAGGTGATTGCTCGGCCATACATCCGATGTATAGCGCATGTTGCGGTTGCCGGTCCAGGGCTGCGGAGCCGCCGCCGCTGGGCCGGCCGCCGGTCAGCCGAGGGCCCTGCGGCGGTACAGGTGCACCGCCAGCGGCGCGAACACCACCAGGATCGCGGCCGACCAGCACAGCACGGCCAGTTCCGGGTGCTGCAGCGGCCAGGAAGGGATCGCCGCGGCCGGGTTCGGGTTGCCGAACAGCTTGCGACAGGCGGTGGCGATCGCGGACATCGGATTCCACTCCGCGATCGGCTGCAGCCACCCGGGCATGCCCTGGATGGGCACGAACGCGCAGGAGATGAACACCATCGGCAGGAACAGGATGAACCCGGTCTGCTGGGCCGCTTCCGGGCTGCGCAGCGTCATGCCCAGGCAGATGCCCGCCCAGGTGAATGCGTATCCGAACAGCAGGGCCAGCGCGAACGCGGCGATCACGTCCGCGGCGTTGGTGTGCACCCGCCAGCCGATGGCCAGGCCGACGCCGGCCACCACGACCGCGCCGATCATCTGGGTGAGCAGCTCGGCGACCGACCGGGCCGCCAGCACGGCCCAGCGGGACATGGGCAGCGAGCGGAACCTGTCGATCAGCCCGGTGGACATGTCGGTGACCTGCGCGACGGCGACGCCCGGCGCGGTCTGGGCCAGGCCCATCCCGAGCATCCCGCCGATCAGGTACTCGTGGTAGTTACCGCCGCCCAGCAGGGCGATCGCGCCGCCGAACACGTACGCGAACATCAGGATGAAGATGACCGGCTGGATGGTCACGTCGGCGAGCGTCTCCGGCTCCCGCCTGATCCGCGCGATGCTGCGCTTGGTCAGCACCCAGACGTCGGCGACGAAGTGAGACAGCGGGCTGCGCCCGTAGGTCACGTCCCGTTCCGGCACGAGTTCCGCCGCGATCGCGCTCATACTGCGCTCCCTTCCAGCTCGGTCTCGGTTTCGCGGTCGTCTTCGACGCTGGTGAGGCGGCCGGTGAGGGCCAGGAACACGTCGTCGAGCGACGCCCGCCGGATCGTCACGTCGTTGACCTGGACCCCGGCGTCATCCAGCGCCCGGACCACCCGCGTGGTCAGCCCCTCGGCGGCGGTCACCGGAACCGACAGGCGCCGCCCGTCCTGGTCCGGCTGGACGCTGCCCGCGGCGTACGGCCGGACCGCGATGATCGCCGCCTCGGCATCGGCCCCCGAGGCCAGGACGACCTCGAGGTGCTCGCCGGCGACGGCCGACTTGAGCTGGTCCGGGGTCCCCTCGGCGATGACCGCGCCGTCGTCGATCACCGCCACCCGGCGGGCCAGCTGGTCCGCCTCTTCCAGGTACTGGGTGGTGAGCAGGAGCGTCGTCCCCTCGGCCGCCAGTTCCCGGACGATGTCCCAGGTCATGGCGCGCGCGTTCGGGTCCAGGCCGGTGGTCGGCTCGTCCAGGAACAGCACCGACGGATAGCCGATCAGGCTGGCGGCCAGGTCCAGCCGCCGCCGCATGCCGCCCGAGTAGGTCTTGACCGCGCGGCCGGCGGCCTCGGTCAGGCTGAACCGCTCGAGCATCTCGTCCGCGCGGCGCCGGGCCGCGGCTGCCGTGAGCCGGCTGAGCTGGCCGATCATGACCAGGTTGGCCCGGCCGGTCAGGTACTCGTCCAGCGCCGCGTACTGCCCGGTCAGCCCGATCCGCCGCCGCACCTCGGCCGCCTGGTTCACCACGTCGTGGCCCAGGACCTGCGCCCGGCCCCCGTCCGGGCGCAGCAGCGTGGCGAAGACGCGGACGGCGGTGGTCTTGCCCGCGCCGTTGGGCCCGAGCAAGCCGTAGACCGTGCCGGCCGGCACCACCAGGTCGAACCCGGCCAGCGCACGGGTCTTCCCGTAGTTCTTGACCAGCCCTTCCGCCTCGATGGCGGGAGCCTCGCTCATAATCACTCCCCGTTACTCGTACGCTGTACGTTCCAGTACGGTGTACTATAGCAGTACGGTGTACGAGAGAGCAAGCTTTATCCGGACGCGCCCGGACGCGCCCGGTCGTGGCTGGCAGCGCCGGTCTGGGGCATGCTTGGCGGCGGAAGGAGCGGCAGACATGAGCGAGCACGACGAGGAGCCGTGGCCGTTCTTCCGGTACTCGCGTTCCGGCCGAGGGTCCCGTGAGGAGGCACACGAGCAGCGGATCGCCGGGCACGTGCAACGGCACCGGGAGCGCGGGGCCCAGCCGCCCCGCCGCGACCGCGGGCTGTCGCGGGCCGAGATCGTCAGCACCGCGATCGCCGTGGCGGACGCCGAAGGCCCCGACGCGATCAGCATGCGGCGCATCGCGCGGGAACTCGGCGCGGGGGCGATGTCGCTGTACTGGCACGTCGGATCCAAGGAAGAACTGCTCGACCTGATGCTGGAGTCGATCGAGGCGGAGATCGAGGTGCCCGAGCCGTCCGGCGACTGGCGGGCCGACCTCGGCGCCTTCGCCCACCGGATCAGGGCGGCGATGATCCCGCACCCGTGGGCCATGGAGTTCATCGGGAGCAGGCCGCCGTCCGGGCCGAACGACGCGCGCAACCTGGAGCGCCTGCTCGGCGCGCTTGACGGCCTGCTCGACGGGCCGGCCGACGCCCGGCTGGCCATGAACATCTTCGGGGCGGTCGCGACCTACGTGATGGGCGCGGTCATGCGCGAGGTGCAGGAGGTGCGCTTCCAGCGGGATCAGGAGCGTGCCGCGGCGGCGCTGACCGAGGAGGAGCTCCGGGCCGAGCATGAGCGCTACCGCAAGTGGTTCGAGGCCTCCGGCCGCTATCCCCGGATCGTGCGGCTGATGGAGTTGGACGTCGACCCGGACGACCCGGCCACCCGCGACGAGCGCTTCCAGTTCGGCCTGGACTGCGTGCTTGACGGCATCGCCGCCCGCCTCTCACCGCCCAGCGCTTCCCGCCCTGCTCCCCTCTAGTTCAGCGAATGCGGCACCCTACCTGCTCTGGAGTGTAGGGGCCGTATGGAGCATGGACCCTCAATACGCGCGGTGATCGGCGCGCAGCGGCCGACGGGTCTCGCCGTGCCCGGCGCGCCGCGCCGTAGGTCTCGATGAGAAAGCTAAACCGCGCAGAGACCGGTCACGATGCGGTACCCCAGTTCGGGATATGCGTAATCTATGTGGACTTTTACTGGGCTGGGAGTAGCAACTGAATCCACTCGCAGATTATGTGGATCCGGAGGTCAGCCGCGGCATCTGTAAAGTGTGATTA
>Ga0335069_10016204_pt1 | contig 10411 bp, 6 predicted proteins | sample Lox_Sample_11_FD_206714 | JGI IMG/M metagenome (GOLD analysis project Ga0335069, IMG submission 206714) | Soil microbial communities from Loxahatchee National Wildlife Refuge, Florida, United States - Lox_Sample_1.1 | ecosystem: Environmental > Terrestrial > Soil > Wetlands | place: USA: Florida...
CTTTCAGACGACGACAAATAAAGAAGGCAAAGTTGCGGAATCTGTATTCATCGCCGGAATGTTTGTGCTCGCAGCTCGTGAACTTGCGGACATCGCAGAACGCCGCGGATTAAAATTGAATGCTGAGAGTTATCGATCTGCCGCTGTGAAGATGGATGACACGGTTCACCGGTTCGGATGGGATGGAGAATGGTTCATTCGTGCGTACGATGATTTCGGAAAGAAAGTCGGATCAAAAGAAAACGCAGAAGGAAAAATCTTTATCGAACCGCAGGGCTTCTGCGTGCTTGCCGGCATCGGATTGAATGACGGTCTTGCACAACAGGCGCTCGATTCTGTCAATAATATTCTTGCTACCAAACATGGCATTATGCTGCAGCAGCCGGCGTATTCAAAATATTATGTACATCTCGGAGAAATTTCGTCGTATCCTCCTGGCTATAAAGAGAATGCAGGAATTTTTTGTCACAACAATCCATGGGTGATTATTGCCGAAACGCGCATCGGCAACGGCGACCGCGCATTTGAGTATTACAGCCGCATCAATCCGTCGGTGCGGGAAAAAATCAGCGAGAAACACCGCTGCGAACCGTACGTGTATGCACAGATGATTGCCGGCAAAGATGCGCCGACGCATGGCGAAGCGAAAAATTCATGGTTGACAGGAACGGCGGCATGGAATTATTATGCTATCACGCAATTCATCCTCGGCATTCGCCCGACACTCAACGGCTTGATGATTGCACCGGTGATTCCAACAAAGTGGAAAGGATTTTCCGCACAACGAAAATTTCAGGGCGTCACGTATCTCATCGATGTAAAACGGGAAAGTTCCGGAAATAACGTTCGCCTGATAGTTGATGGTGCCGCAATCGAAGGAACTGTTATTCCGAAGCCGGTAAATGGTAAAAAGGAAGTAAGGGTAGAGGTGCTGTTGTCTTGATCTTTACTTAACGAGTGTTAGCGCTTGTGCAAGTAATTGATTTTACAAACGCTATGCTTCTTCATAGGTATCACCTTCGCCGACCACCGCACCTTTGAGTCCTAAAAGATAAGCAACGTAACCGTCGGGATGTTTTCAACTATAATTTTAAAATGTTCCATGCATCAAACTCCAAAATATTTTGATTCATCCTGTTTGTAAGATAATCAGAAACTATTGGATTTGCCAATATCGTTCGCTTGAACTTTGTCGGTGCTACGATTGGGGGAAGTGTTATTCCAAAACTGTTGAACGGCAAACCAAAATTAAAGGTGGAAGCGATTCTATCTTGACTGCTTTTTAATGAGGAAGAAGAAAAACCTCAGTTCGGTAAACGGATTGAGGTTTTTTTTATTGGAATGGAACGAACCCACGAGGCGAATCTCTGCTTGCATCTTTCCTTCATTCTCGGTACACTATCACACTATTATTTGTTTTGTAAAGGAAATATTATGAATGCCAATCGATTTTGTCTATTTGCAATATTCTGTTTTATGTTGTTTGTTTGTTCCGTGATGAACGCACAGCCCTCCGGTGGTCCGTACGGTCCGGTGCCGCAAACATATCAGCTTCCCAAAGACGTTCATAAAATATTTTATGTTTCACCCAATGGGGATGAGCAGTCGGCGGGAGGATCGATTGAATCTCCGACGACATTGGAATCTGCTTTTGAAAAAGTTGTCGCCGGCGATGCAATTGTTTTACGCGGCGGCATCTATCGCACAGGCGATTTAGTGTTGAATCAGCAAATTACGATGCAGCCGTATAACGATGAACAGCCCATTATAAAAGGAACATTAGTTGCTTCCGATTGGAAAAATCTCGGCAACGGTTTGTGGAAAACAAAATGGTCGCATCTGTTTCCGTCCAAACCGGCGGATTGGTGGGTGCGCGACCACGATGGAAAAACCACGCCGCTTTGCCGTTTCAACAACGATATGGTGTTTGCCGATGGAGCGTTCTTGCACGCCGTGGGATGGGAAGGAGAAGTCGATCAATCTTCGTACTACATCGATTATGAAACCGGGTTCGTGTACATTGCTCTTGATCCGGCAAAACATGTGATCGAAATTACCGCGCACGATGCCGCGCTTATTCGTACAACAAAAGAATGTCATGGAAAAAAATCAGACGGCAAAGGCCCGATTATTCGCGGACTTGCGTTTTCACAATATGCTTATCGTGCAATTGAAATCGAAGGCAACGATCCGGAAGGTTTGAAAGACGAATCGACCTTCGGAAAAGAAATTGTTGGTACAACGCTGGAAAATTGTTCCGTCACATTTTGTTCGCGCGTTGGAATTTATCTTCGCGGTGATCACACAGTTCTTCGTCAATGTAAAGTAAGCGACACGCGCACCGAAGGCGTGTATATCATCGGCTCAAATGATGTGTTGTTCGAAAAAAATATTTTTACCCGCAATAATATCGATGTCATTACCGGCTATTTCCCGGCAGCGGTAAAAATTTTCGATCAATGCCACCGGGTAACCGTGCAGGATAATCTTGTGATCGACCTTCCGCATTCCAACGGCGTCTGGTTCGATGTCGGCAACGTCGATGGAAAGTTCATCAATAACTGGGTAGAAGGTGTCGGTTCGACAAACTTTGAATTTCCCCAAAATCAACTCTGGCCGAGCGATAACGGATTCTTCTTCGAAATTTCCAAAGGGGTTACTGTTGCCGGCAATGTCTTTGTGAATTGCGATCATGGATTGATGATTCTCAACAGTTCCAATGCACGCATCTATCAAAATACATTTATCAACAGCACGGCGTGTATTGGCCGCAACGCACGCGTTGCTGCGGGTGATCATTTTGGCTGGCATCCGAGCACCGGCCCCGATGTCGAAAAGCGTGAAGGCCATGTGTTTGTCAATAATATTTTGACCGGCGATGCCAAGTATCGCCGCCCGTTGATGGCCGTGTGGCAGCCGGATTCGTTGTATCAACGATTGCCAAAATCACAACTCAAACAAATTGATGACAATGTGTTTGTCCGAGATTCTTCCAATGCCTTTGGGCCACTGATTTATTGGAGTGTTGTTGCCGGTGAACCGAGCGAAAAGGCATTCGCTTCGTTTGTGGGAATTCAGAATTTATATCCGGCATTATTCCAGCATTGTCAATACATTCCTACCGATAACAATCAAATATTTTTGAGCAGGGATTTGAAAAATTATCAACTGCTGCATTCATTCCCGGGCAGCCGCGTGCCGTCCGACATTGCAACGTCGCTCGGACTGCAAGATCATAAAGCGGAGTATATCGGCGCCTATCCTGAAAAATAAAAAGGAAAGTATTCGTCAAAGTATGTACGAGAAGCATTTGTTGTGAATGTTGGACGGATATTGGACTTGGTGGTAGAAATTTCCATGTCGATATCTGTTAAAAGATGAGGATAGGGCATATAAAAAGCGTTTTCGTTTGAACGAAAACGCCCGGAAGAAAGAAAGTAGTGGATTTATTTCTTCTTCAAAATTGCCAGATTCTTTTTAATGAGTTCGATGCGATGTTGCACATTGACGCCGGAGCGAAGTCCGTCTTCAGGAGTGTTCAAAACATAATCCATCAGTTTATCGACTGACGATACAGCAACATGCATGCGCGTATCCGACGAGCCGTAGTAGATGAAGACGTCGCCGTTTGCGCGCTTCACCCATCCATTGCTGAAGACGACATTGGAAACATCGCCGATGCGCTCTTCGTTTTCCGGGGCAAGAAAATATCCGCCGGGAGCGGCAATGACTTTTGCGGGATCTTTTAAATCGGTGAGAAACAGATACAGCACGTAGCGCAAACCGGCAGCCGTGTTGCGGACTCCGTGTGCAAGTTGTAACCAGCCCCTTTCCGTTTTAATTGGTGCCGGTCCCAAGCCGTTCTTTACTTCTTTGATTGTATGATAGAAACGGTCGTCGATGATAATTTCGTTATCGACAACCGCCTGGGTAATGTCTTGACACACGCCCCAACCGATGCCACCGCCGGAACCCGCTTCGATAAATCCATCCTGTGGTCGCGTATAAAATGCGTACTTGTTGTGAATGAACTCCGGATGAAGTACGACATTGCGCTGTTGCGGAGATTTTGTGACAAGGTCGGGTAACCGCTCCCACGATGTAAAATCTTTTGTCCGCACGATGCCGCATTGGGCAATGGCGCTGGAGGTATCGGTGCGCGGCATCTCGGTGTCTTTTCGTTCGGTGCAGAACAGTCCGTAAATCCATCCGTCTTCATGTTGCACGAGACGCATATCGTACACGTTGATGTCCGGATCCGATGTTTCCGGCAGGAGAATAGGATAATCGCGGAAGCGGAAATTGTCGATGCCGTTTTTGGATTCAGCGATGGCGAAGAACGATTTTCGGTCATTGCCTTCCACACGGACCAGCAACAAAATTTTTCCTTGATGCTCGATGGCACCGGAATTGAATGTGGCATTGATGCCCATGCGTTCCATCAAAAATGGATTCGTCTTGAAGTTCAAATCGTACCGCCAGAATATCGGTGTGTGTGCTGCCGTCACCACGGGATACACATATCGCCAATAAACACCATTACATTGCTTACTCTTGGCATTCTTGCGCCGAATAAGTTTTTCATGTTCGGCAAACAATTGCCGGACTTTTTTATCGAACGCAATTTTTTGCATTATCGTACCCTTTCGGCGATGGCAGAGTCGGCGGTCAAAATTTTACTGGCAGGTACCTGCTGAGGAACGCCATGCTTCATGCGTTCATCGAAATCTGCAGGAAGCGTTTCTTTGCTCAATCTCTCTAAATTATTCCACCAAGATATTTTTAAAATGATCGATGTAAGAATGATGCAGCATGTTACACCGATGAGCAGTCCATATTGTTTGGTTACGAGCGACATCGGCAGAACCACTAACGATGTTTGCCAGATAATTCCCGTTGCGATGTTGAACATGTCCAGTTTGAAATTTTTGTTCGGCTCGAATGAAGGATAATATCGACGCACGTTTTGCAGCACGGGGCGCCAGAAGCCCCACGGGTGAACTTGCATATAAAACTTCATTAATACTTCGTCGGCTTCAGGTTTTGTAAGCAAACTCCCAACGATACATCCGGCAAACGAAACGGCAAACACGTACGGAAATGCCAGCATGACAGGAATTGCCGGGAACGCGATTGGAATGACAAGCGATGTGATAATGCCGGCGATCATGCCCCAGAAATATCCATGTCCGTTGAAGCGCCACCAGTACCATTTCAGAATATTGGATGCCGTGTAGCCGCCGTACAGCCAATTGACGATCCAGAGCGTGACCTGATTGATTGAATCGACAAGAAATCCGAAAAGAAATCCGATAATCACGAATGCAATAGTTGTAAGATAACTTAATTGAACATACTTCTTGTCTTCGGCGTGAGGATTGATGAAGCGTTTGTAAATATCGTTCACCACGTACGCCGGTGCAGCGTTGATGGTAGCAGCATAATTGGACATGAACGCAGCGATCAATCCTGCCAGCAGCAAGCCGACAAGTCCCACTGGCAGAATATTTTTAATAATGTACGGCAGGATCATTTCGAAATCGATGTTCGGTCCCATTGCTTGAAGCTGCGGTGAAAAATGAAGCAGGGCAAGAACGGTGATGCCTGTAATCAAAGTATAGCGCGGGAAGATCAGGACGACGTTGACGAACCAGTTCATTTTTGATGCATCTTTTGGAGAACGAGTCGCGAGCACGCGTTGCATGTCGTAATTCGGTGCCGGGCCTGCTCCTGCTTTGAAGATGCCTTGAAAGAGTACCATAATAAAGAAGAAGCCGAACATACTGTAGCCGTCTGTCTGAATTTTTGTGTTGACGGCATCGATCAGTCCTGTCCAATTCAAATTTAAATGCCAGCCGAAAAACGGCGAAGTCCAGCCGGCAGGAACAACATGCTGCAACTGTTCCGGCGAAACCATGGAAAACGCGATGACCCCGATCGTGAGTGAAGCGATGGTGAGGACGATGAATTGTAAGAATTCGGTAATCACGACGCTGAACATTCCGCCTTTGACGGCATAAATTGCCGTCAACGACATCAAAATAATTGCGTACATATCCGGCGATTGAATAACGAATCCGTTCGCCAAAGTGCAAGTTAAATTCCATGGAAAAAAGACGGCGGCAAATTTTCCGATTCCTTTAAATGCATACGCAATGAACCCGATGACACTGACTAATGCAAAGATCACGACGCTGATATGCGAAAGCCGCGCGCCCGTGCTGGTACCAAATCTTGTTTCGATCCATTGTGCGCCGGTCATCACTTTCGACTTGCGAAGCCAGATTGATAGATATGCCATTAAAAAAATCTGATTAAAGGTCGGCCAGACCCAAGGCAGAAACACACTTTTAAATCCGTACACAAACAGGATATACACTAACCACATGGTGCCGGTAATATCGAACATACCGGAGGCATCAGAAATGCCAAGGATCCACCACGGCAGTGTGTTGCTGCCAAGGAAGTACGAATGTATATTTTTCTTAGCGCGTCGTGATACGAAAATTCCCAAAAGAATGGCGGTACAGAAATATCCAATAATGATGCAAAGATCGACAGTTGAGATAATCATATCGTTAGTTTTGCTTTCTCAATAAATGTTTTTCATTTCAACGCACAAATAATGCCATAATCATTCACTATTCTTGTCCTATTTCTGCATCGCAGAGAGAAAAAAATTATCAGGTTAATAATCTTTTATAGTATTGATAAATGAATTTAAATTCCTTATCTCATAACTATAAAAAAATAAGGAAAAACGTACTAAAAATTCTTCCTTGCTGGCAAGGACTTTGCAAGCTATCGAATTGTTCATCGATTATTTTTAGAGAGGTTCAAATGTTCAAAATGAAATCATGGTATTTTCGTACTTCGATCATCCTTTTCCACGCTGTAGTTTTTAATATTCTTTCTGCTCAGTCGAATGATTTTTCTCTCGCTCCATTGTTCACCAATAATATGGTTCTTCAGCAAAAAGAAAAAGTACCGGTGTGGGGAAAGGGCATGCCCGGCGCCAAAATTGAAGCTGCTGGATCATGGAACAAAAATGTTTCGGCGACAACGATTGGGAACGATAGCAACTGGACAGTATGGTTGCAAACGCCGGCAGCATCTGGCCCTTTCACGCTGACGATCAAATACGGAGATTCTGTTTTTGTTTTGAGAAATGTGTTGATCGGTGAAGTATGGTTATGTTCCGGCCAATCGAATATGGAAATGCCGCTCGAAGGATGGCCGCCGCATGATACCATTGCTACCTCTGCATGTGAAATTGCGAATGCACAAAATCCGAACATTCGTTTGTTTCATGTTGAACGAAATTATTCCGTTATGCCGACCGTTCAATGCAAGGGAACTTGGGAAGAATGTTCAAGTTCAACGGTGAAGAATTTTAGTGCCGTGGCGTATTTCTTCGGAAAAAAACTTTCGACGTCGCTTAACGTTCCCGTGGGATTGATCGAAGCTGCTTGGGGTGGCACCAATGTCGATGCATGGATGAGCAGCCCAACCTTGAAAAAATTTCCCGAATATCAATCGACGCTTAATACTATTGAAGCAAGCAAAGATAGCATCTTGATGGTGGACCAATGGCTGAATGCACTGCCGTCCATCACCGTCGGCGGAAAAGATCCATCGCACAAATGGGAAGGGTTGCGCTTTAACGATCAAGAATGTTCAGCCAAGTCTTACCCCGACAGTGCATGGGCGCTCATGAACTTGCCGATCTATTGGGAACGAACAGAAGTCGGAGAATTTGACGGTGCCGTGTGGTTCCGAAAACAAGTTGAACTGTCGCATACCTCGATAGGAAAAACATTAACGCTGCATCTTGGTCCCATCGATGATATGGATGAAACGTATGTGAACGGTGTTCTGGTCGGCAGCATTTTAAAAGAAGGATACTGGAAGACCGAACGTGTGTACACGATTCCTGATTCTCTGGTGAAAGATTCTCTTCTGGAAATAGCCGTTCGCGTGATCGACAACCAGGGAGGAGGAGGAATCTGGGGCGATGGCAAAAAAATGTTCGTTGCCCACGACAGCAGCGATACGATTTCCATCGAAGGTGCTTGGAAATATTTGCCTGTCGCGGAATATCGCTCGGGGATATTTTCTGTCTTTGACGGAAAGAATCATCAATATAAAAATCGCCCGAAGACGGCATTGAATTTTTCTGGATATTCTGCGACTGCCCTGTATAACGGCATGATTTATCCGTTGATGCCGTACGTGTTTCGCGGTGTCATCTGGTATCAGGGTGAGAACAATGTTTCGGATCCGGAAATGTACAAGCGAACCTTTCCTGCTATGATGGAAAACTGGCGAACTGATTTTAAGCATGGCAGTTTTCCATTTTATTATGTTCAGATCGCGCCTTACAATTACGGGCCGAACAGCTCTTCACAAAATTTGAGAGAAGCACAATTGCAAGCGCTCAAAGTCAAAAATACGGCGATGGCAGTAACGCTCGATATCGGCAATCCCAACAACATTCATCCGGCAGATAAAATGGATGTCGGTGATCGTTTGGCATATTGTGCTCTGGCAAAAACGTACAGCAAGAAAATTTTCTATTCCGGTCCGCAATATAAATCCATGAAAATTCAAAACGGAACGATCGCTCTCTCGTTCGATTTTGTTGGCAAAGGATTGATGGTGAAGGAACGCACAGGCGAAAATCATTTTCAGATTGCCGGTGCGGATAGCGTATTTAAAAAAGCTGCTGTGAAAATCGTTGGGAACCGGCTGGTGGTTTTCAACCCCGAAATCAAGAAACCGATTGCCGTGCGGTACGCATGGAACAACACCGATGAAGCGACGCTCTTTAATAAAGAGGGCTTGCCGGCTTCGTCGTTCAGAACGGATAACTGGAAGAAATAATTTATGAAAAAAGAAATGAATATCAGACGATATGCGTGTGCGTTTTACCTTCTCGTTGCGATGATTGCAACTATGCCAGTGTACGCACAAAAATTCGATACGCTTGCGCTCACGCCGCCGATGGGATGGAATAGCTGGAACAAATTCGCATGCAATGTGAACGAAGGCGTCGTCCGCGCTGCCGCCGATGCGATGGTCGCCAGCGGCATGAAAGATGCTGGTTATGAGTACATCGTGATTGATGATTGCTGGCAGGGAACACGCGATAGTCTCGGCTTCATTCATCCCGATCCAATAAAATTTCCTTCCGGCATGAAAACACTTGCGGAATATGTTCACTCCAAAGGATTGAAATTCGGAATTTATTCTTGCGCCGGTTCAAAAACGTGCGGTGGGTATCCTGCCGGACGCGGACATGAATATCAGGATGCAATTATGTACGCGCAGTGGGGAGTCGATTATTTAAAATATGACTGGTGCAATACGGAAAACTTGAACGCTGTCGGTGCATACACGACGATGCGTGATGCATTGTATGCGGCAGGGAGGCCGATCGTGTTTAGTTTGTGTGAATGGGGAAACAATAAACCGTGGTCGTGGGCAAAAGATATCGGACATCTCTGGCGTACCACAGGGGATATTGCGGCATGTTTCGATTGCGAAGTGAACCATGGCAATTGGTCGCAATGGGGTGTTATGAAAATTGCCGACTTAGAAAAAGAACTTCGCCAATATGCCGGTCCCGGACATTGGAATGATCCCGATATGCTGGAAGTGGGCAACGGTATGAGCGTGAACGAAGATCGCGCACATTTTTCACTCTGGTGCATGCTGGCAGCTCCGCTCATGTCCGGCAACGATTTGAGCGCGATGAACGCGGATACAAAAAATATTCTGACCAATAAAGAAGTGATCGCTCTCGATCAGGATTCTCTCGGGATTCAAGCGTTTCGGTACGATTCAATCGATAGTGTCGAAGTGTGGGTGAAGCCGTTGGTAAATAATAATTGGGCAGTATGTTTTCTCAATCGTTCTATGGAAACGAAAAAGTTCCAATTTGATTGGTCGAAGAATATTATTACGGATACGCTGTCTCAACGAACGCTGAACACGAACGAAATCACATACAGCATCCGCAATCTTTGGATGAAAAAAAATATCGGAACGACAAATAAAATATTGAAAGCAGAATTGCCGTCACATGATGTGCTGGTTGTACGGCTTTCACAGCAAAAATAAAGTTTTGTGTGATGGAGAATCAGAAAGGGAAGTGTGATGTTTTAATAAAAATTTCGATCATCAGAAAAGTAAAGGCGATGCAATATTCTTTCAACAAAGTTTTTTTATTCATACTATTTTTTTCAACAACCATTTTGTTTTCGCAGAATCGTTTGGTCGGTATGTTCGAAGGCAGCGGCGATATCGGCGATGTAATGAAAAAAGGTTCCGTGTTTTTTGATGCGTCCGCGAAGACGTACACCATGATCGGCGGCGGTGAAATCGATGTGCTTGCAAAACTTACCGGCGG
>Ga0335069_10016205_pt1 | contig 10410 bp, 9 predicted proteins | sample Lox_Sample_11_FD_206714 | JGI IMG/M metagenome (GOLD analysis project Ga0335069, IMG submission 206714) | Soil microbial communities from Loxahatchee National Wildlife Refuge, Florida, United States - Lox_Sample_1.1 | ecosystem: Environmental > Terrestrial > Soil > Wetlands | place: USA: Florida...
AGAACGGGTTACGCGCTACCACGTTGCTGCTTATCTGTGGGCGCCAGACTCCAAGCACCTTCTTTTCGATTCGCAGGGCCAGCTTTGGTACTACAGTCTCGACAACGGCACAGCGGTTCAACTCACGGCGTCCCCAGATGCGAGCGAGGACCCAAAGTTCTCCCCTGACGGCAAGCGCCTCGCGTACGTGCGCAAACATACTTTGTACGTGCGCCCGGTTTCCGGTGAAGAAGGGGATCGTCCGCTCATTCAGGGTGAGAAAGAAAAGAAGGACAAGGATAAAGACAAGTGCGCCAAGGAAGCAGAAATCCTGAATGGCGAGGTGGACTGGGTTTATGCCGAAGAACTCGCCGTGCGCAGCAATTTCTTCTGGTCGCCTGAAGGCCGCGACATTCTGTTTCTGCAGATGGATGAGACCCGCGTGCCGACTTATCCAATCACTGACTGGCTTCCCACGCACCCACATGTCGAAGAACAGAAGTATCCGAAAGCCGGCGACCCGAACCCGGCTGTGCGTCTGGGCGTAGTCAACAGCGACGGTGGCAAGCCGCGCTGGTTTGACCTAACCAAGGACGACGACATTTATATTCCCCGTTTTGGATGGATTCGCGAGGGCGTGGCTTGGGCTGAGGTCCTGAACCGCAAGCAGGACACGCTTGATCTCTATTTCATCGAGACGCACTCGGGAAAGGCACGCAAAGTTCTGACCGAGTCGGAGCCGGAAGCCTGGGTCAACGTCAACGACGACTTCCGTGTCCTCAAATCGGGTGGCCGCTTTCTTTGGACCAGCTGGCGCGACGGCCACACCCACATCTATCTTTACAGCTTCAACAGCAGCGACCCGCTGAGCGCGGACGCCAGGCTTGAAAAACAGTTGGAGACCGGCGATTACGAAGTGCTCGGTATCGGTGGCGTGGATGAAGAGGCGGGTACCGTGTTTTTCTCGGCCAACAAGGGAGACGCTCGTGAGGAAAAGCTCTTTTCCGTGAAACTGGATGGCACTGGGTTTCAAACCGTATCCGACCCTGGTAGTGAGACCGCGAACTTCGCCGCCAACGGCAAGCACTACGTCGCAACCCACTCCGTCACGCTCGAGTCGCCCCACATTTCCGTGTGTGGGTCAGGTTCCACCAAGTCGTGCCAGCCAATCTGGGAGGCGCGCAGCATTGCGGCCTATGCGCCTGTCATGCCGAAGCAACTCGAGTTCAAAGCCGAGGATGGAACCGTTCTCTATGGCTATCTGATCCTCCCACCAAATGCCGACTCCACCGCAAAGATTCCGCTCATTGTCAACATCTATGGAGGTCCCGCGGGACAGACCGTGCAAAATGCCTGGGGCGGCACCAACGCTTTATTCCAACAGATACTCACGAGAGAAGGCTTTGCAGTTTTCTCTGTCGATAACCGGGGCACACCGAATCGCGGGCGCAAATTTTCCGCCGCCTTGCGGCATCAGTTTGGCGGCCTGGAATTGAAGGATCAGCTTACCGCTCTCGACCAGCTGCTCGCGCAATATCCGCAGCTCGACTCGTCGCGGATCGGCATGTGGGGCTGGTCCAACGGCGGCTCCATGACGCTGTACGCGCTCACTCACTCCAGCCGCTTCAAGGCTGGCATTTCGGTCGCGCCCATCACCAACCAGCGCAACTACGATTCGATTTATACGGAACGCTACATGGGCCTCCCGAAGGACAACCAGAGCGGCTATGACGACTCCACCGTGAGCGCAGCCGCGCACCTGCAGGGATCACTCCTGCTGGTGCACGGCATGAGCGATGACAACGTGCATTTTCAGAACACGGTTCAGATGACCGATGCGCTCATCAAGGCGGGCAAGCAATTTAGGCTGATGTCGTATCCGAACAAGACGCACGGCATCTCGGGGCCAGGAACGCGCACGCAGCTCTTTCACATGATGGAAGACTTCTGGAATAAGGAATTAAAGTAGCTGATTTCATGCACCGAACCACACTGGGCGATTTCGAACTGACCGTCATTTCCGACGGCACGTACTTTCTTGACGGCGGCGCTTTTTTCGGCGTCGTGCCCAAGACGATGTGGTCGAAGAAAGCCACGCCCGACGAGCAGAACCGGCTCGATGCGGGCCTGAACTCACTGCTGATCCGCACCGGCGACAAGAACATACTGATTGAGACCGGCATCGGCAACAAACTCTCCGACCGGCTGGTGCAGATCTACAAGCAGCCCGCCAAACTGCTCGACAACCTCCATGCTGCCGGGCTTGCGCCGGAAGACATCGACATCGTCATCAACACGCATCTCCACTTCGACCACTGCGGATGGAATACGGTGCGGCAGGGCGACCGCTTCGTCGCCACGTTTCCCAAGGCCAAGTATTACGTTCAGGAAAAGGAGTGGGAGCACGGGCGGCTGCAACTCGAGCGCGACGCCATCAGCTACATGAGCCCGAATTACGACCCACTGCTGGAGACCGGCCAGATGGTGCTGCTCAGTGGCGATCTAGAGCTGCTGCCCGGCATCTCTGTAAGAGTGTTTCCCGGCCACACGGCGAACATGCAGGCGGTGATCGTCGAGAGCGACAACAAGAAGGCTTGCTACATCTCTGATCTCATTCCGACCAGCATGCACATCGACCTGACGTGGGTGATGGCCTTTGACCTATTCCCGCTGCAGACCATCGAAAGCCGGAAGAAGTACTACGGCTCGGCGATTCCGGAGCGCTGGCTGACGGTTTTTACCCACGACGACGCAACGCCGTGGGGATACATTGAAAAGAACGAGAAGGGCAAGCTGGTGCTGGCGGGACTTTAGCGCCAGCCACTTAGCGGCTGGGAGACCACCTTGTCATCCCGAGCGGAGTGAGGCGCAGGCCGAACGAAGTCGAGGGACCCCTATTCCCTGATGGTCGTTTCCGGTACGAGCTACCCGAAGCTCGCGCTCTTGAACTTCTGCCGGAAGTCCGGTCCTTCCATTTTCACGATGCGGCACATTTCATGGAGCCGGGAGCGCATGCGCTCGCCGATCCGGTCCCCGAGGGTCTCTCGCCGGGTCGCGGCAAACGCGGAACCGCGCGGCGAAAATTCCATCGTGCCGGCGGCAGGCTCGTCGGGAAAATTGGTAGTGATAATGGTCGTGCGGTTGTCATTGTAACGAGTATTCAAAATCAGACTGACCGTGTCCCACACCCACTCGCTGGGTTTGACCGCACCCAACTCGTCGAGCGCGAGCACCTCCGCTTCAAACACCGGCCGCAGCACTTCCAGCTCCGTTGCCTGAACCGAGTCGTTGTAGGAATTCTGAATCTGCTTGAGCAATTCACGGTAATCGCAGAAGAGGCAAGCGGAGCCGCGAATCGCGATCAGCTCCTTAAGGATGCCGACCGCAAGATGGGTCTTGCCGGTGCCGATTCCCCCGACGAGCAGGAGGCCCTTTCCTTCGCGCGGGTCGAACTCCTGCACGAAACGCGAGGCAGCGATGTTGGCGAGCGCGATCGAGCGATCGGCTCCGGGGAAATCGGTGGTGAACTCGGCGAGTTCGCAGTGTTCATATCGCCTTGGGATGCGCGCCGCCGTAAGGAGCGAGCCCGCGCGTGCGCGCACCTGGCAATCGCAGCGCGTAACCCCGTGCTCGCGCGCGCCGGGAACGTTCTTCCATCCCGAACCCGCACACAACGGACAAACTTCGGCAACCGATTTCATGACTGTCTACTCTCAACTCTGCACCGGAACCGGCTTCGTCCGCAACTTGAAACGCGACCCGCGCTGTGCACTTCCTGTGCACGCGCACAGTGAATTGTGGAGAGATGAGGAAAACATTCCCTCCATGCCCATGCCCACGATCGCGGAGGGCTGCGTCTAACACTTCGGTGGGGTCATCATCCCGCGAAAGTCCAAGTGGCAAAACCGGCAACCGGCACGGGTTTCCCATTGACTGTACCCGTGAATAGAGGAGAATGGCCATCGCCGGTGCTCGCGCCTTGCGTCCACTTCCCCGACCGGCGCGCGGGGACCGGAACGATAACCGTCAGGAGAAAGCATGAACAAAGCTGATCTGGTCGACCGGATTGCCGAGGCTTGCAACATTACCAAGGCGCAGGCAACTACCGCGATTGACACCACCGTAGATAGCATCACCTCCTCCCTGCGTAAGGGGGACAGGGTCGCATTGATCGGATTTGGCACGTTTGCCGTTTCGCAACGCAAGGCTCGTAACGGCCGCAACCCGCAAACGGGTGCCACGATCAAAATCGCAGCCCGGCGAGTCGCGAAATTTACTCCCGGCAACGAACTCAAGAAAGTTGTCAATAAAAGCAAATAGGGCCAGCTAGTCTTGTTCTTATTCACACGGCAGGGGGTCGGCCCTGCCGTTTTGCTTTTTAGCTCTCAGCTCCTAGCTCTCAGGAAAAACCCTTCCGTCGCGATCCGCCTAGTCCTGGACCGCCCCGAACCGCGCGTTTGTAAGGTGCACTAGCCTGAGCCTAAGAGAGATTTTCCCTGAGAGACTGAGAGCTCGGGGCTGAGACGTGCCTTGCCGAATCCTTCCTAACTCCTGTAGAATCTAAAGATTGAATTGAGGGCTCCAAACTGACTATGAAAGCAGCAATCCATCCCAGCTATCACGAAGTGCGGGTGCACTGCGCCTGCGGTAATGCCTTTGTCACCCGCTCCACTCACAAGGGCGACATTAACCTCGAAATTTGCTCCGCTTGCCACCCCTTCTTTACCGGCAAGCAGAAGCTGATGGACACGGCCGGCCGCATCGAGCGCTTCCGCCGCAAGTACGCGCAGAGCGACGCCGCGAAAGCGGAGGCGGCGAAGAAGTAGCGCAGCCCGTCGGATTTTTTCAGCCAATCAAGCCCTCGCTTCGGCGGGGGCTTTGCTTTGGAACAGAATTCTACGTCTAAAATGCGTCGTCATCCTGAGCGCCGTGAGGTGAGCGAAGCGAGCCGAACAAGTCGAAGGACCCCTGCAGCTCATCCGCGATTTGGAGAGGCTCCCAGGGTTCTCCCGGCGCAACCAGCCCCGAGAGCCGGCGGCCAGCCTCCGCGTATAAACTCATTCCGAAATGTCCGTTCATTTCTTCGTCTCCATTCACGGAGTTCGGGTCGACATTCTCGGTCTCGGAGCCTTCGCAATCGCCAGCGCGCAAAGCGCCTGGCATGCGTTCCGTCGCTGGGAGAGCGAAGACTGGACCACCGTTGACGGGCAGATTACCCTTGCCGAGGTAACAAAGCAGCATGACCAGTTTCGTCTACGGCTCCTTTATTGGTACAAACTGCCCGGTCAGAAATACGCGTCGAACGGTGAATACTCCAAGGACTTCGAAAAGGACGATGAAGCCACCGCGACTCAATGGGCAACTCAGCTTCGAGACAGCACAGTCCCCGTACACTGCAATCCGTCCAAGCCCGATGACTCTTTGTTGTGGGATTCTGATCTACAGGCGGTAGTCGACGGTAAACCGTCCAACCCCGATGACAGCGACATCCTCGCCCCCGGGGAATTGCTTGGGTGGGAAAAGACGTTCCTACCGGCAACGCTGATGCTCGCGGGCTCGGGGTTCTTGTTCAGCATTGCCATCCAAGTAGCCGCCTTTGCTGGTGTTTCACTCATTCAGTCCATCGGGCTATTCAGTTTGCAAGCTCTTGCCATTGCTCTCGTCTTCCCGGTCGTTCAGACTCTGAAGGCAAGCAAGAGAAAATCGTCCGGACTGATGTCGAACTGGCCCGAGTGGCTGAAAATCCTCGGCCATCTTTTCTTTTATTACGCGATTCTCAGCATTGCGCTTTCTGTCTTCATCCAATCGTCGGAACGGGAGAGCTTGTCTTTTCATGTTGGAGAAGTAGTGCCGCTGGACGTGATCAGATTTTTCTCCTCCATCTGGATGCTGATGTTTGTGGGACAATTTGCGGTGACTTACACGCGCCTTTTCTGTCGCGATCAGTCCCCAAACGCAAATTCCAGAGCAAAGACGGCTTAGTACCGTGACACCAGACTCATTCGCCGAGATTCAACTAGGCAACATAAAATAGAGACGTGCGGAAGTCATGGGACAATACGCGTGAAACTGACCGTCCCAAGGCCAGTGCACCCTCTCCTTTCCCCGAATCCCTGCGCATCGGCTCCGTCCAAATCCGCCCTGCCACCGTCCTCGCTCCCATGGCCGGGGTCACCGATACCGTCTTTCGCCGCTTCATCAAGAATCTTGGCGGCTGCGGTCTCATCATGACCGAGTTCACCTCAGCCGACGGCCTTCTCCGGGACAAGCGCGTGCAAGGACGGTATCTGCATTTCTACGAAGACGAGCACCCCATCTCGGCACAACTTTTCGGCAGCAACCCCGCCGTTCTGGCTGATGCCGCGCGCATGGTGGAAGGACTGGGCTTCGATCTGGTCGACTTGAACCTCGGCTGCCCGGCCAAGAAAGTCGTGAAGTGCAACGGTGGATCGGGCCTGCTGCGCGACCTGCCGCTGATCCGCAGCATCTTCGAATCGGTGCGTGCCGCAGTCAAGATTCCCTTCACGGTGAAGTTTCGCGCCGGCTGGAACGACGATGAGATCATCTGCGTGGAGCTGGCCCGCATGGCGGAAGATTGCGGCCTGGGCGCGGTCGCGCTTCACGCCCGCACGCGCGAGCAGGGCTACAGCGGTACCGCCCGCTGGGAGTGGATTGCTTCGGTCAAGCAGGCGGTCAAAATTCCAGTCATCGGCAACGGAGATATCCGTACGCCGGAAGACGCGTGCGCTATGGTCGCGCAAACTGGCTGCGATGCGGTCATGATCGGCCGCATGGCGCCATCGAATCCTTGGATTTTCCGCCAGATCGAGCAGTACGTGAACCAGCTCTCAGCTCTCAACCCTCGGCTCTCAGCCATCGATCACCGACATCGGGAAGGGCACGACTTTAGTCGTGCCGCGGAAGCCGCTCTCTCTGAGCCGGCTTTAGCCGCTGAGGTTCCCTCGCCGAAGCTCTATGACGAGCCGACGGAAGCGGATCGTTATCAGATGATCCGCACCTATTTTGAAATGCTGCTCGAGGAAGGCATGCCCGGGGCGGAAGGCAAGATGAAGCAGTTCGCGTCGTGGTTCACCCACGGCGTCCCCGGCGGCGCGACGCTCCGCAAGGCGATTTACGAGGCAAAAAGCGGTGCTGAGATTCTGGCAAACGTGGAAGAGTTCTTCGAGAACCGCCTGCAACAGCCTATCGCCTAGCGGGAGACCGCTTACAATCGGCTTGTGTTAGTCGAGCACATCGCGTTTGCGCCGGCGCGCGACCGGGAGATCTTCTCCGCAACTCCGGCCGCACCGGCTGTGTTTTTGTTGCGCGGGCACGAAGCGGCCGCCGAACCCTACGTCAGCAAAACCGCCAACCTGCGGCGAAGACTGGAAAGGCTGCTCTCTCCCCCGGAAGAGCGCAGCAGACGCCTGAACCTGCGCGACCGCGTGCAGTCGATTGAGTATTCGCTCACGGGATCTGACTTTGAATCCGGATTTCTGCTTTACAAGGTACTCCGGGCGGCTTTTTCCAAGACCTACGCCAAGCGGCTGCGGCTGCGGTTTGCGCCGCTGGTCAAACTGCATCTTGAAAACAAATATCCCCGAGCGTCGGTCACGACGCGACTGGGTAAACTCTCTTCCGCCGACGCCGGCGGCAACGTTTATTACGGCCCCTTCGTGTCGCGCGTCGCAGCGGAAAAATTCCTCAACGATGCCCTCGATTTCTTCAAGATGCGCCGCTGCGTCGAGGACCTGAACCCGGATCCCAAATTCCCCGGTTGCGTCTATTCCGAAATGAAGATGTGTCTGGCCCCGTGTTTCCGTGGCTGTACCGACGACGACTATCGCGCCGAGGTTGTGCTGGTCGAGGATTTCCTGAACACGCGCGGCGAATCACTAAAACGCGAGATCGGAACCCAGCGTGATCGCGCCTCCGAATCCCTCGAATTCGAGACGGCAGCCGCGCTCCATGCAAAACTGGAGAAGCTCGCGCCCGTCCTTCAGCAAATGCCCGAAGCAGTGCAGCGGCTCGACCAAATGCGCGCGCTGATCGTTCAGAGATCGGCAGCCGAAGAAAGTGTCGCACTCTTTCGCGTGGATGCCGGCGCCATCGTCGGTCCGTTGATCTTTCCGATATCGGACACCGAGCACACGAAGTCGCAGTCGATGGAGGCCAGGATTCAGGCGGCACTGGCCGATTCCCCCGCCGTTGCTCCCCACAGTGCCATCGAGCGCATGGAGCACCTCGCAATCCTGCGACGCTGGTGCTATCGCGGTACGCGCAAAGGAGAAATCTTCTTCGCCGATGCCAAAGGCGAGTTGCCCATGCGCCGCATCGTCCGTGGCATCGGCAGAGTCTTCAAGGGCGAAGCACCCGAGCCGAATATTGCCGGTTGAATCCTTCTAATGAGCTAACCCGCCCGGTTTCCCTTGTGTTCCTGTGTGCCCCCTGTGGTTAGGTTCTAGGCACTTCTGCGATCTGAAATCTCACTTCTGAGATCCCCCGCCCGCTTCCGGAACACGACCCGCAACCGTTCCCGCCAGTGCTCATCGATTCCGAGCAGTTCCCACTCAATCTCCGGAGACAGGTACCGCAGGATCGTATCCGTTGCCGGATGCACATGCAATGCCGGCGCCACCAGCATCAGCAGCGGCTTTTCGGCGGAAATAATCTGGTTAGGAAAATATCCGAACCTGGGAAACTCCTCCCGCTCCTGATGCCACGCCACCCGCGCCCAATAGTCCAGGCCCTGCAGAGGCAGGTGAATATCTTCATCCGCCTTCAGCTCAATCACCGCGAGGCGATTCTCCCGAGTCATGCCCAGCAGATCGATCATCGCGCGATCAGCGGCGGAAAACGCCGGCACCTGCCGATACACAAACTCCGGCCGCAACCGTCCGTCGAGCAGCGCGACATTTTCGCTCGCAACCGATTCCAGCCAGCGTTCCGGATGCATCCGCCACAGCGGATGATTCTTTGGCCCGTCTTTGTGGCGAATGGCCGCCGCCAGCCGCACGAGGTCTGTAAACTCCTGCTCATTGCGCTCATCCAGCACGCGTTCCTCGGCTCCCACGCCGAAGACAATCTCTTCTCGCGCCCTGAAGTTGCGCGAATCATGCGCGACCCGCGCTTGCGCGAACTCTAACCCGCAGCGACGGAAAGAGACCAGCCCAGGGGAAAGCGCTACCACTTCCGCCGGTGGGAGAATCGCGCGAATGCGGGCAATCGAAGACGCAAAACGATCCCACGCCTCGGATTCTTCCACAGCACGCACAAGCCGCGTAGCCAGATTGCCGCGATCGCCAACCTCCAGCCGCACCATCTCGTCACTGCGCTGGTCGAATTCGTTCAAGCGCCAGGTGGCCGCCTGCGGATGTAGATGTGCAATGCGATGCCGAGTCAGCTCCGACGTGCCCTTCGGCAGTACCAACACAAGCCCTTCCACAACGCGCCGCTGACTTTCCGCGAGGCGGCACGCTTCCAGCCACAAAATCCCGCACGTGAGCGCCCCATCAATCGTTGCCTGCGTTTCCTGATCGTTGGCCCCAACAACAGCGAGCGCCCGCTGGCCCTTCCGGATCAGTCCGCGCAGATACGCGGGTCCAAAAGACCGCTCCAGGTCCATCGCCGTCGTCAGGCGAATCACAGTCCATCCAGGAAAGCTTCTTTCCAGAGCGCGCCGCAGGCGAGCTTCGTAGGCCACGCGTGCCGCTCGGCGGGCTGCAGGCGAACGCTGGTCGCGATCGCGGCAAATGTCGAGCCGCGTCGGACGGTTCTGTCCCATGCGCTGCACCTGCAGCCGCAGACTCGTGCCTTTTACCTCCGCGTCCAGCACCCGTCGAACGATGTTGCGCTCGTTCGACCAAAAGTGAATGAGGCATTTGTTGTACTCGCCGGAGATGGAGTACTTGGCCTCGGTGAGATCAAACGCGATCGCACCATCTTCCACGACCACCGCCGCGCGCGAGCCGTCAAGGAAGTCGGAGAGCGTCTTGCCGAGAGTTTCCGGAGTCATAGTTAGGCGTTACTGGCTCTCAGATATTGTTTCTCTGCCGGGAGGGGCGAGCGGTGACGGATGAACATCGAAATTGTGTCGAATCCGCCATACTGCCGATAGACTTAAAGATGTCGTGAAGAAATCGAGAGGGGGGGCCAATGGCAACGACGAAGCGAGTCCGCAAGCACTTCCTGTTAGACGTAGCCAAGCTCAAGCGCGCAGAAGGCTCTGGGAGCGAAGACGGAAACGGAAACGATTGAACGCGCCCTCGACCTCGTCATCTCTGAGCACGAAAGCAATCGACTTACGCGGGCCGCTCATCAGCGGTTGTTTAGCAGCGGCATTCAGATTAGGGATGTCTTCGGCACTCTCGATTCCTAATCGGACAGCCCTTACGTTGAGCCTGTAGGTGCACTTGCCTGGCGATGCCCCAG
>Ga0335069_10016206_pt1 | contig 10410 bp, 9 predicted proteins | sample Lox_Sample_11_FD_206714 | JGI IMG/M metagenome (GOLD analysis project Ga0335069, IMG submission 206714) | Soil microbial communities from Loxahatchee National Wildlife Refuge, Florida, United States - Lox_Sample_1.1 | ecosystem: Environmental > Terrestrial > Soil > Wetlands | place: USA: Florida...
CGGGCGGCTCGCGGTCCCTGCCGCGATCACGAGACCGCCCAGGTCGGGGGCAAGCGAGCGGATGAAGCCCGGCGGGGTTGGAAGCCGGTCTGCAGCGCAGCGAAGAGCGGAGGGTCCGGCCCCGCCGCCTCGCCCAGCGAGGTCGGCTTCAACCGGGAGCGACCCGGCCTAGGTTTACGTGATTGATCGCGCGGGACCGTCTGCCGCCGAGGCCCCATCCCCAGGAGACCCGAACGAAGCACTGAACCCTGGCTCATCCTGACCAGTCACGGCGCCGCAGACGCCGACGCCCTCGACGGGGACACCGCTTGTCGCCCCCTCAGGACGACACCACCTTCACCAGGGCAGCGGCCAAGGAGCCCGACCCAGCCACGGACCAGACCCAACCCGGAGCACCCAAGTGGCCGAGCCGCTGATCGACGTGTGGGATGTCGAGACCTTCGACCCGGCGCTGACCGCCTGCCTGGCTGAGAACACCGACCTGATGGCGGCCTACCACGCGCGCGCCAACACGATCTTCCTCGACCATGACTACGGCCGCGCTCGGACGATGATCCGCCCCGACAACGAATATGCATCCGATTACAGTGACTTACGCGATACCGTCAGCCGCCTGATGGACGGGCGCACGATTCGGGCGTGGCACTACACGCGCCTCACCGACCGCGAGGTCGACACCCTTTGCCGCGACGGCATCCACCTGTCGACGCCGGCCAGTTTGCGCGGCCGTCTCGACGCGATCGTCGCCGATGGCCAGCTCACCGCGGCCGAGACCGACGTGCTGTGGGCGCACAATATGTTCAATCACCAGCACGACAGCCGCGCTGAAAAGTTCTGGGCGACCTCGCACCCCCAGCGGGTCGACGACAGCGGGGTGGAGCCGCTGATGAAACACTGGGGCGGGGAGGCCGCCTCCATGTGGATGAAGGACGCGGCCTTGCTGGAAAGGCTCGCCGGCGTCAGCCGCGCCCGGTTCGTCGGGGTCGCCATGCCCCTGGCGGCCTGCGAACACTTCTACGGGGCCGGGCAAGCCGTCATGCGGGCCTTCGCCCGCTCGCGCGGCGCCGTGTGCGAGACCTCGGGCTTCGATCTCTACGCCCGCGGAGCGCTGCCCGCGTCCGCCGTCCTCGAGATCCACACCGAGGGCGAGGCCAGCTTCACAAGCATGGCGCAGGGGTATCCCGCCGCCTTCGTCGACCACGGCCTGACCCACTGGAAGAAGCTAACCGGCGAGGACGACTAGAACGAATCACCAACCCCAAGGACTCGCGGCCCAAGGACCGCGAGCCACCAGGGCTTGGATTCTGTTCGGCGGCTGTTCACGGTTCCGCTCGATGGGCGGCCGCCTTGCGGCCGCCCGGAGCCGTCAGTGGACGGTGCGTCTGCGTCCGAACAAGCTCGCGAAATGCGCGATCGCCGCGGTGTCGAGATGGAATTCGACTTGGGTCTTCTCTTCGTGCTGATCGAGCTCCTCGAGGACCGCCCAGGCGTCCCAGCACTCGGCCACCACATACCAGTTGCCCACGTCGTAGAACTGATTGGCGTGTTCCAGAACCGCCTGCGCCATCGCCATGCTCGCCATCTTCGGTCTCCTTGGATCGATCGGCGGGCTCATCCCGCGATCATGCGACCGCCCGGGACGGGGAGACGGCGGGGCTCAGGGTCGGCGGCGGTGGAAACCGGCCTGCACGGAGCACAGCGGAGGAAGGCCGGAGGGTCCGGCGCCGACGCCTCGCCTTTCGGCGAGGTCGCCTTGAGCCCCGTTGGCCCCGTCCCAGGTTCGCAGCTGAGATCGCGTTCAGCCCGCCCCGCTCGCCTTGGATGACCTCGGGCGCGTCATCGAGGCCCGGGTCCCAACACCCCTCGCGGCTCGCTGGCAAAAAAGATGCGGCGACCTTGCGGCCGCCGCACCGGCGGGGTCAGGCCCGCGCCTTCACCGGATGATGACGCAGGCCCTTCTCTCCAGCCTTCTGCGCCAGGTTCAACGCCGGCCCGAAGGGTTGCAGGCCTTCCGCCCGCTTCGGATTGACCGAGTTGGTCAGGGTGAGGACGCACACCGGCTCCAGCGCCAGCATCTCGTCGTTGGCCCGGAACGGGGCCGCCCGGCCGTGCTTGTCGAAGTCGGCCTTGGCCAGCACCAGGGTCACGCCCTTCTGGTTGGCCCACTTGATGGCCAGTTTCTCGGCGCCCTTGGCGCCCGAGGTGGCGAGCGCCATGTCCGGCCATTGCTCCCGCGCCCAATTCAGGGCGTCGAAGATGCGACCGGCATCCTCGGCCGTGTCCGCCTGCGGCGCGGCCCGGAAGGCCACGATGGTCACCCCGGCGTCGCTCGTCGCGTGCCGGCGGGCCTTGGCGGCGCGCAGCGCGTCCCGGGCGTCGATCTGGGCGGCGGTGCTGCGCGAGGCCTTCACCGAGCCCTTCCAGGGGCTCCAGACTTCCCCGGTATTGGTCGTGTAGGTGGCGGCGGCCGCGTCGCGGACGATCTCCATCGCCAGGGTCGCCACGTCGGCGGTGCGGGCCTTGCGGGTGGCCTCCTGGATCTCGATGTCGAGCACCTCCGAGCCGTCGAAATCGCGCACCAGACCGCCGAGCTGGTCGCGGGCCTTGTCGGCGTCGCGTTCGATGCGCTGGGCGACGGAGTGGAACGCTCCGATCAGGGCTTCACCGATGAGGACGTGGAAGTCCTCCAGGGCGCTTTCGCCGACGACATCGAGCAGCTCGGTCATCAGGCTGCAGCCGAGCTGGTGCAGGGCGGCCTCAGGCGGGTGAGGCCGGACATCGTCGAGGACCAGGGCCTGGGCCTCATAGGCGGTCAGGTGATCCGAGGGGAGGGGAGAGGGGAAAAGCTGCATGGGAAAGTCCCTTTGTGGGTTGGGGGGCGAGCCCGTCGGCTCGTGACCGCCCCGCGCCGCCCAGCGGCGGCGCCCACAAGGGCTTTGAGCGCCAGCGTCCCTTGTGGGCGCCGACGAGGGGTGGCGAGGTCACCTAGAGCCAGAGGGCCACCGCAACCCCGGGGGCCAGCCCTCCGCTGGCCCCCGTCATCCGTCCACCGACAATCACACCAGGCCGGCCAGGGCCCGCTTGACGACAGGGTCTCGATCCGCCCGCCAGCCCGTCCCTGGCCGCACCCCCTGCGCCTCATGCGCCGCGCAGTATCTCCCGTCGGCAGGGCGGCCGCAGAAGCTGAAATCGTCGCGCTTGGGGTCGCCGATCGGCCACTTGCAGGCGTGGACCGGCAGACAGGCGAGAGCTCCGACCAGGCCGGGCCCTTCGGGCGCAACGATCGGGGCGGTCCGCGCAGGACGGATCGGTCGCGCCATCCGAACAGGCGCCGCCCGCCGAACCCGAGGCTGGCGTGCGGGCCGGGTGGTCGTTCCCCGCGGCGCGGACGCCGCCCGCCGGCCGCTGAGCCCGAGGCGGTGGACCTTGCCGATGACGGCGTTGCGGGTGACGCCCCCCAGCAGCTTGGCGATCTGTGCGGCCGACAGGCCATCGATCCAGAGCTTGGACAGGGTGGAAACACGGTCGTCGGACCAGTTGGCGTCGGACATGGGAGGATCCTCCAGACGCGCTCGGATCGAGCGCACCCGGCCCCCGCCCTTCCTCCGCCTCCCGACCGGCGGACGGCCTACATCAGGCCCAGCGCCCGCAGGCTCGCCACCTGGTCGCCGCCAACCACGAAATGGTCGTGCACGGCGATCCCCAACGCCCGCGCCGCCTCGACCACAAGCTTGGTCATGTCGACGTCCGCCTTCGAGGGCGTGGGATCCCCGGACGGATGGTTGTGGGCGATCAGGATCGCGCTCGCCGACAGCTCCAGCGCCCGGCGCACCACCTCGCGCGGGTAGACCGGGGCATGGTCGACCGTCCCGCGCCCCAGGCATTCGTCGGCGATGAGCTGGTTCTTCTTGTCGAGGAACAGCACGTGGAACACCTCGCGCGGCGCGGCCGCGAAGCGGGCGCGCAGATAGGTGGTGACCGCCGCGTGCGAGGTCAGCACGGTCCGCTGCTGCAGAGGAAAAGCCAGGGTCCGAACCAGCAGCGCGTGCAACAAGGCCAGGCGCCTCGCTGATCCGGCGCCGATCACCCGGGCGATGTCAGGCTCCAACGCGCCCATCACCCGCGCGGCGCAGCCGAACCGCGCGATCAGTGCATCGGCCGCCGCCTGGCAGTGGGCGCCCGCCGGCAGGCAGCGGGCCAACACCAGGGCCAGGACATCGCCGTCATCAAGCGCCTCGACGCCAAAGGCGCTGAAACGGTGCTCGAGGTCGCCCGCCGCCGGCAAGGCCAGCGGCGAGAGGGCTGAGGCTTCGGCCACCCCCCGCGTGAACAGGTCGGGTTGCTCAGCCATGGGCCTCGCCTCCCGCTTCGGCCACGCCCAGAAGCGTCGCGTGCTGGGGGTGCCAGCGCTGCACGGTGCGCACCGCGGCCTGGTGCAGCTCGGCCGCCCGCGCGGCGTCGGCCTCGAACTGGTCGAGGCCCAGCGCCAGATAGGGCAGGGCCCAGTCGCAATCCTCCTCGAACCAGCCGTTCGTGCTGTACGCGGTCTGGCGGATCGCCTCGGGCAGGCGAGCCAGGGCGGTAAGCGACACCCGCAGGCCGCCATGGGAGGCCGTGGTGACGGACACCGCGTCGGGGCCCAGCGGTTCAACGGTCTGGATCGGACCCCACGGGGACGAGGAGCCTCGGGTCGGCGGGAAAGGGTAGAGCATGGCCAGCATCCACACCGGCCAAGGACCATTCCTCCGGCCGGTTCGACCGGCCCGTCCCTCCCTTTGCCTCTGACGGCGCGCCTGCGGCGCAGACCCCGCACCCGGCGCGCGCGCCGCCCTCGTGGTCTGTCCAACACGGCGATCCTCCGCCGTGAGCCCGGGCCTGGATTGAGCACCGTCGACCCGCCGCCCGCGGCCGTCCGCGGCGTGACGGTCCCCTTGGCGATCACCCAGCGACTCTAGGACGAGGCGCGCGCGCGCGAAGCCGACCTCTGGCGAGGCGGCCGCGCCGGACCCTCCGGTCTTCGCAGGCTGCAGACCGGTTTCCAGCCCGACCAGGCTTCACCCCCGCGCCAAGCCTCGCCCCCGGCGGTCGCGTGATCGCGGCAAGGACCGCAAGGCCGCCCGGGCCGCACCGGGCCAGCAGGAGAACGACGATGCTCAACCAGGTCCAACTGATCGGCTACACCGGCGCGGACGCCGAGGTCCGCACCACCTCGGGCGACAAGCAGGTCGCCACGGTGCGGGTCTGCACCAGCCGCTACACCCGCAAGGACGGGCAGCGGAAGGAGTACCCGAGCTGGCATACGGTCGAGGTCTGGGCCCCGGCGACCGTGAAGTGGCTGGCCGACAAGGGCCTGCCCAAGGGCGCCAAGGTCCTGGTCCAAGGCGAGATCCGCCACGACCGGTTCACCGACAAGGACGGCGTCGAGCGGTTCTTCTCCAACGTCGTGGTGGCGCGCCCCGGTCAGTTGCTGACGGCGCTGGATCGGCCTGAGCCCGAGGCCGAGGAAGCCTGACGCGAAAAGCCCCACCCGGGCGACCGGGTGGGGCGTCCCGCGACCTGCGCGAGCGGATCAGGCGGCGTTGGCCAGCACCGACTGCGGCGGCCACTTCGCCAGGACGGCCGCCAGAACGTCAGGGTTCTCGACCGGGACGAACACCCGCGGCGTGTAGGCGATGATCTCCGTGAAGCAGCCGAGCGCCTGGAAGGCGGAGCGTTGCGAGGCCGCCCCCACCACCTCCAGACGCTGTCGGTCCATGACCTTGGCCCGGCGCAGCCACAGGCCGCCGGCGAGGCAGAGCGCCACCCCGTCCTGCAGCACCAGGGTCTGGACCTGTCCGGAATCCCCGTAGGCGCTGGCGACGTCGGAGAGCCCGAGCGCCACCTTCAGCGCCGGGACCTGGCCCGGATCGAGCAGGCGACCGAGCCAGCGCCGCCCGTCCGGCGCCTTCAGGCGACGCACCGAGGTCCCCTTGTCGGGCAGGTGCGTCCAAATCGGCAGCAAGAGGCCCGAGACCAGCACCAGGTCGCGGGTGACCCAGGGATCGGCGCTCGCCAGCTCCTGATCCCACGCGGCCCGCCACGCGGCCTCGCTCGTCGCCTCCCAGGCCGATTCCTCGAAGCCCTTCAGCGAGGCGATCGTCTGCTTTTCCGGGCGGATCAAGCGGACGGCCGGGACCAGGCGGTCCTCGTCATTGGTCGTGGTCAGGCCCTGGACCACGAGGGCGGCGCGGCCGGACTTGCTGTTGACCGCATAGATGACCCCGTCCGGATCGAGCCCCGCCAGGGCGTCGTCGGCGGTGATGAGCTCACGCCGGGTGCGGACCTGGAAGCGGAGCAGCCGAGTCTCCGCGCCCCTGACCGCATCGGTCCGCACGACCTCCTCGCCGGTGATCACGACATCGTCGGCGACGATGTCCTCCATCCCCCGATCCAGGGCGCCGGACTGGGCGGCCCGCTCCAGGATCGAGGTCAGCAGTTGGTCGAAGGCCGAGAACAGGGCGTTCTGGTCGGCGATCCGCAGGGCCAGGAGCCGGTTCAGGAAGGTGTTCATCGGCGGCATGTCGTCGGACGCCTTCAGGTTTCCCTCGCCGTCGAGCAGCCGCAGGCCGGTCTTGGCCTCGAAAGTCTCGCGGTCCATCGCCTCGACGTTGCCGAAGTGCAGTTCGACATAGAAGGCCTGCAGGGCGCGATGCGCCCAGGGGCTCTCAAGATTGTCCTCGGCGCGGAAGAGGCCGTTGCCGGCCGTTCGCCGCTCACCCCGGGTGAGGGCGCCCAGGCTGTCGAGCCGCCGCGCGATCGTCGACAGGAAGCGCTTCTCCCCGTGGATGTCAGTCGTCACCGGCCGGAACAGCGGCGCACAGGCCTGGTTAGTGCGGTGCGAGCGCCCAAGGCCCTGGATGGCGGCGTCCGCCCGCCAGCCCGGCTCCACCAGATAGTGGACCCGGCGCTGCTGGTTCGCCGTGGCGAGATCGGCGTGATAGCTGCGCCCCGTGCCGCCGGCGTCGGAGAACACCAGCACGCGCTTGCGACCGGCCATGAAGGCGTCGGTCTCGGCCTTGGCCGCCGACGCACTGCGCCGCTCGACCACGCGGCGGCCATCGCGGGTGATCACCCGGCGGGCCCGACCGGTGATCTCGGCCACCTGTTCGGTCCCCAGAGCCTCAAGCACGGCGTCCAGGACGCCGGGAACGGCCGGCAGGCAGGCGAGGTGGGTGACCAGCTCGTCGCGAAGCCTCAGGGCCTCCTGGCTCACCACGGGATGTCCATCGGCGTCGACCACGGGGACCAAGGTCACCCCGCCGTCCTCGTCCTCGACGGCGTTCATCGCCATGACCGGGAAGGCGCCCATCAGATAGTCGAGCACTTGGTCCTTTGGCGTCAGGTCGACGGCCAGGTTATTCCATTCCTCGGGCGGGATTTCCGCCAGCCGGCGCTCCATCACCGCCTCATTGGTCGAGACGACCTGCACGACGGCGGAGCGCTCGGCGGCGAGGTCCTCCCGGATCGACGCCACGAGGGACGGCGCCTTCAGTCCAGACAGCAGGTGGCCGAAGAAGCGCAGTTTGGCCCCCTCGAACGCCGACATCACCGCCGAGGCGGCCTGGCCGGAGCGTGGCTTGCCCTCGTCGCTTATCCCGACCGCGTCCAGCGCGGCCCGCAGGTTGCGATGGATCAGCTGGTAGGCGTCGGCCCAGGCGTCCCAGATCCCGATGTCCTCGGTGGTGAGCGGATGGCGCAGGGCGTCGTATTCCACACCCTCGAACGACAGGGAGCGAGCGATGTAGAGGCCCATGGCCTTCAGCTCCCGGGCGATCAGCTCCATCACCGCCACCCCGCCGGTCTCGACCGCGTCCATGAAGGCGTCGCGGGTCGGGAAGGGAGCCTCCGGCCCGCCCCAGAGGCCCAGCCGCGCCGCATAGGCCAGGTTCTCCGGCGTGGTGGCGCCGGTGGCCGAGACGTAGAGGACGCGGGCGTTGGGCAAGCGGTTCTGCAGGGCGAGGCCCGCCATGCCCTGCTGGGAGGGCTTCTTGGTCCCGCGCGCGCCCTTGCCGCCGCCGGCGGCGTTGGCCATGGCATGGGCCTCGTCGAAGACGATCACCCCGTCGAAGTCGGCCCCGAGCCAACCGACGATCTGGTCGAGCCGCGAGGGCCGGTCGCCGCGGGCCGGCTGCCGCAGGGTGGCGTAGGTCGTGTAGAGGACACCCTTGTCCATGCGGATCGCATCCGCCTGCTTCCAGGCCGATTGTGGGGTGATGTCGGCGGCGGTCCCGCCGATCGCACCCCAGTCGCGCCGCGCGTCCTCCAAGAGGGCGTCGTTCTTCGACAGCCACACAGCCCGGGCCCGGCCCTGGGCGATGTTGTCGGCGATGACCCCCGCGATCTCCCGGCCCTTGCCGCAGCCCGTGCCATCGCCCAGGAAGAAGCCCTTGCGGAAACGGACCGCGGCGGCGTGATCCTCGGTGCAGAGGATCACCTGGTGCGGCGCCTCCCCCAGCACCCAGGATCCGGGGAGGACCTGGGCGTGGGCCTCGCCGGCATAGATCACCGTCTCCATCTGGGCGTCCGAGACCCGCTCGGCGATGTCGGCGGGCAGCACCGGCCGATAGGTCGGGGCCGGCGGCGCGACCGAGGCCATCGGCCCGGATTCCACGAGCGGGGAGGGGTGGGCCGAGCTCGCCGCGAAGCGCACGCGGCCGAGGCTATAGGCCTGGTAGAGACCGACGTCGTGGCCTTCGCCCGACCAGGCGCAGCTCTCGTAGGCAATCGGCGCCGCCGTGGAGAGGAAGGCCAGCCGGCCGGAGGGCGCCGCCAGGGCGCGGGCCTTGGGGACAAGGACGGCCGCGCGGTCGACGCTGCGGAACTGGCGGGCTTGGGCGGTCGGGCGGGCGGCCACGCCCGAGGCGGCCTGGGCGGCGTCCGCCAAGGTCTCGGCGCAGATCACTGCCGGCAGCGGCTCCGCCTCGCCACCACGATCGACCACAATCAGGCCGGTCGCGACGGACGTGCCGTGCTTGGCGTAGGCGCGCTCGGGGAAGCGCAGGCGCAGGACGATCCGGCCCCGCGCGGCCAGGGCCCGCATGGCGTCGGGATCGGCGAACAGCCGCTCGGGCACAATCGCCGCGAGGCGCCCGCCGTCGGCCAGGGTGTCGAGCGCGGCGTGGAGGTGCGCCTCCAGCGCCTGGAACGGCGGGTTGACCAGGGCGACGTGGAACCCGCCCGAGGTCTTGAGGGTGTCCGGCAGATGCACCGCGTCTTGCTGACTACGGGCCGCGAGCGGGAAGAGGCCCTCCAGCAGGGCCGCCCGGCCGGCGGCCCGCTCGTTCAGGGTCAGTTCGCCGCCGCAGGCCTCGGCCAGGATGGCGAGGAGGCCCGTGCCGGCCGAGGGCTCGAGCACCCGGTCGCCCGCGCGCACCTGGGCGGCGAGGACCGCGAGGCAGCCGAGCTCTGGCGGGGTCGAGAACTGGTCCATCGCCACCTGCTCCTCGGAGCGGCGCGTGTGGGTCAGGCTGAGGCTCGAAAGGTTGGCCAGCAGGGCTGCGATGTCGGCCGGGGCATCTTCCAGACGGCCGATCTGCGGCGCGAGGCGGCGCAGCTGCAGCACAAGCGCCGCCTCTATGGCGTCGTAGGCGTCACGCCAGAGCCACGCGCCCTCGGCGTCCGAGGCCCCGAAGGTCGTGGTCATCACCCCAGACACCAGCTTGCGGTCCAGCGCCCGCGATCGGTTGAGGTGCGGCGTCAAGGCGCGCGCGGCGGCGAGCAGGTTGGCGGCCTTCTGGTCGGCGACGTCGCCGGCGACGGTCAAGAGCGGAAGCAGGGCGTTCATGGGGCAGGATCCAGCTCACCCGCCGCGGAGGGCTCCTCCCTCCAGACCCGACGGGCTCGCCCGGCGCCTGCCTTCCTCTCCCTTTGGCCCTGTCGCCTCGCCGCCTCGACGGCGAGGATCGGCCCATCCCGGCCTGAAAACCGGCCGTCTCGTGAACTACCAGTGTTGCCAAAAGCCTCCCCGTGCCTCTTGGTCAACCTGCTGATCTAGCGGCGGAAACGTCGGCCCCATGATCTCAGGGCGGATGGCGGCCTATCTAGATACTCATATATCCAAGAAGGTAAATTTGTCGTCGAAGCCAATTTCGGCAATCGAGGACCCCTATGTCGCTGCAAGCTCTCGCCCCTTTCCTGTCCATCCAGCCGGTGCCCGCCATGTTCCAGGTGGCCTTCGGCGCTATCCTCGTGGTCGGCTACGCCCTGACCAAGATCCCCCGCCGCTGATGGCTGCGGCCTCAAAAACCGATAGTCGCTGGGCGCGCCTGCCCAACAGCTGGATCTACGACGACAAGCTGACCGCCTTCTCGGCGGCGCCGAGCCGCCGTGGCGCCGCCGGCGCGGCCCTGAAATTGCTGATCGCGATCGTCA
>Ga0335069_10016207_pt1 | contig 10410 bp, 9 predicted proteins | sample Lox_Sample_11_FD_206714 | JGI IMG/M metagenome (GOLD analysis project Ga0335069, IMG submission 206714) | Soil microbial communities from Loxahatchee National Wildlife Refuge, Florida, United States - Lox_Sample_1.1 | ecosystem: Environmental > Terrestrial > Soil > Wetlands | place: USA: Florida...
CTGCTGCCGGCGCTCTCAACAGCGTCTTCCATGTCTCGGCCTTTGCGGGCGGATTCGGAATCGGCACAGCGAAGGTGATGATCGATGTTCCCCTTCGCTACGACGAAGACTAAGAGTAACTTCCTCAGGCGGGGCGCCGCGTTCTTTTACGACGCCCCACTTCTTCGCGCCTTTGAAAGGCGTGACAGCCGAATCGAGCTGGAGAAATGGAAACTTCAATTCAAGGAGAAATTTCGTGAAACAAATTTACGCTGCGATCTGCTTTGCCCTGCTTACGCTAAGCTTCAGCGGCGGTGCTTTCGCCGGTTCCAGGAAAGACATTGTAGACACCGCCGTTGCCGCAGGTGATTTCAAGACTCTCGCTACAGCGCTCCAGGCCGCCGGTCTGGTGGACACGCTCAAGGGACCCGGTCCGTTCACAGTTTTCGCGCCCACAGATGAGGCATTCGCCAAGCTGCCCGCGGGAACAGTGGAAGACCTGCTGAAGCCCGAAAACAAAGAGAAGCTGGCCTCGATCCTGACCTATCACGTTGTTGCCGGGAAGATCATGGCCCAGGATGTGGTCAAGCTGCATGAGGCCAAGACGGTCAACGGCCAGGACGTGAAGATCACGGTCGATGATGGCAAGGTCATGGTAAACAATGCAAACGTCATCAAGACCGACATTCAGTGCACCAACGGCGTGATCCATGTGATTGACGCCGTGCTTCTGCCCCAGTAAAGCTCGCACAACTCTTGTGCGCGGCTGGGGATGGATCCAGCCGCAATCTCTCAGACTTGCGTCGAAATCATTTTGCTATGGACACAGAAAAAGCCATCAAGGCGCAAGGAGGAAAAGCCTCTTGAACATCCTGCCAACGATTCTGATGGCGTCTGCTTTGCTGCCTCGTCTTACCACTGGAAAGCCCTTGCCGGAACTCAAAGGCAAATTCCTCACCGGCCGCGAGGCCCAGCTGCCCCAGGCCGCGACAGGCCGCGTTGCCTTGCTGGCGCTGGGCTTTACTTACAATTCGAGATTCCCGGTTGAGGCGTGGGTCGGCCGCTTCCGCAAAGACTTCGGAGGCAATTCCCAGGCAACGTTCTACGAAATCCCGATGATTGGAGGCATGGCGCGCCTGGGAAAGTGGTTCATCGACAGTGGCATGCGCAAGGGAACGCCCCGGGAAGATCAAGAAAATGTAATCACTGTCTACGGCGGCATCGATTCCTGGAAACAGCGCGTGGATTACACTTCACCGGATACAGCCTATCTGGTCCTGATCGATAAACACGGCGCGGTGCGCTGGCGTAGTAGCGGTGGATTCGATGAAAAAGTCTACAAGGATCTATATATCCAGGTGTCTGCTTTACTTAGCGAGCCTTAGCCAAGGCAGCTTCAACGCCAAGCTGTTACCCTGAATTCATGAAATTCGGGGTGCTGGTTTTTCCTGGCTCTAACTGCGACCACGATACCTACAACGTGATTGCCGAGATCGCGCACCAGCCGGTGGTGTTCCTCTGGCACGACTCAGAGGACCTGCAGGGTGTGGACGCGGTGTTGGTACCGGGCGGATTTGCATACGGCGATTATCTGCGGACCGGCGCGATTGCGCGTTTCTCGCCAGTGATGCAATCGGTGAAGAAGTTCGCGGCCAGCGGCGGGCTCGTGCTGGGCATCTGCAATGGGTTCCAGATTCTGACTGAGAGCGGATTGCTGCCGGGAGCGTTGATGCGTAACGCGGGCCTCAAATACGTCTGTAAGCAGGTGCACCTGCGGGTGGAGACTGCGGACAGCCCATTCACAAACCAGTTGCAGAAGGCTGAGGTGCTCAAGATTCCTATTGGACATATGGAAGGAAACTACTTTTGTGAGCCCGAAGAGTTGCGGCGGCTGGAGTCAGAAGACAGGATCGCATTCCGTTATGCCACGCCGGCGGGAGAAGTTACGCGCGAGGCCAACCCGAATGGATCGCTTAGTAATATCGCCGGGATTCTCAACGAGGGCAGGAATGTTCTGGGCATGATGCCGCATCCTGACCGGTCGAGCGAGTGGCTGCTGGGATCTGCGGATGGGTGGAAGATTTTCGCGTCGATGCTTGAAAAGCGGCCACTAGCTTCCAGCTCCTAGGTCTGGGCTAAGAGGCGGGAAATCCCGATTTTGCTCGATAGAGCTAGAAGCTAGCGGCTAGAAGCCGTTTTCATGATCGATATTCATCATCATCTGATTTACGGAGTGGACGACGGCTCGCCTGACCTGGAGAGCTCACTGGCAATGGCGGACTGCGCCGTTGAAGAGGGCATTACGCACATCGTGTGCACGCCGCACGCCAATGATGAGTTTCCCTACAATACGGCGCTGATCGAGGAACGGTTTGCCGAGCTGAAGGAAAGACTGAAAGACAGGTTGCAGCTGAGCCTGGCAAGCGACTTCCATCTCACCGCTGACAACATCGTAGATGCGGTGACCCATCCTCTCCGCTATTCGATCGATGGCAAGGGATACCTGCTGATTGAATTTCCATCGCATGTGATTCCGCCGTCGATGAATGAGGCGATGTTCCGGCTGCAATCCGCGGGATATACGTTGGTCGTAACTCATCCGGAACGCTATCCGGCGGTCTTGCGCCAGCCTGAGCTGCTTGGCGAGTGGATGCGGCATGGATGTCTGGTACAGGTGACCGCGGGGTCGCTGTATGGACGCTTCGGCAAAGCGGAAGAAGCATTTGCGAACGAACTGCTGGAGCGCGACTGGATTCACTTCATCGCTACCGACGCTCATCATCCGGTGTGGCGCGCGCCGCACTTGAAGAAGGCCTACGGGTACGTCGCAGAGACACGCGGGGAGGAGACAGCGCAACGATTGTTTGTGACCAATCCGCGGGCGGCAGTTGAGGGCGCTGCCTGGCCGGATCAGCCCGAAGCCCAGGGTCTGTGGGAGAAGAAGCCGCTGCGATTTGCGGAGAGAACAGCGGCGGCAAAAGGCAGGGTAAGACGCGCTGCGCCGCCGGCCGATGGTGATCCTGGAACCCCAGGCAAAAAAGGATTCTGGAGCCGGCTCTTCACGAAGTAAGGGCGGGCCCCCGGACTGTTGGATCAGGAGAGCCCCAGGCCGCCATCGACAGCAAGAATCTGGCCGGTGATGAAATGCGGTCCTGTGGCGAAGAAAAGGACGGCCTCCGCGACATCCTCCGCGGAGCCGTTGCGACCCATGGGAGTCTTAGAGGCGAAATGGGCAGCTTGGGCGGCCAACCTTGCGGCTTCCCCTCCTACTCTCTTCTCCGCTGACGCGGAGGAAAGGGTGGGGACTCCCTCCGAGGCGGAAGATGCGATCTCGATCCAGCCGGGAGCGACGCAATTCACGCTGACCTCGGGCGCAAAGGCCTTGGCCATAGCCTGCGTGAGCATATGCACAGCGGCTTTTGATGCGCAGTAGTGGGCGTGGCCAGCCCAGGCATGAAATCCACCCAATGACCCGATGTTGACGATACGGCCATGTGCCGCGCGCAGATGAGGCAACGCTTCGCGGGCGACGAGAAACGGGCCGCGCGCATTGGTTTCGAAAACCTCGTCCCATTGATTGATGGAGAGGCTCTCGAGAGCAGCGGATGCGAAGACAGCGGCGTTGTTGACGAGGATATCGAGGCGGCCGAATTCGGCAGCGACTGAGGCGACGGCACAGCGAACCGAAGCCTCGTTGCGTACGTCGCAGTGGGTAGCAACGGAGCGGCGGCCGAGTGCGGCGATTTCGGCGACAGTCTGAGCGGCGCCGGACTGGGATGAGCGGTAAGAGATCGCCACGTCAGCGCCTGCCTGGGCAAGGGCCAGTGCGATGGAGCGGCCGATGCGCCGCGCACCGCCGGTGACGAGGGCGGTTTTGCCGGCCAGAGGAGCGGATGGGATCACTGGGTGAGCAGGTCTATTGCGAGTTGGGTTGACTTGGGGGGTTCGAAGGCTTGTCGCCGGACGCCGGAGGGGCGGAACCCTGAGGCGGAGTCGAGGGCTTGTCTGAGCCGGAGTTATTGTCGGGTTTCGGCGCCGTGGTGTTGTCCTTGTAGATGGAATACTGCGCGCCGGGACGCTTCATGCGAATTTCCATCGACATCTCAGGCTTGTCGACCTTGTAGTCCTGGCCATAGGTCTGGTAGCCGCTGGCGATAATCTGCATGCGCACGGTATCGCCGATGGGGATGACGTCGATGATCGCCTTGCCGTCCTCGTTGGTCTTCAGTTCAAGATCCCCTTTGTCTCTGTCGCCCTGAATGGGGTGAAAGATGACGTGAGCATCTTCAATCGGCTTGCCGTTGAAATCGCGCAATACTGTTACCTCGATCCGGGCAGCCAGCGGCGGAGCCTTGTATTTCCTCAGATGCTGCGTGCTTTGGTCCTGGGCGCGAAGCGTTCCCGCCACGAGGCAGATGGAGGCGATGAGAGCGCAGGAACGAAGGACTAAACGTAAGGACATGGAGGTTATTTTACGCCCTTGAGGTATGGCCATAAAGAACTGTGACGGCCGCCCGCCAGACTCAGGATCGCGGTGACATATCGTGGGGCGTGAGGCCAGCAACGATGGAATTTACGAAGTCCCGGCAGGCCGACACTGAGAAAATGCGGGCACTGATCGCGATCAAGATTGTTCACACGACAATCTGGGCGGCGATTGTCGCCTGTATTGCAACAGTGCCGATCGCTGCACTGCGGCACGATTTCCGCCTGGCGGCCGCGCTCTCTGCCGTCGTGTGGCTCGAATGTGGTGTGCTGGCCGCAAATCGTGGAAAGTGTCCGCTAACGAACCTGGCGGAGAAGTGCTCAAACGCGCGCCAACCAAACTTCGATATCTACCTGCCGAGGTGGATCGCGCGATGGAACAAGGTCATCTTCGGCTTGGTATTTGCTATCGTCGAAGTTCTGGCGCTGGGCGTCTGGCTGCGTGCGCGGTGACTGGGGCTCCGGTGTGAAATCGTCGGCTAGCCAGGCCTGAGTGTAATTCACTCACATTTAAACCTTGAGCCTTGACAAACCTGTGCCTTCTTGCCTATCGTTAGCAATTGGAAGGCGAGAGTGCTAGCAGCCCGCTGGCGGGAGTGCCCGGAAGAGCGCCCGCACCACGGTAGCCCCGCATTCTGAAATGTCCAAAGGTTTTGTTCTCAACAACATTCCAACCCGTAAGCCGGATAATCCGGTTTTGCGTTCAAGGAGAAGCAAAGCGATGGCAACAACATCTGTAACGACTACGTTCACCCCGCTTCACGACCGAATTCTGGTCCGGCGCGTGGAGGAAACTGAGACGATTCGGGGCGGCATTATCATCCCCGACAGCGCCAAGGAAAAACCCCAGGAGGGCGAGGTTATCTCCGTGGGCAAGGGCAAGTCGAACGACGAGGGCAAGGTCTTTCCGTTGGATGTGAAGGCCGGCGACCGCGTTCTGTTTGGCAAGTACTCGGGAACCGAGATCAAGATCGACGGCGAAGAGTACCTGATCATGCGGGAAGAAGAAGTGCTGGGAATTCTGAAGAAGTAGAGATGCAGCTTCTGGCTACTGGCTAAGAAGCGGTCGCAACTGACGAGACGATTTTCAAACTGCACAAGTGCAGCTAGAAGCTAGCAGCTGATTTAGGAGAAGAAAAATGGCAAAGCAGATTTTGCACGGTGAAGAATCCCGGCAGGCGATCTTGCGCGGCGTGAATACGCTGGCAGACGCTGTGAAGGCGACGCTCGGGCCGAAGGGCCGGAACGTTGTAATCGAGAAGAAGTTCGGCTCGCCCACCATCACCAAAGACGGCGTGACGGTGGCCAAAGAGATTGACCTGAAGGACCCGCTGGAGAACGTTGGCGCGCAGCTGGTGCGCGAGGTGGCGTCGAAGACATCGGACGTCGCAGGCGACGGCACAACGACAGCGACGGTGCTGGCGCAATCGATCTTCCGCGAAGGCGTGAAGACGGTTGCAGCAGGCGCGAACCCTACGGCGTTGAAGCGCGGCATTGAGAAGGCTGTGACGGCGGTGATCGGCTCGCGCGACAAGGACGGCAAGTGGGCTGCTGACGGGGCGCTGGGCAAGCTTTCCAAGCCCGTGAACGAGGGCTCGGTGGCGCAGGTCGGCGCAATCTCGGCCAATGGCGATCAGGAGATCGGCGACATTATTGCCGAGGCGGTGAAGGTGGTCGGCAAAGACGGCGTGATTACCATTGAAGAGTCGAAGACCATGCACACGGGTCTGGAGACGGTCGATGGCATGCAGTTCGATCGCGGCTATCTGAGCCCGTACTTCGTGACCGATGCGGAGCGGTTGGAGGCGGTTCTCGACGATCCCTACATCCTGATCTACGAGAAGAAGATCAGCGCGATGAAGGATCTGCTTCCCTTGCTTGAGCAGGTTGCGCGCGGCGGCAAGCCGTTGCTGATCATCGCTGAAGATGTGGAAGGCGAAGCACTGGCGACTCTGGTGGTGAACAAGCTGCGTGGAACTCTGAACGTGGCTGCCGTGAAGGCTCCTGGATTCGGCGATCGGCGCAAGGCCATTCTGGGCGATATCGCGATCCTCACCGGCGGCAAGGCCATCACAGAGGACCTCGGCATCAAGCTGGAAGGCGTGAAGCTCGAGGACCTGGGCAAGGCCAAGCGCATCACTATCGATAAGGACAACACGACCATTGTCGACGGAGCCGGCAAGGCCTCCGACATCGAAGGCCGTGTAAAGGAGATCCGGTCGCAGATCGACAAGACCACCTCCGACTATGACAAGGAAAAGCTGCAGGAGCGGCTGGCCAAGCTGGTGGGCGGAGTGGCCATCATCAAGGTGGGCGCTGCAACCGAGACCGAGCTGAAGGAGAAGAAGGCTCGCGTCGAGGATGCGTTGCACGCAACCCGCGCGGCAGTCGAGGAAGGCATCGTTCCGGGCGGCGGCGTGGCTCTGGTGCGCTGCGTTCCCGCAGTCGAAGCGCTCGTGAAGTCGCTGACCGATGACGAGAAGACCGGCGCCGAGATCGTTCGCCGGGCACTCGAAGAGCCGCTGCGCCAGATCGTCGTGAATGCCGGCGAAGAGGGTGCGGTGGTGGTGGCCAAGGTGCTGGAGTCGAAGGAAGCAAACTTCGGCTACAACGCTCAGACCGGCAAGTTCGAGGACCTGGTGAAAGCCGGCGTCATCGATCCCACCAAGGTGACGCGCACGGCGCTGCTCAACGCAGCTTCGATCGCGGCTCTGTTGCTGACCACTGAGGCTCTGGTTGTGGAACTGCCTGAGCCGAAGGCTGCGGCACCGGCCGGCAACCACGGCGGCGGCATGGGCGACATGTACTAGGACTGGCCATCAAGCCAGAGGCGCCTTCGGCGCAATACCAAAGGCCTCCGGCGAAAGCCGGGGGCCTTTTGCTTTCGAACGCTGATGAAGTAGACTCCTCTTGATTCAGTGCCGATCAACGCAAAAGGCCTTCGGCTTTCGCCGAAGGCCTTTGATCTTGCACACGAATCCTCTGTTTTGCACAGCCTGCAAGCAGGCGCCAAACTTCGAGCCGAATGGTTTCCGCTTTATATGATCGCTGCAGGTGCGGCTGCCGCCTGCGAAGCGATTCCACCTTCCGTGACGGTGGGCTGGGGGCGCAGCGAGCGCAACCAACCGGCCGAGAGCCAAGCATGGGGAATGACGAATTCAGACCAACCACAATCAAGGCAAACCCGAATATCGGGGGAAGGTGTCATCGGAGGATGACTTAGTGTGCGCGGACTGTTGCGAAAGAGACGAACCTCTGCCGGCACGACTGAGACGGCGGCAGACTGGCATTTCGGGCAAACCATAGGCACCTCAGGAGACCCTAAACGAACTCGGACCCCAAAAATCGCTTTGAGGGAGTGATTTAATGTAACGGGATTAATGCCTTGTTTTCAACAAGAAGAAGAACAACCGTGAACAAAAGTAACATTACTTTCGGCCATATTAAATCATATTTCATGTGGTAAAAAATCTATTCGAAGGCCATTTTGCCCGATTCTTGAAGAACTTGCGCGCCGCTTGCGGACATCCTGTCATCTTTCCAGAATTCATCGACGGTTCGAAACCGATGCCGCGCAAAAGAAGAGCCGGGGCTGTAGAGGCCCCGGCATTGAATTTTCGAATGTTTCGGCTTGCTTAGTACGTGATGTGGAGACCCATGGTGAAGGTTCTTCCCCCCCCTATTGTGCCTGTGACGGAGCCGAAGTTGGCTGCGTTATTGGGGCAGGTGTCGGTTCCAACGATGGTAAGGGCGGCAAGCGTGCAAGTGCCCTGCTGCGCGGGCAAGCTAAGAGTTAGCGGAAGGTGCGTTGATTTGCCTGTTCCGGTCGAGAATGGAATCTGGTCCAGATTGGTGAGCGCCGTCTGCTGGTCGCCCGCGTCGTTGGAGGTCACAATTTCGCCGTATCCCAGGTACGAACGATACATGTTGCAGTCGTTGTAGCCCTCGTAGGCGCTAATGGCCGTGCTGGAGCACCCGTTGTTCTGGCGGATCTGCGCCTGATCCTGCGGGATGTCGAGCGAGGTGGTGTTGGTCAGGTTAAAGACATTGAGCTCGTATTGAAGCCGGATCTTCTCGCTGATCCTGAATCCCTTTCGCAACGAGAGATCGAGACGGCGCTGCGGAGCCTGGCGGAAGATATTTCGCTGGCCGACGTTGAAGGACGTTTCGTAGATGTCAGACGGCTCGGTGCCGGAGGAGACCGGGATGCCGTCCTCGCCGGGTTGGAGATAGTGGATGGCGATTTGCGAGGGATCGATGTAGGGGATGTAGTCTCCGCCTGAGTTGCGGAACTTGCCGGAGTTCCCGGTGAGGGCGGTCTTCGGATGCTTGGGGTCCTTGATACCGAGCACCGGATTCATCAGTGTTGGGAAGTTTCCGAAATTGATGCTGCCGACCGCGCCGTAGAACTCATAAAGCGACCAGGGCTCGCCACTTTGCAGAATTGCCATTCCGGTCAGGTGCCAGTCATTGATGAAATACGATGCGGCGCTGCGGTTGCGGGCGCCGTTCGGCACATCGACCTGGAAGTTCGCGGTGAAGACGTGGGTACGGTCGAAGTCCGAAGAGGCCCACGAGTCGTGCAGGTGATTGGGGTTGTCGCCGGTGAAGAAGAGGCCGATGTCGGACTGTTCGTCGAGCGAGTGGCTCCAGGTATAGCTGGCGCCTACCTGCAGGTGGTGCGACATCCGTTTCTCAAGATGTGCGTTCAGCGCGTCGTAAGCCGATACGCCGACGGTCTTGAAGTCGGCTGCGTTGGGGCTGAAGCCGATGTAAGGAACGCGGAAGTCGGTGTTGCCGGCATCGAAGGTATTCCACGGCTCTTCGGCGATGGGGCAATAATCGTAGCCGCAGTTGGGGTTGTTCTGGTCCATCACATCCATGCCGTAGCTGGCCGTTTCTCCCCAGATGGGACTTTGAGCGGTGGCAATACCCGGTTCGTTGATTGGAATCGGGATGACGCTGTGCCTGCCACGGTTGCCGGTGTAACCGAGTGAAAGCGCGAGGTCGTTCGCCGGCTGATACTGCACGTTCAGGGTGTAGTTGACGGTGTAGGGCAGCACGTTGTTGCGGTCATACACGCCGAAGTTCAACGGCGAAGTGCAAAGGAAGTAGCCCTCTTCGCTTTGCCATCCGCTGCAGTCCTTTCCGAACTGACTGAAATAGCCCGTTGGCGTGCCGGTCATTTCATTCAACTGTGCCTGAAGCGCGGCCGCGATCACGGAGGGGTTTGAACTGGGAGGCGTGTATATGCCGCCCTGCGCGGGCGTGTTGAATGCCAAGTCGCCCATGGGGTTCTCGAGCGTAAGACCCGCCTCGGAATCGGTGTTGCCTGTGGCCACGCTGACAAGGGGAGAGGACTCCGTTACGCCGAACGGACCGCCGATCGACCCACCGGCTGGCTGCGAGAGATAGGTGAACAGTTCGCCGCGGTCATAGTAGATTCCGCCTCCGCCGCTGATGACGACCTTGTTCAGGAATCTCTTCGGAGTCCAGGCAAAACCTATGCGGGGGGAGATGCCCCACTGACGGCCGTTCAATGTGGAGTCCGAGACGCCCGCGGTGGGACTTTGCTTGTTATTCCCCGCGATGATAAAACCCGAGTTCGCCACAGTGAAGCCGTCGTTGGTGTCGCCCGTGACACTGAACAGCGCCGGATTGAAGTTGAACATGTTGCCGTACTTTTCTGTCATGCCGCCGTGGTAGTCGTAGCGCACGCCGGCGGTGATGGAGAGATTGGTGCGTGCCTGCCATTTGTCTTGCACATAGCCCGACAGTTCGTTGGTCCGATAGTAGCGATCGGCGTTGTTGCGGCCAGAGTTGGGGTCGATGCTCTCGACCACGCTGGATTTGTATACATCACCCTGGAGGAAGCCGTCGAAACCGCCGTGCACGACAAGCTGCGCGTGTCCGGTGCGGTTGTTCGTGATATTGAGCTGGGTGTAG
>Ga0335069_10016208_pt1 | contig 10410 bp, 6 predicted proteins | sample Lox_Sample_11_FD_206714 | JGI IMG/M metagenome (GOLD analysis project Ga0335069, IMG submission 206714) | Soil microbial communities from Loxahatchee National Wildlife Refuge, Florida, United States - Lox_Sample_1.1 | ecosystem: Environmental > Terrestrial > Soil > Wetlands | place: USA: Florida...
CGAACATCGTCTACGACGTGGTCATCGGTGGCGCACTGACCAGCGCCCTGGTGCCGGTGCTGGCCGTGCCGGCGGCCCGGCGGCTGGCCACGGCCGGGGCGGCGGGGGACACCGGGGCGGCGGACGCCGAGACCAGCCAGATCGCGTCGGCCCTGCTGAGCTGGACGGTGCTGCTGCTCGCCCCGGCCAGCCTGCTCATCGCCGCGCTGGCCGGCCCGCTGACGTCCCTGCTGCTGGCCGGCGCGCCGCGGTGCAAGCACCCGGAGATCTTCACCATCAGCGGGCACATGCTCGTCGTGTTCGCGCCGCAGATCCTGCTCTACGGCCTGGCCGTGGTGCTGTACGGCATCCTGCAGGCGCACCGCCGGTTCATCTCGCCCGCGCTGGCCCCGGTGCTGTCCAGCCTGGTCGTCATCGCTACCTATGTAGCTTTCGTCCCGCTCAGCCACGGCTTCCGCAACCACCTGTCCCGGATCCCCACCGATGCGCTGCTGGTGCTGTCCATCGGGACCACGGTGGGGGTGGCCGCCCTGGCCCTCACCGCGCTTGGCCCGGCGCTCCGGCTGGGCCTGCGGCTGCGGCCCACGCTGCGCTTCCCGCCCGGCGTGGCCGCCCGGATCCGCAGCCTGGCCGCGGTCGGGGTGGCCGCGCTGATCGCGCAGGACGCGTCGGTGGTCGCGGTGATCGTGCTGGCCAACAGCCACCAGGCCCGGGGCGCGCTGGTGCTGTACAACTTCGGCTGGCAGATGTTCTTCGTGCCGTACGCGGTGCTCGCCGTGCCGCTGGCCACCATCGCGTACCCGGTGCTGTCCGCGGCCGGCGGGGCCAGCTTCGACCGGACCGCCGCGGCCACCACCCGCGCGGTCATGCTGGTGTCCTGGCTCGGTGCGGCCCTGCTGGCTGGGGCGGCCATCCCGGCCGCCCGGCTGTTCACCCACCATCCGCACGATGCCCGCACCCTGGCGCTGACCTTCGCGGCGTTCGCGCCGGGGCTGGTCGGCTACGGGCTGGCCGCCTGCCTGTCCCGGGTGCTGTTCGCCGACGGCCGGGCCCGGCTGGCCGCGGTGGCGCTGGTCGCGGGCTGGCTGCTGGTCATCGTGGCCGATGTGATCGCGGTGGCGCTGGTGCCGTCGCACTGGGTGGTGCCCGTGCTCGGGCTGGGCAACACGGCCGGGCTGACCGCGTGCGGCCTGGCCCTGCTGGCCGTGGTCCGCGGCGTGCGCGGGCGCAGTGCGCTGCGCGGCACCGCCCGGGCGGCGCTGGCGGGCCTGGCCGGCGCGCTGGCCGGGACGGCCGCGGGCGTGGCCATATCCACCGGCCTGCCCGTGCACGGCTTTGTGCCCAACGCCGGCGTCGCCGTGCTCGCCTGCGCCTGTGCCGCGGTGGCTTTCGGGGCCGCGGTCCTGGTACTCGACGGCGGCGATCTGCGGGCCGTGCTGGCCCGGCTCCGGGACCGGCTGCCCTGGGGAAGGCCAGCCCGGTGAGCGCCGATCTGGCCGGGCTGGCCGTCGGCTACCTGGCCGGCCGCACGGCCGGGGGCACCGGCCGGCACGTGCTGATGCTGGCCACCGGCTGCGCCGCCCGCGGCGCCAGAGTCAGCGTGTACGGGCCGGCCAGCTTGGCGGGGCCAGGAACCTGGCGGTTCCGCGAACTGGACATCGGGGACCGGCCGCGGCCGGCGGCGGACACCCGGGCCGTGCTGCGGCTGCGCCGCTGGCTGGGCCAGGACAGGCCCGGCGTGCTGCACGCGCACGGGCTGCGGGCGGGCGCGCTGGCCGCGCTGGCCCTGGCCGGGCGGCCTGCCCGGCGCACCGCGCTGGTCGTCACCGTGCACAACGCGCCGCCACCCGGCCGGCCCGCCGCCGCGGTGTACGCGGCGCTGGAACTGATCGTGGCCCGCCGCGCGGACGCGGTGCTCCCGGTGTCCCCGGACCTGGCCGGCCGGCTGCGCCGCCGGGGGGCCCGGATCGCCGGGCCGGCCGTGATCACGGCGCCTGCCGTGGCGGCCGCCGGCCCGGCTCAGGTCGCGGCGCTGCGCCAGGAACTCGGCGATGGTGGCCGGCCCGTGGTATTCGCGGCGGGCCGGCTGGCCGGGCAGAAAGGCTTCGGCACGCTGATCGACGCGGCCACCCGGTGGCAGCGGCGCCAGCCCGTCCCGGTGCTGGTGATCGCGGGCGATGGGCCGCTGGGCCCGGCGCTGCGCGCCCAGGCCAGCGCGGCCGGGGCCGACGTGCGGTTCCTCGGCGCGCGGGCCGACGTGCCGGTGCTGCTGGCCGCGGCCGACGTGGTGGTGGTGCCCAGTTCCTGGGAGGGCCAGCCGCTCATCGTCCAGGAGGCGCTGCGCGCGGGCCGGCCGCTGGTCGCGTCCCGGGCGGGTGGCATCGCCGACCTCACCGGCGCGGACGGCGCGGTGCTCGTCCCGCCCGGCGACCCGGGGGTGCTGGCCGCTGCGGTGACCCGGCTGCTGGACGACCCGCGGGAGGCGGCCGGGCTGGCCGCGGCGGCCCGCCGCCGGGCCGCCGCGCTGCCCAGCGAGGCCGCGGCGGTGGCTGCGGCCGTGGCCGTGTACCTACGGCTGCGCCCGGCGGGCCGTCCGGCCGGAAGCCGCTGACAGGCTTTGGTTACCCGACAGTACGTGTTTCCGCAATGACATTCTGCTATTCCGGTTGAAACCGCCTCTCACCATGTGCTCCGCTTTCTCCCTGGGCCCGGATGTCCCTGGTGCTCATTGACCGGGTCTGATGGGGGACCACCGCGTGCGATCACCAAGCCGGCCACCGAGGCAGCCCGGGCGGACGCCCGGGCAGGCCAGCATGCCCGCCGTACCCGCGGCTGAGCCGGGTGGACAGGCCGCGCCAGGCGGCTTCGCGGACGATCCCGCCCAGGACGCAGTGATCTTGTCAGTGCAGGACATCAGGGTGGCCCAGGAGGCGATAGCGCTGGCCGGCGAGGACAGCGGGGCGGACTCGGGGGGAGTCGGCCTGGATCAGCAGGACAGCATGCTGGACGAGCACGGCAGCGCGCCAGACCAGCAGGACCTCGCTCCGGAGCCGGTGGCCGTCCGGGCCGAGCCGGCGCAGCCGGAGAGCGCGCCCGCCGCCGGATCTGAGTGGTCACCATACGAGCCGCCGCGGCTGCCTGCCGCGCGGCGCGGAGCGGCGGCCGGCGGGCCCGGGGGGCCGCCCCCCCGGGCGGGTTCGCCCCCCCGGCCCAGGAAGCCGGAACCGTCGTGGGCCACAGTGCTGGCCACCACCATCCGGCTGTGGTGGCAGCGCCGGGTGCGGGCCCGGGCGGCCAGCCCACGCTGGCGGCTGGCCGCGGTGATCGTCGTGGTGGCCGTGCTGGCCGTCGCGGGGGTCATCACCGCCGTGGTGACCCGCGGCACCGGGCCCGGCGCGGGCAGCGCGGCGCCGTCCGCCAGCGGCTCAGCCGGCCACGGCCCGGCGCTCACCCCGGCCGAGGCGCGCGCGGCCGCGGCGGCCCGGACGGCCGCCGCGGCGTGGGTGGCCCAGCAGGTCACCCCCGGCGCGATCGTGTCCTGCGACCCGCAGATGTGCGCCAGCCTGGAGCGGGGCGGCCTGCAGGCGGCCCAGCTGGTCTACCTCGGCATCGGCACGGCCGGGCCGCTGGAGAGCGACGTGCTGGTGTCCACCGCGGCCGTCCGGTACAGGTACGGCGCGCGGCTGGGCGGATACGCGCCCAGCGTGCTGGCCAGCTTCGGGACCGGCCGCGCCGAGGTGGCGGTCCGGGTGGTGGCCCCGGGCGGGGCCGCGGCCTACGCCGCCAGCCTGCAGGCTGACCTGGCCGCCCGGGCCGCGGCCGGCCGCCAGCTGACGCGCAACCCGCGGCTGCGCATGCCGGCCGCGGTGCGCCAGGCGCTGGCCGCCGGGCAGGTCGACGCCCGGCTGCTGGCCGACCTCGCCGCGCTGGCCCCGCTGCACCTGGTGTGGGTGATCGACCTCGTGGCGGCGCCCGGCAGCCCGAGCACGGGCATGCCGCTGCGCACCGCCGACATCGCCCCGGACGGCGGGGGCACGCTGCGCAACCCGAACGGCATCCACGCGCTGATCAGGTTCCTGCGCGCGGAGCCCGCCCGGTACCGGCCGAGCATCACCGAGTTCCGGCTGCCCAGCGGCCGGCCCGCGCTGCGCGTGCAGTTCACCGCACCCAGCCCGCTCGGCCTGCTCGGCAAGGGCTGACCAGCAGGAAAGGACCGGTTACCAGCCGCGGGCGCGCCACTGCGCCAGGTGCGGCCGCTCGGTGCCCAGCGTGGTGTCCTTGCCGTGTCCCGGGTAGACCCAGGTGCCGTCGGGCAGCTCACCGAACACCCGGGCTTCCAGGTCGTCCATGAGCTGGCCGAACCGCGCCGGGTCGCCCTGGGTGTTGCCCGGGCCGCCGGGGAACAGCGAGTCGCCGGTGAACAGGTGTGGCTCATCGGCCAGCTGCCCGCCCGCGTCGTACAGCAGCGCGATGCTGCCCGGGGTGTGCCCGCGCAGGTGGATGACCGAGAGGCTGCAGGTGCCGACCGGCACGGTATCGGCGTTGTGTACCAGGGTGGTGACCTTGATGGGCAGCTCGCCGGCGTCGGCGGGGTGCGCCACGGTGTCGGCGCCGGTGGCCGCCTGCACCTCGGCCAGCGCCTGCCAGTGATCCCAGTGCTGGTGCGTGGTGATGATCCGGCGCACCGGGCGGTCGCCGATCAGCGCCAGCAGCCGGTCCGCGTCGTTGGCCGCGTCGATGAGCACGGCCTCGCCGGTGTCGGTGCAGGTCAGCAGGTAGGCGTTGTTGTCCATCGGGCCGACGGACAGCTTCGTCACGGTCAGGCCGGGCAGTTCCCGCGTGTCCGGCGGGCCGCCGGCCGTCACATCCCCGGTGTAGGCCACCAGATTCCTCCTCGTTTCGTTTCCTGACGCTCCCCACCGGCCGGTGCTACCGCCATGGTGGCGGCACCGGCAGGACGCTGGTGCCGGCGGCCTGGAGCCCCGTGCCGTCGGCCCGGCCGATGAGCCAGCCGAGCAGGGCGCCGGGCGGGCCGTGCACCGCCACCGGCGGGCCGTCCGGGGTGGCCGGGCCGACCGGGAACACCTCCGCCCAGCCGTCCGGGTGCAGCGTGGCGGGCGCCATGTCCGGCCGGCCCGCGAAGCTGCGGGCCGCCCGGGGCAGCGCCGCGGCCAGGAAGCTGTCCGGCCAGTCGGCGGGCGTGTACCCGGCGGCCAGGTCGACGTGGTGGATCTCCAGCTCGGACAGCCGCATGGCCAGCATGGCCCGGGCCGGGAACGTCTCGCCGCGCCGGGCCACCCGGGCCGCCCACGCCTCGGCGGGCAGCCCGGCAGCCGCGCCGTAGAAGGCCGCGGCGGACTCCTGGAGGTCGCGGGCCAGCTCGGCCGCGGGGCGGCCGGCGCCCGCCGCGATGGCCTCGTCCCGGGCCGCTTCGCTCGGGTACATCGGTGTCTCGATGCCGGTGCGCGCCCAGGTGAGCAGGTTGCGGAACCCGTCCGCGTTGCGTGCCACGTGGGTCAGCACGTGGCCGCGGGTCCAGCCGGGCAGCAGCGACGCCGCGTGCGCCTGCGCGTCGGTCAGCGCGCGGGCGCTGCCGAGCAGGCGGTCCGTCGACTCCTCGATGCTGGCCAGCTGCTGGCTGACTTCACCGTCCACGGCGCTCCTTTGCTGGGTTCGGGGCCATCCTCTCCCACGGGATGGCACCCTGGAAGGACCGGGGGCAGCGGCGGGAAGCATGGCGGCGGGTTCGGTGTTTTGTCAGTGGCCCCGAATAACATGGCGTGTCCTTTGCCGCCCGGGGGTTTCCCCACCTTGATGCGTAGAATGGAACGCAGTGGCTGATCGTCTCGTCGTCCGCGGCGCACGCGAGCACAACCTGAAGGATGTGTCGCTGGATCTGCCGCGGGATTCCATGATCGTGTTCACCGGGCTGTCCGGCTCGGGCAAGTCCAGCCTGGCCTTCGACACGATCTTCGCCGAGGGGCAGCGCCGCTACGTGGAGTCGCTGTCCGCGTACGCCCGGCAGTTCCTCGGCCAGATGGACAAGCCCGACGTGGACTTCATCGACGGGCTGTCGCCGGCTGTGTCCATCGACCAGAAGGCGGCCAGCCGCAACCCGCGGTCCACCGTCGGCACGATCACCGAGGTCTATGACTACCTGCGGCTGCTGTACGCCCGGGTGGGCAAGCCGCACTGCCCGATCTGCGGCCGGCCGATCGCCCGGCAGACCCCGCAGCAGATCGTGGACCGGGTGCTGGAGCTCGACGAGGGCGCCCGGTTCCAGGTACTCGCCCCGGTCATCCGCGGGCGCAAGGGGGAGTACACCGAGCTGCTCCGTGAGCTGCAGGTCAAGGGCTACTCCCGGGCCCGGGTGGACGGCACCGTCATCCGGCTGGACAGCGTCGGCACGGACGGCAGCGGGCTGCCCGCGCTGAAGAAGTACGAGAAGCACACCATCGAGGTGGTGGTGGACCGGCTGGCCGTCAAGCAGGACGCGCGGCGGCGGCTGACCGACTCGGTGGAGACGGCGCTGGCGCTGTCCGGCGGCGTGGTGCTGCTCGACTTCGTGGACCTGCCGGAGGATGACCCGCACCGGGAGCGGATGTACTCCGAGCACCTGGCCTGCCTGTACGACGACCTGTCCTTCGAGGAGCTGGAGCCGCGGTCGTTCTCGTTCAACTCCCCGTGGGGGGCCTGCCCGGACTGCACCGGCCTGGGCACCCGGATGGAGGTGGACCCCGAGCTGGTCGTGCCGGACCCGGACAAGACGCTGGCCGAGGGCGCGATCGGGCCGTGGTCGGGCGGCCATGTCAGCGACTACTTCATCCGGCTGATCGAGGCGCTCGGCGCGTCCCTGGGATTCAGCATCGAGACCCCCTGGCACCGGCTGCCGGCCGCGGCCCGGAAGGCCCTGCTCAACGGGTACGACAAGCAGGTGCACGTCCGGTACAAGAACCGGTACGGCCGGGAGCGCTCGTACTACACCTCGTTCGAGGGCGCGGTCCCGTACATCGAGCGGCGGCACTCCGAGGCCGAGTCCGACTCCAGCCGGGAGCGTTTTGCCGGGTACATGCGTGAGGTGCCGTGCCCGTCCTGCCACGGGTCGCGGCTCAAGCCGATCGCGCTGGCCGTCACCGTGGACGGCCGGTCCATCGCCGACCTGTGCGCGCTGTCCATCGGCGAGCTGGCCAAGCTGCTGCTCGGCCTGGAGCTGTCCGACCGGGACATGCAGATCGCCGGGCGGATCCTCAAGGAGGTCAACGCCCGGCTCGGCTTCCTGCTCGACGTGGGCCTGGACTACCTGTCCCTGGACCGGGCGTCGGCCACGCTGGCCGGCGGCGAGGCGCAGCGGATCCGGCTGGCCACCCAGATCGGCTCCGGCCTGGTCGGGGTGCTGTACGTGCTGGACGAGCCGTCCATCGGGCTGCACCAGCGGGACAACCACCGGCTGCTGGACACCCTGATCCGGCTGCGTGACCTGGGCAACACGCTGATCGTGGTGGAGCACGACGAGGACACCATCCGGGCCGCCGACTGGGCGGTGGACATCGGCCCGGGCGCGGGAGAGCACGGCGGCAACATCGTGGTGTCCGGCCCGGTGTCCGAGCTGATGGCCAGCCCGGAGTCGCTGACCGGGGCGTACCTGACCGGGCGGCTGAGCATCCCGGTGCCGGCCCGGCGCCGGACGCGGTCCAGGTCCCGGGAAGTGGTGGTCAAGGGGGCCAGCGAGCACAACCTGAAGAACGTGGACGTGGCCTTCCCGCTGGGCTGCCTCATCGCGGTCACCGGGGTGTCCGGGTCGGGCAAGTCCACCCTGGTCAACGACATCCTGTACCAGGCGCTGGCCCGGGAACTGCACGGGGCGCGCACGGTGCCGGGCAGGCACGTCCGGGTCACCGGCATGCAGCAGCTGGACAAGGTGGTGCACGTGGACCAGGGGCCGATCGGCCGCACCCCGCGGTCCAACCCGGCCACCTACACCGGCGTGTTCGACCACATCCGCAAGCTGTTCGCGGCGACCACCGAGGCCAAGGTCCGCGGCTACCAGCCCGGCCGGTTCTCGTTCAATGTCAAGGGCGGCCGCTGCGAGGCGTGCGCCGGGGACGGCACCATCAAGATCGAGATGCAGTTCCTGCCGGACGTGTACGTGCCCTGCGAGGTGTGCCACGGCGCCCGGTACAACACCGATACTCTCGGCGTGCATTACAAGGGCAAGACCATCGCCGAGGTGCTGGACATGCCGATCGAGGAGGCGGCCGGGTTCTTCGAGGCCATCCCGGCCATCCACCGGCACCTGAAGACCCTGGTCGACGTCGGCCTGGGCTACGTCCGGCTGGGCCAGCCCGCGCCGACACTGTCCGGCGGCGAGGCGCAGCGGGTGAAGCTGGCCTCGGAACTGCAGCGCCGGTCCACCGGGCGGACCATCTACGTGCTGGACGAGCCGACCACCGGGCTGCACTTCGAGGACATCCGCAAGCTGCTCGGTGTGCTCGGCCGGCTGGTGGACGGCGGGAACACGGTGATCGTGATCGAGCACAACCTCGATGTGATCAAGACCGCTGACTGGGTCATCGACCTCGGCCCGGATGGTGGGTCGCGGGGCGGCGAGGTCATCGCCACCGGCACCCCGGAGCAGGTGGCCCTGGCGGACGAGAGCTACACCGGGCAGTTCCTGAAGAAGCTGCTGGACGTTTAAGTCGCGGCCGGCCGCGGCCGGGCCTACTATCGGCCCATGAAGCGGCTGGCTGCCGGGTTCGCCGCGCTGGCCGCGCTCGCGGTGAGCGGGTGCAGCGCGGCACCTGCTCCGGCGGGCTCGGGTGCCCCGGCCGTGATCACACCGGGCCTGCCCGGCTGCACGACCGCGACCACGCCAGCACCCCGGCTCCGGGCGGCCCGGGCCATGGTCCGGGCCGGCGGCTTCCCGTTCGGCGTCGCGGTCACCCCGGATGGCCGGTGGGCGTTCGTGTCCGGGAGCGGGCCCACGGTGCAGGTGTTCCGGGCCGGCCCCGGGCTGGCCCTGCACCTGGTCCGGGCGCTGACCGTACCGGGCGCGCAGCTGCTGGGCGAGACGCTGACCTCCGGTGGCCGGTACCTGCTGGCCGCATCGAACCGCGGCGCGGTGGTCATCGACGTGGCTGCGGCCGAGCAGGGCCGCCCGCACGCGGTGCTCGGCACGCTCGCCGCGCCGCGCGGGACGGGCGCGATCGAGGTCGCCGTCACCCGCAACACCGAGCTGGCCTTCGTCAGCCTGGAGTACTCCGACGACATCGCCGTGTTCAGCCTGCGCCGGGCGCTGGCCAGCGGGTTCGGCCCGGCTGATTACCTCGGCGCGATACCGGCGGGCGAAGCCGTGGTGGGGCTCGCGCTGTCCCCGGACGGCCGCTGGCTGTATGCGACCAGCGAGCTGGCCCGCGGTGCTGGGCCGAGCCGGAACGCCCAGGGCAGCCTGTCGGTCATCAGCGTGCCGCGCGCGGCCACTGACCCGGCGCGCGCGGTGGCCGCCACCGTGACCGCGGGCTGCCAGCCGGTCCGGGTGATCACCTCGGCCGATGGCGCGGTGGCCTGGGTGACCGCCCGTGGCAGCAACACCCTGCTCGGTTTCTCCACTGCGCTGCTGCGCAGCCATCCGGCGCGGGCCCTGATCGCCCGGGCCGGGGTGGGCGAGGCGCCGGTCGGCCTGGCCCTGGTGGATCAGGGCCGCCAGATCGTGGTGGCCGACTCGAACCGGTTCAACGCCCCCGGCGCGACGGCCAGCCTGGCCGTGGTCCGGGTGCGGGCCGCGCTGGCTGGCCGGCCAGCGCTGGCCGGGCTGCTGCCAGCCGGCCGGTTCCCGCGCGAGATGGCCGTGGTTCCCGGCGGCCACACGCTGCTCGTCACCTGTTTCGGCTCCGGCCAGGTGGAGCTGGTCGGCCTGGCTGGCCTGCCCTGACCGGGCCGTCTTCAGCTGGACCGGCCCCGGGCCGGGCGGCCTGCACCGGCTACCATGGCGCCGCGTGGAGATCATCACCGCCGAGGGGGCGGCGGACGCTGAGCTGACCATGCCGCCGGACGGCCGGGCGGCACCCGCGTTCCTGCTGGTGCTGACCCACGGCTCGGGCGGCCGGGTGGCCACCCCTGACGTGCTCGCGGTCCGGGACGCGGGGCTGCGACTCGGCGCGGTGACGGCCCTGGTCACCCAGCCGTACCGGGTCAAGGGGCGGCGGGCGCCCGGTTCCGCGGAACGCCAGGACGCGGCCTGGGTAGCGGTGATCGCCGCGCTGCAGACTGGCCCGGGCGGGCTGGGGCAGGTGCCACTGATCCAGGGCGGGCGGAGCAACGGGGCCCGGGTGGCCTGCCGGACCGCTGGTGCAGCCGGCGCCCGCGGGGTGATCGCGCTGGCTTTCCCGCTGCATCCGCCCGGGCACCCGGAGC
>Ga0335069_10016209_pt1 | contig 10410 bp, 8 predicted proteins | sample Lox_Sample_11_FD_206714 | JGI IMG/M metagenome (GOLD analysis project Ga0335069, IMG submission 206714) | Soil microbial communities from Loxahatchee National Wildlife Refuge, Florida, United States - Lox_Sample_1.1 | ecosystem: Environmental > Terrestrial > Soil > Wetlands | place: USA: Florida...
AGCGATCTTTTCTATGCTCGATGCAATGAGAGCGAGAGTGGTGAAGTAAACGGCATGCCGATCCCGTTGAATAACCTGGTTGGAAACCGGGGCCGGTCTGAGACCCAATCTTGCCAGCACGACTTCTTCCATGTCCGGGTCCAGATGTGCGTAAGTCCCCACGGCCCCAGATATTTTTCCCACCGATATGGTTTCGAGCGCAGCGTCCCACCGATCCAGGTGGCGTGACATCTCAGAGTAGAATATTGCTAACTTGAGTCCGAATGTGATCGGTTCGGCATGTTCCGTGAGACCGCCCCACCATCGGAGTGAGACGGTGTTCCAGCGAACGACCCTTAAGTGCATCCAACAGTTCTACAAGACCCTCGCGGATAATCAGACCGGCTTCCCTGAGGAGCAACGAGAGCGCCGTGTCTACAACGTCGTACGACGTGAGACCTCTATGGATATATCTGGAATCCTCGCCAACATATTCGGCGACACATGTAGTAAATGCTATTACATCATGGCGCGTAATGTTTTCGATTTCTTCAATTCGTTTCGGATCGAAATCGGCCCGAGATCGGATTCTCTCAACACTATCCAGAGGGATGATCCCTCTTTCAGCCCATGCTTCGCAGACGGCTATTTCTATGTCTAGCCACTTCTGATACCGGTTTTCCGGTTTCCAGATTTTTGCCATTGCTTCACGTGTGTAGCGCGGTATCAATTCTGCGTCCTTTCCGCGGCACAATCAAAGCCGTACGGCAAACTCCATAAAATGCCGCTCCAACGCCCTGCCCGTCCAAGGAAGTCAAATAGGAAAAAGGGCGATGGTCACGTATCTCCACGCCTCCCTCGAACACGGTGGAGATCCGGTTGCGCCAATTAACTAATTGTTCAAGTACATTGCAGCCCGTGACACTCAGAGATCGGTAGGTTAACACAAGCAATGGCAAGGTTGCAAATCCAAAATGAGAAGACCATCGGGTCTGCGCCTCTAATTCGCGTATTTGACCGAAGAGAATATCGAACATTTTTTGTGAAACTTGTGTCCTCCTGGGGCATCTAACTAATTGAAACGAGATGCCGTTGTGCGATGGTATTCGTTCGGTGTGAGGAAACGGAGGGATTCGAAGATGAGGGGGTCTAACAAGGCTGAAAGAATTGTGAGAGATATGGAGAGGGACATGCCGTATATGTACGAAGGGCTTTACGGCAACTTTTTGCTGAATTATATAGAATCCGACAAATCTAAATGGACTGCAGACTTGTCAAAGTATCTAACCAACGCGAATCAGGATTGGGAGGATGTCGGTCAAGAGATAGCACTGGTGCTGTGGGAGCGATTCGAAAAACGAATTTCGTGTTAAGATCGGTGGACGCGGCAAATAGAAATTACTCTGGGAAGACTTGCAATACTAACAACGGGCGAAGGAATCTTCGCCCGTTTTGTATAACGGTCGCCCAGTTGTAAAGGAACCGCGTGCAGCCTAGGCCTGCGCCACGCCTGCTGACCCTTCTTGCTTTGACGCTGGGGCGGGCACGTAGTTCGGTTCCAGGGGAAGGGTCAGCTTTCTCCCTGCTGATTTTGCCCAGGCAATAGCCACAGTGCGATATCCAAGATGCGCAAATTTCGAGAACGGAAGGTATAGAAAAAGCGCAAGAACAAACATCAGGTGAATGGTGTACAGAACATACGTTCCGCCAACACCGCCTGACCAACGGATCAGCTCTGTGAGAAGCCCGGTGGCCCCGGTCCCAAAAATTATCCACACAAAAAACCAGTCGAAATAAGAGCTGCTCCCGGCCTGATCCGGCACCGTCAATCGGCGCACCAGCATTATTCCAATACCTAGTACGAAAGCTACGGCGCTGACGTTGCCAAGGATCTTTATGGGCACCGTTCCAGGGCCAGTGCGGGACGGCGGGGCGATATGAAGAATATCGATGTTAAAGGCAACAATCGCAGTGGTAACAAACAGACCGATCATTCCCCAAAATGCCATCAGGTGCGCGGCATAGCGTATGTTGTTTGCTTCGCATTCCTTGAATGTAGTGTGAGGCAAAATCTCCGCCAGCCCCTCGATAAGACTCGGTATGAAAGCCTTGCGAGAGGTCCCCACGTCGATCACGTTGCTCGATTGCAGCCTTTTCCAGTAATCAACCAGACTCAGCAGTAGAGATATCACTGCGAAAATCAAGGCCGCGGTAAACACCACCTGAATGTAAACGTAATCTATAAATTGGCCGTAATTGATCGGCGTTGGAAAATTGAATCCGTTATTGAGGTATACCAGCGCCAGGACCACAATTATGGGAATCGCCAGAGCAACCGCCATAAGCGCCGGTGTCCCCACGAGTTTGCCAAGAAATGATGGCTTCGAATACTGCTGAATGAGCATTTTGCGCACGGCCTTCATCACGTCCCCGGGATTCGCGCCTCGGGGACACTGGGTCGAGCAGTCATTGCAATGATGACACAGCCAGACGTCCGGATCGTTCAAAAGACGGTCCTTAATGCCCCATTGAGCCCATATCATTTCTTTACGAGGATAAGGGCCGTTGTCCGGAGAAATGCGACAAGCGACGGAGCACGTCGCGCACTGATAACACTTCTTCACGTCTTCGGCGCCGGCATTTATAAGATCTCTGGCAAACTGAAGATCGGGTTCCGCAACGAACTCGTTCGCCATGGGTAAGCCTCCTTAAAAGCCTTTGTAGGGGTTGGGTTCAAATTCGGCGAGCTTCTCCATAAATTCGTCCACTATCTGCGGGAGCTTCTTGCTCTCGTCTATGGCCAACTGTTCAACCCGGATACGTTCCGGTTCCAAGACAAGTCGCTGCAAAGTCTCACTGATTTTGCCCATGCGATATTCCGCCAGCTCGCTTCCCTTGACGAAGTGGCACTGATAATCGTCCCCATACTTGCAGCCGATCAACAGGATACCATCTATGCCTTTTGAGAGAGCATCCGCTATCCACACCATGTTTATATTCCCGAGGCACCTCAGCGGGATGAATCTGACAAACGGGCTGTACTGAAATCGATTGATTCCCGCCATGTCCACAACCGGATAGGCATCGTTTTCGCAGATAAAGACTATCACCCTCGGCTTCTCGTCATACGCATCGGGAACGTTGACGGACTTCACCATCGAGCCGATCATGTCCACGGAATGATCCCTGAATGAGATGATGCGCTCGGGACATGAGCCCATGCAGATAGCGCATCGCCGGCATCGTGTAGGATTCGGGAGGGGGGTCCCGTCCGGTTTTTCGTCATAAGCTCCGAACGGACATTCTTCTGTACACCGCTTACACTGGGTGCATCTCTGCACGAAGATTTCCGGGAAAGACTGATCCCCGGCCCTGGGGTGAACCGCTTTGCCCTGGGCAACCAGCTCCGCGCATTGAATCGCTTTCAATGCCGCTCCCGCTGCGTCGGTTTCGCAGCTCATGAAGTCCATGGGCTGCCTGACACATCCGGCAGCGTAGATACCGGTCCGCTGTGTCTCGTATGGAAAACAGATAAAGTGCGAATCGTTGAACCCGTAAGGATTCTGCGGCAAGAAAGGCCCCTGCCGATATTTCAGATTCAAGATCGCGGCATCCTTGGAGGCCGGCACCATACCGGTAGACAGGACCACAAGGTCCACATTGATCCTTAGTTTCTCGCCCAGCAATGTGTCCTTCAGCTCAATGCTCAGTCCTGAGGAGCCGTTGGTCACGCCCAGAGGAGTCCCCTTGGAGAGAAAAACACCGGGATCGTCCTGCATGGCCTGGTAAAATATTTCATACTGGCCCGGCGTCCTCATATTTTCGTAAAAAATGTACGCCTTCCCGTCGGGGTTAGCTTTGCGCACGTATTGGGCCTGCTTCAGGGCGACCAGAGAAGTTACAGAAGAGCAGTAAAGCAGCGGGTGTTTTGCTTCCGGAGCGGTTGCATCTATGAACGCCACCGAGTTGACTTCTTTCCCGTCCGACGGCCTTTTGATTTTACCCTGGGCGGCCAGTTCCTCCATCTGTACGTTAGTAATGACGTCCGCATATTTGCCGTATCCAAGATGTTCACAGCCGCTCGGCTCTTCTGGGCGCCATCCTGCGGCTAAAATCACTGCTCCAACACGGAAAGCCTCATGTGAAAAATCTTTAGGTTCCTCGACTTCTACCGCCTCCGCTGGCGCTTCTTCTACCTCGGCTGGCTTGGCAGGCTTGGGCTCTTCTTCTCCCGCGGCCTCTCGGGCCAACTTGGCCGCCAGCCACTCGTTCTGCTCTTTGACCAGTTTCTCGATCCATGGCCCGTCAGGCCTTACGACCACGTCAAACATGCCGGGTGCGCCGGCGATGCTATAGATCCGATGCCCCGTGAAAACTTTTATGTTTTCGTGCTTGTTTACTTCAGAAATTTTCTCTTGTGCGGGAGTATCAACTATCTCTGTATATGGCGGCTTCCCGGTAAAGACCTTGTGGAATTTGTTGGCCCATCCGCCAAGTTGGGGCTCCTTTTCTACAAGGTAGACCTGGGAACCGGCCTTAGCCGCTTCAAGGGCCGCTGTCATCCCTGTCATGCCTCCGCCGATGACGAGGATACTCTTGTCCACCGCCTCCATGAAAGGAGGTCTGTCCTCGTACTTCGAGGTTTTCGTAATACCCATCCTCATATAATCCTCGGCGAGCATCTGAGTATCTTCATCGTTGGCGGGATGAGACCAGATCACGTGCTCCCGAAGATTGATCCTCTCTGTTATTACACCTTCGAACTTGAACTGCTGCTGGAACACTCGGGGGGAGGGTCCCGCAATAATTACCGCACTCAAGCCTTTGCTCGTTATGTCGTCTCTAATGATGGCAAGTTTATCGGAGGTATTCCAATAGGGCTCAACTCGACAGACTTCAACATCGAACTCATCTCGAGCCACAGTGGAGAGAGCTTCCAGGTCGAGAGATTCTCCGATGCCGTGTCCGCTATCAATGTAGACTCCGATCTTGTGTTCCATCGGCTTACCTCCCCACCGTATCCTGAAGCGCTTTTAAGGCAGCTCCTGTGGCGTCCTGCAAGCAAGTTCCAACATCCATCGGTCTCTTGGACAAACCCGCTGCATGTATACCCTCATCCGACGCGATGAAACCGAATTCATCATAGAGCACACCCGGTCCGGGAATTTTCTCGTCGCTGGTGTTTGGTTGCATGCCGGTGGCCAGTACCGCCATATCAAAAGCCCGTCGAATTTTCTTTCCGGAGAGTATGTCTTCGCCTTCCAGTATCACGTCTTTGGTCACCGGATCTTCGGTTATGTTAACTATTTTCCCCTTTGTGAGTACGATGTTCTCGTCTTTGGTAACTCGGTCGTAAAAGTATTCGAACCGACCGTACGCTCTTAGGTCGATATAGAAAATCTGGGCCCGAGCGTCCGGATTGTAATCTCTCAGATAGGTGGCCTGTTTCAACGAGGCCAAGCAACATATTGATGAACAATAGGGCAGATGGTTTCTGTCTCTGGATCCGGCACACTGCACGAATGCCAGATTATTAATCTTTTTCCCGTCCGACGGCCGCACTATCTCGCCTCTGGTGGGACCGTTGGCTGCAGCCAGCCTTTCCATCATAACGTTGTTTATCACGTTCGCGCAGCGACCAAAACCGAGCTTGTCGAGCTTCGTCGCATCGTATGGTTTCCAGCCCGTGGCCCAAATGATCGAGTTGACCTGGACATCGAACGTTTCGGGTTGGGCATTAAGATCTATGTTAATTCCTTTTGATTTGCAGGAGGTTATAAAGTCATTGAATTCACCTGAGCCCTCGATACGCTTCAAGGCGTCTCTATCCACCACGAGATTCATTGGATACGCCATTTCGTAAGGCAGATATACAGCTTTGGTACTATCCATTCCGTAATTAAAATCGTTCAAAATCAGGACCGGGCAATCTTCGACGCACCTATTTGTGGCAGATTGGTCGGTCACATACCGAGGTGAAACTTTGATAGTAGCGGAATAGGCGCCTGCCGCGCCGCTGATACTCTCCACCTCCGCGGAGGTATATACCGTGATGTCGGGATTACCTCGTATCCGTCTGAAATTTATCTCCAGGCCGCAATTGGGAGGGCACAGCTTCGGGAAATACCTGTTCATCCTGGCAACGCGACCCCCCAGATACGGAAGCCTCTCCACAAGAATAACTTTACAACCAGCTTCCGCGGCTTCCACTGCAGAGGTAATCCCACTAATGCCACCCCCGACGACGAGTACGGTCTTTTCTCCAGCCATGCTGCCTCCCTGAAACGGCAATAAGAGGACACGGTGCCCCCTCAACGGCCTTACTGTCTGTAACGAAGAATCCGGGTGCAGGTAACCGCACCCGGATTTTTTATAGAGCTAATAGATTTCTTGGTCAACCATTGTAATTGATTGCTCAGTCAATTATCGAGATGATAGGCACTTTCTTGAATTCCCACTTGCCGTCCTTGTAGGTGCAATTGACGAAGACCTTCCAGTTCGCCTCATCGAGGTTAGGCTTGTCGTTCCGGAAATAATATCCGGGCCAACGGGTCTCTTCGCGGAACAGAATGGTTCTCGCGTGAACTTCCGCCTGGTATAGTCTCTGGATGTTTTCGTGGCAACGCAGCAGATCGTGCAGATCGGCAGCAGCCAACTTTTCGGAATCCTCCTTCAGCCATGCCAAGAGTTCCAGGGCCCTCTCAAGTTTCTTCCCATTGGTCTTGAAGCCCGAGGTCACGCCGCCCACATACTCATCCATGATCTTCTGCAAGCGGAACATAAACATCTTGGGCCGGCAGAATTCAGGATTGATCTCCGGGTCGCTGGATTTGGCCGCATGCTCTGCAAAAATATCAAGAGGCTTCAGGATCTGTGCCTTCAGAGCGTCTATCTTTGCCTTGTCCACATTCGGCTGTGTATTGTTCTCTACTACGAACCGGACAGCGGATTTTCCTGCAGCCCGCCCCTCAGCGTGAGAGCCGGAGGAGAACTTGTGACTGGACGCGCCGGATGCGTCACCCGCACAGAACAGGCCCTTCACCGTGGACATATACTCATAGCCCCAGAAGTACTCTTTCGGGGCCAAGTCCTTAGGTCCGCTCACCCATGCGCCGGATGCGCCGGAGTGAGATCCGATGAAGTACGGCTCGGAGGCCGCTATTTCCGAGGACCTCTCCTCAGGCTGCACGTTGGTGCCGGCCCAAAGAATGGCCTGGGAAATAGTCATGTCGAGGAAGTCTTCCCAGGCTTCAGTCTCGAGGTCTTTCATTTTCTTCTTGAAGGCCTTGGGATCGTCCTTGAACTCAGCCGCTATTTTTTCAATGGCCTCTTCCGTCCTCATGTAGATCGGTCCCAAGCCTTCGAACTCGTCCAGCATTCCCAGCCAGTTGCGCAGATTGGCCGGAATCGGCTTGACTCTGCCGTATGAACCCCACTTGGCCAGTTCGTCCTTCCGCTCTGCCATGTACTCGCCGCCATAAGCGTTAGTCGCACGGGACTTGAACAGGAGGAACCACGCGCCGACAGGCCCGTACCCGTCCTTGAAACGGACGGGGATGAAACGAACTTCCTGGCAGGTCTGCTCAGCGCCGGCCAATAGGGTGAAAGCCAAGCTTGAGCCGGTGTTCCAGGGCGGATACCATGCACGTCCAAGACCTTCGCCTACGCTTCTGGGCTTGAACACGTGAACAGCTCCGCCCATAGCCGCCAATACAGCCTTGGCCTTAAACACGTAGAACTTCTCTTCACGTGTGCTGAATCCGACAGCGCCTGCGATCCGATCTCCATCCAGAAGTGGATAAGTGATGAAGATCCGTTCGAAATACTCACCGCCGTTTTGGGCGAGTGCGTTCTTCGCCGCCTCGGCGATCACCACTTTGTAAGACTCGCCGTTGATCATCAGTTGCCAACGGCCCTCATGAACGTATTTGCCCTGTTCGTCCTTCCAGATGGGAAGGCCCCACTTCTCGAACAGATGCACAGTGGAATCCACGTGACGAGCAATGTCGTAAACCAGATCCTCACGGGTGATGCCCATAAGGTCATTGCGAACGTAACGAACATAGTCTTCGCAAGTGTTCTCGCCGCTGTTGATATCTACGTACTGGTTGAGGGCCGATAGGCCCATGGCTACTGCGCCTGAACGGTCCATAGCGGCCTTATCCACGAGGGTGACCTTCAGGCCGTTCTTCTTGGCCCAGTAAGATGCCTCGACAGCGGCTCCGCATGCCGCCATACCACCGCCACAAATGAGAATATCAGTGGTGACTTCTACAGTCTCGAAATTCGCCATATTCATTTACCTCCCAGATTTACTTCTTCAATGTCGGGAGCTCTTTCAGCCTCAAGGCATCGGGCTCGTTGTACAGGCACTGGCTGGCCAGATCCGTGGTGACTTCGCCGAAGCCGCCGTCGGGCTTAGCAGTACCTTCGGGCGTAGTCCTGATCGCGAACTTGAATCGTTTCACCATGCCACTGCGAAATTTCACAGTCCACATGATGTCTTCAGAGCCACGGAGTGGAACGACAGATGCGCCCATAGGAACGAAGTCCGCGTAGCCCCTTACATCAATGGCCTGCTGGGGACAAATTTTAACGCAATTGTAGCATTCCCAGCAGAAGTCGGGCTCCCGGTTCCAGGCTTTCATTTTTTCCTTGTCAAGGACCATCAGATCGTTCGGGCAGATGTACAAGCAAGCGGTCTTATCCTGACCCTTGCATCCATCGCATTTTTCCATAATAACGTAGCTTGGCATGAACCAACCTCCTAGGTTTAATTAAGCTTTTGTTTCTGGTCGTTCATCTTCACTTTCGAGATGCGGTTAGGCTTTGTGTGCCTGCTAACCTCCTTTCTGTATATATAGTCGCTGCGGCTCTTTCGGATGCGAATCGGCGACGATCACAATCGCCGTCAGAATTGTCGTGCCGGAGCACTGCGCCTGACTCACAACCCCATCCCACCGGGATCACTCGCGCCTGGCTCCTTTGATCTTACAGCAAAAGCCGCAATCGCTTGACGGTCTGATATTCTCCGGCGCCCCCTCACCGGAACAGGTGTTCGATGGCTCTTGATTTTTAGAGCGGGTATAGGACCCTTCCTGTGGACCGACCACATTCACAGGAATGCTCAATTAAATCAAATGGCCTAGTGAGTGTCAAGAAAATTTTTCTATGTAATCGGGCTCATTTGTTCATCAAATTAGGGGCCGTCGGACTTGTCACGCCCAAATTTAGATGTTAACATTAAAAATTACTGTTTGGCGCTCTTAAAGGAGCCTCTATACATGATTAATGCAAGAAGAAATGACCCATGTCCTTGCGGCAGCGGGCTAAAATATAAGAAATGCTGTCTGAAAAGCGACCAGCAGCCTAAAAGCCTCGATCCTGAAGCAGCCCGAATTCGAGCCCAAGCTTTTAATGAAATGTCGTTTGAAAACTTCAACGAAGCTGTCGCTCTCTTCAAAAACTGCCTGGAATCATCCACTGAGCCGCATGAAATTCTTGAAGCTATAGCGGCATGCTACGACGGATTGGAAAATTATGAGGCCGCCGCGGAATATTACGCCAAGGCCCTCGAAATCTGCCCGCCTTCGCGACGTCGCGAATTGAATTATCGTCTCGGAGTTGCCGCAGGCTGTGCCGAGCAAATCGAGAAGGCGCTCTTCGCTTTTGGCAATTGCCTGGAATTTCGTCCCGATTCGGCCACAAAAGAGAGTTTGTATGAAATTATAAGGATATTGAGCGAGATCCACGATGGACATATCAACCCGGCTTTTTTTAGGACCCGTGTCCAGCTTCAACGGGCTTTTTCTGATATGGAAACCGATAAGTACGATTCAGCAGCATCACGTTTAGAAAAATTGATCGAGGTAGATCCGGAGAACCCCGCGATCTTTTATAACCTTGGGGTTGTCTATACGTTCCTAAAGAGGGAGGAAGACGCCCTGATCCAGTTCCAAAAGACTGTCGATCTCAATCCCCATTATGCCGAGGCCTGGTACAATATGGGTCAGATATCCCTTATCAAGCACCGGGACGCATCCCGCGCTTTGCACTGTTACGACCGTGCAGTGTCGGTTCGCCCGGACTATATAGGGGCCCACCACCAACGAGGAGTTGTTTTGGAGCTGCTGGGCGACCGAAAGAACGCCCTATCGAGTTGGCGAACTACGTTGGAACTTGATCCGGAAAACAAGACGGCAAAAGAAAATGTTCGCCGACTGGAGGCTGCTGAAACTCAAGGCGCTTAAGAAAAAATTGATTGAAAGGATCCTAAATGAAATTTACTAAACCGGAATGCCAAGGCGGTCGGCGACTCATGACTTGGGACGACGCGTTCAATTTCTCCTGCCGGCCCGGCATAGATTGTTTCAACTCATGCTGTCGGGATATAACCATATTTTTGAGCGCCCTTGACGTAGTCAGGTTGAG
>Ga0335069_10016213_pt1 | contig 10409 bp, 9 predicted proteins | sample Lox_Sample_11_FD_206714 | JGI IMG/M metagenome (GOLD analysis project Ga0335069, IMG submission 206714) | Soil microbial communities from Loxahatchee National Wildlife Refuge, Florida, United States - Lox_Sample_1.1 | ecosystem: Environmental > Terrestrial > Soil > Wetlands | place: USA: Florida...
GAGCTGCGTCTCGTAGCCGTCCTCGAGCCGGAGGATGAAGTCGTGCGCGCCGACGGTCCGCGCGGCGCGGACGATGTCCTCGGGACCGGCGCCCGGCCGGCCGAAGGCGATGTTCTCCGCGACGGTGCCGGCGAAGAGGAAGCCCTCCTGCGGGACGACGCCGAGCTGGCGGCGTAGCGACGCCTGCGTCACCTCGGTCAGGTCGAAGCCGTCGACGGTGATCCGTCCATCGCGCGGCTCGTAGAACCGGGCGAGGAGCTTCGCGATCGTCGACTTCCCGGCGCCCGTGTGGCCGACGAGGGCGACCGTGGTGCCGGCCGGGACGTCGAGATCGAGGTCGTGGAGGACGTCGGGCCCGTTCGCGTACCCGAAGCGGACGTGCTCGAAGCGGACGTCGCCCTCGAGCGGCGGCAGGTCGTGCGCGCCCGCGCGATCGTGCACCTCCGGCTCCTGGTCGAGCACGTCGATGATCTTGTCGAGCGCCGCCGTCGCCGAGAGGAACGTGTTGTAGAGCTGCGACAGCTGCTGCACCGGGTCGAAGAAGTTCTGGACGTAGAGCATGAACGCGAAGAGCGTCCCGATCGTGAGCGCCCCGGCGAAGTAGAGGTGGCCGCCGAAGCCGAGCACGATCGCGAGCGCGACCGACGAGAGCAGGTCGACCGCCGGGAAGTAGCGCGCGTTCAGGACGACCGTGCGCATGTTCGACTCGCGGTAGCGGTCGGCGACCGCACGGAACTGCTCGACCGACTCGCGCTCGCGCGCGAACGCCTGGAGGACGCGCATCCCGGCGATGTCCTCCGCGAGGGTCGCCGTGACGAGGCCGAGCCGCTCGCGCACGGACGCGTACGCGCGCGCGGACCGCGTCCGGAACATCGCCGACGCGACGGCGACGAGCGGAAGGATCGCGCACGTCGCGAGCGCGAGCCGCCAGTCGAGGACGAAGAGGAGGATCGCGGTGCCGATCAGCAGCAGCGAGCTCTGGACGAGCGTGGTCACGCCGTCGGTGACGAGCAGGTCGATCGCCTCGACGTCGTTCGTGAGGCGGCTGATGATCACGCCCGCGCGGTTCCGCTCGTAGAAGCCGAGCGACAGCCGCTGGAGGTGGTTGAACAGCCGGATGCGGAGGTCGGCGAGGATCCGCTCGCCCACCCAGCCGGTCATGTACGTCTCGACGTACGTCATCCCCCAGTTCGCGAGGCCGACGAGGAGGAAGGCGACGACGAGGAGCGTGAGCTTCATCCCCGCGTCGCCGGCGAGCGCGTCGTCGAGCGCGACCTTCGCGAGATAGGGAGGCGCGAGCGCGGTGGCGGCGGCGGCGAGGAGCGAGAAGATCGAGAAGAAGGCGCGCCTCCGGTACGGCCGCACGAGCCGGACGAGCGTGCCGAGCCGGCGGCGCGTGCGGCGCCAGGACCAGTCCTTCACCTCGGCGCCGCGTGCCTGCGTCAGATGGCTGCCGGCGACGTGGACCCTCATGCGACGTCCTCCTCGAGCCCCTCGACGATGCGTGCCTCGAGCAGGCCGTGCTCGTGGATCTCGCGGTAGATCGGGCTCGTCTCGATCAGCTCGTCGTGCGTGCCCTGCGCCGCGATGCGGCCGCCGTCGAGGACGACGATCTCGTCCGCGAGCGCGATCGTCGAGAGACGGTGCGCGATGATGAGCGTCGTCCGGCCCTTCATCGCCTCGCGGAGGCCCAGCCGGATCCGCGCCTCCGTCGTCGCATCGACGGATGCGGTCGCGTCGTCGAGGATCAGGACACGCGGGTCGATCGCGAGCGCGCGCGCGATCGCGATGCGCTGGCGCTGGCCGCCGGAGAGCGTGATCCCGCGCTCGCCGACGAGCGTGTCGTAGCCGTCCGGGAGCCGCTCGATGAACTCGTGCGCCTGCGCGAGCCGCGCGACGCGCGCGATCTCCGCGCCGGTCAGGTCGGGTGCTCCGAGCGCGATGTTCTCCCGGACCGTCGCCGAGAACAGGAACGGGTCCTGTGCGATGACGCCGACGCTGCGGCGCAGCGAGCGGAGCGTCGCGTCGCGCACGTCGACCCCGTCGAGCAGGACGCGGCCCGTGTCGACGTCGTAGAAGCGCGGCACGAGCGACGTCAGCGTCGTCTTGCCGGAGCCGGTATGCCCGATCAACGCCACGGTCCGTCCGGGCGGGATCGCGAGGTCGATCCCGTCGAGGACCGGCCGCCCCTCGCGGTAGCCGAAGTCGACGCCCTCGAAGCGGATCTCGCCCGGGCCGGGCGGCAGCTCGACGGCGCCCGGCGCGTCGGCGATCTCCGCCGGCTCGTCGAGGATCTGGAAGATGCGCTCGCCGGACGCGGTCGCGCGCTGCGCCTGGCCGACCCACATCCCGAGCGCGCGCAGCGGGACGACGAGCATCGCGAGGTAGAGGAAGATCGCGCTGAAGCTGCCGGCGCTGAGCGAGCCGTCGGCGACCATGCGCGCGCCGACGAGCAGCACCGCCGCCTGCGCGAGCGCCGGCACGAACGAGATGAGCGGGACGTATGTCGCGCGCTGCCTGTTTGCACGCAGGGTCTGCCGGAAGACCTCCTCGGACCGCTCGCGGAAGCGCTCCTCCTGGCCCGGCTCCTGCGCGAACGCCTTGACGACGTGGACGCCGACGATGCTCTCCTCCGCGACCGTCGCGACGTCGGCGAGCCGCTGCTGCACATCGCGCAGCGTCGGGTGCGCGACGTGGCTGTACCGGTACGCGAGCACGACGAGGAACGGCGTGACCGCGAGCACGATCAGCGCGAGCTCCCACTGCAGGAAGAAGAGGACGACGAGCACCGAGAGGACGGTCAGCACGTTCTGCCAGAAGAAGACGAGCCCGTAGCCGAGGAAGAAGCGGACGCCCTGGAGGTCGACCGTCGCCCGGCTCATCAGCTGGCCGGTCTGGTTGCGGTCGTAGAAGCCGAACGAGAGCCGGACGAGGTGCCCGTAGAGCGCCTGCCGGAGATCCATCTCGACGTCGAGCGCCTGCCGGCCGGAGATGAGGCGGCGGCCCCACATGAACCCGGCGCGGGCGATCCCGAGCACGACGATCGCGGCGACGGAGACCCAGAGGAGATGCGTGTCGTGGCCGAGCAGCGCCCGGTCGATCACGTCGCGCCCGGTCACCCAGATGAGGGCGATCTGCGCCGCCTGCTGGCAGACGGCGAGCACGACGGAGACGACGAGCCCGGCGCGGTACGGCTTCAGGAATCCGAGCAGCCGGAAGAAGGTCGTGCGATAGCGCGGCGTCTCCACCGGTGTCCAATCTAGCCGCGAGGCCGTACGCTCCCTCTCGTGGCGGGGTTCGACGAGCTGTTCGGCGAGGACTACCTGTACTTCTGGGAGGCGGTTCTGCCCGAGGAGCTCTCCGACCGCCAGGCGGACCTCATCTGGACGCTGCTCGAGCTCGAGCCCGGGATGGAGGTGCTCGATCTCGCGTGCGGGCACGGACGGCTGGCGAACCGGCTGGCCGCGCGCGGTGCGCGCGTGACGGGGCTCGATTCGTCGGAGCTGCTCCTGGCGGAGGCACGCGCGGACGCGGCCGCGCGCGGCGTCGAGGTCGAGTACGTCCACGGCGACATGCGGGAGATCCCGTGGCAGGGGCGCTTCGACCGCGTCCTCAACTGGTTCACGACCTTCGGGTACCACCCGGACGACGAGCTGCGCGCGATCCTCCGCGGCGTGCACGGCGCGCTGAAGCCGGCCGGGCGGTTCGCGCTCGAGACGATCAGCCTGACCGCGCTGATGCGTCGGTTCGAGGCGACCGGCGTGCGCGAGCGCGACGGCGACTATCTCGTCGAGCTGCGCCGCGTCGACCCGGCGCACGGCGGCGTCGAGTCGTCGTTCGTCGCGATCCGCGGTGGCGAGACGCGGCGCTACGACGTCTTCATCCGGATGCCGACGTTCCCGGAGCTGCGCGACTGGCTCCTCGCGGCGGGCTTCACGCACGTCGAGGCCTACGGCGAGGACGGCGAGCCGTTCGCCGACGCGCACCGCCGGCTCGTGGCGGTCGCCCATGCCTGAGCTCGACGAGGGTGCGCGGATCGACGTCGGCGAGTACCGGCGTCTGCGCGAGACGGTCGGCTGGTCCGCGCCGGCCGCGTCGGACGCCGCTCTCCAGGCGGCGCTCGACGGGACGTGGAACGTCACGGCACGGGAGGACGGCGAGCTCGTCGGGCTCGGCCGGCTCCTCGACGACGGCGCGCTCTACGCGACGATCTGGGACATGATCGTCGTGCCCGGCGAGCAGCGGCGCGGCATCGGCCGGGCGATCCTCGAGCGGCTGCTCGCGCGCGCGTCGGCCCGAACGATCGTCGCGCTCGTGGCGACGCCGGCCGGGCGGCCGCTCTACGAGGAATACGGCTTCACCGTCGAGAGCAGCGGCAGTGTCGGGATGCTGCTGCGCCCGAGCCCTTCCTAGGCGCCGAGGCGGGCGAGGAGCGCGTCGCGCGAGCCGGGGCGGAGAGCGTAGACGAGGGCGAACAGCGCCTCGCGCGCGAGCCGCTGCGCGTGGTCGGCGGCGAGGAGCGAGCCGCTGCCACGGGTCGTCATCAGCGCGGCGGCCGCTCGCAGCGCGAGCTCGCCCGCTGCGGCACGGGCCGCCTCGATCGTCGCCGGGTCGAGCTGGTCGAGCTCGGCGCGGCAGTCGGCGAGCTCGCCGTCGAGCGGCGAGCCGCCGAGCAGCCGGCAGCACCGCGACGCGACGCCGAGCGCGAAGGCGGCGTGCAGCCGCAGCACCTTCGGCGGCGTCGGTCCCTCGGCGAACGGCGCGACCGACGTCACGCGCTCCGCTTCCACCGCGTGCGCGCGGAACGTCGCCCGCACGGTCGCCGTCGCGTCCAGGGCCACGAGCCGGAGTCGCTCCACCTCGAGCGTCTCGCTCTCGTGCGCGTCGACGAACGCCCAGACGAGACGGCCGTCGCCGGAGCGCGCCGCCGTGTGGACGACGTCGATCCGGCCCCAGCCCGAGACGAACGGCGACGCGCCGTCGAAGCTCCATCCGTCCGCCGTCTCCTCGGCGACGAGCCGCGGCGGTCCCGGCAGCGCGCCGCCGAGGGCGAGCCCCGCCCGCTGGGCGCCGCTGCAGAGCGCCGGGAGCCGAGCGCGAACCGCGTCGTTCTCGCTGCGGGCAGCGGCGACGGTGGCGCCGACGTGCTGGCCCCAGACGAACGCCGTCGTCAGGCAGCCGGAGGAGAGCGCCTCCCAGACGGCTGCGACGGTCGGGAAGTCGGCCTCGAGCCCGCCGGCCGTCTCGGGCCCCGCGAGCCCGTAGAGTCCGGCGTCCGCGAGCGCGTCGAGCAGCTCGGCCGGGACGGTGTCCGCCGCGTCGGTGGCGAGCGCGGCGGGGAAGAGCACGTCGTCCGCGAGCCGCTGCGAGATTCCGACGACGTCCACGGCGCGAGCCTACGCCAGCCGGTCGAGCTCGTCGTGGACGAGACCGAGGGCGCGCGCGAGGCGCTCGCGGTTCGCCGGCGCGTTGAGCCAGCCGCTCGCGCCGGACGGATGAGGGAGCGGCACGACGGTGGCGCCGTCGCGGTCGAACCGTTCGCCGATGCAGCTCGTCAGCTCCGTCCTCCCGAGCAGGCGGCGCAGCGCGAGCCCGCCGACGGTGACGATCAGCGCGGGGCGGAGCAGCTCGAGCTCCGCGTCGCGCCAGCGCTCGCAGAGGCGCTGCTCCTCCGGGGCCGGCGTGCGGTCGCCGCGTCCGGACGGCGCCTTGCCGGGGTAGCAGCGCGTCACCGACGCGCAGTAGAAGGTCGCGTAGAAGGCGTCCTCGTCGAGCTCGAGCCAGCGCCGCAGCGTCTTCCCCGCGCGGCCGCGCCACGGCAGCCGCTCCTCGCCCTCGACGGCGCCGGGCGCCTGACCGAACAGGTAGGCGCGCTGGCCGGCGTACGGCGCGCGCACGGGCGGCGATTCGAGCGGGAAGCCGGCGTCGGCGCACGCGCGGCAGCGGGCGGTGGCCCGCTGGAGCGAGGCGATCGTCCGGTATGCGCTTGGTCGCTCGGCCACGAGTCGCTATCTTTTTTGAAGCATGAGCTCGCTCTTCTCGTTCCCGAATCCCGTCAACGAGACGTCCGCACGTCTCGTCGCCGGCTGCGTCGCCGTGCTTGCGGTGCTCGCGATCGCATTCCAGCAGGGCTGGCTCCTGCCCGTGCTCGCGTACGGCTTCGTCGCTCGGGCGCTGACCGGGCCGACCCTGAGCCCGCTCGGGCTGCTCGCGACACGCGTCGTGACGCCGCGCCTCGACGTTCGCCACCGCTACTCGCCTGGCCCGGCCAAGCGGTTCGCGCAGACGATCGGCGCGGTGTTCGCGGTGTCGGCGACGCTCCTCTACTTCGTCGCGGGAGAGCACACCGCCGCATTCGCGCTCGCCGGGATGCTGGCGGTGTTCGCCTCGCTCGAGGCGGCCTTCGGCCTCTGCGTCGGCTGCAAGGCGTTCTATCTCGGGATGCGGCTCGGGCTCGTGCCGCCGCAGGTCTGCGAGGAGTGCGCGCGCATCCTCGCGGCCGAGTCGTAGGCTCCCCTGCGTGCAGCTGCCGCTCGAAGCGGTTCCGAACTTCTCGGAAGGGCGCGACCGCGCCGTCGTCAAGGCGATCGGCCGGTCGCTCGCCGAGCGGGCGCGGCTGCTCGACGTCCACACGGACGAGGATCACAACCGGTCCGTGTTCACGCTCGTCGGGGAGCCCGCCGAGCTCGTGGCGGCGCTGCTCGCCGGGATCGCGGCCGCCCGCGAGCGGATCGACCTCCGCCGCCACGAGGGCGCGCATCCGCGGATCGGCGTCGCCGACGTCGTGCCGGTCGTGCCGATCCGTCCGGAGGACCTGGAGCGCGCGTGCGCGACGGCGCGCGAGCTCGCGAAGCGGATCGGCGGCGAGCTCGGGCTGCCGGCGTTCCTCTACGGCGAGCTCGCGCCCGGTCGCGGGCCGGCGTTCTTCCGGCGCGGCGGCCCGGAGGAGCTGCAGCGGCGGATCGACGCCGGTGAGCTCGCGCCGGACTTCGGCCCTCGGGAGCTCGACCCGTCGGCGGGCGGTGTCATCGTCGGCGCGCGGCGGCCGCTGATCGCGTTCAACGTCAACCTCGTCGGGCGCGACCTGGAGGCGGCGCAGGAGATCGCGCGCGCCGTCCGCGAGCGCGACGGCGGGTTCCGCGGCGTCCGCGCGCTCGGGTTGCTCCTCCCGCGCGCCGGCCACGCGCAGGTGAGCATGAACGTCGAGGACTGGGAGGCCTCGGCGCTCCACGAGATCGTCGCCGCGATCGAGCGCGAGGCCGCCGCGCGCGGGGTGGAGGTCGCCGGCTCGGAGCTCGTCGGGCTGATGCCGGCCGGGGCGGCTGCCGCGGCGGCCGGCGCGGCGTTGCGGATCGACGGGTTCGGCGCGTCGCGCGTGCTCGAGCTACGCGTGCTCGACGGGGCGTAGCTGCGTCGCCTCCGCCGACCGGGCGGCGAGCGCCGCGAGCGCCGTCATGATCCCGGCGACGACGAACAGCACGGCCGGGCCGGCGTAGCCGTAGACGATGCCGCCGCCGAGCACGCCGAGCACCGGGGCGAGCGCCATGGCGACGGCCTTCGACGCCGCCTGGCCGGTCGCGCGCAGGCCCGCCGGCACGAGCTCGTCGGTGATCACGACCATCGCCACCGACGTGAGCCCGAAGCCGAGCCCGGCGACGATTCGCGCCGTCGCGAGCGCGGCCGGGTTGCCGACCACCGCCCAGATCGCGTAGACGATCACGGAGAACGCCGCGCCGGCCGCGAACAGCGCCGCGGGCCGCACGCGCCGGGCGAGCCTGACGGTCGCCATCATGCTCGGCACCTCCGCCGCCGCCTGCAGCCCGGCCGCGAGCCCCACGAGCACCGCGCCGCCGCCGAGGGCGGCGATCCGGACGGCGGCGAAGTTGTACGCGGCGGCGTACGGCGCGAACGAGAGGAACAGCGCCAGGAGGAACAGCACGACGGCGGGCGAGGCGAGCACGGCGCCGAGCGCCCGCGTCGACGTCCCCGTACGGAGCGGCCGGGGCCAGCGGCCCCGGAAGACGGCGGCGACGACGAGCGCGTTCAGCGCGGTGCAGGCCGCGTAGATCGGCGCCATCAGACCGATTCCGAACGCCTCCATCACACCGCCCCAGACGATCGCTCCGACGGCAAACGAGGCGCTCATCCAGAGCCGGACGCCGCCGTACGCGCCGCGCCGGTCGGAGCCGAGCCGGTCGAGGGCGAGCGCGTCCGCGAGTGCGTTGTTCGGCGCGCGGAAGAGGAAGACGACCGATCCGGCGAGCGCGAGGCCGGCTGCGCTGTGGGCGAGGGAGAGCAGCAGCGACCCGCCCGCGGTTCCGGTCAGGCAGATCGCGAGCGTCCGTTCGCGGCCGATCACGCGGTCGGCGAGATACCCCCACGGCGGGGCGGCGGCGAAGCCGACGGCCGACATCGCCGCGAGCGCCGCGCCGACGGCCTGCGGGCTGAGGCCGCGGTCCGTGAGGAGCAGCGGGATGAACGGGGCGAACGCGGACTCGGAGACGCCGAGCAGCGTGAAGAGCCCGCGGACGCGCAGGAGCGAAGAGCCGTTCCCGGGCATGCGCTCCCGACCTTAGTGCGCCGTCAGGCGGGACACGTCGTACACTCGCTTCGTGGCCCAGCGCACCGCGATCGGCCTCACCGGCGACGACCTCACGGTCGCCGAGGTCTGGGCCGTCGCGATCGGTCGCGACGCCGCGGCGCTCACCGACGCCGCGCGCGACAAGATGCTCGTTGCGCGAGAGCTCGTCGAGCGCGCCGCGCACGGGTCGAGCGAGCACACGTACGGCGTCAACACCGGCTTCGGCCGCTTCGTCTCCCGCTCGATCCCCGAGGAGCTGACCGAGGAGCTGCAGCTCCGGCTGCTCCGCTCGCACGCGTGCGGCGTCGGCGACCTGTACGACGACGAGATCGTGCGGGCGGCGATGCTGCTGCGGGCGAACACGCTCGCAAAGGGGACGTCCGGTGCGCGGGTCGAGACGGTCGAGCTCCTGCTCGAGTGCCTGAACCGGGGCGTCGTCCCGGTGGTGCCGAGTCGCGGCTCGGTCGGCGCGTCGGGCGATCTCGCGCCGCTCGCGCACCTCGCGCTTCCGCTCGTCGGCGAGGGCGAGGCGTTCGTCGAGGGGGAGCGCCTCCCCGGGCTCGACGCGCTCGCGCGGGTCGGGCTCGAGCCGCTGAGGCTCGCGGCGAAGGAGGGGCTGTCGCTCATCAACGGGACGCAGTTCATGGCGGCATTCGCGTCGCTCGGCGTCGTGCGCGCGCGCCGGCTCGCGCGCGTCGCCGATCTCGCCTGCGCACAGTCGCTCGAGGCGCTGCAGGGCTCGCGGACGTCGTTCCTCCCGCAGATCCACGCGCTGCGGCCGCTGCGCGGCCAGGGCGATTCCGCGGCGAACGTTCTCCGCCTGCTCGACGGGTCCTCGATCATCGAGGCGCACCGCTGGTGCGACAAGGTGCAGGACGCGTACTCGCTCCGCTGCGCGGCGCAGGTGCACGGCGCGTCGCGCGACCTCGTCGACCATGTCGACTACACCGTGTCGGTCGAGCTCAACGCCGCGACCGACAACCCGCTCGTGCTCGTCGACGACGACATGCTGGTCTCCAACGGGAACTTCCACGGGCAGCCGCTCGCCTTCGCGCTCGACCTGCTCGCGATGGCGGCGTCCGAGCTGGCGAGCATCTCCGAGCGGCGCGTCGAGAGGCTCGTCAACCCGAACCTCTCCGACGGACTTCCGGCGTTCCTGACGACGGACGGCGGCCTCAACAGCGGCTTCATGATCCCGCAGTACGTCGCCGCGTCGCTCGTGTCGGAGAACAAGGTGCTGTGCCATCCGGCGTCCGTCGACTCGATCCCGACGAGCGCCGGGCAGGAGGACCACGTGTCGATGGGGAACGCCGCGGGGCTGAAGGCGTGGCGCGTCCTCGCGAACTGCGAGCGGGCGCTCGCGATCGAGCTGCTCGCGGGCGCGCAGGCGGTCGAGTTCCACGCGCCGCTCGAGCCGGGCGTCGGCGTGCGCGCGACGCGAGCGGCCGTGCGCGAGCTGTCGCCGCGGCTCGGCGACGACCGCTCGCTCGCGCCGGACATCGAGGCGACGGCGACCGCGATCCGCGACGGCTCGCTGCTCGCAGCCGTCGAAGCCGAAGTGGGGGAGTTGCGATGAGCGTCACGGAGACACTGGCCGCGCGCGTCGACGCGCTGTGCGGCGACCTCTCGACGATCAACGCGCCGCGCGGGACGGAGCTGAACGCGCGGCAGTGGTCGACCGAGGCGCCGCTGCGGATGCTGTTGAACAACCTCGACCGCGAGGTCGCCGAGAGACCCGAGGAGCTGATCGTCTACGGCGGATCCGGACGGGCCGCGCGCAATCACGAGGCGCTGCGGGCGATCGTCGGCGCGCTGCTCGAGCTCGGCG
>Ga0335069_10016214_pt1 | contig 10409 bp, 3 predicted proteins | sample Lox_Sample_11_FD_206714 | JGI IMG/M metagenome (GOLD analysis project Ga0335069, IMG submission 206714) | Soil microbial communities from Loxahatchee National Wildlife Refuge, Florida, United States - Lox_Sample_1.1 | ecosystem: Environmental > Terrestrial > Soil > Wetlands | place: USA: Florida...
GTTCGTCCCACGCAGCGGGTTCTGTTGATTGGTAAATGTTGACAAATCACTGCTATACCCGGTAGTGATGTCATACATATATATTCTGTCCGTGAAACTAGCGTGGTAGCCGTACCAGTCGGCTTGAACAATAGCCCAAGGGAAGCTTATCTGGGTTATTGTGAATGTCACGGGCGACAGAGGTACGCCACAATTTGAGTACTCCGGAGGAGTGCAAGATCCGTCGGCGAATAGCTGGGCTGGAATCAGAATTAGACCAAGCAACGAGACGCATGCAAATACCAAAACGCGCTCTTTCATATTTACCTCCTCAATGTTGATGACCCTGTCCGCGAAAGGTGGGGTAATCACGAATGAGAGCGAAGAATCCCCACGTCAGCCTAGTCGATCTGGCGAGCCTAAAATAGCATGTCAGTGCTAGATGGAGTGTTAAATGTCTGTGACCGCCGGGATAAAGCGTGACTACACAACCATGTCTCTACTGTACAATGGATGTCAGTACAGCAGTATTAACAACTAAGAAACACAAATGCAATACTTGCGGTAGGATTATTCACAGGGCTGCATTTCATCAAAATCAGGAGTAGTCTTCGCCACTAAGTTACTGCACAGTCACAGGAATCGAAATGCTCTGGGAGACTTGCGTCATCGATCCAGTAACGGTAACCGTCACGACATAGTTACCAGGCTGTGCATTACTGCCGGACGTGGCACTTCCGCCTGATTTACCTCCGCCTCCACAGCCCACCTGAATAGCCAACGCAGCCAGGACGAAAAGGAGCGCAATTGTGGAGCGGTTCCCGCGGCCCTTATGCAGATGGCCCGAGGGAACAATCCACACGCCGCCGATGAAGGAAAACATCAGCATGGTGGCATTAAGCTCATAAGACGCCAGTCTCCGGTTGCCGGGCATGGTGTTCCTCGCAATCAATCCGCCTGCCGAGATGGTCAACGTGGAGGAGGCAGCCTGGTCAGTTCCCAATGTCACGGACGATGGAGTGAGCGTACACACCGGTGAAGCTGATGATGCCGGTTGAACCGAGCAGGCCAAGCTCATCGCGTCGGTAAAACCATTAAAAGACACCAGGCTGAGCCCATAAGCGGTAGAACCGCCGACGGGGATTGTGCTGCCTCCCGAGGGTGACGCTGTCAGGGAGAAGGGCGGCGGCGGCGGCACGTAGATTTGGGTAAACGTGGCGACAGCCCCGACGAGAAATTGATTGATCGCGATCGTACAGGTCCGATTTGTGGAGCAAGCGCTCGCAGTTCCGCCCCAACCGTCAAAGGTCGAACTGGAGTCGGGGGTTGCGGTCAAGGTTACTTGTGTGCCCAGCTCAAACGGAGCAGTGCACGTAGCTTGGGGAGGGCACTTTATTCCAGCGGGGTTACTTGTTACAGTGCCCAAACCCGTACCTACCACCTGGACGTTGAGACTCGGCTCGGTGCTGAAGACCGCAGTGACGGATTGGTCCGAATTCAGCGTGATCGTGCAATCGGAAGTACCCACGCATCCAGGCTGCCCGTTCCAGCCGGCGAATGTGTAACCGGCGGCTGCCTGAGCCCTTAGCGTGATTGTCGTCCCTATCGTGAAGGTAGAGCTGCAAGTAAGTGGTGCTGTGCAACTGATGCCACTGGGATTGCTGACTACGGTTCCCGAACCAGGATCGCCTGAGGCTATAACCGTCAAGGTCGGCTGGCTGGTGTTGAAAGTGGCGCCTACCGTGGTAGCGCTGTTTAATGTAAAGGTACATGGATCGGAGCCAAGGCAATTAACGGGCCCAGTCCATCCTGCAAATATGGAGTCGCTGCCCGGCGTTGCTGTCAGGGTGATTGCAGTTCCCTGGGGAAAGTTTCCCGTGCACGTTCCCTGCGAGCAGCGGATGCCCGGGGGCATACTGAGCACTTGTCCGGTGCCGGTACCACCAACGACCACGGTCAGGGTCACGTTGTTTACATTCAGAGTAAAGTCAGCTGAGACTGTTTGATCGGAAGTAAGGGTGAGAACACAATCGCCTGTCCCTGAGCAACCTGCTCCGGTCCAACCGTTGAAGGTCGTATTGGTGGGTTGTTCGGTTAGAGTAACCTGCGTGCCGAAGTTGAACTTTGCCTGGCAGGAACCAGGTATCTGACTGCAACTGATGCCCGGAGGGCTGCTGGTGATAGTGGCGCTGCCGGTTCCGGTCATAATTACATTGAGCGTCGGATTCTCTGCGGTTGATATCTTGGTTATGAAGGCATCCTCACAAGGAGCCTGTACCCCGCCGATAGTGCAGGTTCCGCTGCCGGCAAATTTCTTCTGATATGCCCCCAACGTGATGGTGAAGTCGCTAGAATTCGTATCGCCAACAACATACACGTTCTGTTCATTGTCTACTGCAATGCCGCCACCGGCCAGATCTTCATCACCTGAGCCGCCCAAGAACGTTGAAAATGCCAGAGTAGGACTGTTGTTCAAGGGCACGAAAGCGCTCACGAAGGCATCCAGGTGGCCTCCTATGTTCGGCTGCGTGGCGTTCAGTGTTGGAAAGTCGGAAGAGAGGGTCCGTCCAGTAACATAGATATTACTGTTGCCGTCAACGGCAATTCCTAGTCCGGCATCTTTCGCGCTGCCACCAAGAAATGTCGAATATGCCAGCGCAGTACCGGTCGGATTGAGCTTTGTCGCGAAACTATTCTGGGCGCCGTGAAGAGAGTTCTGGTAGGCCCCCGAAGTGGTGGGGAATTGAATTGAACTGGTTTGCCCGGTTAGATATGCATTACCACCGACATCAGCTGCGATGCCATAGCCATCATCCTGTTCAGCCCCTCCTAGGAACGTAGAATAGGCGTACGAATACCGCCCTGACGAGTAGCTGATCGCCGTGACGAAGGCGTCATCTTTTCCGCCATTGCACTGGCCATCGGTGCCGCACTGAGGCTGGACAGCAAAAGGTGTCGTCGGAAAATCTGGGGAGTTCGTCCCGCCAGTGACATACACGGTATATTGTGGCGGATACGCTAGTGGCTTATCGATGGCAACGGCTGAGGCAAAGTCCTGCTTGCTGCCTCCCAGGTAGCTGGAGAAAGCGAATAGGGTGCTCGGAGCAACCTGGGTGATGAATGCATTCACAGTGCCTTTGAGCCTGTTCTGCAAGGGATTTACGAGCGGAAATTTGTCTGAGACTGAGGACTTAGTCCATCCGACGACCCAGGCATAGCCTTGCAGATCAATGCTTATACCCGTACCGACCTCATCTTTCGCGCCGCCGATGTAACTGCCGCCGAGCACACTCGTACCACTAAGATCTAGCATCCAGATGAATGCATCCAGGCCGCCGGCATACCCGTCTTGTGTGTAGCCTGGTGGGAATGGCAGATCAAATGAGTCGGTATAGCCAGTGATATATACGGCCGGCTGCGGCGCGTCAGGCTGATCCAGCACCGTGACAGCTGTTGCATAGGCGGTCGACGACCCGCCAATGTAGGTCGAAAACACCAAACTACCGCCGGAAGCATCCAATTTGGTTACAAAACCGTCAATTGTCCCGGTAAACCCCTGCTGGGGAGCTCTGAGCGGGAAGTCGGGAGAGCTTGTGGCCCCGGTGATATAGGCGTTGTTCTGGCTATCCAGAGCGACTCCCAAGGCCTCGTCTTGGCTGCTCCCCCCGAGATAGCTGGAGTACATCACCGACGGATCGATGACTAACTCCCGGCTCCGGTCGTAGGGACCGACACGGAAAGCTACTTCGTTGCGCTTCTTGCGTACGAACTCGGCCTCGACGGGAACACGCTTCCCTCCAGCCTCCTGATAAGCCACAGGTTTCAGCAGACGAAGTTCACCAGAACGAGAAGAGACAACAATATCACCGGATTTATCCAGCTTTAATGCTCGCGCGCCATCAAAGATCAGGCTAATAACAGATGCGTCAGTGCCGGAATGCAAAATCAAGTCGAATTCTGATTGCTGACGAACTCCCCGAAAGTCAAGGTCGACACCAGGGATGAGCTCAGGATATTCAACTGTGGCAAATAGTGGCACGCCAGTTCGCCACTTTCGTGGATCATTTCCGATGAAATAGTTAACTGTGCCGGGAAGCCGCTCTTTGCCAACTACATGGCCTTGCCGGACTCCTGCGAGTCTCATGCTTACATAGGAACCCTTTCCCCAGCGAACAACCTGCCTTTCATGAGCGGATGTCCTCAGGCTCTCTGGAGTCGGAGGACCAATGAAGTTGGGCGCGACTTCGGGGATAGCGAATACGACTTCATCCGGTAGCAGGAAAAGATCGAATTGCTTAGCATGGGCAACAAACTGCACCTGGGGATCGGTTTGGCCCTTATTGGCCTCGAACTGCAGAGGCAGTCGTCCATATTCCGACAGAATCTTGGCCTTGTGCTTTGGATCCGGCGCTCCCCGGTTAGCATGTGCCTTCGTCTCCAGCACCGCTTGGCTTTTCTGGAGTTGACTAGCCTGCGTCGCGTCGATTGACAGTAACCCCGTACCAATTACCAGTAGGAAGCAGAAGACCAGTGCGCCTGTTCTTGGCTGCCGGAATGTGCTAGGTGTCATTGCTCGATTACCTTCACGTTTGACCAGCGGAAAAGTAGCTTACTGCCCAGAGGTCGCATGATATGTCATTTGAATCGTGCTCTCAGTAGGCGGATGATTCACACGTTATCAGGACTAGTGTCGTCTTGGACTCGAGCCAAGATCCCCCGCATAACTCCTGGTTCCGTAAAACTACAGTGTGAAACGGGAACGGAAGCGCAGATAAGGCTATCAGATAGACCGAACTCTACGAGATGAAAATATGGTGGCGGTTTGGTTAGAACTACTATCTTGCTGCAGCACGTGGAGAGCTAACAACAGTATGTAACGATGTCAGGATTTTGTCGTAATCATGTTAATCGAAATTAATTTGTTCCTGATGATCTCGTAACCCAAGATGGGGATACTGTGTTGCCGAACCCGATATCGGGTCAGCCTAAGGTTCGCGTTCCTTGTTGCCGGCGTGCCCATCGGCGGCGCTGCCCGGCAACTTGCCTCCACCGTGATCAAACACTATTGAAAGGACAGGAGATATGAAGAGATTCGGCTCTACAGTGGCGATAGTCTCGCTGGCAATGTTGCTGCTTGCTTCCACCGCCTTCGCGCAGGTGCAGTTCGCGGCCGCAGGATCCTCGGCGATGTTCAACACATTTGGATTTGCGGCACGGCTGGGCAGTTCACCTTGCGGAACGCACAACTGGTCCAAGAAGAACGGGGCGGCTACGCACGACGGCCGTCGTAATGACATCCAAGACGTGACTGGCAATATCTGGGTCGTGTGGGATGACGGTAACAATCCCACTGTCATCTGCGCTTACCTCAGCATCGACTCGGCGATCGGTGTGCGCTCCTTCTTCGCCTACCCGTCCGCCATCCTCAGCATGCCGTCCGGCGACGTCGGCTCGAACGGAGACCAGCTTGTTCCAAACCCAATGCCGCCCGACGAGCCGTTGCCTCAGGCAGTGTATAACGCGCTGAACAACAGCACCTTTAACGCGGGCATGACGGACATTCGTCCGGAAGACGCGCTTTTCGCGACCAACCGCGCTCTCGCCCCTCTGACTGATGATCGCTCCGGCCTTGGCTATGGTCCGGGCCCTGTCGGGACCCCCATCAAGAGCGCTTTCAGCGGCTCGTTTGTCCAACCCGTCGCCTTCGCTCTGAGCGGTCAGGATCCCATTTCCGGTCAAACGATTCCTTTCACGTACGCTACGTCGAGCATCGGCGCAGCCCCAGTCGTCGTCTTTGTCAACACCACTATCCTTCAGGCCGGCCACTTCGGCAATCCGCGATTCACCAACGCGCTTCGCTTCAATCTGGCGGGTCTGCTCAGCGGATACTCCACCCGTACCCACGATATAACCACCTCCCTGGTTGCACCTGCCGCAGGCGCCCGTGTGATGGTGCGTGAGCCTCTCTCGGGTACCTACAACACTATGGAATTCAACATACCGAGGAGCAAGGAGATTGGCAGCTCGCAAGAGATCGGAGTCGATCCCAGCGTCGACAACCCACTGAATCAACACTACGCGACAGGCGGAAGCCGTCAGCGCGTGGTCGGAACAGGCCAGATGGTCTCTGAGGTCGTCGCCATCCCTGATGCCATTGGTTATGCGTTCTGGAGCTTTGGTAACTTCGCCAATGCCGTAACCAGCACCAAGTACATCACCGTAGACGGTATTGATCCGCTCCGCAATGTTTACACCAACGGTTTCTTCCCCACGTGCCCCAACCCTCCCTGCCCTGGACTGTTGACTTTCCCCCACATCCTCGACGGGACTTACCCGATCTGGTCGGTTCTCCGTATGGTAACGGTTGACCCAGTTCCGCCGTTCGTCCAGACCCTGCTCAGCGCCGCCCAGACGGAAGCCGGCAATATCCCCGACTTCGTTCCCGCCTCGCAGTTGTTCGTGTTCCGTTCTCACTACAACCAGTCCGGAGTTACTGGGGCGAACGGTCACCTCAACCCGGAGGCAGGCGGCGACATGGGTGGAGCAGTTTTGACCGCCAACTCTGACTACGATTCCATTCTCGATTACAACATGGAAATCTTGGGCATGAAACAGTAACAAGAAGTTGTCAGGCCAGTACACTCGATGATAAGCAGCCGGTTATTTTGACGGCTGCTTATCACTATTGGCTAGTTAGCTCTGGCGCTTGCCACACATCAATGTCCCCCCGGGGGTATGTAATTGTCGGTTAATGGGAAAATTCTGAAGATTCTCTTATCTTTGGTTCTCTCCGTTTTCGCTATTAATGCTTTAGGCCAGGAAAGTTCTACTAATAAGAGAACGGCAGCGCAGTCTGCACTTGCAAAAAAGACAGGAATAGCACCACACGAGAGCCTGGATTCCCTTGCCCTGGCTCCTGGACAACTAACCGCCCTGCCGGTCATCACAGGCGAGAAATCCGATTTCGACAAGTTTACGCGGGAGCTTATACAGGTCCAGTGGCGCGATAACGACCCGATTGATCTCTACGTGATTCGCCCCAAAGGCATCGCCAGGCCTCGTGCCGTTTTATATCTTTATGGCTATCCGACTGAGAATAATAGATTTCGCGATGAAGGCTATTGTGAGCGAATCACCTTCGGTGGTGTCGCCGCCATAGGGTTTGTCTCTGCACTGACCGGCCATCGTTATCACGATCGCCCTATGAAGGAATGGTTCGTCAGTGAACTTCCCGAAGCTCTTACGCTCTCCGTGCATGACGTGCAGATGGTCCTTGATTACCTTAAGCAGCGCGGAGACCTCGATTTAAGTGATATCGGAATCTTCGGTCAGGGCTCGGGTGCGACCATCGCAATCCTGGCGGCGAGTGTAGATTCCAGAATTCGGAAGCTGGACTTGCTCGACGCATGGGGAGATTGGCCTGTCTGGATGGCAAAGTCGAGCCTGGTACCCGACGCGGAAAGGAAAGCGTATCTCAAACCCAATTTCCTTGCGAGCGTCGCTCCCCTGGATCCAACCAGGTACCTGCCTAAATTGACGCAACAAGCTATTCGATTGCAGTATCGCTCCGATGATACGGTTACTCCTCCCGGGGCGGCGGCCAAGATCGCCGCTGCCGCTCCGTCCGGCGCCCAGATCGTTCACTACGCCAGTGCGAAAGAAATGTATCAAGCCACGAGCGGCGGAAGACTGTTTGACTGGATCAAAGGCCAATCGAAGGGGACGGCTAAAGTTGCACCAGATCCGTCGTCTGTCCGCCCGAGTACCGCTGATGCCTCTTCTCAGCAATCGCAGTGGTGATGGCAGACCTTGTAGTGGAGCCGTGGCATGTCGTTGGTGGGAGAACGAGCCGGAGTGCATACCTGAGAAACAACGCATCGGCTCACTGGGCATTTCAGCGTAGCACTTTGAGGGCCTGGATGGTGAAACGCACTGCGAAGGCGGTTTGCTTATTGGCGTGCTGTTTAGCCTGGGTTAACGTTTGGGCCCAGGGTACTGGCGCCATCGATGGAATTGTCACCGATTTGTCCGGTGCCGTCGTGAGTGGTGCAGAGGTTTCACTCACGGGCGCTGGTGGATTCAGCCGTACTACCACCACCAATGCGCAGGGCAAATATACTCTTCAGGGATTGTTGCCGGGCGTATACAGCATCTCAATCTCTGCCAAAGGCTTCGCGACTTTCCGCTCCGACAATCTGACCGTCGCCGCCGGAGAACCGGTGTCTCTGGACGCAACACTGGAGCTGGCGAAAGAGACCACAAGCGTCAACGTTGAGGGAGCCAAAGCAGCCGAAGTGGAGACCGAGACCGCCCAGGTATCCGGCACGATAACCAAAACCGAGATTCTAAAGCTGGGCCTGAATGGCCGTAATTTCACGCAGTTGATTACATTGGCGCCGGGAGTCAGCAATCAGACCGGCCAGGATGAGGCCAAGGTCGGCGTCCAAGGTAGTGCGAAATATAGCGTAAATGGCGGGCGAGTAGAGTACAACACGTTCGAGCTGGATGGCAGTGACATCCTCAACACGGGGATTAATGCCAGCCGCGGACAAACCACCCTGATCGTCTATCCCAGCCTCGACGCTCTGGCGGAAGTGAGGGTACTCACTTCCAACTATGGTGCAATGTACGGCCGCACAGCGTCAGGAACGGTGCTGGCCACGACCAAGTCCGGCGGACAGTCTTTCCACGGGAACCTCTATGAGTTTGTGCGCAATGAAGCGTTGAATGCGCGAAACTATTTCGATCAGACACTCTCTGCCCCGCTCTATCGCAGAAACGATTTTGGCGGCACCTTGGGCGGGCCATTCTTCATCCCTGGCCTTTATCCACGCAAGAAAAGCCGCACGTTCTTCTTTGTTTCGGAAGAGTGGCGGCTCGAACAAACCCCTACAAGCTTCAATCACGCTGTGCCCAGCGTGGCCGAGAGACAAGGTATTTTCAACGACGTTTGTCCAACCAGCGGGCCGATCGGCAGCGGTGGCGGATTTCGATTTTCGCGCCAGCAATATCCCGACTGTCCGGCATATATCGCACCGGACCCGGTCACTCATATGGCGACCGGCTATGCCGCCAACATCGTTCCGGTGAGCTGGTTCGGATCCTCCATACTAGGGACAGGAATTATCCCGCTACCGAATTCAACTATAGGTTGCAACTCCAGTATCGGATCGTGCTATGTGACTGATGTTTCCCCCAACACTTTTTGGCACGAAGGCCTATACCGTATCGATCAGGAGATTGGCTCTAAAACTAAACTGATGTTCCGTTATGTCCACGATGCCTGGAACACTACCACACCCATTCCGCAGTGGGGACTCGTGCAAAACAGCTTTCCAACGATCCAGAACACATTCACGGGCCCCGGAACCAATGTAACTGCGCAATGGACATATACGATCTCGCCCTCGCTTCTAAACCAGGCCTCGTTCAGCTACGGCAGCGAGCACATTACGCTCAGCAACGTCGCCGGCTTTCCTAACGTAAGTCTGCAACGCCCGGCCTCGCTCGACGCCCCCTGTTCGCCGCCTGATCCTAAGACAGGGTATGTACAGTGTCCAATGGGCGTTATCTTGAACAATGGCTTTGGCGGCAAAGTGCCGGGAATCGTAATCGCGGGCAGCAATGCCGCCTATGGAGGCAGCGGCTTTGCCGCAGATTCCTCATATATGCCGTGGAATTACACGAATCCTACTTACGTTCTGCAGGACAATGTCACCAAGGCGCTCGGAAAACATGTCCTTCAATTTGGCGTGCAGGTAGTCTGGGCACAACAGAACGAATTGAGCGCGATCAGCGGTGCAGATATCGGTGACGTCCAGGGACTACTGAACTATAGCAACGTCAACAGCGTATTCAGCACCGGCAATGCCTTTGCAGATTTTCTGATTGGTCCTACCAATGCGCAAGGGCACACTCAGGACCACTCAGGCATACAGTTCTTCCGGCAGGACAGCGCGCAACTGAAATACTACAACCGCTATACCGTAGCAGAGCCTTATTTCCAGGATGATTGGAGAGTGCGGCCACGCCTCACTGTAAACCTCGGATTACGCCTGAGCTTGTTCGGGCTGTGGCACGAGAAGTACAACAATGCCTACAACTGGAACCCGGCCACCTACAGCCAGTCGTTGGCCAGCCAGACGACGGTCGATCCAACTACGGGGAATCTCCTGGACAGCGCAACCCTGCAACCTATTCCACTGAATCCCAATAATCTCGACCCTCGCATTACGAACGGCCTGCAGCGGTGCGGTACGAATGGAGTGCCAGCCGGATGTATGTCGGGCCATCTCTTCAATCCTGCACCGCGAATAGGGCTGGCGTGGGATCCTTTCGGCAATGGCGAAACCTCGGTGCGCGCGGGGTATGGCATCTTCTTCCATCATGGGACAAGCCTCGAGGCAAACACGGGCTCGCTTATCGGGAGT
>Ga0335069_10016216_pt1 | contig 10408 bp, 7 predicted proteins | sample Lox_Sample_11_FD_206714 | JGI IMG/M metagenome (GOLD analysis project Ga0335069, IMG submission 206714) | Soil microbial communities from Loxahatchee National Wildlife Refuge, Florida, United States - Lox_Sample_1.1 | ecosystem: Environmental > Terrestrial > Soil > Wetlands | place: USA: Florida...
TGCACTCGCTGGCGCCCGAACGCTGAAGGTTCGCGGCTATCGGGTTTGACCCCCGCGCCCCTCTCATTTACCTTGCTATTGGCTTAGCAGCCGATGTTCGCTCCCCGGGCGGGGCGTCTCAGGGAATGAATCGCAAGCGGATCCTCGCATATGGTTTAGGGGCGGCCATTCTGGCCGTGCTGGTCTATTTGCAGTTTCGCACCTGGCGCAACTTCGACTGGGTGACGTTCTGGACCGAGGCCAACGAGCTCTACAAGCCGCCTCACGTCTTCCACCTGCTGCACGCGGTCCTGCTGATCTACCTCGCCTACGGGATGCGTGCGATCCGCTGGAAAATTTTTCTGCGCCCGGTGCGGCCGCAGGCCTCCACTCTCAGTCTGGTGCCTCCGACCCTGATCGGCTTCACCGGACTGGCTCTGCTGGGACGACCCGGCGAATTGATTCGCCCCTATTTGATCGCCCGCCGTCAGAACCTGACCTTTTCTTCGCAACTGGCAGTCTGGGCAGTGGAGCGCATCTTCGACATTGGAGCCTTCACGGTCCTGCTCGTGCTCGCCGCTTTTCTCGCGACCGCGCCCAAACGCCTCTCCTACTACGGGAGCTTCCGTCAAGCGGGATTGATCTTTTCCTTGCTGGTGGCAGGCCTGACCGTAGGCGCGATCCTGATCAATCGCAGCGGAGAGGCCATCGCATCCTGGGTGGAGAGCCGCTTCTCGCACCTCTCACGCAACCTGGGACATCGCCTGGCCATGCGGATTCGCGAATTTGGCGGCGGCCTCCGCACCATTCATGGCGCCTGGTCGCTGGTTCAGTTGATCGTGGTCTCCATCCTGATGTGGTGCATGATCGCCCTCGCCTACAAGGAAGTCGCCCACGCCTACGGCGTCGAAGCGCTGGAAATTCCCCAGTCCCAGGTGCTGCTTCTGATGGGCTCGAGTATGGTGGGTTCGCTGATTCAACTGCCCGGGGTAGGCGGCGGTTCGCAACTGGCCACCATCGCCGCCTTGCGGCACATCTTCGAGGTCCCGCAGGAACTCGCCGCCAGCTGCGGCATCTTGCTGTGGCTGGTGACGTTCGTGGCGGTGATTCCCGTCGGATTGCTTCTGTCGCATCACGAGCATCTGTCCCTGCGCAAGCTGACCGCTGAAACGGAGCGGGCCGAGGACTCGGGTATTCTCCCTTCCACTCCTCCCAACTAGCCCTGCCGCCCGCGTGGCAAGGCCCTGCGAGCCGCCTGTTACAATGCAGACAGCCCAAGCGCCATGAAGTGTCCTTTCTGCGGGTTTGCGAATGACAAGGTGGTGGATTCGCGCGAAAGTAAAGAAGCCGAGTCCATCCGCCGCCGCCGGCAGTGCCTGAAATGCGGCAAACGCTTCACTACCTACGAGCGGATCGACGAGATCCCCTACATGGTGGTGAAAAAAGACGGGCGGCGCGAGAAATTCGACCGGCAGAAAGTGCTGAATGGGTTGCTGCGCGCCTGCGAAAAGCGCCCGGTGCCCATCGGCAAGCTGGAACAGATCGTCAACGAAGCCGAAACCTTCGTGATCGAGTCGCCCGAGCGCGAACGCAAGACCAGCGAACTGGGCGAGCTGATCATGAGCCGCCTGCGCCGCTACGACAAAGTGGCCTATGTCCGCTTCGCTTCGGTGTACCTGGACTTCAAGGATGTGCAGGAATTCATGGCGGAGCTGAAGGACCTGCTCAAGACGAAAGACGTCGTGGAAACGAGAAAAAAGAATTGAGGCACTGCAATCACTGAGCGATTGAATCATTGAACAAGGCTGGTGGTGTTCAATGATTCAATCCCGCAATGCTGCAATCGTCCAATCATCCCAATGGCTCAAGCCTCTCATAAAGTAACTCTGATTCCCGGCGACGGCATTGGTCCCGAGGTAACGGGCGCCGCAATCCGCATTCTGGAAGCCACTGGCGTCAAGTTCGAGTGGGAGTCATTCGAAGTCGGCGCCGAGGCTTACGAGAAGTATCAGGAATATATTCCCAAGGAATTATCCGAGTCGATCGAGCGCACCCGCGTTGCCCTGAAGGGTCCGGTAACGACGCCGGTGGGCGGTGGATTTGCCAGCATCAACGTCACCCTGCGCAAGCAGTTCGATCTTTACGCGAACTTCCGTCCCATCCGCAATCTGCCGCACATTCCTACGCGCTATCCCGACGTTGATCTGATCATTGTGCGCGAGAACACCGAGAGCCTCTACTCCGGCCTCGAGCACGAGGTCGTGCCCGGCGTGGTGGAGAGCCTGAAGATCATCACCGAGAAAGCATCGACCCGCATCGCAGGCTTCGCCTTCGACTACGCGCGGAAGAGCGGACGCAAGAAAGTCCACGCCATCCATAAAGCCAACATCATGAAGCTGTCCGACGGCCTGTTTCTGCGCTGCTCGCGTAAGGTAGCCAAGGATTATCCCGAGATTACCTACGGCGAGCACATCGTCGACAACGCCTGCATGCAGCTGGTCATGAACCCGTATCAGTACGACGTGATGGTGATGGAGAATTTGTACGGCGACATCATCTCTGACCTTTGCGCCGGCCTGGTCGGCGGACTTGGCCTGGTTCCCAGCGCCAATCTCGGCGAGCACTGCGCCATCTTCGAGGCTGTGCATGGCTCCGCGCCCGACATTGCCGGTCGCAACCTCGCCAACCCCACCGCCGTCATTCGTTGTTCGCTGCTCATGTTGCGCCATCTCGGCGAGCAGGACGCCGCCTGGAAGATTCGCACTGCGCTCGATACCGTCTATCGCACCCGCGAGAAGCTGACCCGCGATATCGGCGGCAAAGCCGGAACCAGCGAATTCGCCGACTCGGTCATCGAAGCCATGGAAACCGCGCCTGCCGCGGCACCGGAACCAGCGCGCGCGTAACTGTCATCACCGCAGAGGACGCACACGGGTTCACCCAGGAATTTCCGATCCCAACGGATGCCTGGTATTCGTCGGCGAGCCTACCGCCAAGGCCGGTTGAGTTATTTGATCCTGGAGGAACTGGATCGTTGAAAATCCATCGTGCGCAGCGCCTTTCCAATGACGCAATGACTGAATCGCTCAATCCCTCAATGATTCAATCGGTCCATTGACGAGGCCAGCAATTTTTCAGTAACATCCCTGTTTCTCACCGGGGACTCTGGAGGATGGCTACGACAACACGGCGGGTGGGTGTAGTTCTCTTCCAGCTTGGCGGGCCTGACCGGCTGGAGGCGATTGAGCCTTTTCTCTACAATCTTTTTTGCGATCCCGACATCATTGATTTTCCTTTCGCCCGCATCGGCCGCAAGCCTCTCGCCAAGCTGATTTCCACCACCCGCTCCCGCAAGGTCGAGCATCACTACTCGGTGATTGGCGGAGGCTCGCCGATCCGGCGCTTCACCGAACAGCAGGCCCGCGCCCTGCAGAACGTTCTCCGCGACGCCGGGCTCGACGCCCGCTGTTTCGTAGCCATGCGCTACTGGCATCCCTTCACCGCCGAGGCCGTCGCTCACCTTCGCGAAGCCCGCTGTGACGAAGTTGTGCTGCTGCCCCTCTATCCTCATTATTCGAGCACCACAACCGGCAGCAGCCTGAATGAGTGGCGGCGCCATTTCCAAGAGTTGATTCCGGTTCATGCGGTGGAGTGCTTCTATCGCCACCCCGGGTATCTCGACGCCCTGATCGAGAGAATCGACCAGAGCCTGTGCCGCTTCCCTGATCCCGAGCGTCCGGAGCTGGTCTTCAGCGCACACAGCGTTCCAGTCTCGGTGATCGAGAAGGGCGATCCTTATCAGCGCCAGATCGAAGAGACCGTCGCGCTCCTCATGCAGCGCGGAGGCTGGACCAATCGCTATCGCCTCTGCTACCAGAGCAAAGTCGGCGCCAGCAAATGGCTGCAGCCTTCGCTGCACCACACTCTGCGCGACCTGGCGGCGGAGAGCGAAAAGGAAGTGTGCGTGGTGCCGATTTCCTTTGTCTCCGATCACGTCGAGACGCTGGCAGAGATTGATCATGAGGCCCGGCAAGAAGCCCTGGGCCTGGGAATCGAGCGGTTCGAGATGACGGCTGGACTGAACAATTCGCCGACCTTCATCGCGGCGCTGGCCGATCTAGTGGGGACGGCCCTGGGCGCCCAGTTAGCTTTGCCCTCGACGGCAGCTTCGGTGATGGCGGCCGACTAGTGCCGGAGTTCCGGCGACAGACAATTTGCAAGGGGTGAGGACGGATGGCAGAGAGCGGTGTTCTCGGGCGTCTTCCAAAGTGGCCACGCAACGCGCTGAATAACTCGGTGATCGCGGCCGAGCAGGCCTATCGCAAACGCGCTGGCTTGCCGCTGTTGAACGACGCCGACATCGAAGCGCTGAAAGCGGGCGTGCAGATGCCTTGGGAAACTGGCGCCGCCGCTTCCGCTCCGCCGGCTCCTGCGCCAGCCGCGACGGCAGCGGCTCCGGATGCGACTGCGCAGACTGCAACCGCCGTTGCCGAACCTCCCCCGCCCGTCGCCACCGGCACCATCAGTCCAGAAGTCCAGAAGCAGGTTGCCGCCGGCAAGAAATGGAGTAAATCCTCGATCGCGGCTGAGCAAGCACGCCGCAAGCGGAATAATCTTCCTCCTCTGAACGATGCCGAGATCACCGCTCTGCTCGGTGAGCCGCTTGCTCCCGCTGCTGTCGCACCGGCAGCGGCTCCAGTGGCGACGGCAGCGCCGGTGGCGCGCGCTGCAGCGTCCTCGCCGCAACAGGCTCCGCCCTCGGCGGCAGCTTCGGTCGCGCGCACCGGAACTTCGACGAGCTATGTAGGAACTCCCGCGGTCGGCACCTCGAAGGCTGCGGCTGCCGGAGGCGTTCCCGCCACCGGCCCCGAAAATAGCGAAGTCAACCAAAGCCGGCGAAGCCTGGCCTGGGCCATGGTGGCGGCCTTCCTCACCGCATGGTTCATCGCGTTTTTCCGCTTCTTCCTGCCGCGCACCTTGTTTGAGCCCGCCACCAGCTTCAGGATCGGATATCCCTCCGACTTCGGTCTGGGCGTCGACACCAAGTTCCAGCAGAAATTCCGTATCTGGGTGGACCGCACGCCGGACCGCATCTTCGTGATCTACGCGCGCTGCACTCACCTGGGCTGCACCCCCGACTGGAAGCCCAGCGAAAACAAGTTCAAGTGCCCGTGTCATGGCAGCGGCTATGACAACGAAGGAATTAATTTTGAAGGACCGGCGCCGCGTCCCATGGATCGCGCGCACGTGGAAATCGCACCCGACGGCCAGATCCTGGTCGATGTCGCCAAGCTCTATCAGTGGCCGAAGGGCCAGCCGAGTCAGTTCAACGAAGGGGATGGCTCCAAGGGCGCCTGGCTGCGCGCGTAGTGAACAATGGAGAACGGGCGTCGTGTGGATGCGGGCGACCCGCCCGCATGCGCGAACGGCAAGGAACTAGAAGAGGATCCAATGCCTGAAGCAAACGGAAACGGAAAAAACGGCAACGGCAATCGCGTCGGCCTGCTGGAACGCGTCAAAGCCGGCGTCAAAGACGACGTCCAGTCCATCAAGACCGAGATGCCGGAGAAGGTCAAGGACCAGATCGAGGGTTTGAAGGATCCCACCAAGACCCAGGTCTATACCTCAATCTTCCGCCACAAGCACGACGACACGCCGCGCAACCGTGCCTTGGGCGTGCTCTCCAACGTGTTTCTGCACCTGCATCCCGCGAAGATCAATCGCGACGCCGTGCGCTACAGCTATACCTGGGGCATGGGCGGAATCACCTTCTATCTGTTCATCGTACTCACCTTTACCGGCGTGCTGCTGATGTTCTATTACCACCCGACCAAGGTGCAGGCGTTCCGCGACGTGCTCTACCTGGAGCATGACGTACCGTTCGGCAAGATTCTGCGCAACATGCATCGCTGGGCGGCGCACTTGATGGTCATCGCCGTGTGGCTGCACATGTTTCGCGTCTTCCTCACCGGCTCTTACAAGAAGCCGCGCGAGTTCAACTGGAACATCGGCGTGCTGCTGCTGGTCTTCACCCTGCTTCTGTCATTCACCGGTTACCTGCTGCCCGACGATCAACTGGGATTCTGGGCGGTTACGGTGGGAACGAATATGGCGCGCGCCACGCCCGGCCTGGGGCACGAGGGACCTTTCGGCAAGCAATTAGGAATGACGCCGTACAACGATGTGCGCTTCGGCCTGCTCGGCGGATCGATTGTCGATGCCAACGCTCTGCTGCGTTCCTACATCTGGCATTGCATTGGCATTCCTATCGTCGCGTCGGTGCTGATGATCGTGCATTTCTGGCGGGTGCGAAAAGATGGCGGCATCTCCGGCCCGGCGCCGGTCATGCTCGCCTCGGAAGTGAAGGAACCGAAGAAGTAGCGGCGTCATCCCCAGCGAAGCGGAGCGAGGGATCTGGCGTGCAGCGCCGCAGCAACCGGTAGCGAAGGGCCTAGCCCGGCAGTTGTAAACGATTTGCGGTCGAGCTTCGCTCGACCCGACGGCCGGGGGCGGCCGCCGCCACACGAGCACGGGAGCCATCATGGACTGGCGACAGCTTTGGGAAATCTGCTCTGCACCGGACAACGTGCCCATCGTGGGCATGATCCCCTTACTCATCTTCTATAGCTACCTGGCGTGGAAGCAGGCCAAGGCCAACGACGACCTGATCGAGGAACTGGAAACCAATCCCGCGATGGCCAAGACCCACCATCGCAAGACCTGGCCTTTCCGCCCCGGCTGGTCGAAAGAAATCCACGTCTGGCCGTTCCTGCTGCGTGTCGAATTCCTGGCCGCCATCATCGTGACCATCATCCTGATGATCTGGTCGATCACCTTGAACGCGCCGCTGGAAGAGCCCGCCAATCCCAACCTGACCATGAATCCCGCCAAGGCGCCGTGGTACTTCCTTGGCCTGCAGGAGATGCTGGTCTATTTCGATCCCTGGATCGCCGGCGTGGTGATGCCCACTTTGATCATCATCGGCTTGATGGTCATCCCTTATATAGATACGAACCCTCTGGGCAGCGGCTATTACACGGTGAAGCAGCGCAGGTTCTCGATCGGCACGTTCCTGTTCGGATTCATCGTACTGTGGGTGGCCATGATCATCATCGGCACCTTTATTCGCGGGCCGGGATGGCAGTGGTTCTGGCCCGGGCAGACCTGGGATCACAATCGCCTGATTTACGAGGTGAACCGCGACTTGCCTGACCTGTTCGGAATCACCTCGAATCTCGCGAAAGGCATTTTCGGCGCAATCGTGGTCGGCGGATATTTCGCCATCGGTGGCTACGTCACCTATTCCCTGTTCCGCCGGTTTATGCCGAAGGATTGGGCGCGCATGAGCCTGTTGCAGTTCGGCATCATGCAGTTCTTTTTGCTGACCATGCTGGCGCTGCCGCTGAAGATGCTGCTGCGCCTGTTGTTCAACATCAAGTACGTGTGGATTACGCCCTGGTTCAACATTTAATTCTCGGTCGCTGGTTGTTGTAGTTGGGTGCGTGGGTGTGACTTCTCCAGCTACCAGCTACTAGCTACCGGCTACTCTCCTGGAGGCATGGTGCCGGAAAAGCCCATTCCCGAACAAGATCCGATCGTTACCCAGTCGTACGCCTTCGCCTATGTGGTGGCGCTGTCGATCCTGATGGGAACCCTCTTCTGGGCGCTTTGGGACGAAGGCTTTGCCCAGCGCCCCTGGAAGGCCTTCCAGGAACAGTGGAAGGAACGCTACACCTCGTTTCTGACAAAGGCGAAAGCGGCATCCACCAAGCAGCGGCAGGATGTCGAGCAAAGCCCCGATTACCAGCAATTGAAGCAGAAACTCGACGACGCCTCTCGCCAGGCCGACGCCCGCACCAAGGAAATCCGCGCCCAGATCGACGATCTCACTGCCAAAATTCTCGCCGTCCAGACGGTTTTTACCGATCGTCGCGCTTACGTCAACGCGCTCACCTACAAGATCGAAACCGACCCCAGCGCTTCCGGCAAGAAGAGCAAGCAGCAGGACCTGGAAGCCTACAAGAAAGAGAAAGCCGCGGTCGAATTTCCCGACGGGCACAAAGAGCAATTTGATTTTTCCAGGCTCGAGGAGACCTACAACGATCTGAAAGCCGAGCGCGCCAAGCGGAACGCGGAACTCGGCGACGTCACCAAGCCGGTTACCGAAGCTCGCGAAGCCATGAGCGCTTACGTCAGCGAGCACATGACCGACCTGACCCCCGACCAGATCAAAGGCCTGCAGGACAAGACCGCCGCCTGGGATCCAAAAATCGTGCAGATCAACGTCGCTGAGGCCAACATAGTCGACCGCTGCGAATCCTGCCACATGGGCACACGCGAGCCCATCAAGATCACGCCCGTTGACATGACGCTTAAGGGCAAAAAGCCGGACGCGTATGCCGAGGCCTTCGTCAGCCATCCCGACAAGGAACTGTTAGGGAGCCACGATCCGGAAAAATTCGGCTGCTCCGCCTGCCATCAGGGCAACGGCCGGGCCACCACCAGTGTCGAGAAGGCGCACGGCAACTACGAGCACTGGCTGTGGCCGCTATTCCCCAAGGCTAACGTCGAAGCCGGCTGCCAGACCTGCCACGCAGCCGACATGGTGCTGGTCAGCGGGAATGTCGGCAACGTCATCAGCGAGGGCAAAGATCTTTTCCGTCAGCGCGGATGTGTCGGGTGCCACCGATATGAGGGCTACGACCGCGAGCCTGAAGACCTCGCCTCGCTGCAGCAGCAACTGAAACAATTCGAATCTGACAAAAAGGATAACAGTAAGCAGGCTGCTTACCTGATGAAGCAGGCAGACAATGCCGCCACCAATGAAGAAGCCAACCAGCTGAACCAGATGGCGGTCGCGCTCCGCGTCACCAACAGCCAGATCGATGGCCGCATTCAGCAGCTCGACTTTCAGTCCCACAGCCTGATGCAGGACATGAAAAAAGTGGGGCCGAACTTGAAAGACATCCGTCTCAAGCTGAACAAGAACTGGATTCCCGTGTGGCTCAAGAAGCCCACTGACTTCCGCCCGACAACAAAGATGCCGAACTTCCGCCTCACCGATCATCAGATCCAGGCGATCTCGGCCTACATCTGGCAGTCGGCCTTCACCGATCCTGTGCCCAAGCAGAAAACCGGCAACGCCGATCACGGCAAAGAGCTCTTCGAGACCCGCGGCTGCCTCGCCTGCCACTCCATCGGAGAGGGCAACAACATGCTGGGCGGCACCTTCGCCGCCAATCTCACGCGCGAAGGTGAGAAGGCCAATTACGATTACCTGGTTCGCTGGATTCACAACGCCCGCCAGCGCACTCGCCCTTACTGTCCCTACGAGAAAAAAGATATCGGCCCCGAGGATTACGCCAAGAAGGGCGTGCCTTACGTCTTCGACCTGCAACACAGTCAGTGCCCCAATGACAGCCACGAGCTTCAGGTCCAGAACATGACCGTGATGCCGAGCCTGCGGCTGAGCGAGGCAGACGCACAGGACATCGCCACCTACCTGATGGCGCAGAAGAAGCAGGAGCCTTCCTCCTATCCTGACGCCTCGTTCATGGACGATCCCAAGCTCGCCGCCGAAGGCAAAACCTGGGTGCGGCACTTCGGCTGCTCGGGATGCCATGAGATTTCCGGCTTCGAAGGCGAAGGCCGCATCGGCACCGAGCTTACCTTCGAAGGCAGCAAGCCGATCGAGCGCCTTGACTTTGCCCGCTTCACCGAAGTCGCGCAGCGTGGCGGCAAAGAGCCCATCACCAATCCCGAGGATCTCGCGCGCCTGCCCGAAGGTCCCGCCAAGGGCCCGTGGTACGACCACAAAGGATTCTTCGAGCACAAACTCGCTGAGCCCAATATCTACGACCAGGGCAAGAGCAAATCGGAAACCGAAGCCCTGCGCATGCCGAACCTGCACCTGACGAAAGAGCAGATTCGCGACCTCACCACCTTCCTGCTGGGCAGCGAGGAGACTTCCCTGCCCGCCAGCTATCAGTACAAACCCGGCGACGCCCGCCACGATATCCAGGAAGGCTGGTGGATCGTCAAGAAGTACAACTGCATGGGATGTCACCAGTTCATTCCCACGCAGTCGACGATCCTGATGACCTTGCCGCAGTACCGCGAAAACCCTGAGCAACTTCCGCCCAAGCTGCTGACCGAAGGCGCGCGTGTCGATCCCGAGTGGCTGCTGCGTTTCCTCAGCAATCCGTCGCTCAGCGACAGCGACACGAACCGCAACGGCGTGCGTCCCTATCTGAAAGTGCGCATGCCCACCTTCTCGTTCTCCGATAACGAACTGCGCAAGCTGGTGCGCTTCTTTGTCGCGCTGTCGCAGCAGCCGCTACCCTACATTCCCGAGCCGGTCCCCACGCTCAGCGCCAAGGAAACCGATATGGCGCGCAGCCTGTTCTCCTCGACTGCCGCGCCCTGCTTG
>Ga0335069_10016217_pt1 | contig 10408 bp, 6 predicted proteins | sample Lox_Sample_11_FD_206714 | JGI IMG/M metagenome (GOLD analysis project Ga0335069, IMG submission 206714) | Soil microbial communities from Loxahatchee National Wildlife Refuge, Florida, United States - Lox_Sample_1.1 | ecosystem: Environmental > Terrestrial > Soil > Wetlands | place: USA: Florida...
ACCGCCGCTGCGTCCAAATCCGCGTCCACCACCGCCGCCGCCATCGCGCCGGCCACCACGGTCGGGCTTGGGGCGGGCTTCATTCACGGTCAGATTGCGGCCTCCCAGATTACTGCCGTTCAGGGCTTCCATCGCCTTGCCGGCCGAATCGTCGTCGGACATCTCGACAAAGGCAAACCCTCGGGGCTGGCCGGTGTCGCGATCGGTGATGATGCTGACCCTGTCGACGGGTCCATACGCTTCGAACATTCCGCGAACCTGGTCTTCAGTCGCGTCGAAACTTAGGTTCCCCACGTAGATGTTCTTCATAGCGTCCTCGCTTTCCGTAACCGCCTGGCTTGGGCGCTGACACGACAGGCGGGCTGAGTTGGGGTTCACGACCGAAGACTCGGCGAATTACATATGAGCAAAGGGGACGGCCCTCGGCCATCCCCGGTTACGGTTGACTACAGAACTTGTACGTTTTCCGCCTGCCAGCCCTTGGCGCCGCGCTTCACGTCGAAGCTCACCGCCTGGCCTTCCTGCAGGGTGCGGAAGCCGCTCGACTGGATCGCCGAGAAATGCACAAACACGTCTTCGCCGTTCTGGCGCGAAATGAAGCCAAATCCCTTGGCGTCGTTAAACCACTTCACTGTTCCTTGTTCCATGTGACTTTTCTAGTTCCTTCAAGTTGATATTGCGTTTGGTGATCGGAAGGTTACAGGCAGGAATCGCTCGAGACAGAGGAGGGATGGCTGCTAAACGCGCCGTTCGAACATACGCAAAGCCATTATATCGCAATCGTGCAGATCACCGAACTGAACAATTGCAGTATAGGGTCGAAATGAGCGGATATGAAGCTCTTGCAATAGCTTGGCACGAAATGGCGCACAACGGGAAAAGCCTTCTCGCGGCATCTTTCAGCGTTCAACAGGTTGAATTTCTCAAGCTCCCTGGACCATGGGCAGGCTCAAGGTGCGCCGTACGGAAGGGTTCGCTGGCTGCAAAATCCAGATAACAACGTTGTTCGTAGCTATTCCGGCTCAGCATGGGCGCGCAGGCTTTTCACCGGTTCGCGCACAACCGGGACGGCGTACCCTTGCTCCTCGGTGCGCCCGATCTGGAAGACTACGGCCCGTTCCGTGTGGTCCCAGCAGCCCCACAATACCCCCTGCCGGCTTGGGGGAACCCAGGCTAAGTCACACACTTCATTCTGCTTGACCTCGATGTCACCGACGCAGGCGGGATAGAGATTGTTCGAGTACGGCGTAGCTACGATTGCTGGGCCTGAAATCTCAATCTCCGCTCCCGGTCCGATCTGGATAAGGAAGATCGTGGCGCGCTCGTCGTCCAGAAGCTGCGAAAATTCCTCCTCTCCGCCGTTCCCCTCTCCGCCGTTCCAACGTGGAGCGGCGCCGCGAAGAGCGCCCTCGCTCCTGGGCAGCAGCTCAACCACGACATTGCGAAAGGGCGTGTCACCGAGGTTCTCGACCACATGCGTCAGCCCCGCCGGCGATAGTTCGCACTCGCCGTCGTGATAGCTCAATGTTCTGGGTTCTTCGTCGCGGGCCGCACTGATAATCTCGGAGCCGCTGGCAACGTACAGCAGATAATCGTGCGGGTGGCGGTGGCAGAGGGTACGCTCATGCGGCGCAATCTCCACCGCCAGCGCGCGGACAAACTCGTTAGCAATCACCAGGTGATGACGCGGCTCGTCCTCGATCTCAACTGGGTGACTGCAATCGTAGTTTGCGTCCGCCATAGAAGATCGGCCAAGCTTTCGGCCTACAGAGCATAATGGATCATATGCATGGCGTCCGTCATAGGAATTTCTTTTATGTTGCGGTCCTCGTCGCCGCCTTGACCAGCGTTGCTCTCGCTGCCGATAAGGTTGAGAGCATCGGCCCGCCACCGTCCGGCGTTTCCAACGACCTTCGTCAGGCCGTCGAGGACAAAGGCTACCGCGTGACCTTAGACAGCGGATGGACCGGCGAGTTCTGGTTCGCGAAAAACCTGACTACAACGAAGAAAGATGTGCCCGGCGCGCTCTATCCCGGACTCAGCGACGGCGAGTTTGTCGGCGTGGTGAACTTTCCGCGCGGCTTTTCGGACTTTCGCGGCCAGAGCCTACCCGCCGGAATGTACTCCTTGCGCTACCAACTCCTGCCGCAGGATGGCAACCACCTCGGCGTCGCCCCCAATCCCGACTTCCTGTTGGCCATTCCCGCAGCCGACGATTCGCATCCCGACCAGAGCTATCCATATAAGAAGCTGGTAGCGCTCAGTGCGAAGAGCGCGGGCGGGAACCATCCGGCGGTAATCGCGATGGAAGGCGGCGGCGAAGCGGGAAACGTAGCGCTGACCGACCAGGGATACGCAGTGTTCACCGTGGCGATTTCCTCATCCTCCGGGTCGGTGAACCTGGGCATCATCGTCAAGGGCTCGTCCAGCCAATGAGCCGGCGCGACAACATCGCGACCTCTTCATCCGGCTATCTGGAAGATCCCGCGGTCAGACTGGCAAAGCCGCGGGAGATGCGTCAGCCGCGGGCGATTGGACGGTCAGAATGGCTGGTGCTCGCGTTTCTTGTGCTGGCCTCGATTCCGCCTGAGCTCATCCGGCCTACGTCGCTGAAGGTCGTGCCGCCCTTTAGCCGCATCAGCATGATCGACGCGTCGTGGCTGTTGGACACCAGCTACAAAGCCGCTGGTGATATCTGGTTCGGCCGCGATGTGGCGTTCACCTACGGGCCGCTGTTTCAGTGGCTGTCCAGCGCGCCGGCGAGCGGGATCGGGATCTCTACTGGCGCGATTTTCGCCACCTGGTACACGCTGCCGCTGCTGGTCGTAATCGTCGCGACATTTTTCACCGCGCGACTGCTGCTGCCCGAGGCGGCGCCCTGGAGGCGCGCGCTTCTTGTGCTGCTGGCGGTGGTCTTCTGGTCGCCTCCTGACGTACGGCTGTCGGTTACCCTGCTCGCGTTCGCGGTGTTCGTCCGCACGACCGAAGCCTTGGCGTCCGGCGGCCGAACGCTTCGGTGCGCGCTGGGTTTGGCAGCGATTTGCGCTGCGGCGTTCTGGCTCTCTGCCGACACCGGGCTCTACACCTGCACGGCTTTTCTGCTCTGCGTCGGGGCGACGGCAATCGCGACCCGTGACTGGACGCGCATGGCGACCATGGCCATCGCAGCTGCTATTGGCTTTGCCGGCCTGATGCTGCTGACCAATAGCGTGCTCGCCAGCGTTCTGGATTTTCGCTTCTGGCGATCAAGCCTGGCCATTGCCGGCGGTTATCGCTGGTTTGAGCCGTCGGCGATGTCGCAGCATGACAAGCGAATTTTGTTTGGCGTGCTCGCGATGGGAATCGCGGCGTTCAGCCTGGCGTGGCGGGGACGCGCGGCCAAGGCCAGCTGGATGCGAAGGCCCGCGTTTCTGCTTGCCGGCTTCTGCCTCGGTTTCGTCATGCTGCAAAGCGCACTGGTGCGTTCGGACCATGTGCACGTACTGCTGGGTCTCTATCCCATGATCTTCCTGTGCGGCGCGGTTGCGATGGCTAAGTCGGAGTCTCACCTGGAGTCCTTCGCTCTGCCGCTGATCGTCATCGTCGCGACGCTCATCTTCGCGTCGCCGTACCCGCTGTTCCGGCCGGGCAATATCCTGAGCCGCTGCCGGCTGGTTCTTCATCCCATGCGCACTTGTCCGGCAGGAACTGCGAAATTCGACGGGGCATGCCTTTCGCCTACCGACGCACAGTTACTCAGCAGGGTGTCTTCTTATGTAGCGTCGCACACGGGACCCGGCGAGCAGATCGCGGTGTTTCCCTATCAAAACCTGTTCGGAATTGCGTCGCGACGCCAGGTCGCGGGCGGCGTCTTGCAGAGCTATCTGGTGAACGGCGAGTACCTGGCGGGATTGGATCTGGACGGCCTGCGCCGCTCCCGACCGTCGTTGGCGCTGTACCTCCCCGACGGCGGGCTCAGCTTGCCGATCGATGGCATTCCCAATTTCACCCGCAGCCCCGAGGTGTGGCTCTACCTGCTCCAGCATTACCGTACCGAAGGCAGTCCGGTTACCGGCGCCTTGGGCCTAACTCGCGACGATGGCCGCGAAGCGCGGTTGAGCTTCACGGAGAAGAACATTGGCGGCCGGATGGGCCCGATCCGCGTCCGCAAGCGCAATGCCTCCATTGATCTTTCGCCCTTGCGCTTGCCCGCGAGCAACTCGGACTTCCTCAAGCTGCGGCTGCGAGCAGACTACCCCGCGTGGTGGAGAGTGCGGAAACCTTCGAAGCTGATCCTGCGTCTGTCGCTCGCCGGGGGAATGGAAAAGTCGGTACAGTTCATCGTCGAGCCAAACCGCACCAGCGACATCTGGGTCTATCCCGGGGATGAACAGGAGCTAGGAGCCTACTTCTCCGATGATGAAGCTCGCTGGCGTTCCGGCGGACGTCCCGAGGTGACTGGGCTCACGCTGCTGGTCGCGCCGTATGACTGGCTTTCGGTTGCGCCCGAGTCCGTAACCATCGAAAGTATTGCTGTCGTCCACCTGAAGATGAAAGCTCCGGTAGGGCTGGCCGCACAAAAATCGTATTGCCCGCGAAAAAAGGGCGTTTGCGCCTGTAGTGTTCTGCCTCGCGGTGTAGTGAAACACATCAGCGCCGATGCGAATCACAACAGCGATCAAAAGCCATTCTCGTGACGACCTAAGCTGTTCATAACGCTATTCATCGGCTGCCTATGAGTGGCCGCCCTCCAGACCTAACCCGAATTTGCGTTGCAGAAGACAACAAACTAGCCGTTGCAGAATTCAACTGCGCGGTTGATGGCTTTCGCAACAGAACCTTGCAAGCTCATCTCTACTAACTACTTGCGCGCGTGATTCGCAGCGAATTTCATCCATCGCCTATTTGGTACGACGAATGCCTTACAGAAAAGTGCCAAGCGCAAGAAAGCAAGGCGCGGCAAAAGTTCATCCAGGAGGCAGGCCATGACCGTACTACTCGTTCTCTTGATGTTCGCAATCTTCCTCACCATCGACTTCTTCTATGCGAAAGCCAAACACCCCGCCGTGCAGGTAGCGCCGGCAATGACCAAGCAGGCCGCGACGGCTCCTCGTTTGAAGCCCAGCCTGGTTGGCGGCTTCTCGGTGCCCGACAACCTGCGCTTTCACCCGGGCCACACCTGGGCGCTGAGCGAGAGCCCGAACCTGGTCCGTATCGGTATCGACGACTTCGCCTCGAAGCTGGTGGGCAAAGTGGAGCACGTGATGCTGCCGCAACGCGGGCAGTGGATCCGCCAGGGCCAGAAGGTGTGGAGCATCGTCCGCAACGGCGTGAAGGTCGACATGGTTTCCCCGATCGAAGGCAGCGTGTCTGACATCAACGAAGCTGTGGTTAGCGATCCTTCCCTGGCCGCCAAAGATCCTTACGGCGAAGGCTGGATGGTAACCGTGCAGTCTCCCGATGCCAAGACCAACTTCCGCAACCTGCTGGGTGGCGCGCTGGCGCGGTGGTGGACCGAAGAGTCCTCGATGCGGCTGCAGCGGGTCATGCCGAGCGCGCTGGGAGCGCTGGCGCAGGATGGCGGCGTGGCCATCGACGACCTGGCTAGCACCATGCCCGACGAGCAGTGGACCAAGATCACCCGCGAGTTCTTCCTGACGTAGATTTCCTCGTAGACGCAAGTGCCCCGGAGAGGCCTCCTGCTCCGGGGCAATTTTTTTGTGCGGTAAAAAAAATCCTGGGTGCCCATTCTGGCCGTCTTTTGGCCAGGGTGGGGCAGTTTTCATGAACTCGAAAGCCCCGCCCTAGCCAAAGGACGGCTAAAACGGGGCACCCACGGTGAATGATTTTCGGCTTGGAGCTCAGTTACCTATTACTGAGTTTGTGGAGCTGCCGCTGGCCTGCGCTTAGTTTTGGTGCGCTTCTTCTTCGGCTTCGGGGCGCCGTGGCCGGCGGGACGTTCCTGAAGCAGCAGCTCCGTGGCCTGCACGCGGGCATCGCGCCGGAACCACTGCTGCACGACATCGTTCTGCAGGAAGTTGGCGATCGCCAGCAAGCCCATGCCCTGATGATGGACCATCCAGGAACGCACCAGCGCGAAGGGCTTCCGGCGCGACGGGCGCACATCGCGCGTGAAATCCGCCGACTCGTAGTAGCCGTAAGCGCCGAACCATCCCTTCTTGGTCATCCAGCGCAGGTTGCGGATGGATTCTCGCGGGTCAACGGGCAACGCCAGCATGGTCGCGTAAGGAGCGACGACGAGTCGATCTTCCTCCTGCTGCAACGCCAGGTGCGGAACGCCGAACGCGCGATAGCCGTAGGCCCCGTTATCCTCCACCTTGGCGAAGGCGCATTCCGAAATGCCCCAGGGGATGCGCTTGTCGTCGGCGTACATCTGTTGGGCAAAGACGGCCGCCTCCTTGCTATTGGTCAGCATGGTCTCAGGGTAGGCGCGCAGCCAGAGTCCCGGCATGAGGTACTCGAACATGGTGCCGGTCCACGAAATCAGTACCGGACGCCCCTCGACCAGCACGTGCGAGCGGCTCATCTGGAACCAGCTCTCCTGCGGGATGTCGTCTTTGGCGACGGCGACGAAGGCGGCGATACGCGCCTCCGACGCCAGCAGGTCGTAACACGCGGCATGCACCTTTTGCCCTTCGGCGTCGTAGCCGATGGAAAGCAGCTTGCGGCGGCGGTCAAGCAGGAAGCTGAAATCCATGTCGCGCACCAGGCGCTCGCATTGGGTGGCGATGCTGCGCAGCTGCTCGGCGAGCCGCAGGGCGTTGAGGCGGGCTTCGGGCAACCGGTGGAGCAGCGCCTTGCGCAAAGCGGCGTTGTCCATTCCTAAGGTGACGCTCACTTCCAGCTTCACCCGCAGCTGCTCGATGCACTCAGGCAAGCGGGCGACCGTCACTTCCTCGCAGCTCATCAGCGGCGAGGCCGTCGCATCCTCGCGAAGCGGCGCAAACTCCGGAAGCAGCCAGGGCAGGTAACCCGCGAGCGCCTGGCTGATGGAATCGCTCAGGCCGATGGTTTGTGCCCGGAACCACTCTGCGCCTTCGCCCAGCTTGCGCTTGTTGCCGATCTCGGGCAGCTCCACCGGCGAGAGCAGGCGCTCGAGCCAATCAACTTCATTGCGCCTTTCCCATGACCTCGCAACCTTCCTGGAGATAACTCCCGCTTCCGCCAGCGCGCACAGATGATTGGCATAGCCCTCCAGCAGTGCCGGAGACAACAGCGGCTTGTGCAGCAGATCCTGGCAACCGCCCTTCAGAGTCAGCAGTGATGCCGCCAGATTCCCGCTATCCACGGTCGAGACGAAGCGCGGATGCATCGCCTCCAGCGTGCGGGTGTTGTACCAGTTGTAGAGGTGCCCATGGTCTTTGGGGAGGCGAGCGACGGTCTCCAGTGTGCGCGTGGTCTGCTGCACAAAATCGGGCACGGTCAGATAGCCGAACTCCACCGCGACCTGGCGCGCGTTCAACAGGAAGCCGAGGTTGGTGGGCGAAATCTGCGCCGCAATTCGCGCCGGCTCTTCCTGCACCGTGTCGGGGATCAGCCAATTGTGCTCGGCGTTGGCGAAGGTCGCATAGTAGCGCCAGGTGTAGAGCGCCACGCGGCGAAGGAAGCGCTGGTCTTGCGGTGTGACAGCCTTGTGCACGGGGCGAGGCGGGCGGTTCAACCACAGGCTCACCGGCTTGCTGATGGCCCACAGAACGAGGATGGGCAGCGCGTCATAGAGGCCGTTGTGATGCGAGAAATACACGATGACGCCCACCATCAGCGCCACCACCGGCGTCCAGTTCAGCAGCACATCGACAAAGGTACGCTTGCCGCTCTCGGCTTCTGCCTGCGCGGCCGTCTCCCATTCCAGCAGCCGTTGCCGCGAGACCATGCGGCGATAGAAGGTGCGCAGGACGGCGTCGGCGGAGATCAGCGTCTGATGCGCCAGGAACGTCAGCGTGAGAAACACGCTGACCATGGCGCGCGCCAGTCCGCCCGCGGCATCGCCAATGGGCCTCACCCGCAGGGCCATCAGCGATCTCACCACGGAGAACGCGAACTGGAACCAGGGTGGCACGAACAGAATCGCGATGGTGACTAGCGTCCAGTACAGCGGCCGGCCCGGCAGCGCTGTCCACCCCAACACGAACAGCAGAAAGATTCCGGGCTCCACCAGGCTGCGCCGCAGGTTATCGAAGATCTTCCAGCGCGAAAGGAACGAGATCGGGTTGAGAACGCGGCCGCCGGTTTCGTCGGGCACGCGCGAGAACAGCCAGCTGACGATCTGCCAGTCGCCGCGCACCCAGCGATGCTTGCGGCGGTTGTACGCGCTGTAGTGCGATGGGTAATCGTCGATGACTTCAACGTCGCTCACCAGGCCGGCGCGCGCGTAGGCGCCCTCGATCAGATCATGGCTGAGCAGCGCGTTGCGCGGGAAACGATGTTCGAGCACGCGGCTTAGCGTCTCGACTTCGTAGATGCCTTTGCCGGTAAAAATGCCCTCGCCCTTGAGGTCCTGATAGACGTCGGACGTGGCGCGCGTGTAGATATCGAAGCCGGTCTGGCCCGAGTAAATGTTGGCCAGCCGCGACAGCGAAGCGCTCTGAACGCTGATGCCGACGCGCGGCTGGAGAATGCCGTAACCGGCGACAACGATGTTCTCTTCCGGATCGACGATGGCCTGGTTCAGCGGATGCGCCATCGCGCCCACCAGCCGGTACGCCGTGCCGCGCGGCAGCTCGGTGTCGCTGTCCAGCGTGAGCACGAAGCGCACGCGGCTCAGCAGATCGAGATTGCCGACCTTGACCGGGAAGCTGTCGTACTTGCCGCGGATCAGCCGGTTGAAATCGAGCAGCTTGCCACGCTTGCGCTCCCAGCCCATCCACACGCCCTCGCGCGGATTGAATATGCGGTGCCGGTGGAACAGCGAGAAGGTGCCCGATTTTTCCGCCGCGTATTTTTCGTTGAGCTCGCGAATGAGCTCGGCGCAGAGTTCCACCAGCGAATCCTCTTCGTTCGGGGTCTCGGCCGAGTCGGGCATGTCGCTCAGCAGCGCGTAGTGCAGATTGGGATAGTTGTTGCCGAGGTAGCGAATCTCCAGGTCCTCGACCAGCCGCCGCACCTGCTTCTCGCTCAGCAGCAGGGTCGGCACCACGACCATGGTGACGCAGTCCTCGGGGACGCCTTCGCAGAAGTCGAGCTTGGGCAGAATGCGCGGCCGCAGCAGCGCGGTGGTGAGGTAGTTCATCACCTCAACCGCGCTCTGGCTGGACGGCAATATGAGCAGGATGATGGTAAGAATGCGGCCCCAGAAGGTGTTGAACGAGTTGAACACCGGGGTCATGATCGCGATGATGATCACCAGCGTCAGGATCTCGATGCCGCCCAGATAGAACTCATCGGGATGACGGCGCAGAAATTCCTGCAGGCTTTCGCCGAACTTAAGCCGCACTCCGGCGCGCGCGCGAAGTTGCCGTGCGCCCTCGGCAATCAGGTAATAACCGACATGCGATTTTCGCCAAGCCAGGCGCGGATCCTGCGCGGGATGTCGGGTGGACTCCTGCGCCAGTTCGAGAGCAAGCTTCGCGATCTCCAGCTCCGAACAGTCGGAGCGCTCGGCATAGTGGGCGATGGTGTGGCGATAGAGCTCGCGGCTCTGAAAATCCATGCGCGCGTACGCCTTCGCCGGATCGGCGGCCAGCACGCGCTCGAAGACGATGAGCGGCTCCAGCAGCTCTTTCCATGGGGCCTCGGAGAGCTCGCGCATGGTACCCATCAAATCGCTGATGCGCTGCGGAGTTTTGGGCTCCTCCAGGACCTTCCTGCCGCGCGTCACGTACTCCTCGAGTGTGACCAGCTTCAGCGCCGGTGGAAGCAGCGACAGCTCGTTCATGTTCAGCGGAACGACTGTCTGGAATGCTTCGAGATAGATAGAGAAGGCGTGATCGGAATAGCGATAATCGACGGTGCGCAGCAGGTCTTCCGCAATGGCGAGCACCCGCGGAACGACGTTCTGATCGGAAGTGCGCACGTGCGGCACGCGATAGAGCGATGCCGCCGAGTTCTGAGCCTCCGTTTCCGTTACCCGCACCAGGCGCACGTTGTCGTGCATCCATTGCAGGTCTTCGGGAAGGGGATCAGGGCCGGGTGTGAAGTCGAGCTCGGCATAGAGCGGGTGCAGGCGGCGCTTCAGCGCGGTCAGCCGTTGGCTGAACGCCTCCGACTGCTTGGTCGCCGGAAGCCAGACAAGCGTCCGCGCCCACTGCCGCGCAGCCTCGGCGAGCGCTTTGTCGTTGCCCGGCGTGGCAGGGGCGGCCTCGACGCGATCCGCCGTCTCCACCAGCACGTCTCTGTGATTGGTTACCATCAAGTTCGCTCGGGCAGAGTGGTGCCGCCGCTGCTGCGGCTCTGATTCTTCCCACTCGGT
>Ga0335069_10016218_pt1 | contig 10408 bp, 12 predicted proteins | sample Lox_Sample_11_FD_206714 | JGI IMG/M metagenome (GOLD analysis project Ga0335069, IMG submission 206714) | Soil microbial communities from Loxahatchee National Wildlife Refuge, Florida, United States - Lox_Sample_1.1 | ecosystem: Environmental > Terrestrial > Soil > Wetlands | place: USA...
CGGTATGCACGACCCGCATGCCGCGCCCGCCCCCGCCGCCCGCGGCCTTGATGATGATCGGGTAGCCCACCGCCGCGGCGAGCCTGCGGATCTCCTTGGGGTCGTCGGGCAGCGGCCCCTCGGACCCCGGCACGCAGGGGATGCCGGCCTTCTTCATCGCCGCCTTCGCGGAGATCTTGTCGCCCATGATGCGGATCGACTCGGCCCGCGGCCCGATGAAGACGAAGCCGGAATTCTCGACCCGCTCGGCGAAGTCCGCGTTCTCCGAGAGGAAGCCGTAGCCCGGGTGGATCGCCTGGGCGTCCGTGACCTCCGCGGCACTGATGATCGCCGGGATGTTGAGGTAGCTGTCTCGCGAGGGCGCCGGCCCGATGCAGACGGACTCGTCCGCGAGCATCACGTACTTCGCGTCCGAGTCGGCCTCGGAATGGACCGCGACCGTCTTGATGCCCATCTCGCGGCAGGCGCGCTGGATGCGCAGCGCGATCTCGCCCCGATTTGCGATCAGGATCTTCTCGAACATTCGGGCGGGCTTATTCGATCAGGAAGAGCGGCTGGCCGTACTCGACCGGCTGGCCGTTCTCCACGAGGATGGCCTTGATCGTGCCGGCCGCGTCCGACTCGATCTCGTTCAGCAGCTTCATGGCTTCGATGATGCAGAGGGTCTGGCCCTTGCTCACGCTCTGGCCGATCTCGACGAACGCTGGAGCGCCCGGCGAGGGGGCCCGGTAGAACGTCCCGACCATGGGGGACTTCAGTTGGTGGCCCTTGGGCTCAGGGGCGGGCGCGGGGGCGGCTGCGGGCGCGGCCGCGTCGCCAGCGGGCGCCTGGGGCGCGAGGGCCATGGGCTGCATCGGCTGCGGGGCCGCCAGCACCATCGGCGTGCCCGCCGCCTGGCGGCTGATGCGGACCTTCTCTTCGCCCTCGGTGATCTCGATCTCGCCGATGCCCGACTCCTGGACGAGATCGATCAGCTTCTTCAGCTTCCGCAGGTCCATGCTCAAGGGGCTCTCCTCAGCGAGCGAGTGGCCGCTTCCAGGGCGAGCTCGTAGACCATCGGCCCGAGGCCGGAGATCACCCCAGAGGCGAGATCGGAGAAGTACGAGTGCTTGCGGAAGGGCTCCCGCGCGTGGACGTTCGACAGGTGAACCTCGATGAAGGGTATACGGACGGCCGCCAGGGCGTCGCGCAGCGCTACGCTCGTATGCGTGAAAGCCGCCGGATTGATGATGATGTAAGCAGTTTCGTCGCTTTTCGCCGCATGTATGCGCTCGATGAGCGCGGTCTCTGCGTTGCTTTGGTAGGCCGATACCTGGACCCCGGCCTTCCGGCCTTGCTCTTCGAGCCGCCGATTGATGGCTTCGAGGGTATCAGCGCCGTAATGCTGCGTTTCGCGGTCCCCGAGCAGATTCAGGTTCGGTCCGTGGATGACCAGGATTTTGGGCATGACCGGGGAGTTTGCCGGAACTGCCGGCGAAATGTCCAGATTTCGGCGAAGTTGCCGCGAGCGGTCCCAAGCACGGCCGGGCCGAAGGCGCAAGGGGGCATAGAATAAGCTTGCGATCCTGTGGCTTGACTTCCGAACGCGGCGTTTCCGGCAAAATCAGCGAACTTGAAAGGAGTTCGTGTCAGTTGCCGACGGCACGCTCAAGGCGCTTGTCGAGCGCATCTTCAGGGTAAGCGCCCACTCTGGACTCCAGGACGTTTCCCGATCGGTCCAGCAGGACGGTGTGAGGGAGCACTCCCAGCCGGTTTCCAAGGCGCCGTGAGAGCTCACTAACCTCGTCGCCGCCCACCCAGAGCGGGTAGTTGATGGCAAGGCCCCGTGCGAAAGGCTCGACCCGGTCCGGATCCTCGCTGGAGATGCCGACGAATTGCACTCCCCTCGTGCCCCATCGCGACTGCAGGCGGGCGAAGGCCGGCATCTCTTCACGGCAAGGTGCGCACCACGTCGCCCAGAAATTGAGGACGACGACCTTGCCCTGGAATTGGCCGAGCGAGCGCTCCTCGCCCCGCAGGTCGTGGAACGCGGTCGCATAGAGCGTTCCGGGCGCGACCTGCACCGTCTCCATGGGGGCTGCCGTATGGTCCTGGGAGCCCAGCCACAGCCCCGCCCCGGCCATCAGGGCGAGCAGCCCGACGCCCGAGAAGATCCACTTGTTGCTCATGCGGGCGGGTCCGGGCGGGTTTCCTGCTCGACCCAGCGAAGGTACTCGGCAAGACCCCGGTCGATGGGCCAGGCCACGATTTCCGGCACGGAGTAGGGATGCATCCTGCGGATCGCCGCCTCGAGCTCGGGGTAGCGATCGCGCGTGGACTTGATGAGCACGGGGTGCTCGACAGCCTCTTCCTCGCGGCCCTCCCAACGGTAGAACGAGGTCACCTGGGGGAGAACATTCGCGCAGGCCGCCAGTCGAAGCTTCACCAGCTCGCGCGCGAGATTGAAAGCGGACCCGGAGTCGGGTAGGTTTGTCAGTACCGCGATGACTGTCACGTGGCGGCTCCCGCCGTCCATGGGCGGGCTTTCAGCGAAGGAACGGGTGCGATTGATGCGGTTGCTGCTGCTGGTGATCTTACTGGGTTTCCCCCTGCTCGAAGCCGTGGTGCTGGTCCGCCTGAGCCAGACCCTGGGCTGGTGGGTCCTCGCGTGGGTGGTGCTGGCGGCCTGCGCCGGGGTGGCCCTCATCAAGGAGGCGCGCTTTGCGCTGGTCGCGAGGCTCGCCGCGGGGCTTGCCCAGGGGCACTTCTCGATCAATGCCCTTACCGACAGCGCGCGCACCGTGATCGCGGGCCTGCTGCTCATCTTCCCCGGCGTGGTCTCCGACCTCATGGCGATCACGCTGCTCCTGCTTCCGAGCCGCGACACCGTTCCTGAAATCGCGTCGCGGCGGGGTGGCCGGGGGGCGCTCATCGAGGGCGAGTTCCGTCGCACGCGCTGAAATTGCCTGATTCCGCTACGACCGGGCACCAGGTTCGCCTCGAGCCGAGCGGCCACACCTTCAGCGTCGCCCCCGGCGAGACCATTCTCGCGGCGGCGCTCCGGCAAGGCATCGGCCTTCCGTATGGATGCCGCAACGGCGCCTGCGGGGCGTGCAAGGGCGTGCTGCGCTCCGGCGAGCTCGCCTACGGCGACTACCAGGAGCGCGCCCTGCATGCCTCGGAGAAGGCCGCGGGCAAGGCCCTCACCTGCTGCACGCAGCCGCTGGGCGACATCGTGTTCGAGGTGCGCGAGCTTTCGGGCGCGAAGGACCTCGCCATCCGCACCATGCCCGCGCGGGTCGAGAGGATCGAGCGGCCGGCCGACGACGTGGCGGTGCTCTTCCTCAAGCTGCCCACCGGCGAGCGCCTGCAATTCCTCGCGGGCCAGTACATCGACATCCTCCTGAAGAACGGCAGGCGGCGCAGCTTCTCCATGGCGAACGCGCCCCACGACGACCAGCTGATCGAGCTGCACGTGCGCAAGTCGCCGGGGGGAGCGTTCTCGACGTTCGTGTTCGACGAGATGAAGGAGCGCGCGATCCTGCGCTTCGAAGGGCCGCTCGGGACTTTCTACATGCGCGGCGATTCGGACAAGCCGGCGATCCTGGTGGCGGGCGGCACCGGCTTCGCGCCGATCAAGGCGATCATCGAGGATGCGTTGCATCACGGCGATGACCGTCCCATGGTCCTCTACTGGGGCGTGCGATCCCTGAAGGACCTCTACATGCCGCAGTTGCCGATCCGGTGGCAGCGCGAGCATCCGAACTTCACCTACATCCCCGTTCTCTCGGAACCCCTCGCGCAGGACGCGTGGCAGGGCCGCACGGGATTCGTCCACCAGGCGGTGCTCGACGATTTCACCGACCTCTCGGGATACCAGGTGTATGCATGCGGCGCGCCGGCGATGACGGACATCGCGAGGCAGACGTTCGTCGAGCAGCGCCGCCTTCCCGAAGACGAGTTCTACTGCGACGCGTTCACGCCGTCGGTCGATCCGCGCGGCTAGCCGGCGGGCCGCGCCTTGCGCCGCGCCTCCAGCTCGCGAAGCACCTTGCGCTGCACCTTGCCCGTGGTCGTCATCGGCAGGGCCTCCACGAACTCGATCTCGCGAGGCTGCTGGTACGGCGCCAGGTGCCGCTTCACGTGCTCGCGCAGCGACTCCTTGAGGGCCTCCGAGGCCGCGTGTCCGGGCGCCAGGAGGACGAAAGCCTTCACGACCGCGCCGCGGGTCTCATCGGGCGTGGGGACCACGGCGCAGTTGCCCACAGCCGGGTGCTTCACGAGGCAGCCCTCGATCTCCGTGGGTCCCACGCGATAGCCCGAGACCTTGAAGATGTCGTCGGCTCGGCCCTCGTACCAGAGGTTGCCGTCCTCGTCGGCGCTCGCCTGGTCGCCCGTGCGGCACCAGTCGCCGCTGAATTTCTCCGCCGTCGCCTCGGGCCTGTTCCAATATCCGAGGAAGAAGACCGGGTCGGGCGTGCCGTCGGTCCACGTCCGCCGAACCGAGACGTCGCCCACTTTCCCGGCAGGCAGCGGCTGGCCGTCCTCGTCGATGACGGCGACCAGGTGGCCCGGATACGGCCGGCCCATGGATCCGGGCTTGACCGGCCATAGCGCGTGCGAGTTGCCGACGATGTAGTTCATCTCCGTCTGGCCGAAGATCTCGTTCACGGTGGCACCCAGCCCCTCCTTCGCCCAGTGGAAGACCGCGGGGCTGAGGGCTTCGCCGCCGCTCATGAGCGAGCGCAGGCGCACGTCGAATCGCGAGCGCGGCTCGGGAAAGGCCTTCATCATCATCTTGAGCGCCGTCGGGAAGAGGAACGCGTTGCGGATGCCGTGCCTCGCGATCAGCTGGAAGGCGCGCTCGGGCTCGAAGCGGCCCAGGTAACCGAGGATCGACTTGCCGTGGTAGAGCGTGGGCATCAGCGCGTCCCACAACCCGCCGGTCCATGCCCAGTCCGCCGGCGACCAGAAACGGTCGCCTTCCTGCGGGAAGCCGTCGTGCGAATGCTCGAAGCCGGGTAGGTTGCCGATCAACGCGCAATGCGGAAGGAGCGCGCCCTTCGGCGGGCCCGTGGTGCCGCTCGTGTAGATGATCGCGGCGGGGTCGTCATGGCGTGTGGCCACGGCATCGAATTCGTCCGAAGCGCGCTCGAGGGTCGCGTTCCAGTCCGACACGCCATCGCCCTCGGCACCATCGACGCCCAGCACGTGCCGAAGCTCCGGGAGCCTTTCGCGCAGCGGCTGGAGGTTCGCCAGGGTGACCGGGTCGGCGATCGCGGCCTTCGCGCCGCTGTCGGCGAGCCGGTACTCGAGCGCCTCGGGGCCGAAGAGGAACGAAAGCGGGACCGCCACCGCGCCCATCTGGAAACACGCGAGGTATGCGACGGCGGTCTGCGGACGCTGCGGAAGGATCAGCGCGACACGGTCGCCGCGGCCAATGCCGAGCGCGTGAAGCGCGTTGGACAGGCGGTTGGCCGCCTTCAGCAGGTCCCGGTAGGTCCAGGTCTCGTTGCGTCCGTCCTCGTCTTCCCACAGCAGCGCCACCCGCGAGGGGTCGCCGGCCCAGCGGCGGCACGTCCAATGCGCGATGTTGAAATCGGGCGGGACGTTCCAGCGGAACGCCGAGTAGATCTCCCGGTAGCGGTCGCGCACGGGGCGCTACCGGACCAGGGCGGCCTCGACATCCGCGAAGGAAGCGGCGACCTCGAAGGTCTGCAGCTCCATGCCGAGCTGGCGCGCGATCTGCGAGGTGGAGAACAGCCCCCGGACCGTGCGTCCGCCCTCCTCCGCCACCATCAGGTGCTTGCGGCCGACCTTCTTCAGGGTGGCGACGATGTGGCCCACGCGCATCTGCGCCACCTCGACGAGCGCCAGGGCCTCGAGCATCGAAGCGGGCGTCATGATGTCCTCGACGAGGATCTCCGCGTGGGAGACCCCGCGCTCCTGCATGAAGCGCATGGGCTTCTCGCCCAGCAGGTCGGTCGCGGTGATCACGCCGGCCACGGCCCCGCCCGCATCGAGCACGAAGAGCAGGCGGACCGCGCGGCGGATCATCTGCGCGTGGGCCGCGTCGATGGTTTCCTCGGGACGGGTCGTCGCCGCCGAGACTTCGCGCAGGTCCGTCATCACCGAGAAGGCGGGATCGTCGAGGCTCACGCGGCCGGGCGCCGTGGGCTCAGCCACCCGCGCACCGGGCGAAAGGAGCGTGAGCGTGAGGGCGGAGTATTCGCGCATGGATGTTCCTTTCGTGTTCAGCCGGCGAGCTCCGCGCTGCGCCGGAAATGCTGCACGGCCTCCTGGTGCCTGCCGATCCTTTCCATCAGCGCGGCGAGCGTCATGTGCCCGTCGTGCGTGGGCTCGAGCGCGAGGCTCGCCTCGATGTAGCTCTGGGCCTTGCCCCAGAGCTCCTGGCGCAGGCAGAGCTTGCCCAGCGCGAGCAGCAGCGCCGGGTCGCGAGCATGGGCGCGCAGCCATTTCTCGGCGCGCTCGATCTGCGGCAGCGCGTCGCTGCCCGCCGATTCGCCGTAGAGGGCGACCAGCCCGGGGTTCCACTCGCGCTCCAGCGCCTGCTCGAGGATCGCCTGCGCCTCGGCGTTGCCGCCGAGCGCGAGGTGCAAGCGCGCCGCGGTGGCGGCGACGGCGGGATCGACGCGCGTCTCGAAGGGCAGCTGCTTCCAGTAGGCGGAGAGCGCCGCGGCGTCCTGCGCCTTGCGGCTGAGGTTGCCCAGGTGCGCCGCGCGCCTCGCCGTCGCCGCTTCGGCCGGCCCGATCCCTCCCAGCTTCGCGAGCGACGCGACCGTGGCGAGCACCTGGTCCCAGTCGCGCGTGGCCTGCTCCGCCTGCAGCTTGAGGCGCAGCAGGCGCAGGTTGCGCGAATCGCGCGCCGAGAGGTCGTTCAGCACCGCCAGGGCCTCGCCGTAGCGCTCCTGCGAGACGAGCAGGTCCGCGAGCGTGGTGAGCCGCGCCTGGTCGACCTCCGGGGCCGCGCCCTTGGCCTGGTCGAGGAACTGCTCGCGCTCGCTGAAGCGTCCGAGCTCGTGGGCGCTGCGCGCCGCGATGATCGCGGCCACGCCCTTGGTCTCCTCGCCCACGAGGGCTGCGGCGGCGCTCTTCTCCGCGGAGGCGTAGCGGCCCTGGAAGAAGGCGAGCAGCGCGTCGTTGAGGGCCTGGCGGAACTTGCCGCGCGCGCGCTCGGCGCGGTAGGCGCGAACCCGCCCGGGAATCGCCACCAGCGTCGAGACGAGGCGGGCGAGAGCGTAGAACGCGAGATAGCCCGCGAGCACGAGGAAGATGAGCAGGTTGAGCGACAGCTCGATCCGGTAGGGCGAGGCGACGATCACGACGTAGCCCGTCGAGTGCCGGGCGAAGAGCGCGATGCCCACCGCCACGGCGGCGAGGATCACGGACCAGAGCGCGAAGCGCATGGCTAGCGCTTCTCCCGCGCCGCGCGGGCGGCGCGCACCGCGGCGAGGCTCGAGTTGATGTCCGGCGCGGCGATGGAAACCGGGCTCTCGGCCACCAGCTTGAGGCTGGCGAGGGCCGCGGCGGTGGCCTTGGCCCGCGGGTCGAAGTACTTCGTCACCCACGCCTGGCAGGACTTGAGGTCCTCGCGGAACGACGCCTCGTCGCGCGCGAGGAGCGCGACGCGGGCCGAGAGCAGTCGAAGCTTGAGGTTCTCGCGCAGGAAGTACGCCTGCGAGGGCGAGATCAGCACGGCGTCGGGAGGCTCGAGGTCGCGGATGCGCACGAGGCCCTTCATTTCTTCCCAGAAATCGCGCGCCGCCTTCGAGAAGGTGCCGGGCTCGTCCGAGTAGTAGCTGCGCGAGGCGACGCGCGTGGGTCCCGCTTCGGCGATCGGCAGCGGCAGCGTGTCCGACTGCGCGATGAGCGCGTCGAGCTTCACCGCGATGCCCACCGTGTCCACCTGGGGCACGGCCTTCAGCCGCTCCATGTCCTGCGAGATCGCGCGCCTGAGCGGCGTGGCCGCGAGCTTGTCGGCCCGGGCGAGGCGCTGGTCGGCGGCCTGCAGCGCGGCGAGCGCCCCGCGCACGTTGCCGGCGAGCTGCAGCTGCTGGCTCGCGAGCACGAGCATCTGCTCGACTTCCGAGAGCACGCGGTCGTCGGCGCTGCGGGAGAGCTCGCGATACATCTCCTCGAGCGCGACGCGCTGCTCCTGCGTGTCGGCAAGCCGCCCCTCGAGCTCCGTGATGCGCGACTGCGCGTCCTTGAGCGCTGCCTGCATCTGTGCGAACGCCACGCGGGATTGCTCTTCGGCGGCGCCCAGCTCCGCGAGGCGGCCGCCCGCGCTCGATTGCACGTCTCCCACCGCCCGGTACGCATTCCACGCGACCCAGCCCGTGCCGATCGCGGCCACGGCCGCGGCGGCCGCGATGCCCCGCGCCAGTCGATCGCGGTTGGCGCCCGGAGTGCCGTTCATGTGGTTGCCCGAATCTGCATCAACGCCTCGATGAGTCCCTCCGTCCCGTGCCCGGCGACGACGGCCCGCGCGAAGCGCCGAGCCTCAGGCCGCGAGGCGACCGCGGCATGGGGCACGACCAGCATCACGGCCGAAAGATGCGCCGCGCCTGCCCCGAGCATCGCGACGAAGTTCTCCAGCGTCTCGCCGGAAAGCACGCTCACCGCATGCACCTGCCCGCGCGAGAGCGCGGCCACGATCGCGGAAGCATCGGTGCCGGGACGCACGCGGCGATAGCACTGCGCGTACGTCACGGCCGCCCCGCGTTCCTCGAGCGCTTCCTTCAGCCGCTCGCGGCCTCCCTCACCCCGGAAGACGATGATATTTCTCCCCTGGACGTCCCGCAATTGCGGCATCGCGAGGAGCCCCTCGCTGTCGTGCCTGTCCGGGGGTGAGATCACGTCGCCGAGGCCGGAGTTCCGCAGCGCCTGCGCCGTCGCCTCGCCGATGGCGGCCACGCGGATGTCCTTCGGCCACGCCGCGAATCGCTTCGCGCACGCGAGCCCTTTCTCGACCGCATTGGCGCTCACGAAGATGGCCATGTCGAAACGCGCGATGCCCGCGAGGATCTCGGCGAGCACGGAATCGGGTTCGATGTCCTCGATGGCGAGCGCGGGGAAGAGCCACGTCCTCGCGCCTTCGCGGGCGAGGGCCGCCACCAGCGGCTCGCCGGCGGCCCGCGGCCGCGTCACGACGACGCCCAGCCCTTCGAGCCGCGGCGGGGTCATGCGGCCGGCTTCGCGAGGGCGCGCAGGATCTCGCGGCCGCCGCCGGCGAGCAGCCTTTCGCCGAGGGCCGATCCCACCGATGCCGCGTCCGCGGAGCGGCCCTCGGCGCTCTCGCGCACGATGCGCGTGCCGTCGGGCAGGCCCACGAAGGCTTCGACCCGGATCGCATCACCCGAGGCCCGCGCGATGGCGCCCACCGGCACTTCGCAGCTGCCTTCGACCACGAGGCCCAGGGCGCGCTCCGCGCGCGCCTCGTGCGCCGTCGCGGCGTCCTCGAACGGTGCCAGCAATGCACGCAGGTCTTCGCGCCCGGCGAGGAATTCGACGCCGAGGATGCCCTGGCCGATCGCCGGAATCGCGTGCTCGAGGCGCGCGCGGATGCGCGGCTCGAAGCCCAGGCGCCTGAGCCCCGCCACGGCGAGGATGATCGCGTCGTACTCGCCCGCGTCGAGCTTCGCGAGCCGGGTGTTCACGTTGCCGCGCAACGCCCGAAATTGCAGGCCGGGGTGCCGGCTGCGCAGCTGGCATTCGCGCCGCAGGCTCGACGTGCCCACCACGGAGCCGGCCGGCATTTCGTCCAGCGAGGCGTAGCGCGGGGAGCAGAACGCGTCGAACGGATCCTCGCGCGGGCCGAAGGTGCAGAAGGCGAATCGCGGCTCGACCACCATCGGCACGTCCTTGAGCGAATGCACGGCGATGTCGGCGCGGCCGTCGTCGAGCGCGCTCTCCAGCTCCTTCACGAACAGGCCCTTGCCGCCCACCTGGGCGAGCGGGCGGTCGAGCACGCGGTCGCCGCGAGTGGTCATGCCCACGAGCTCGACCGTGAGGCCGGGGTGGCGCGCGCGCAGCTCGGCGGCGACCATCTCGCTTTGCCGAAGGGCGAGGCGGCTCTCGCGCGTGGCGATGCGGATGCGATCTGGAATGGGGCTCGTCACAGCGCGAGGGTACTACGGTTTCGGCCGAATGCTGCACTGCGGTAAGATTTTGGACTCCTCCCGGGGCAGCGACGCCGCGGGCGGCCCATGCCATGACCGCACGCCTTCGCGAGATTCCCTACAACTACACCTCGTACTCGGACCGCGAGATCGTGATCCGCCTGCTCGGCGAGCCGGCGTGGCACGCGCTCGAGGAGCTTCGCGGCCAGCGCGTGACGGGCCGCTCGGCGCGGATGCTCTACGAGGTGCTGGGCGACATCTGGGCCGTGCGCCGCAATCGTTACCTG
>Ga0335069_10016219_pt1 | contig 10408 bp, 8 predicted proteins | sample Lox_Sample_11_FD_206714 | JGI IMG/M metagenome (GOLD analysis project Ga0335069, IMG submission 206714) | Soil microbial communities from Loxahatchee National Wildlife Refuge, Florida, United States - Lox_Sample_1.1 | ecosystem: Environmental > Terrestrial > Soil > Wetlands | place: USA: Florida...
GACCTCCGCCAGATCGACGCGCATATTGCAGCCCAGCACCTCGCGCGAATCCGGCGCAATCTGCGCCAGCACGGTTTCGCCCTTCGATGCCAAGACTCCCACCGCATCCGTCAGGTAAATCTCTTTGTGTTTGTTGTTCGGCTTCACCTGCGAGAGCGCCGGCCACAATTTATCCAGCGTGAAGCAGTAAATGCTCGAATTAATCTCGTTGATCTCGCGTTGCTCGGGCGTCAGTTGCGATTCTTCGACGATCGCTCCGACCTGCGTCTCCGACTTCCGCAAAATCCGGCCGTATCCAGACGGATCGCTCACCACCGCCGACAAGATCGTCACCGCCGCATTGCCCGCGCGGTGTGCCGCCACCAGCGCCTTCAGCGTCTCCGTTCGAATCAGCGGCGCATCACCCGGCATCACCACCGCAATCTTTGCGCCGCCCAGCGCGCGCCGCGCCACCTGCATCGCGTGCCCCGTGCCGTGCTGCGGAAACTGCAAAACCGTGCTCGCTCCCGCCGGCTCGACCACCGCCTTCACCTGCTCGGCCTGATGCCCGATCACCACCACCGTCTTCTTGGCGCCCAGGGGCGCGCACGCTCGCAGCACCTGCTCGACCAGCGTCCGCCCGCCCGCCTGGTGCAGCACCTTCGCGAGATTCGACTTCAGCCGCGTGCCTTTGCCCGCAGCCAACACCACGATTGCCAGATCTTTGGAAGCCATAGCGTGTTCAATTCTGGGGGAGTCGCCACCCGCTGCAAAGTGGCGTTTTGTCAACACGATGCGAAAAACGTAAGGCTCGACGCCGCCCAATCAAATGTGAACCGGGGAACGGCTCGGCTTCGCCGGGCCGGAAGTCACCAAACTCTGAGGCCTTGCTCCTGTAGTTAGTCCGCTGGAGCTGAGGGACGGGGGTCGCCGCCGGGCAAATCGCCGCCGGGCAAATCGCCGTCAAATTCTGAGTGTCCACGTTCGTGGTCGTCGGCCGAATCTCCGGCCCCGGCCGCGTCGCTCGAATCCGTCGCAATCGTCCACGACGAAGCATCCGCCAAAAGCTTGCTCACCAGCGCCGTATGCAGCGAATGCCCGGCCTTGTACGCCTCGACGCGAGCCAGCAGCGGCAGCCCCGCCAGCGCCAAGTCCCCAATCAAGTCCAGCGCCTTGTGCCGTCCGAACTCATCCGGATACCGCAGCGGCCCGTTCATTACGCCATCGTTCGTCAGCACAATCGCGTTTTCCAGTGACCCGCCGCGAATCAATCCCATCGACCGCAAAGGCTCAATGTCGCGCTCAAAACAAAATGTCCGCGCTCGCGCCAGCACTTGCCGGAACGTCTCCGGCCCAACCACCGCCTCCACCTGTTGTTGTCCCACCAGCGGATGCGGAAAATCCACGTAACACCGCACTCGAAATTCATCCGCCGGATAGATTCCGATGCGCCGGTCACCCTCGATCACTTCCACCGGCTTCAGCACCTTCAAATAACGCCGCTTCCGCCGCAGCTTCCGTACGCCCGACCGCTCCAGCATCTGCATGAACGGCTCAGCCGAACCATCCAGAATCGGAATTTCGATCGAATCGATATCTATAAATATGTTGTCGATGCCGCACGAATAAATCGCCGCCAGCAAGTGCTCAGTGGTCGATAACAGTACGCCTTGCTTCATCAAGCTCGTCGCATAGCTAACGCGTGCGACGTTGTTCCCGTGCGCCTCAATGGGAAAGTTGTCGAGATCGACGCGGCGAAAAACGATGCCGGTGTCAGCGGGTGCCGGCACCAACCGAATATGCCCGTACGCCCCGGTGTGAAGTCCGACGCCCTCGGCAGTCGACGGACGCTGAATGGTGGTCTGGAACATCGGTCTGGATAAGATATCATACTGTCGTGCCGGGTTTCTCGACTTTCCTCCCTACAATCAATAACTTATGGACGCGAAGTGTCCATTCCATCAATTTGGTGTGGCAAATGAGCAACAAATTGCCTCTTATCCCGTGTCTTTCTGGTGATCGCCGTTCTGGGCTCGAACGGTCGGAGCCGAATTCGGCGTCGAATCCGGGCACGGTGCTTATTGGGCGCAGCAGCCGCCCCGCTTGCCCAGCCGTATGCCCGGCTACCATTAGCATGGCCACCCTTTTCCCGTTCAGCGGTCTGCTTACTTCCAGGCTTCCTTCCGCAACTCCTCCGCGTCCTATAGCTGTGCGGTGTTATACTTGTGGTTTCGGGCCGTAAGGTGAGGATATGAATCGAAAAGCACGCTTCGCCATCATCGCCGTTTCGGTGGCTATCTTCTGTTACGCTGGCATCGGCCACGTACTCGGCCGCACCCCCGACGACAAAGCGTACAAATCCCTCACCGTCTACGGCGAAGTGCTCAACAAGATTCAGACCGATTACGTCGATGAGCCCAACATGCACCTGGTTACGGCGGGTGCGCTTCACGGCCTTCTTGAATCGCTCGATGCCGAATCCAGCTACCTCACTCCGCGCGAATTCACCGAGTACAAACAGAAGCAGCAGAGTTCCGGCACCGGTGAAACCGGCCTGTCGCTCAGCAAGCGTTTCGGTTATGTCATCGTCATCTCCGTTTTGCCCGACAGCCCGGCCGAAAAAGCCGGCATTCATAGCGGCGACATTTTTGAATCCGTAGGCGGCTTCACCACCCGCGATATGTCGGTCGGTCAGGCGCTCAACCTTCTCAATGGCCAGGTCGGCACCGGCGTGAAGGTCGGTGTGATCCGCCGTGGCAAAGCCGATCCTGATTCCATCGAAATCGTTCGCGAAAAGCTCGCGCCCGCGAAAGTCGTCACACAGAAAGCCGATCCCGACGTTCTTGCGCTTCGCTTAACTTCGCTCGATCCCGGCCGCGCCGACGACGTTCGCAATCGCCTGCTGGAAGCCGAAAAGCAGGGCATTCACAAAGTGATTCTCGACCTTCGCGAATGCGGCCGCGGTCCTACGACCGAAGCCGTCGCCGTCGCGCGCCTCTTTATTCCGAACGGCACCATCGCCACTTTGCGCGGCCAGACCGTTTCGCCGCAGACGATGTCCGCCGAACCGTCCAAGGTCGTTTGGAAGGGCCCCGTCTCCGTCCTCATCGACGGCACGACGTCGGGCGCTGCCGAAGTTCTCGCTTCCGCTTTCGTCGCGAACAAGCGCGGCGACGTCGTCGGCGAGCGCACCTTCGGCCTCGCCTCCGAGCAGAAACTGATCACCATGGACGACGGCTCCGCGCTCTTCCTCACCGTCGCGAACTACTACAACGCTGCCGGCAAGCCGATTCTTGAGGATGGCGTCGAGCCCACCGAAGTCGTGCGCGCCGCCGCCGACAGCGACGACGATGGTGACGACGATTCGAGCACCACTTCGACTCCCTCGACCTCCAAGCCGCAGTACGGCCCTCGTCCGCTTTCGCCTGAAGATCAGATCTACCGCAAAGCGCTCGACTTGCTGAAGAACCCCGGCGCTGCGAAAAAGGCCGCCTAGTCGCAAGCGACTTGGCGCCGCGCGAAACGCACTTACTAAAACTCATTTCAATTTCGCATCGCGTTTGGCGAGAATATCTCGCGTGATCGCATTTTTCTCGAGTCGCGGAGTATCCGCCCGCCGGAATCGTTGTGCCTTCGCTCTATCGCTCGCCGCAATCCTCGCGGTCATTTCGTTCGCCTTTGGCTGCAAGAAATCGAAATCGCTCAGCGCATCGGAAATCCATGTCATCACGCGCGAATTTGCAAACGCAGCAGCGTCCGAAGGTCCACTGAACGCCTCCGTCCGGACCTCTCTCGACGCGCTCGGGCGCGCGCAAGGAAGCACCGATCGCATATTAATCACGCTCCGGCCGCCCTCCTCCGAAGCCGCACAACGCGCCGACCGAGCGCTCGTTCTCCAGGCTCTCGATGATGTTGCAGCGCGCCACGATCTCAAGCGAACCGGCGTGATCGAAAGCCGCGAAGGTCTGGCCTTCAAATATTTTCGCGGCGATGTCGCAACGCACACGATTCACATCACGGAAACCTCGATTCCTTCCGTCGAGCTCGCGCCAAGCCCGGACACCGGCCCGCGCCTCGCCATCATCCTCGACGACCTGGGCCAGGACTTCGCCGCCGCCGAAGCCATTTTCGCGCTCCCCTATCCCCTCACAATTTCGGTGCTACCCAACAATCCGCATTCCGTCGACATCGCCGAGGAAGCACACCGCCGCGGCTTCGAAGTCATGCTCCACCTCCCGATGGAATCCGTCAGCCAGCGCCATGCCGAATCCCAAGAACTTCGCCGCGGAATGTCGCAACGCCAGGTCACTACGCTGGTCAACGGTTTCATCGCCGCTGTACCCGGCGTCACCGGCGTCAACAATCACCAAGGCTCGGAGTCCACCGCCAACGTCGAGCTGATGAACGAACTCATGCCCGTGCTCCGCGATCACAAGCTCTTTTACATCGACAGTCGCACCACCGCCGCAACCGTCGCGTTCGACGCCGCGCGCCGCGCCGGTGTACCCGCTGCGTCTCGCAATGTTCCTTTTCTCGATGATGTTGCGGAAGTCGGCGCCGTCAGCCGCCAGCTTCGCCTTGCATTGCGCGAAGCGCGCGAAAAAAATGAAGCCGTTGCGATCGGCCATCCGCACCCGGCCACGCTGAAAGCGCTGCGCGAAGTTCTGCCCGATGCCAAAGCGCAAGGAGTGCGCCTGGTCTACGCCTCGGAACTCGTCCGCTGATTCTCGCCGCCGGCCGCGGGTGTCTCAACCGAAACCGCAAACTCCCTGTCAGGAACCACGCCCATCGCCGCGCCGCTCGCCGTTAGCTCCGGTTTCGCGGGATATACGCGGTGCACGACATAAAACAAAATCCCCAAAATCGCAAAATCCAGAACGCTGCCTTCCGGCCCCGCCGTTCCGCCAACAAACCACGCCGGCCCATCGTGAATCACCGCGCTCGAAAGATGTCCGGGAAAAACAACGCCGCTGTCCGGCACCGAAAACAGAAACGTCTCGCCAAAATCAAACGCCGCGTGCATTCCCAGCGCGAACCACAACGTTCCTGTCCGTCGGAGCGTGAAGCACCAGAAAATGCCAACCACCAGCACACCCAAAATACCCGGCCAGCTCTCTCCCGGGTTAGCGATGTGAACCACTCCAAAAATCACCGACGTGACAATCGCTGCCGGCCAGAATCCGAATCCCTTCGTCAGCGCGAACTGCGCATACCCTCGAAACGCGTACTCCTCAAAGAATCCGACCATCACAAATAGCGCCGCCCAGAAAATCGCCCACTTCATCAAGCCGGCGCCGTGAAGCTCCAGAGAACCAAAGCTGTAGTAACCAGTGGCCCCGAGCACCCCGACAACCCCGCAGATCTCGACGATCCCGAACGCGGCCCCCTGAAAAAATAATTTCCCCTGCCCCGCATTCCAAGGCAGCCCGTACTCCCCCAGCTTCCGTCCCTCCAGCCGCGACATCACCCAGGCCGCCAGCAAAGTTCCGATCGCTTTGGTGGCCTCCGAATAAAACAGTCCACTGGTGAACTGGTTTGACCGAGTGATGAGCCCGGCCATTGCCGCCAGTGTCCCCAACGTCGCGCTGAACGCGACCAAAAGGATCAAGAACAAGAACACCCGCAGCACCACTGGGCCGGGCTCCATGCTGTCCAGGATCCCCGGCCCAGCCGAGGTCGGCCCTCCCTGAGGCACCAGATTCGGTGTCGGGTTGTCGTTCGTATCCGTAGCCAGGCTCTCCCTTGGCAGTGTCCGGTCGAATCAAGCTCAGCCATGAACGCGCGCGGCACGGCTGCGCCCCGGTTGGCTAGATCGCCACAAACCGCTAACCGCTTCTCCCTATTTTACTCGCCATGAAATTTCGGCCCCAATTCAGCGCGCCATCTGACAGAAAATGCTTGCATTGGCTTCTTAACCGGTGTTCTACTCTTAACCGGTTACTCAACCCTCGGACCGATCTCTCGCTTCGTTCGTCCTTGGAGGCTCGAAAATGTCCCCATCCGCTGAAATCGTCGTCCTTCTCGGAGGTCGCCTGGCGGTCGACTTCGCCAACGCCCCATCCTACCCCGGGACACCCTTCAACGATCTCTCCTGGGAAGAATTCATCGGTTTCCTCGAAGCCGCCAGAATTGTTTCGTCCGAGCGCAGCGACCAGCTTCTCACCCTCCCCGAAACCGATCCGCGAGCCGCCCACGCCCTGTTGACCCGCGCCATTCACCTCCGCGACGCTCTCCGCGAAGTCTTCACCGCGCTGGTCAAGCACGAGCCGATCGAGCCAACCTGGACCAAGCCGATCAACGAAGTCCTGCGCATCACGGAAGGCCACGACGAGCTGACGCAAATCGATGGGCGCTGGAAGCTCCAATTCGTCGCCCGCGAGACCGGTCTCGACTGGCTGCTCGCCGCTGTCGCTCGTTCGGCCGCCGAAATCTTGCTCGAAGGCGAGGCCGCCAAGGTCCGCGTCTGCGCCAATCCCGCCTGTGGACTGTTCTTCTGCGATAAGTCCCGCACCCACAAGCGCCGTTGGTGCTCGATGGCTATCTGCGGCAATCGCAACAAGGTCGCCAGCTTCGCCCGCCGCCGCATCCCCGGCACAGCCTCAGCCTCTCGCGCCGCTCGGGCCGCTCGGGCTTGATGGCGAGGTCGCCGCGTGGTGCGCCCGTGAGCTCGACTTCGTACGAACCGCCGCCGATCACTTCGCCGGAGCCAACGCTGGCTTCGGGGGCGTCTTCACATACTTCGGCGCCTCGCCCTTCGACCACGGATCGTACGTGTGCGCGAATACCAGCCGCTCCGCCAGCGGCGGATGCGAGTACAGCCAGAACGTAATCAGCGCCGGCGGATTCGGATCGGCCAATCCGATCTCCCCCAAAACCTGAAACGAGTGCGCAGCCACCTCCGCCGAATTCGGCACCAGGCCGTGAATCACTTCCAGCCCATAAATATCCGCGTTGTGCTCCTGCATCCGGCTGTAGCCATTCTCGATCGGCATCGAAATAAAAACCAAGATCTCGAGAATCAGCAGCATCGCCGCAAGCGACGCCCAATCTTCCGGCCCTTCGATTCCCCAACCCCTTCCCCACTTCGCCAGCACCCAATTCAGCGCGCGAAATCCGACGTAAAGCGCAGCCAGCAATCCCACGGCAAAAAAAGTGAATCCGTTGCGAATGTGATTCAAAACGTAGTGCCCGGCTTCATGTCCGAAAATAAAGAGCGTTTCGTCGGTCGTCAGCTTTTGCACCGTCGTGTCCCACACGACGATGCGCTTCGACGCACCAAATCCGGTCACATATGCGTTGACGTCGTTTGTCTTCTTGCTCGCATCCATCAAAAACATGTGACTCCTGGGAATATCGAGCCCGGTACGCTGGACGACTTTTTCCATGTCCGCGGCCAACGCCGGGTATTTCTCCGCCAGCGGATGGAACGTGTAGAACATCGGATCGACGAACCACGGGCTGATAAAAAAGATGAACAGCAGAATCGGCAGCGCCGCGACCCAGAAGAAAAACCACCAGCGGCGCGGGCTCCAGCGCATCACCCGAAACAAAACCATCACCATCAAAATCGCCGCGCCGATTCCGAGCATCTCGCTCTTCGCCCAGTCCCAGAACCACGGCCCCCAGCCCTCGATCGACTGCTCAAATCGCAGCGACAGCGAATGCCCGTACAAGTGAATCGGCAGGCTGCACAAATCGAGCACGCCAATGAGCAGCGGGACGAAAATCAATCCCTGCAGCCAGTGATTGGAAGTCTTGCGTTCCGCGAAACCGCGAATCTTGGCGGCGATTCCGAATCGCAGAATCACGATCAAAACAAAGACTCCCAGCAGATAAGAAACAAAATACAAAACGTATTCGGCGCGCGAAAACGCGATCGCTTTCTCATAGCGTTCGTTCGACAGCGTGTACTGCTCGGTTTTCGGCGATTGTGGCGGAGTTTTTGCGCCGGCGGGAGTGTTCGGAACGGCAGGCTGCGAAGGCGTGGGACGTTCCGGATACGTCTGCATTTCGGACGCTTGCGGATAACGCCCGGCGAATCGCGCCTGCGAAGGCGCCGCCAAAATCGCGCTCAAAAGTACGAAGCCCGTCGCCGCGCGCAATGCACGCAGTTGCCCCATACCCCATTTGACGCGCCACTCGCGCATTTGCGGGGGTACCACCGTCTTCTCCACCATTGTTAGGCGGAGTATGAAACGTCAGTGGCGCGACTGCAAGCGTGCCGCGAGAAATCGACATGCATTAAAGTGCGTGCGCGACGCAGCGGCTCAGCGCGGCCCAGCGAGCGATGCGATCCCCGGAGCTGCTGTAAACGTCGCGGAAGCGGGCGATGCGATCGCCGGATGCGCGGTTTTCAGGCAGTAGTTGCGCACCGCGCCTGTCGTCGCCAGCCCGATGTGTACGATCGACGTGGCGCGCTCGAGTTTGTGATGGCCGTAGTGATGGAACAAATACGAAAGCCCGATCGATGCGCCCGTGCCGGCGGCTTCAATCGCTGCGAACGCGGCGTGATTATCGACAACATCGTTGTTGAGCAAAATTTCGTCGCGGCCGCGGCGGCGCATGTTGAGCGTCGAAAAATAGTCGAGCGTTCGCGAAGCGCCGACACCCGCAAACAGCAGGTCGTTGGTCGTATCCCAGAATCGATGTTCACCGCGGGCGACGGAATGGCGATCCTGTGTCGATGGGATACGCGCTGCGGAGTTATTCGCGGTGGACCTCTGCGAATCGGCAGGCGGCGCCTGTGCTTGCTTGAGATCTACGCGGGCGGCGGAAAAATCCAATACCCGCCGGCTGGAAACCTGCGGTGAGCGCAGTACCCACGAGGACGCCGCGTCCTGTGCCCCTGCAATACCTGCGCAAAGTAAAAGTACGGTGATCGCCAAAGCGACCCGGATCTTCTGGATGAGCTTCATTCGTCGTTTGCGTTGATTTGTCCTCCAATATTTTGCCCTATCGCATCGCCGGCTGCATCGCACTTTCTTGCAAGCCTCCAAACGACCGAGAACGCAGCGTTTAGCCGCGGCGGTGCCTCATTCGCACGGCTGGCCGCCGAGCCAATTGCCTGCGCCTGACCCGAGGCGTATTCTGACTCTTGGCATCGCACCTTCTTATGCGTTCCGTTGCAAATCGAGGAACCACCATGCCGACCAAAATCCAGACTTACGCCGCCATCGCGCTGGCCGGAGCCTGCGCCGCGCTCTTCGTATTTTCTTTGCCCACGCGAGCGCAGGATGCGCAGTCGCAGCAGACCCAATCCGTCGCCGACGCCGCGCGCCAGGCCCGCGCCGCCAAGAAAAACGCCAAAGCTGCGAAAGTCATCAGCAACGATGACATCGACCCGAACTCCGTCAAGGCGGGGGCGCAAGGGTTGAACGTCGGTTCGGCGCCGACTTCGGATGCCGTAGCGCCGAATGCCACCGAGGTGAAGACGGATCTGAAAAAGGACGAAGCGCAACTTGCTGCCGAAACTACCGCCACCGTGAAGCCCGGCGAAGATCCGGCTATCGCGCGCGCCAAAGAAGAACTCGCTGAGGCTGCGACGAAACTCGATTTGCTGAAGCGCTCCAACGCGCTCGATCAGGACACTTATTACTCGAAGCCGAGCTATAGCAGCGATCACGACGGAAAAGCCAAGCTCGACGCCGAGCAGGCCGAAATTAACGCTCAGCAAGCCGTGGTGGACGATCTCAAAGCCAAGCTTGACGAGTTGAAAGCTGACTACGAGAGACGGACTGGGCAGCCGGCAGATGCTCCGAGCGCACAGACTCCGAAACCCAAGAAACCCCAAAACGCCGGCTTCTCGTTGCCCGAAAAAACGACCGATCAGCCTGCGTCGACTCAGCCATCTTCGGATCAGCCTGCTTCACAGCCGCAATCCTAAACTTCTCCGCGAAGACCTTGCTCCCGGCTTCGGCCCCGGTCGCCGGAATTCTCCCTAAATTTTCCCAAACTTTTCTCTCGCCTCGTTCGTATGTTCCTGTAGCAAGTCGGTCCTCGTATTCGTGTTTTTTGGCGTGCTCAGCATTGTGGCCATGAGCGTGTGTCTTCGCGCAGCGAAGATGCCTGCAAAGACAGGAACAGATGCAACTTACCATCGACAATCTGACGAAACGTTATTCCGGCGGCGTCCAAGCGCTCAGCAATGTTTCGATAACTCTAGGTCCCGGCGTGCTCGGCCTGCTCGGACCCAACGGCGCAGGCAAATCCACGCTGATGCGGATTCTGGCGACGATCACGCAGCCGACTTCCGGAAAAGTTCTGTGGAACAGTGGCGACGTCGCACGCAACGCCGACGCGCTACGCAATGTCCTCGGCTACCTGCCCCAGGATTTCGGCGTCTATCCGAACCTGAACGCGCTGGAGTTTCTGGAGTACCTCGCGGCGGTGAAAGGCATCGCGGCCGGGGCCGCTCAGAGGCGTATCGTCG
>Ga0335069_10016220_pt1 | contig 10408 bp, 14 predicted proteins | sample Lox_Sample_11_FD_206714 | JGI IMG/M metagenome (GOLD analysis project Ga0335069, IMG submission 206714) | Soil microbial communities from Loxahatchee National Wildlife Refuge, Florida, United States - Lox_Sample_1.1 | ecosystem: Environmental > Terrestrial > Soil > Wetlands | place: USA...
AGCTCGGCACCGTCCGCGTCCCGCAGCACACGAGCGCGGAGCTCACGACGAGCGATCACATGGCCGCCTACCACGTCGGCCGCACGATCGACGGCGTCGACCTCGACTCCGGCCGCGAGCAGGTGCTGGCCAGGGCCGCCACCACGCCGATCGGGCTCTCGCTCGTGGGCACACGGCTCGCGTGGGCGGAGAACGTCAAGGGCACCGGACGAATCCGGGCGTTGATCGTCGGGTCGAGCTAGTCGATCGACTCCAAGCTCGACCTCGGCGCAATCGTCTAGAGCGAGACCGACTCGAGCTCCGCGACGTCGACGCCGGCGGCGAGCCGGGTCGCCTCCCGTGGATCGAAACGGCCCGCTCCGAGCTCGAGCACCGAGGCGGTCGCGCAGCCGACCGCGGTTCGAAGGGCGTCGTCGACGGCACGCCCGTTGAAGCGCTCGCTCAGGAAGCCGCCGAGGAGGACGTCGCCGGAGCCGACGGGGGCGACCGGCTCGAGCCGTGTGATCGCCGCCCGGAAGCGCCGCACCTGCCGCTCCTCGCGGAAGAGCCCGAAGCACGACGTCTCCTGCGTGATCAGGACGTTCCGCGCACCGAGATCCGCGATCGTGTCGAGCGCCATCACAAAGTCCTCCTCGTCGCTGAACTCCTGGCCGACGAGACTCTCCGCCTCGCCCTGGTTCGGGGAGACGAGAAACGGCTCCGCCTCGACCCCGAGCCGCAGCGGCTCGCCCTCGCAGTCGAGGACGCACTGGACGCCGCGACGATTGAGGTCGCGGATGGCCGTCGCGTAGAAGTCGTTGTCGACGTCGCGCGGCAGCGAGCCGGAGAAGACGACGAAGCTCGCGACCCGGGACAGGTAGTGGAGCTTGTCGAGCAGGATCTCGAGCTCCTCCGGCCGAACCGCCGGGCCCCATTCGTAGATCTCGGTCAGCGAGCCGGCGGTCGGGTCGACGACGGCGATCGAGGTGCGCGACTCGTCCGAGATGCGGACGAAGTCGTTGAGGATGCCCTCGAGCGCGAGCTCCTCCACGATCCTGTCGCCCGTTCTCCCGCCTGCGAGGCCGGAGGCGACGACGGGCGTCTCGAGACGCTTGAGGGCCCGCGCCACGTTGATGCCCTTGCCCCCGGCGCTCGTGAGGCTGTGGCTGGCACGGTGGCGGTGGCCGAACTGGAAGTTCGGGACGGTGAGCGTCCGGTCGACGGCAGCGTTGAGCGTGACGGTGACGATCACGGCAGGAGCCCCCACAGATCATGCACTGTCCGGGTCGCGTACCAGCGGATCCTGCCGCCGAGCCCGGGCCGGGCGACTGCCCTGGCGGCGACGAGCGGCCTGGTCCCGAGGAGCCTGCCGTCCTGTCGGACCTCGACGCGGCCGAGCTCCTCGCCGCGACGCACCGGCAGCGAGACCGCTGCGGACGCGACGACCGTGCGTACGAGCGGCCGGTCGGCGCGGACGACCGCCGTCAGCGGCTGCGCCACGACGAGCGGTAGCGCCTCGCGCCCGTACCCGAGCACCGCACGCGCGTATGCGGCCCTGCGAAGCAGGGTCGTCGTCCGGTAGCGCGAGACGGCCCAGGCAAGAAGCCGCTCCAGGTCGGCGTCGCGGGACGCCCGCGTCGGGCTCCCGAGGATGACGGCATAGATCGTGTAACCCGCACGACGCACGGCGGCCACCTCGCACCAGCCGGCACGGTCGGTGTGCCCGGTCTTGACGCCGACCAGGCCCGGAAACACGCCGAGCAGATCGTTCCACGTGTGCACCGGAACGGTTCCGTTCTCGATCGTCGCGCCGACCGTGCGGACAAGCCGACGCACGATCGGGATCCGCATCGCGCGGCGGGCCAGCACGTAGACGTCACGTGCACTCGAGAGGTGGCCCGGCGCGTCGAGCCCGTCCGGACGAACGAAATGCGTGTCGTGCAGGCCGAGCCGGCGCGCCTCGGCGTTCATCCAGCCGACGAAGCGCCGCTCGTCCCCGCCCGCTGCGGCCGCGGCGAGAGCGTCCGCTGCGTCATTCGCGCTCTGGATCAGCGCACCGGCGAGAAGGTCGTGAACGGTGATCCGCTCGCCGGCACTGAGCGGGATCCGCTCCTCCCCGACGGCGGCGGCCTGCGGCGTCACCGTCACCGTCTCCGCCGGGCTCAGGTGCCGGAGGGCGACGATCACCGTCATCAGCTTCGTGATGCTCGCGATCGGCACGCGCATGCGCGCGTCGTGGTTTGCGAGGACGTCGCCCGTCTCGGCGTTGACGACGTACCAGGCGCGCGCATCGGGGGTCGGCGCGGCCGCCCGGGCGGTGGCGGAGACGGCGGTGGACAGCGCCAGCGCGGCGGCGATGCAGAGCAGCCGACGCATCGCGGCGCAGGTTACTTGACGCGGATCCGCTGACCGACCTGCAGCGCGGTCGGGCTGACGCCCGGATTGAGCCTCTCGAGCGCGGACACGGACGTTCGCGTCCGCACCGCGATCGAGCCGAACGTGTCGCCCGTCTGGACGACGTAGATCGCAGACCCGGCGCCCGCCCTGCGTCGGGTCCGGGCGCGCCGTCTCGCTCCCGCCTGCGTCAACCCCCCGGTCGGCTTCGCGACCGGCCCGAGCGCGTTGCCGTGCGCGGACGAGTGGCTGCCTTCGAGCCCCGTGCGGATGAGAAGAACCGCGATCGTGACCGCGAGCAGGAACGCGATCGGCGCCGCGACGTGCACGACCCGGTCGCGGGTGAGGGTCAGCGCGCGGCCCCCGAGATCGTCCAGACCTCGCGTGCCAGCCGAGCCGCCTCGGCGCCCGCAGCCGAGCGCCAGTCGTCCTGGCTCGTCCGGTAGGCGTAGATGACCGAGCGGGATGCGGCTGCAAGCCCGCCGGCACGGTGCACGTGGAATGCCGCCGCGATGTCGGCCGGACGCCCGCCCTGCGCGCCGACCCCGGGGAGCAGGAGAACGGCGTGGGGCAAGAGCTTCCGAGCCTCGGCAACCTCGCGCGGATACGTCGCGCCGACGACCGCCCCCACAGAGGAGAGGCCGGACGCACCCCGGAGCCCGTCGCCCACGTCCGCGACGAGCCGCGCCACGTGCTGCCAGAGGAGCGTCCCGTCCGACAGACGTGCGTCCTGAACGTCTCCGCTACCCGGATTCGAGGTCTTGACGAGGCAGAAGAGCCCGGCTCCCCGTCGTCTGCATGCGGCGAGGAACGGCTCGAGCGAGTCGCGCCCCAGGTACGGGCTGACGGTGACCGCGTCCGCGAGTGGCCCCCCGCCCGCTCTGGGCTCGACGAAAGCGGCCGCATACGCACGGGCGGTCGAGCCGACGTCGCCGCGCTTGGCGTCCGCGATCACGATCAACCCGGCGGCGCGCGCGTAGTCACACACCTCGGCGTAGGCGGCAGCTCCCTGCGGCCCGATCGCCTCGAAGAACGCCGACTGCGGCTTCACGGCGACCGCGTGCGGCGCCACGGCGTCGACGATCCCACGGCAGAAGCGGACGTAGGCCGCAGGCGGGTCCTCGGCCTGCAGCGTGACCGGCAGCAGCCGGTGCACCGGGTCGAGACCGACCACGAGCTGGCTCTGCTTCGCCTCGACCGCTTCCGCGAGCCGGTCGCCGAAGTGCGTGACCGGCCCGGCCGCTGCTGCTTCGTCCCGCGCACCGACTTCCTGCACCATCGCCCCGAAGGCTAGCGACCGGCCCAGCCGGCATCCCTCGCCGGCCGGGCGGCGCGGCAGGTCGCGCGCGGACAACCTCTGATGACGCACGTGACCCGGCGATGCCGGGTCACGTGCGGTTTGCGGAGGAGATGCTGCTGCCGGACGCCGTCGCTACTGCTTGACGGCCGACTTCAGACCGCTGCCGGCCGAGAACTTCGGGACTCGCGCCGCCGGGATGTGCACCTTCTCGCCCGGGTTGCGCGGGTTGACGCCCATCCGAGCCGCGCGATGCTGGGTGGAGAACTTGCCGAAACCCGTGAATGTGACCTCGCCGCCGCCCTTGAGCGTGTCAGTGACCGCCTCGAGAAAGGCGTCGACCGCCTTGCCGGCATCGCGGTTCGAGAGCTGCGCCCGCCGTGCCACCTCCGCAACGAACTCCTGCTTCGTCACTGCTCTCCTCCTGTCGTTGGTCGCTTGCCGAGCCCAGACGACCCTAGCAGGGTCCGGTTTCCCGCTCAACCATGCGGTTTTGCGGGGCTTTTCGCCTCTCCGAGCAGCTCTTCTGCCCGAAACAGCGGCCTCAGGCGGACGGCGTGGCGGGCCAGTGCGTCCGCCCCGCCCTCCTCGCGATCCACCACGCAGACGGCCGTGTGGACGACGAGACCCGCATCTCGGAGCGCCTCGACCGAGTCGAGCAGAGCACCGCCCGAGGTGACCACGTCCTCCACGAGGCACACGCAGTCGCCCGGGTCGAAGGGACCCTCGATCCGTTTCCCAGTGCCGTACTCCTTGGCAGCCTTGCGCACGATCAGGAACGGAAGCCCGCACGCGAGCGAGGCAGAGGCTGCGAGCGCGACGGCTCCGAGCTCGGGCCCGGCGAGCCTGACCGCGTCGCCGGCGTGCTCGCGCACCGCCTCCCCGATGCGTTCCCCGATCGGTCCGAGCAGATCGGGCCGCGTCTCGAACCGGTACTTGTCGAGGTAGTAGCGTGAGCGCTTCCCCGAGCGGAGCACGAAGTCGCCCTCGAGGTAAGCAGCGGCGACGAGCGCGCGGCGCAGCTCGGCCTCGTCCACCCTCAGCGCCGGGCCGTCGCGAGCAGCTCGCGCGCGACGGGCAGGATGCGATCGGCCTCGGGCGAACCCTCGACGAGGGAGACCATCGAGCCGTCGTCGAAGTAGACGTCGAGTCGGTCGCGCCTGCGGCCGACCGAGCGGCGATAGACCAGACTGCCGGCGACCGCGCCGGTGACGAAGCCCGAGAGCACGAGGAGCTTACGCCGCATCTCCGCCCCCTTCGGACGCCGGCTTGGGAGTCGTGCGGCGACGCCGCTTCGGCTTCTCCTCGGTCTCGGCCGCACTGCGGAGGCAGCTCTTCAGGTCGTAGAACACGAGCCCGACCGTCGGCTGGGGCGTCGTCGTCGCCACGATCCCGCGCCCGTCGTCGCGGACGACGAAGACGCTCCCCTCCGGGGTCGACGCCTCGAGCTGCGTGACGCGCCCGCCCTCGCTCCTGAAGGCCCCCGCGCGCTCGAGGAGCTCCGCGGCGCCGCGCGCGAGCGCAGCCGCGGCTCCGGCATCGTCGAGGGTCGAGCCGAGGACCTCACCGCCTTCGGCGAAGAGCACCGCACACTCGATCTGCGACGAGATCTCGGTCAGATCGGCGAGAGCCTGGGCCGCGTCCATCGCGGTTCCGACCCTACCACCGTGCAGACTCTAAGCTCGTGAGGTTCCGGCGCTGGGTGCCCGTGCACAAGTTCTTCGCGGATCGCGGCACGCACCTGGCCGCCATGGTCGCCTACTTCGCTCTGCTCTCGTTCGTGCCGCTCGTCTTCCTCGCCCTCGCCCTGCTCGGTCTCGCTCACCGGGCCGACGCGTCCGACTTCTTCGTGCAGGAGCTGTCACGGGCGTTCCCCGGCAGCTCGCTCGGGAGCATCCTGTCGCTCGTCCACAAGGTGCAGGCCAACGCGGCCGCGCTCGGAATCATCGGCGCCGTCGGCCTGCTCTGGTCGTCTCTCTCGCTCTTCAGCGCGCTCGAGTCGGCACTCAACATCGTCTACGACCGTCCGAACCGGCCCTTCCTGCACGGCAAGGGGATCGCCGCGGCGATGATGGTCGGATCGCTCGTGACCCTGTTCGCGGCCCTCGTCGTCGGCGCCCTCGGAGTCGAGGCGCTGCGCCACTTCGTGCCGTGGATCGCCACGAGCCGTCCGATCGCGTACATGCTCTCGGTCGTCGTCTCGGCGCTCGGCATCTTCCTCTTCCTGCTCTCGATCTACCGGCTGCTGCCGAACACGCCGATGACGGTCGGCGCGGCGCTGCCCGGGGCGATCCTCGCGGCGGTCGCTCTCGAGGCGTCGTTCCAGGTACTCCCGGTGTTCGTTCGCTACGCGGACGTCAACGTGACGCTCCGCATCCTGGGCGGCCCGGTCATCCTGCTGATCTGGCTCTATGTGATGGCGAACGTGATCGTGTTCGGCGGCGAGCTGAACTGGTGGTGGCAGCAGCGCGGCCGGATGGCTGCGGCTAGCCCGGCGTCCCCTCACGTCTGACCGACGCGACCGTCCCGTCGGGCCGCAGGAAGACGAACCAGGTACGGGCGCGACTGCCGTGGCTCCACGATTCGGTGAAGGTGACGATCACCCGGTGCCGGGCGCCGAGCGAGAAGGCAGTGGAACAGGTCGCGGGGACCCGCCCGTGGGTGGAGCTCCCGGACACGGTGCAGGGGACGCTCCCGGGCTTGTGCGGGAAGCGCCGCGCCCACTTTCGACCCAGGGCCGTGCCTCTGAAGAACTCATCGAGGGTTCGTTGACCGCTCGGCGACGTGCCCCCGCAGCCACCTGCCGCGAGTGCCAGGGTCAAGGCCGCGACGCTAGCCCCTCGCCGCACGGCATGCCTCCAGCAGTGCCTGCGCCGCCCGTGCACGGTGCGAGTTCCGCGCCTTCCACTCGTTCCCGAGCTCGGCGACGGTGCGCTCCTCGCCGTCGGGAACGAAGATCGGGTCGTAGCCGAATCCCTCGCTGCCACGAGCTCGGCGCGCGATCCTGCCGGTCACCACGCCGGTGCCCCGAAGCTCCGCTCCGCCCGGAGCGACGGCGACGAGCTCCGAGACGTAGCGCGCACGCCGCTCGTCCACGCCCGCCAGCTCGGTGAGCAGCTTCCAGATCGCCGGCGCCCCTTCGGGGGCGTAGCGCGCCGACTGGACGCCCGGCCGGCCTCCGAGCGCCTCGACCTCGATCCCGGAGTCCTCTGCCACGACCCAGGTTGCGTCACCGCTGCAGGCTCGCCCGAACGCCGCCTTCGAGGCCGCGTTCTCGTAGTACGTCCCGCCGGTCTCCGGCGGATAGTCGGCACGGTCGAGCGGCTCGATCGTCCAGCCGGGCAGCAGCCGCTCCAGCTCTCGGGCCTTGTGCGCGTTCCGCGAGCAGAGGACGGCCCTACGGGAGCTCACGCTCCACGGCCTCCGCCTGAGTCCGGCCGATCTGGGCGATGCCCGCCGCGGCCAGCTCGAGCAGCTCGTCCAGCGTCTCGCGTGCGAACGGGTCGCGCTCGGCCGTTGCCTGCACCTCCACGAGGCGGCCGTCGCCCGTCATGACGACGTTCATGTCCGTGTCAGCGGTGGAGTCCTCGGCGTAGTCGAGGTCGAGCATGGGCACGCCGTCGACCACCCCGACCGACACCGCTGCGACCGAGTCGCGGAAGGCGCGGGCGAGGCCGAAGCGCTCGAGCGCGCGCATGCCAGCCACGTACGCACCCGAGATCGCGGCGCAGCGCGTCCCGCCGTCCGCCTGGAGCACATCGCAGTCCAGCCACATCGTGCGCTCCCCGAGCGCCTCGAAATCGGCCACGGCGCGGACCGCGCGCCCGATCAGGCGCTGGATCTCGATCGTCCGTCCCTGCTGCCTGCCCCGCGAAGCCTCGCGTGGCACGCGGTCGCCCGTCGACGCGGGCAGGAGCGAGTACTCAGCCGTGACCCAGCCGCGCCCCTGGTTGCGAAGCCAGCGCGGCACGTCGTCCTCGATCATCGCGGTGCACAGCACCTTCGTCCGGCCCTGGGCGACGAGCACCGCGCCGTGCGGTTGCTCGAGGTAGTCCGCCTCGAAGCTCAGCGGTCGCAGCTGGTCGGGTCGCCGCCCGTTCTCGCGACTCATCCGGCTCCGCTCATGCGGCGGCTCCCGCGAGCCGCTCGACGGTGACGTGCTCGACGCCCGCGATCGGGAGCTGCAGGAACCGGCGGCCCATCTCCCGGAACGCGTCAGGGTCGCCGGTGGTGAGGAAGCGGTAGGCGCCCTCGCGCGCGGGGACGTTCTCGATCTGCTTCCGGGAGAGCGTCTCGGCGACCTCGCGCGCTGTCTCCTCCGCCGAGAAGACGAGCGTCACGTCGCGGCCGAAGACGCGCTGGAAGATCGGCCGGATGAGCGGATAATGGGTGCAGCCGAGGATGACGGTGTCGACGCCCGCCGCCTTCAGCGGCGCCGCGTACGCGCGCACCGCCTGCTCCGTGTCGTCGGCATAGGGATCGTCGCCCTCGATCAGGGCGACGAGCCGCGGGCAGGCGACCGGGTAGAAGGAGACGCCCGCGTCGAGCGCGTGCACGAGCTCGCTGTAGCGACCCGACTCGACGGTGCCCTCTGTCGCGAGCAGCCCGACCCGCCGGTTCCGGGTCGCCTGCACCGCGGCGTGGGCTTCGGGAGTCAGCACACCCACGACGGGGACGCTCAGCTCCTCCTGGAGCCTCGGCAGCGCCGCCGAGGTCGCGGTGTTGCAGGCGACGACGATCAGCTTGACGTCCTGGGTCTCGAGAAAGGCACCGATCTCGCGCGCGAACCGACGCACCTCGTCGAGCGGACGCGGACCGTACGGCAGGCGCGCATGGTCGCCGAGGTACACGAAGTCCTCGTGCGGCATCGTGACGACGCATTCGTGGAGAACGGTGAGCCCCCCGACTCCGGAATCGAACACACCGACAGGCCGCGCATCCATGCCAGCGATCTTAGTGTCGCGCTAGGGTCGGAGCGGTGGTGGACATCCCGCGAGCGCTCGTCGTCGCCCTTGCCGCCGTGCTCGTGTGGACGGCAGGATCGGCCGCGGCACCGGGACCGCAGGAGCTGACGATCACGGCCTCGGACGGAACGCAGCTCGCGTGCGGGCTCGTGCTCCCGGACGGGACCCCGCCGAGCGGAGGCTGGCCGGGCCTGCTGCTCTTCCACGGGCTCGGCCAGACGCACTCGGTGGCCGAGACCGCGGCGACCGAGGTGTTCGCCCCGGCCGGGTACGCGTCGCTCGCGTGCGACGCACGCGGCGTCGGGGGCTCGGGCGGCAGCTTCGACCTCGACGGGCCACGCGCGACACAGGACGTCCGCGAGCTCTTCGACTGGCTCGCCGCCAGGCCCGACGTCTCGGACACGAAGATCGGCGCCTTCGGCATCTCGCTCGGCGGCGCGGCCGTCTGGAACGCGGCCGCCGCCGGTGTCCCCTTCCGCGCGATCGTGCCGGCGATCTCGTGGACGGATCTGGCGAGCGCGCTCGCACCCGCGGGAGTGCCGAAGACAGGACTGCTCGCCGCTCTCGAGCAGGCAGTCCCGACCCAACGCTGGGATCCGGAGCTCGCGGCCGCCCGCGATGCGCTCCTCGCGGGCACGGTGACGGCGCAGGTGCGCGACGACGCAGCCCAGCGCTCGTCTCGCTCGAGGCTCGCGTCGCTCCACGTTCCCGCGCTGATCCTGCAGGGCAGGCGGGACTACCTCTTCGACCTCGGGCAGGCGGCGGCCGCGTACAAGGCGCTGCAGGGGCCGAAGAAGCTCTACATCGGCGATCTCGGCCACACGCCGGCCGGGAACCCGACCGCGGAGCTGCCGTACTACGTCGGCGAGGCCCTGACGTGGTTCGACAGGTACCTGAAGGGTGCGGCGCCCAGGGCGGGCGAGTCGGGCGTGGAGATCGCCGACGAGCCGTGGGACGGTGGGACGACCAGCTACGTAGGGCTTCCGCTCACCCAGGCGGCGAGCGTCGCCCTTCCGGGAAGCTCCGTGCTCGGCCCTGGCGTGCGGGTCAGCCGGTCGGCCACGCTCACCGGAGGCCCGCACGAGACCTTCGGCAACGGGGCCGTCGTCGTCCGCTATGCCGGAGCCAGGGGCTGGCCGCGGCTCGTCGCGAGTGTCTCGGTCGCGGGGAGCCGGACGCCGATCTCGTTGGGCGCGGTGCGGATCACGAAGCCTGCCGGGACGGCAACGATCCACCTGCTCGACGAGGTCGTCAACGTGCCGCGCGGCAAGCGGCTCGTGGTCACGGTCGGGGCCTCCAGCGCAAACGGCCTCTTCGCCGGCGAGCCGCCCGCGGGGGCGACGATCACCCTTGGCCGCATGACGCTCACGCTGCCGTTCCTCCGCGCGAAGCAGCGCTAGGACGAGTCTGGGAGCAGCACGCCGAGCTGGGCCTCGACATTCTCCGCATGACCGGCAACGAGATCCGGAGGTGCGGGGCGCGGCAACGCCGCTGCAAGGCCTGCGGCCCGCGCCTCGTCGGGCCCGCCGCCTGCGGCGATCGCACCCGCAACGGCGTCGTGCAGCCGCCAGAGGTATTCGAGATCGGCCTCGGCCACTGCGAGCGCCCGCGCGGGGTCGTGCTCCGGCCCGTGACCCGGGACGACGCGGGCGGGCGGGTCCCGCCGGAGCAGGTCGATCAGCCCGGCGAGAGTCGCACGGTAATCGGCCGGGCACAAGGCGAACGGGAACTCGACCGAAGAGAGGTGGTCTCCGACGGCGAGCACGTCGAGCGC
>Ga0335069_10016221_pt1 | contig 10407 bp, 6 predicted proteins | sample Lox_Sample_11_FD_206714 | JGI IMG/M metagenome (GOLD analysis project Ga0335069, IMG submission 206714) | Soil microbial communities from Loxahatchee National Wildlife Refuge, Florida, United States - Lox_Sample_1.1 | ecosystem: Environmental > Terrestrial > Soil > Wetlands | place: USA: Florida...
TGAGCCAAGCTGCTTCTCCTGGGAAGGGGCAATCTGCGCGGGCGCAGCGGATGCCGCAGCGGATGCCGCGGGGGGCGCTGCGGAGGGCGCGGAGGGTCCGGAGGGTCCGGAGGGTGCGGCCGGCTGCGCCGGGTCAATGGACTGCGGGGGCTCGGGGGGCTGAGCCTGCTCGCTGGATTGCGCGGCCTGCGCTTGCGGGACCGGTGCCTGCGGCGCCGGCGGCGCGGATCCGATGGTCCCCTGGGCGAAGATGCTCACCTTTGCCATGCCGGCCGGCGCGCCCTGCACGGAGCCGTCCGCCAGGATTGCCGCCCAGCTTCCGTCCGCGAACGGGAACAGCGTCGCGACCAGCCGGTCCTGCACGGCGTCCCAGACCGTCACGGTGGAATCCCTCTGCAGCGAGCACACCAGGCCCCGGCGAACCTGCATGGCCTGGATGCCCGGAGACGGATCGCGCAGGTGGGAGAGCACACCGCGGGACCACGTCGACACCTGCCGCCGGCCAATGGAGGAGTACACCACGCCGGTGTCGGGGTCACGGCACAGGCTCGCCCCCAGGTATTCTCCGGCCGCGCTGTCCACCACGGATTCGCTGCCCAGGTCCGAGCCCTGGTGGCGGAACAGCTTGGTGCTCCCGTCCTGGTCCACGCCCAGGGAGTACAGCGAGCCGTCGGTGCCATCCACGGCCATCGCGTAGGTGAAGGCCTCGGAGGAAGGCACGGGGGCGGTCTCACCGGTCTGCAGGTCGATGCGGACCATCGAGCTTTCGAGGCTCCCGCCGCGGACCCTGCCCACCACCAGCCCCGTGTTCCCCAGCGGCGCGAGGCAGACGGCCCCGGGCCGGACGGCCACGAACTTCCGTGCCCCCGAGGAGGCGTCCACGGACTGGATCCGTCCCCCGCGCTCCAGCGTGAAGATGCGGCCGGCCCGGACCGCCACCGCGGTGAGCGGGTTGTCAAACGCGGCGCCGAGATCGCGCACGGCGTGCGTGTCACGGTCGATCAGCGCGAGCGCCCCGGGCGCGTCTCCCAGCGGCCACGCGAGGATCCGGGTGTCGTCCAGGAACGCCAGCCCGATGGGCCCGCTGCCCCACGGGTTCGCCACGGAGAAGCGCTCGCGGAGCCCCGGGCTGACTTCGAACACATGCACCCGGTCGCCCGCTGCCAGCGCGATCACGCCGTCCGCCGCGGCGAACCCGCTGGTGCGCGCAAGGATGTCGCGCGCGAGCTCCGAGGGCTGGCCCTCCACGGGCACGCGCTCGATCTGGCCGTCATCGCCCGCGAGGAGAAGATCCTCCCCATCGAAACGGACCAGGCCCGGTGTGAACCCCATCGTGGCCGGGGCCGCCACGGACACCGTGGCGGCGGCGGTGGCCGACCATTCCCGCACGGTTCCATCCGCGCCGATCCAGGCGATGCGTCCGGCTCCGGGGGAGACGTCCAGGGACAGCAGGCCGGCCGCCGGTGCCCGCATCCGCAACTGGCCCGTCACGGCGTCCAGGCAGACGATCTCCCGCGCGGTGTGTCCCACCAGCCACCGGCGGTCATCGCTTGCGCGGACGTCCAGCAGGTCGGCAGCGGCCGCCACCTCCTGTATGAGGCGCCCGGAGGCGAGGTCCCGGTACTCGATGCTGCCGGACGGGCGATAGACCATGAGCGTGGAGCCGCTTCGCGAGACCTCGGCGAAGCCCGACATGCCTCCCTCGTCGCGGAGCGCTACGGGCGTCCCATCCAGCGCTCGGAAAATCCGCAGGCCGTCCCAGCTCATGGTCCCGCACAGGAGGAAGTCCCCCGAGAGGGAGAAGCGCACGAAGTAGGGCGTGGATTCCAGCGGCACGCGGTACAGGGGTGTCTCGGTGTCCCAGTTCCACACTTCCACCGAGAACGAGCGGGCGCCGTCTCCCACCAGCACTGCCGCGAGCGGCGCCGCGGGGTCCAGCGCGAGCGCGAGCGCCTCCTGGCGCGTGACCGCGATGCGCCGCACCAGCGTCTGCGAACCGGTATCCCACACGCGGAGTGTGCCGTCCTGGCCCACGCTGAGGAGCACGCCGCGGCGCGGGTCGCCCGCCATGTCCAGCACCGCTCCACGATGACCGTAGCTGACCACGGCGCGGGAGGCCAGGCCCGCCGGGCCCAGGGGGAGCCCCGCCGCGGCCAGCGCGGCGCCGAGCAGGAGGCCGTAGACCTTGACCGCGAGGGGGTTCACCGGTTGTCCGCCGCGATCGAAAGGTACACCTGGTTGCCCTCCTGCTCGTAGCGGACGCTTCCCTCGTGGGCAAGCCAGCCAATGGCCTGGTAGACGACGACGCTGCGCTCACCGATCTGCTCGGCCAGCCGCAGCACGTTTACTCGCTCCTCCCGGCCCAGCAGGCCGAGGATCTTTTCCGCGCAGTCCTGAACGCTTCGGGCCATGTCCATGTGCGGCTCAACTCCGGGCGGCCCCGGCGGGGGGGCCGCCGGGGCTTGATCGGCCCAGGCGGCCCCGACCGGGGCGGTTGCGGTCCCGCCCCTGCGGCGCGGGCCTACTTCTCAAGGAACAGCGCCACCCGCCGGTTCTGCCAGCGATCCTTGTAGTCGCTGTCGGGCACCAGCTGGTCCGACGAGCCCACTCCATCCGTGGTGAAGCGCGCCGCATCCAGGCCCCGGTCCACCATGGCGGACTTGACGGCCTCCGCGCGCGCCTTGGACAGCGGTACCAGCACGTCCCGCTCTTCCACCGCGTGGCGGGCCGGCGAATCCCAGTAGATCGAGACCGCGTGCCCCACCATGCGGATCCTGTAGCCGGGGAACTTCTTGAGCTTGGCCGCCAGGTCATCCAGCCGCTTCATGTTCTGCGCGGCCAGGTCCGGGGCCACGTCCTTGTAGTCCGCCGTGAACGCCTTGAAGAAGATCCGCGAGGCGAGGATGCGGTAGCCGGTCGCGATCTTCTCCACCAGGATGTCCACCGGCACCACGGACTTGACCGTGCCGGTGTTCCCGAACTGGTCGCGCACGGTGGCCACCACGGGGTAGTCCTCCGCCGACTGCACCAGCTCGCCCTTTGCGCTGCGGCCGTTCCACGTGACCGAGGATGCGGGCCACTTGCCGCTGAAGGTGCGGAACACGTTGCCGCCCGGGTCGTAGATGTCCATGGTCCAGCTGTCGATCTTCGCCGTGGGGGAAGTGGCGTCCAGCTTCAGCGAGATCGTGTCGGAGGACTCGATGGGGGAGAACAGGGGAGCGGACAGCGTGATGGAACCGCTCGGCGGCGTCACGTCCAGGACGAACGGCGCGCTTGTGGCGCTGCCGGGAGCCGCGGAGCTGTAGGTCGCGGCGATGGTGGCGGTGTAGGTCCCTTCGGGTGCAAGGGAGCCGGAGTCGGACTTGCCGTCCCAGACGATGGTGCTGGGCAGGTTGGAGCCGTCCCCGCTCCAGGTTCTCTGTACGTCGCCGCCTTGCTGCGACACGCTGACTTTCCAGGTGGTGACGGCGGAAGGTGACCCGTAGCCCAGCGCGAGCGTGAGGGTATCTGCCACCTTGTCACCATTGGGGGAGAAGCCCGGCTCCGTGGCGGTCACCGTGGGCTGTCCCGGCTTCTGTGGAGGCGGCGTTACCGCCTGCACGGGCGCCTTTTCGGGGAGGGCCGCCACCGCGATATCCGCCTTGAGCTTCGCGCTGTTGCCGTACTCGTCCCTGACCGTGGCGACTGCCTGGTAGGTCGTGCCCGGCGTGACAAATCCGCCGGCGACGGACGAGCCATCCCAGCTTGCCGAGGCGTCCGGCCACTGGCCGCTGAAGTTCTTGACCAGGGTCCCGGCGGGGTCCAGGACGTCCAACGACCAGCTGTCCATCTTGGCCAGCGGCGAACTTGCGTTCACCGTGATGGTCATCGGTGCCGCCACGCCGCTGTCGGTGGGGGTGAAGAAGCGCGGATCCATGGTAAGGGATCCCGTGGGAGGGTTCACGTCCAGCACGAAGCTCCTGCTCTCGGCGGACGCGGGCTTGTACTTCTCCTTGTACGTGATGGAGAGCTTGGCGGTGTACGTCCCCTCGGGTGCCAGGCTGCCGGAATCCGCCTTGCCATCCCAGGTCAGGCTTGCCGGGAGGTAGTCGCTCTTCCCGGTCCACGTTTTCTGGGTGGTGCCGCTGGAGGCCACTTCCACTTTCCAGGAATCCACCGCGTCCCCGTTGCCGAACAACAGCGAGATTTCTATGCTGTTCTGCCCGGCAGCGCCGGACGGGGAGAACCCCGATTTCTCGACCTGGATGGCGCTCTCCGCGGCAGCCACCAGGCCGGGCTTGGTGGTCTGGCACGCCGCGAGCGCCGCCATGAGCGCCACGGCGGCGCCAGCGGTCAACAGGAATTTCATCTTCGTTTTCGTATCCTTCCTCCTCGCCGTGTCTGCGCACGGCTTCAACTTCCAGCATCAGCATAGGGGCCGGGAGGCGCGGCCACCTATCAGTGAATGAAGGATTCGGCTGTCGAAGTTCTATGACACGCCGTCATCGGATTGCTGACTGCCGGCGGAGCGCCCGGCGGTGTATGCTTTCGGCATGGCAAGTCGATGGGTGGCGCTCGCGTGCCTGCTCGCGGCCGCCGCGTGCGCCGCCGGGGCCGAGCCGGGCCTGCCGCCGGGACGCTCCGCGCACCGCATGGCGCTGCACGACCAGGCGGATGACCACGTCAACTATCTCCTGTACGTCCCCACCGGGGCCCAGCCCGCGACGGGCTGGCCGACCATCCTGTTCCTCCACGGCAGCGAACAGCGGGGGGACAATCCCGCCATGCTGGAGGACCTCGCCATCCTGGCTTTTGCCAACCAGGTGGGAGGCTTTCCCTTCATCGCCATCCTCCCGCAGTGTCCCCGGGGAGAGCACTGGTCTCCGGCGGTGCTTCGCCAGCTGCTGGATTCCGTGGAGGCGGGACTCCCGGTGGACCGCCGGCGCGTATACCTCACCGGTTTCAGCATGGGCGGGTACGGGACCTGGCAGACCGCCGCGGCCATGCCGGGTGTGTTCGCCGCCATCGCCCCGCTGTGCGGGATTGCCGACCTGGAGGACGTCCCCCGGCTGGTGGGGATTCCCACCTGGGTGTTCCACGGGACCAACGACCGCAACGTGCCCTTCACCGAGTCGGTGAGCATGGTGAAGGCGCTGCGAAAGGCCGGCGGCACGCCGCGGTTCACCGTGTATCCCGAGATGGAGCACGATATCTGGACGATGACCTACCGCGACTCGCGGCTGTACCTGTGGTTCCTCACTCACTCCCTGCCCGCGGCCTCGGGGGGATTCTCGGTGCCGGCCGGGGGGGCGCCGTCCGCGGGTTCTTCCGCGTCCGCGCCGGCCGGTTCGCGTATCGCCGCCAGCAGCACCTCCAGCGACGCGCTCTTGGAGAGGTAGCGCACCGCCCCGGCGGTTTTCATGGCCTCTCCCTGCTCGGTTTCCGCGGACATGGAGAGGCCAATGATGCGGGTGCCGGGGCTTTCCGCGTGGATGCGCCGCGTGGCCTCCACGCCGTTCATCCCGGGCATGTTCACGTCCATGGTGACCACGTCCGGGCGCAGCGAGCGAACCATCTCGATGGCCGTGGCCCCGTCCGATGCCTCCCCGACCACCTCGATGCCGGGCTGGCCGAGAAGCTGCACCGCGATCCCCTCCCGTACCACGGCGTGATCGTCCACCAGCAGCACGCGAATGCCCGAAGACTTCTTCCGGGACGGGCTTCGCCACGGGGCGGACGGCACGGCGGGCTGCGCCGCGGCAGGCTGCGCCGCGGCCTGCGCGGCCTCCGGCGCCCCCGCAGCGGCGTCGACCAGGTCCGGGATCCCGGCCGCGACCGGCGGCCGTGCAACGTCCTGCGGCACCCACACCTCGATCCGCGCGCCGCGGCCCGGCTCGCTCTGGATGCGCATGCCCCCGCCGATGACGTCCAGCCGCTCGCGCATGCTGAACAGGCCGATGCCGCCCGCGCCGCGACCCGGGGTGAGCGCCGCCGCCGGGTCGAATCCCACGCCGGAGTCGCTCACCGCGACCAGGATCCGTCCCGCCGTCGTGCCGGAGACCTCCACGCGCGCCTCCCGTACGCCGGCATGCTTCACGACGTTGAACAGGAGCTCCCGCACCGACTGCAGCAGCGTCACGCGGTTCTCCTCGGTCTCCACGTGGACCGGCTCACCGCAGACCACGTGCACGGCCACCCCGTGCTTCTCTTTCGTCCATGCGCCCAGCCACCCCAGCGCGGTGCAGAGGTCCGATTCCGAGAATGCCGGGTGGCTCAGCTCCGACACCAGGGACCGCGAGACCGAGATGCTTTCCCGCATGAGGTCGGCGAGCTTCTTCGCGGTCTCCCGGGATTCCCGGGCCGGGTGCGACTCGTGCATCCCTTCCAGCCCGTAGAGGGTGGCCACCAGGAGCTGCTGGATCTGGTCGTGCAGCAGCCGCGCGATTCTCTGGCGCTCCCGCTGCTCGGTGCGCACGATCTCGCCGGCCAGCGCCTGCAGCTGGCTCGCTTTCAGCTCGAGCGCCCTCTGCGCCTGGTCGCGTTCCGCGCGCGCCCGCAGCGAGGTGATCCCGAAGGCCAGGTCGTCCGCCAGCTCCTTGAGCAGGGTGAGCTGCCGCTGCTCGAAGCCGGGATACCGGTCGGAATGGATCACCAGGGCGCCAATGGCTTCCTTGTGGAGGTTGAGCAGCGGAAGGGCGGCGATGGAGCGGTAGCCCCGGGCCAGGGCCTCGTCCTTCCAGGGCGCCTCGGGCCCCAGCAGCGAAAGGTCCCCGCTCACCACGGGCGCCTTGGTCCGTACGGCACCTCCCACCGGCCCGCGCGTCAGGGCCGCGTCTCCCCAGGTGGCCTGCAGCTTGGAGAGGTAGCCGTCGCGGTCCCCGGCGGAGGCCACGCAGCGCACGGGAGCCGCGGGGCCGTCCACCAGGCCCACCCAGACCAGCGGGTAGCCTCCCTCGTCCTGGATGATCTGGCAGATCACGCCGGTCAACTCCTGCTCATCGGAGATCTGCACGAGCGCCTGGTCGCAGGCACTCACCATCAGCAGGGTGCGGTTGGCCCTCTGCAGGTCCGCGGTCCGCAGCGCCACTTTCTCTTCCAGCTCGTCGTGCGCGCGTCGAAGCTCTGCCTCCACGCGCTTCTTCTCCGTGATGTCGCGGTCCATCTGGAGGACGCGCTCCACGCCGTCCATGCCACGGCCCACCAGCTGCCGGGAGGAGACCACCACGGCGCGGCCGTCCTTGGTGGCGTGGTCCGCCTCCCCGAACCACTCGCCGGCCTTGCGAAGCGCCGCCTCGAAGTCTTCCCACTTCCCGGGCGGCGGGGCGCGCAGGACCGAGCGGATGCTGCGCCCGACCGCCTCCGCCTCCGACCAGCCGTACAGCTCTTCCGCGCCGCGGTTCCAGCTCTCGATGGCCCCGCCTACCCGCCAGACGATGATCGCATCGAAGGAGAGCTTCAGCATCTCGGCCTGGCGCCGGACCGCCTCCTGGGCCTGCCGCTCGGCCTGCTCCTTGTCGTAGGCCGCCGCCTTCAGGCGGCTGCGGCGGTACAGCTCCGCCACGACGGCCAGGAAGGAAACCACCACGATCCACAGCGCGAGCCCCACGAAGTTCGACGTGCCGATGTGCAGCAGCGGGGGGCGGGCCGGCAGGAACCAGAACGCAAAAATGAGGGCCGCGGCGCACGCGATCGCCACCAGGGCCGGGAGCAGCCCTGCCAGCAGCGCCACGATCATGACCGTGGGATAGAACAGCAGGTACTCGGGGAAGTCAGGGCCCAGGCGGGCCGTGAGCGTCTCCCTCAGCAGGAGCGCCAGACCGACCGCGGCGATGCTCGCGAGGTACCGGACCAGAGGACGCCGCAGTGCACGCTGGAGCCGTTCCCGCATGTGGACACCCCCCGAGTCCATAGTAGCGGTGCGCCCGCCGCGCGGCCACCCTCCACCGGGACGCCGAGCCGCGACGCGGCCAACCGCGCTATACTGGCGCCAGGAGGGTGGACCGGTCACCCCCGCAAGGAGAAACCACGGTGGACTGCAGGGCAGGGTGCGGTGCCTGCTGCATCGCCCCTTCCATTTCGTCCGCGATCCCCGGAATGCCCGGTGGCAAGCCCGCCGGCGTGCGCTGCGTGCAGCTCACGTCCGACAATCGCTGCCGGTTGTTCGGGCGGCCGCAGAGGCCCCGGGTCTGCGTGCGGCTGCGACCCGAGCCGCGCATGTGCGGCTGCGGCACCGGGGAAGCCATGCGCCTGCTCGCCGGGATGGAAGAGGCCACGCGGCCCCGGGAGGTTCTCCCGCCGATACTGCAATGAAGGGGAGCGGTGTGAGCATGAGCGTGCGCGTAGTCCTCCTGGTCATGGTCACCGGCGCGTTCGCGCTCCTGGGCGCGGCCGTGGCGGCGGCCCACGAGCTGGTTCCCGAGCCGGCGCCGCCCCGGGCCGCGTTCCAGGAGATCTGGGCGTACCTCATGCAGGGAGAGGAGAAGGAGCTCTCCGGCACCGAGCCCATTACCGACCTGTGCTACTTCGGCGCAAGCCTCGGCCGCGACGGCAGGATCGCGGACGTGATCACTCGGCCGTCCATCGTGCTGAAGGACGGGAATCGGCCGCGCATCCACCTGGTGGTCGCGGAGCTCTCCAACGCCGCGCTGATGCATTTCTCCCTTGACCCGAAGTACGGCGTCCGCCCCCAGCTGGTGGATGACATCGTGCGGGTCTCGGACCCGTTCGACGGCGTGCAGATCGACTTCGAGTCGGTTGCGCGTGACGATGCGGCGTTCTTCTTCGACTTCCTGCGCGACCTGAGGGACGCCCTGCCCGCGGGCAAGGAGCTCAGCATCGCGGTGCCCGCCCGCACGCAGCGCTTCACGGACGCCTACGACTACATCCGCATCGCCCCCTTCGTGGACCGCATGGTGGTGATGGCGTACGACGAGCACTGGAGCACCAGCGCGCCCGGTCCCGTGGCGTCCCTTCCCTGGTGCGCCCGGGTGACGGACTACGTCCAGGGCGTGGTGGACAACGGCAAGATCGTGATGGGCCTTCCCCTCTACGGCCGGGCCTGGCAGGACAAGCGCCTGGCCCGGGCGCTTCGATTCCGCAACGTGCAGGACCTGGTGGCGGAGACCGGGAGCACGCCCAGCTACGCTTCGGAGCTCGGCGCCTGGTTCGAGTACTCGGAGAGCGTGCAGGTGAAGGTATTCTATGACGATGCCCGCACGCTCCGCGAGAAGCTCGACCTCTACCGCGGCCGCGGCGTGATCGCCGTGGCGTTCTGGCGCATCGGGCAGGGCCCGCCCGAGCTGTGGAGCACGCTCGAGCAGGCGGACACCCCCACGATGGACGCCCCCACGGCGGACACCCCCACGGCGGACACCCCCACCGCTGGCTCACCGGCGACAGCAGGCAGCACGCCGGCTGCGGACGCCGCGGCGGCGTCGGGGGTGAGCGGCACCGTCGCCACCGACCCGGCTCCCGCCTCCGCCGCGGCTCCGACCCCGAACGCCGGCCAGACCACGGCCCAGTAGCCTACCCGGGCGGGGTGCGTGCACTCGCCGTACGTGTATGCCGCGCCACGCGGGCGCTATGCGGAGAAAAAGTGGCGGCCGGCGAGTGAAACGAGACAGGTCTGCAAGGTCTCATAAAGACGCGAAATGTCACCTCGCGGTGACTGGCTTCGGGAAGAAAAGCCTTTGGCTCTCTGGAAAGAAGGAGTGTGTTGCCGGCCGCTCACATCCGCCAAGTTAGCGCGGGCAGCCGGCCCGCGTCCGTCATGAGGTTCATGATTCCCGTGTAGAATTTTCTCTACGAATGGCACGACCCCCCGGGTCGTGCTAGACATGGATGGCCCAGCCCTCCACCGCGCGCATGGATTCGCCCACGGCCTCGGACAGCGTGGGGTGCGCGTGGATCATCGTGGCGATATCCTCGGGCAGGAGCTCCGAGCTTCTCGCCAGCAGCAGCTCGTGGATCAGCTCCGTGGCCTCCGCTCCCACCACGTGCGCACCCAGGATCTCCTTGGTCTTCGGCTCGTAGATGACCTTCACGAACCCCTCCGACTGCTCGATGGCCACCGACTTGCCCGCCCCGCGGTAGGGGAAGCTCGCCTTGGAGAACGCGATTCCCTTTTCCTGCGCCTTCCACTCCGGCAGGCCGAAGCTGGCCACCTGCGGCTCGCAGTATGTGGCCGCGGGGATGGAAAGCGGGTCGATGCGCGCGTGCGGGTTCCTGCCCGCGATGCGCTCCACCGCGATCTCCGCCTCCTTGAACGCCACGTGGGCCAGGAGCGGGGTGCCCGCCACGATGTCTCCCACGGCGTAGATGCCGGGGACCCTGGTCTGGTTGTAGTCACCCACGGTGATCGCGCCCTTCTCCGGGACGATGCCCACTTTCTCCAGCCCGATCCCGTCCGTGTTCAGCGCCCGGCCGATG
>Ga0335069_10016222_pt1 | contig 10407 bp, 9 predicted proteins | sample Lox_Sample_11_FD_206714 | JGI IMG/M metagenome (GOLD analysis project Ga0335069, IMG submission 206714) | Soil microbial communities from Loxahatchee National Wildlife Refuge, Florida, United States - Lox_Sample_1.1 | ecosystem: Environmental > Terrestrial > Soil > Wetlands | place: USA: Florida...
GCCAGAGCCTTCTTCATCTCGACGGTGTAGCCAGTTCCCTCCACCGGAACCTCCTGGGCCGTCTTCTCGTCCTCTTTCTCCTTGGCCTCTTCCTTCTTGGCCTTGCCCTTCTTGGCCTTCTTGCCCGACGTGTCCGAGACCACCGTCTCGTCTTCGAACTTGCCCGTGGCGATCTCTTGCGCCCGTTTGATGGCCTGCGCTCCGACCAGCTTGGCGGCCTCGGGCAGGTCCAGATCGTAGTAGATGAAGCAAAGGCCGGCGTACGCTTGCAGGCTGTTCCCGTCGAGGGCAAGCACGCGCCGCAGTTCCTTCACGGCCGCATCGTTCTGCGCCTTCTTGTCGGCGCCGCTCGAGAGATGAGCCCTTTCACGATAGATCTGGGCCATGTTGATGCGCGCCGCGATCGATCCGATCAGAGGATCGGCCTGGATCGCGCGCTTGAAGAGCGACTCGGCGTTGCTCTTGTTTCCACCTTGCCAGGCCACGTACCCCAGGTTCGCCAGGGCTGGCGCGAAGGGCTTCGATCCGGCCGCCAGCTTCTCCCAGATGCGGATCGCATCGTCCTTGTGGCCGCACTCGAGATCCACCGCAGCCTCGCTGCTGCGCGCTTCGAGCAGGGCCTGTGACTGGTCGGCTAGCCTTCTGAAGGCGGACGCCACCGATGAACAATCCTGGCCAGGAACTGTTCCGCCCTTCTTGGCTTTCACATAGTCGGCCACCGCCTTCTCGTAGGCCGCCTTCTGTTCCTCGGTGACCTGCCGTTCGCCCGGCTTGCGCGAGATGAGCGGAACCTCGACCGGACCGGCAGGGCCCGCGCTGGGCGCAGTGGCGGCGCCAGATTTCTTGCCTGGGGTGAACTCCCCCTCCTCGTCGGGCAGGGCGGCGCTGCTTTCCGGACTCTGGGCCACCCCGCCGGTTGCGCAGCCAAGGGCCAGGGCAAGCAAAGCGCCGGCCCCAGCCGGGATTAGGGACGAGCACATTCCGAGATTTCGATGCGTCATCATCGCTGGCTCCTACTCCTTGGAAGTGACCTGAAGCTCGTCGGGCAGTTCCGGAATCACACCACCTGGCGTGATCGGCGTCGACACGTAGCCGGGTTCCGGTTTCATCTCGGCTGACAGCGGGTACTCGGCAGGCTTCATCTGGTTGAGCTCCACCTCGCACATGGATGACCACTCGTTGTACCAGGACTCCTTGGTGGCGGCCTTGAGGCACAGGTCGTAGCCCACCACGGCTTTCGACTCGATGGGCTCGGCCTTGTCGACCAGGGCGTCACAGAAGATCTCACGCGGCCGGTTGCCCCACTCGTCCTGTTCCTTGAGGTCCTTGGGGATCTCCGCCGTGTAGAGCTGGTTGACGAAGTCTGCATAGACCTGCCCGATGCGGGCCGAGGCCGCGATGGTCCAGTGGGCCACGTGGTAGTCGAGAACGAAGTCGTACATCCCCTTCTTGTCCGCGCTGGGACCGGTCAGTCGTTCGGCCAGGCCTGTCTTTTCCGTCATGTACTGCATGAACTTCTTGCTCGACTCCTCGTACTTCTTCTTCTTGGCCGCCACGACCTTGGGCTTGTCCCATTGCGTGGGCTGCTGGAAATCGAGCCCGGACGGGAACTTCATTTTGAGGAATTGTTCGTAGAGCTGCTCGGCTTGATAGAAGGCCGCGCCGGCGGCGGCAAAGCGGGCGAACACCTCGCGCGCCCCGCGCTCTTCGGGACTGGCGCCGGGAATCTTCTTCGCCGCCTCGCCGTGGCTCCACAGCTTGAGGACTTCCTTGAAGTGTTCCTGGCCGTCCTTGGCGTACTTCGAGTTGCGCTCAAACACGGTGATCTTCGAGCTGGTGGGTGGCCCGCACTGCGTGCGCAGCTTTTCCTTCAGCTTCTTCTTCTTGTCCTTGATCTTCGAGTTGATCTCGGCAAAGACCTTCTGCCGGCCGGTGGCGGTGACACGCTCCACTTTGATGCAGGCACCGTTGACACCTTCCTGCGGACAGGAACGTTTCCACGCGATCTCGCCCAGCTTGTAGTGGGCGAGGATCTGCTTGTCCACGCCGCCCTTGGCCCCCCACTTCTTCAGATACTCGTTCAGATGCTTGACCAGCTCCTCGGTCTTGGTCTGCTTCTCATAGACCTCGCTCATCTGAAAGACGACGTTCGCCGCTTCCGAGGAGTCGCGCGTGCCGTAGTACTTGACAAAGCTGTTCATGTCATCGACGGCCTTTTCAAATTCACCCAACCCGATCCGGAATGTGTAGGCGTTGCCTAGCGCGGTCTTGGACTGCTTCTCGCCCGGGAACTTGGTGGCAAACTCCTCATAGCGCCGGGCCGCCTCGCTGTAGTACGCGAGTTGGTGATAGCCGCTTGCGATTTGGAAGAGCGCCCGCTGCGCCAGCGGGTCCTTCGGGTGCTTGTCGATGAGCTCCTGGCGGGCCTTGATGGCCTGTCCGACCAGCCGCGCGTTCTGGAAGCAGATGCCGGCGTTGTAGAGCCGCTCGGCGTGCTTGGGGTGATCGGGGATGGTCTCGGCGGCGGCCACGTAGGAGATACCGCACTCCTTGAAGTTCTTCTCCTTCTCGTACTGCTTGGCTTCCACCACCAGGCTGTCGGTCTTCAGGCCGATCATCTGCTTCTTGAATTCCTCATCCTTCATGAGGGTGGGGTTGCCCAGGAACTTCTCCACCGTGGCCAGCAGCTCTTTGTACTTGCCCATGATGTTGAGGCAGTCGAGCAGAAGGTTGGCCGAATAGATCGCCAACTCGTCGGTCACGTGATGGTCGACGATGTCCCGGAACAGCTTCACCGCCTCGTCGAAATGGTTGTAGTCGTAGAAGATCCTGGCCTTGCGGTACTTGATCTTCACCAGCTCCGGCGCGTCGGGCACATACTTGATGTAGGTGTCGAAAGCCGCGATCATCTTCTGCTGACCGGTCGGGATCTGGCGCGGCTTCATGTCCGCCTTGCCCCCCTTGTCGGGCATGGACCCTGAATCATCGATGTTGAGCGCGTTCTTCCACGCCAGCACCGCCGCGTAGGCCGCCTCCTTCACGTACTTGCCCTTCGGGTCGAGCTGGACGACCTTGGTATAGGTCTCGGCGGCCTCGGCCCACTGCTCGGTCACCCACAGGATTTCGCCGAAGTAGAACGTCATCTCAGGGGTGTCTTTTTCGTTCTGGAAGTGGTCCAGATACTCTTTGTAGATCAGGCGGGTGAGCTGATAGGTGTCCGCGTTCTTGGTCCTCTGCGCCTCCTTGTGCCAGATGAGCGCGAGCTCCTTGCTCGTGTCGTGGTAGTTGTTCTTGCACTCGGTCAACACGTCCTTCTTGATGCCTTCGGCTTTCTGCACGTGCTCGTAGGCCGTGCCGAGTCGCTTGACCTCTTGCACCTGATCGCGCTTGCTTCCGGCGGACAGAGTGTTGCGCAGAATCTTGAACTGCCACTCACACAGACGCGGTGACTTCTCGTTGAGCGCGATGATCTTGCGGTAGATCTTGGACGATTCATTGAACATGCCCTGTTCCCAATACAGCTCGGCCAACGACTCGAGCATCTTGGGGGCATAGTCACCGCCCATGCGCTGGAAGAAATCCCACGATTTTTCCGGCGAAGCACCCGGGGTGCGGGCGTAGGCTTTGACCAGATCCTTCTTGGCTTCCTTCTCCAGGGGGACACGTTGCGCCTTGTCGATCTTGCCTGCCTGGCAAAGCTCGATCACGTTGACGAAGATTCCCAGGGCGGATTTGAAATTGCCCAGGTTGATCTGCACCCAGCCCTTCTTGTACACCGCGAATCCGTACACGGACGACTTGGGGAACTGCTCCACCTTTTCGTAGAACTTGAGCGCGTTCTCCATCTCGCCCTTGCCGAAGAAGTACTCGGCAAAGGACAGGTAGGCATGGGGAACGTACTTCGACTGCGGGTAATCCTTGATGAGGCGATGGAAGAACTCCCGCGCCTTGTCGTCCTTCTTGATCATCTGCAGCAGGTAGCCGAGGCGGAACAGAACCTCGTCCATGCGCTCGAACTTGGAGTACTTGGAGGCCTCGACGTAGAACCTGACCGCCTCGTTGGCCCACTTCTCGGACGCCTTGTCATCGTCCTGTTGCTGCCTCTTCAGGCTGGCGACCAGCGAGGTGTTCTTCTTCTGCTCGGCTTGGAAGATCTTCTCATCGTAGCTGCGCGCATGCAGACTGAAGTAGCGCTGTTTCTCGGCATAGAGCTCGCCGAGGCGGAAGAAGAAGTCGGGTTTTTGGGGATCGTCGTTGGGCGTGAGCTTGATCAACCGGTTGAGCTGGGCAATCTGTTTGTCGACGAGCACATTGATCTTCGCCTGCTGTTGCCCGACGAACTGCTCCACGGTCAGAACCGGCCCGGTCTGTTTCTGCTCCTTGGGCGGCTCCTTGGGCTTGGTGAGCTCGGTCTGAGCGGTGCCTTGGACCTCCAGCTCCTTCTTCTTGAACTTTCCCTCCGCAGAAGCCGTCCCCGAGCCTGCCACCAAGCCGACAAGGACGATGCCGAGCGAAGCATAGCGTGTTGAGCGTCGATAATCCGTCATGTTCATTTCCCTTGCTTGGCTGATCTCAGTACGGTCAGGTTACTCGTCTGCTGGCGGCGGGGATGATTCAGGTGCGGGCGCTTGGGCTGGCGCGGGCGCTTCCGCCGGCGCTTCGCCGCCGCCCTCCTGTGCGGGTTCTCCCTGTCCACCGCCGGTTGGCGCCCCTTCGGGTCCTGCAAGTCCGTGCGTGCACTTGTTGAGTAGCTTGTAGCGGTAGTAGCCGAGCTCGTCGCGCCAGTACTCTCCCGTGAATGGCCAAAACTCGTGTTCGTCGTCGATGCGCACGTTGCTGATGTCTCTGGCGCTGCCCGTGGAACCGGTCTGCGTCTCGGCCTTGACGTCCTCTTCCAACTGGCCCTTCTCGCCTTGGAGAATTTCGTACTCGATCTTGATGACGCGAGTGATGAGCTGGCGGAACTCATTCACCAAACGCTCGACGCGCTTGCGCGCGATCTCGCCGGTCTCGTTGACCGCCAGCGCCCTGGTCACGCCGATCTGAGAATAGATGTTGGTGGCCACCGCCGTGTTTTTCCAGTTGGAATCGGCCTTCTCGTGCTGAACCAGCTCGCGATCGAGCTCGCGGATGGCATCGAAACGGCGCACCAGGCTGCGGTCAGAGAGAACCGCTCGCGCGGCGCGCTCGACGGCGGGCGGCAGGCCTGACCGGCCGTAGCGAATCTTCACCGCGAGATCGTAGAATTGATCGTTGGCCGTGCGGCTGGCCAATGCCTTGGCGAGTCCTTCCGCCACCTGGGGAACCCAGTCGTTGAACTCCATGATGGCGTTGGAAGCCCGATCGAAGAGGCAATTGTAGTAGTAGATGGTCGCCTTGACGGTCAAAGCCTCGGCAACCGACTCAGGCTTGATGAAATACTCGAAGAAGGGAGCCCGCAGGGTGTGGATGTTACCCAGGGCCTTCGAGTATCCCTGTTGCTTCAGCATGAAGTTGGCCCACGACGCCTCGAACAAGCTGTTGGGCCAGTCATACGACTCGGGTGAGACCCGGTCGAAGTACTTGGTCGCCATCTGGAACTGGCCGGTGGAATAGAACACCCGTGCCAGCGAGAGATTGGCCAGATCCTTGAAGGGTCTGACCTTCGGATCCTGACTGTCCTCGGCAGCCCGCAAGACCGCCTTGAAGGCCTCGACGGCCGGCTTGGCCTGATACTCGCGCACATAGGTCGCGCCTTCGAACAGCTTGGCCTGCGGGTAGAAGCTGCTGTTGGGCGGAACCCGGTTGAACAGCGCCACCGCTTCCTGGAACTTACCTTTGTTGTAGTTGACTTTACCGAGCAGGAAGTAGAGCTCGTCGCGCACCGCCTCGAGTTGGGAATTCTCCAACTCTTGTTGGTTATACTTTCCGATCCTCTCGAGAACGGCCGCGTTGTCGACCGGCTGATGGGTGAGCGAGGCCAGCCACTGCAAGGTCTCGCTGTAGTGCGGATGGGCGGGACCCTTTTGCACGATGGCGTCGAAGTAGCCCAAGGCCGCCGAGAAGAACTTCAGCTTGAACAGCGTCTTGCCCATCATGAACTCGGCGCGCTGTTTGGCGCCCACATCCGCGCTCCCTTCACCCTCGATGGCCTTGTAGAACTCGATGGAGGCCATGTAGTAGTTGCCCAGTTGGTAGAACTTCTCGGCCCGTTCGAGCGCGGGGAACCCGGTGGCGCCGCCAGCCTCGCCGGTAGCTTCGTCGGCAGATTTGGGTTTTGCCGAGGTCTCGCTTGCAGGCGTCGTCCCGGTCGACTTGCTCTTGCGCCGTCTTTGTGCCCAGGCGTCCGACGTCACCGCCAGGGTGAGGGCGAAAAGCAGAAACAATGCACAACCCTTTTCACGACTCATGGATGGACCTCGCTGGGTGACGCCCACCTCAGGTAATTCCGGCGGGCAATTTGATGAAAGAAACTAGTCGACTGTTCGGTATCGCTACCCGGCACGCGACCGTAAGTTAATGTGTGTTTGGGTGTTTGCCAGGTACTGGCTCGCGGACTACGGCGGGCGAGTCAAAGACCCTCCCGTCGGTGCTTGGTCCGAAAGCGGGGTCATCCTAGGCAGGCGGATCTGAGGTGTCAAGCGAGAACATCCCACCGTGAACCGGGCTCAAATGCGCGAATCTTTGGAACAAAATGTCGCCCTGCGGAGCCGCGATTCCCTGTTGACAGGCAAGCTCGCGAGGCTAAGATGGCACAACTTCGCTTTTCCATCGCTTGCCCCCGGCTTCGGCCGAACCGGACAGGAGGAGTCTTTCGATGAGCTCGAAACTGCGTGCCCCGTCTCGCCCTTTGCGGCCCGCTCTGCTTCGCGCCTCTCTGTTGGGCGTGTCGTTGCTAGGCATGGCGGCCTTCGCCACCATGGCTTGCGAGGACAACGGGATCGGCCGTCCCTGTGATGTTCAGGCTGACGCAAGCGCGACGCAGGCGCTCTACAATGATCAGGCCCTGGAGTGCCCGAGCCGCATCTGCCTGAAGCCCGTACAGCAGACATCGGATACAGTGACCACCGGCCCCTATTGTTCAGCGGAATGTTCGAAAGACAGTGACTGCGACGGACAGAAGAAAGACATGTCGCAGGTCGATGATCATCGATGTCAGCACGGCTACGCCTGTGGTGTCGCATTCGTGGTGGGTCCGCTCTGTTGCAAGAAGCTCTGCCTCTGCAAGGACTTCCTCGGAAAAGGGGCGGTGCAGTTGCCTCTCACCTGCGATCCCTCGCAAAACGGCGGACACACGGCCTGCGCCGAGACGCACTAGCGAACGGCAGGGCGTTGCCCGACGCGTCTGCTCCGTCAACCAGAAGACGCTCTGCGCTCGGGGCCCGCGGGGAGGATTTGGCCCGTGCCCTGTTGGAAAGGCGCGGCTACCACATCATTGAACGAAACTGGCGGCGACCAGCGGGGGAGCTGGACTTGGTGGCAGACGACCACGGCATCCTGGTGTTCGTCGAGGTCCGTTCCCGCACGGGGGAAGATCGTGGACATCCCATCGAGACGGTGAATGCTCGCAAGCGTGCTCGCGTGGTGCGCGCCGCCCGCCTGTACCTGGAATCTGCTCAGCCGGCCGCGACCACCTTTCGGTTCGATGTCGTGGGGGTCATCTTCCCGTCTGATGGAGGCCAGCCCACCCTCACCCACGTGGAGGACGCGTTCCGCGTGGCCTAGCGTCTCCAATCCAACACAGCTACGTGCTGGGAGCGTTGCCCTCGGCAGGAGGAGGAGCGGCTTCCGAGGCGATGCGGTCGGTCTCGGTCTCTTCCTGCACGCTGCGCTCGCCCTTGATGCGAGCCGCGCGGCCCTGCAGATCCCTCAGATAGTTGAGGCGAGCGCGGCGCACGCGTCCACGCTGCACGATTTCGATCCGCTCGATTCGGCTGGTGTGCAAAGGGAAGATGCGCTCGACGCCCACGCCGTAGGAAACCTTGCGCACGGTGAACGACGCGCGCGCCGAACCGGAACGCCGGTCGATGCACACGCCTTCGAAAACCTGAACGCGTTCTTTGTCGCCTTCCTTGATCAGAGTGTGAACCCTGACGCTATCGCCCGGCCGAAAGTCCGGAATGTTGTCCCGTCGAAGGGAACCCTCGATGTCTCGAATAAGGGGGTGCGTGCTCATGAGTCCACTCGATGAAAGGTGTACTTACTACGCGCAAGGCGACCCGCAGTCAACATCGACCTCCCTTTGAGGGCTCGGCAACACCCAATTCTGCGAGCATGGCCCGTTCTTCTTCGGTCAGGGGGTAGCGCTCGATCAGGTCGGGCCGGCGCGTCAGGCTGCGCCGCAACGCTTCTCGCCGGCGCCAACGCGCCACGTCGGCGTGGTTCCCTGAGAGTATCTCAGCCGGTACGGCGAGCCCACGAAACATGGGTGGCCTGGTCCATTGGGGAAACTCCAGGCGGCCAGCGGAAAACGACTCCTCGACGGTGGACTGCTCACAGCCCAGCACACCGGGGACGAGGCGCGCGGCGGCCTCTATGATGACCATGGCCGCCACTTCTCCACCGGCCAGCACGTAGTCGCCTATGCTCACCGACTCGTCAGCATAGAGCTGAGCGATCCGTTCGTCGACCCCCTCATAACGGCCGCAGATGAGCATGATGCGCGTCGCTGATGCTAAACGAGCGGCGCACGCCTGGTCGAAAAGCCGCCCGGATGGCGAGAGCAGGATCCGATGGGCGCGACCGCGTCGATTCTCCACGTCGTCGATGGCCGCCGCGAGCGGCTCGGGACGCAAGATCATGCCCGGCCCCCCACCATAGGGCGAATCGTCGACCTGACGATGGCGGCCCGGCGCGAAATCCCGCGGGTTGGTGCGTTCCACGGCGATGAGGCCGCTCGCGATGGCCTTGCCGAGCAGACTGGTCTGGAGAAATGAAGAGAAGATCTCGGGAAAGAGAGTGACGAGCTCGATCACCAGCCGGGGCTTGGTCGAAGCTGGGGGAGCGCTCGCCTGCAAGCGATTGTCACTCATGAGGATTGACCACCACGCGTCTTTTCGAATGGTCGACTGCCACAATGAACTCCGGCACCACGGGAAGCAACCGCTCGCCGCCTTCGCCCTCGCTGATCACCATGACGTCATGGGCGCCATTCCAGAAGAGGCCGCGCACGACTCCCAAGACGGCTCCTTCGGCGTTTTCCACCGAGCATCCAAGCAGATCTTCCACGTAGAACTCGTCGGACCCGAGCGGCGGAAGCGCCTCCCTGGGCAGCCGCAAGGCCTGCCCGGTCAGACGCGCAGCCTCCTCGCGCGATGCGATACCCTCAAGCCGAACCAGGAAGCCGTCGGCGGCCCGCCGAACCGCGATGATGGTGGCCGGGGTCTGCCGGCCAGGCTCGCCAACCGTCGCGGCCAAGGGCAACACGACGGTGTCCAGGCGCCAGCCTCCGAGGTGAAAAGGACGAAGAACAATCTCGCCCGTGGTGCCGTGTGGTCGCCCCAGTGTCCCGAAGGGCAGCTTCTCGGCTGGCACGGGAGGAAGTGCCGGGCGCAGGCAGCAGGCCCGCGCTACTCGAGGATCTCCAAGATTGCACGCCGTTTCATCTTGGCCGACGCGGCCGAGAGAACGGTACGGAGTGCCTTGGCTGTTCGTCCTTGCCGGCCGATCACTCGTCCCAGATCGGACTCGGCCACCTTCAGCTCGAATACGGTACCGTCGGGCTCCTCGATCTGTTCGACCGCCACCTCATCCGGGTGCTCGACCAGCGCACGCGCGAGATAAAGTACCAGCTCGCGCAGCGGAGGCGCTTTCTCGGAACCTCCCAGGGAGGGGGACTCGGCGCCCTCTGTCACTGGAGCACTACTCGGTAGGCGCTGCCGCGGCTGCGCGCCTGACCTTCTGGATGAGCTGGCGGACCGTCTCGCTGGGGACAGCACCTGCAGCCAGCCAATGGTCTACACGGGCCATATCGAACTTGACCTCGGGCGGGGTGTGCCGTGGATCGTAGATTCCGACCTGCTCGATGAGGCGCCCGTCGCGTGGGCTTCTGTGATCCGCGGCGACGACACGATAGTGAGGGGACTTTTTTCCTCCGCCGCGGGTGAGTCGTAGGGTAACGGCCATGTATCAGGGTCCTCGTGCGCTCGAAAAGAGCCAGCGGGTGAGAGTGATTATAACGCAAGTGATTGTCAAGACGAAGGTCGTTCTTTTTCCAAAGCCAAAGTAGGTTGGTTCCGCATCCGCATGCGTTAAAAAAAATCGCTCACACCCTGTGACAGCCGGATCAGTCTATGGGAACTTCCTCGGGTTTCATGCGACTGCCTCGTTTCGCCCTCGTCTTAGCTGTCTGCGCTGCCCAACTCGAGTATCCCAGCAGCCTGGCCCACCCAAGGGAACGCCGCGCAGTCATTTTCTACACCGCTCAAA
>Ga0335069_10016224_pt1 | contig 10406 bp, 4 predicted proteins | sample Lox_Sample_11_FD_206714 | JGI IMG/M metagenome (GOLD analysis project Ga0335069, IMG submission 206714) | Soil microbial communities from Loxahatchee National Wildlife Refuge, Florida, United States - Lox_Sample_1.1 | ecosystem: Environmental > Terrestrial > Soil > Wetlands | place: USA: Florida...
TTCGACCGCACCATTGAAGCTATGATCTGGGCAGCCCAGGACTCCGGGTTCACCAGCTTCCGCGCCCAGTGGATTCCCTGGCAAAGACGCAATCCCGAATACTCCGGTCTTGAGGACCAAAAGCATTCCGAGGAGCAGCAGGCTGCACTCCGTAAACAACCCGGGGTGCTGGTTTTCTCAGGGCCGAAGCAGAGTCTGGCCGTGTTCCTTGTGGGAGAAAGCCCGACCCACGCCTTCGATCCCACCCAATTCCGGTCAGCCCTGGAGCAGGCCGGGACATGGAGTAGCGATGGAAAGGCGCGCATCCGCATCATCGGCCCGTGCTTCTCCGGCACCTTTCAGCCGTTGCTCGCTGCATTGGATTGGAATGGTCATCAGTTTGAGATCCTCACAGGAACCGCGAACTCCACCGACGCTGAGTTGGGATTTTCCGAGAAGGTCGCGTCGCACACGGGTTCGTCTTTCCACTCGTTCCTGCATGGGGAAGAGCTGCGGCTCCTGGCGTTGGAACAATACGTCCACGGACCCTTGCACTCCCGAACTGCGGAGCGCGCTTTCACTGTTCTCTCGGAGGACGAAACGGTATTTGGGTCGCAAACTCAGGGCAACTTTCGCTTCCCGCGCGGCATCGCGTACCTGCGCAACGCGTATCAGAACAACCCGGCGTTGCTCTCGCTTTCCGTCGACGATAGCGCGACGCCCCGCCGGTCCCTGGAACTGAATCTCAAGGGTCCCAACACCGAGCATGACACGCCGCCGGAATTCAGCCAGCAGACGCCTGTTTCGGCCGAGTCGCAAGTCCGGATGATCAGCGAGCATTTGTACGACGACCATGTCCCGCTGGCGGTCGTGATCGCGACCGACGTGCTCGATACCATCTTCGTCGCCAAATTCCTGAAACTGTCGGCGCCCAATACGCGCCAGGTTCTCCTGGACTCGGACTTGTTGGTGGGCCGATCCGGTGATTATCCATCGCTGCTGGGAAGCCTGGAAGTGGCCAGCTACCCACAGATGACGGCCCGCCGCCGGTGGCTGAAAGACGGCGACAAGGTGGCAGCCGCCTCCAGCGAGTGGGAGGAAGGGATCTATCGGGCCGCCTGGGCCAGCTTTGAGGGCGGCTTGGGAACCGCCAATCCCGGCCTGCAGCCGCTGGGCGCAGGCGTCAAAGATCCGCCACTCTGGCTGACCGTGCTGGGGGAAAGCCAACAGTGGCCCGTGGCCATTCTCAACGATCCCCCGGCCAAGCGCATTTCACGCCTGCATGATCCGTTCTTGCCATCACCCTCCGAACCCGCCGTCCAGCAGCTCAGCAGCCCTCCGCCTTCGCGCATCTGGAGAAGCCTGTTTCGCGTCGGCTTCGTGCTCACAGTGGCGTTTCTTCTGATCTTCATCTACGCCCAGTGGCCGCACGGCATGCCGGCCCGCTACGACCGGCCTCTCTGCGATCTCTGGATCAAGCCTGGCGAGCCGGCTCCCTCGGCGCGCGCATTCTATCTGCTTTGTCTCACGCTCTCCCTGGCCGCCCTGTGGCTGGCGTTAAGCATTGGATTTCTGGGCTATTACCGCGAGAATCAGCCGGTTTCCAGGCCTCTGGAGTTGGCCCTTGCCGTCCCACTGTTCCTGCTTCTCGGTCTGGCGCTGTGGCTCACCTATAGCGTTCTGACGTTACACACCGCTGACTCCCCTCGCGTGGATGTCGTGCGCCGGTGGCATTATCAGGCCTTGACCGTCATTCCCTGGCTTCTGTTCGCAGGGCTTTTTGTCTCGCAAAACAGGTTGCTCAATGTGCGTGCTTACTTCAAGAGCTTCTTCTACTCCTATCGCTCGCTCGAGCTGGGCAGCGGCGTCAGCCCCGTGCTCCCTTTGTTGTTCTTGTTCCTGGGACTGATCTGTTGGAGCGTCGTGCAATTGCAGAGACGCATTTTTGCCGAAGAGCGCTACCAATTGCTCCCCGGCAATCTCTCCCATCACCAGATCGCGGCATCCATCCAGAACCTGGTGCGCGACGTGGAGGAGAACCTGGAGTGCACGTTCCCTCGGCCGTACCGGGGCACCGTGGTAGCCACGCTGCTCTTACTGTTGTCGGCTTTCTGGATTACCGTCCGGCATTTTCAATCTCTGGAAGGCCGGGCGTACGACATCTACTACAGTGCCGCGGCTGCCACCTTGGCGACTCTGATCTTCCTTTCCACCTGGCGATTCTGGAACTGCTGGAGGCGCCTGCAGGTCCTGCTCGAGCAACTGGCGCTGCACCCGGTCCGGTGGGCGCTGAGAGACCTGCCGGTGGAGCACTCGTGGTCTCCCATCTGGCAAAGCAGCCCGCGCAAGCGCGTCTATGTCCAGCTTTCGCGCGCAGTCGACTGCTTGCGCGAACTGCGTACGCTCGCGGCCCGCCCGGCTTCCACCCAGGAAACCGAGTTGGAAAACGCTTCCATCGTGCTGTTGCAATGCGTCGCTGCGCGGAAACGGGAAGAGCCCGAACTCTACCGGTTCCTCCAGGACTCCTTACAGGCACTCTCGATCGCCGCCGTCGACGAACTCAATCACGGCGTATGGCAGGAGGGAAGCTCCGAAACTCTCATGAAGCTGGAGGAAGGCAGCAAACAGCATACACCCGCGAACGACGATGACAACCACGGCAGGATGGTTACGTTGGCGAAGGAGTTTGTGGCGCTCCGCATCAGTTCTTTCGTCCGCTACGCGATGGTGCAGCTCCGCAATCTTCTGACCTTCGTCATGCTCGGTTTCGTGCTCTTGGTTCTTTCCTTGGGTTGCTACCCCTTCAGTTCGCCGAGCCTGCTGGCCTGGACCCTGGTCGGTTGCCTGCTCGCCACCGGCGTTCCCATCGTACTGGCTTTCCTCGAGATGGGCCGTGACGCCACGTTAAGTTGGATTACAGATACCAAGGCCGGAGAAGTGGACAAAGGTCCGTTTCTGCTGCGTATCACCACGTTTGGCGTCCTGCCGCTGTTGTCGGTCGTGGCCACTCACTTCCCTTCCGTCGGCGAGTACGTTCTGTCGTGGCTGCAACCGGTCGTCAAGGCCCTTCATTAATGTAGGCTGGGTGACCACACCCAGCTTGACTTCCCCCCTCGTACCTGTATTTTCATAGACTTCCGTCCTAAAAGTCGGCATTCCAATTGCACCTCCATCCGCGGAGGCGCAAATGCCCGGCTTGGAACTGCATCCGATCGAAACCCCGACCACGCTGGAACCGATTGCACCATCAAGCACTTCCGCGCATGGCTCCTCGCCGGCCGGCCAACCACACCGCAAATTACGTTGGAAACGTTGGTTGTTTGCAGCCATTGCCACCACCGCACTGGTTGCACTGGCGTGGTATGCCGTTGCAGGCAGGGCCGGAAAAACGCAGTATTCGCTCGCCACGGTGGATCGTGGCGACGTTGAATCCACGATCACCGCTACCGGCAACTGCAACGCAGTAGTGACCGTTCAGGTTGGTAGCCAGGTTTCGGGCAACATTACCGCCCTTTTTGCCGACTTCAATACCAAGGTCAAACAGGGCCAGTTGGTGGCGCGCATCGATCCGGCCATGTTCCAGGCTCGCGTCGACCAGGCCGCTGCCAATCTCGAAAGTGCTAAGGCGTCGGTAGTTACGGCGCGCGCGACGGTGAAAAAAGCCGAAGCTGACATCGCCAATGCCGAAGCGAATGTGGCCGACCAGAACGCCAACGTCGTACGCGCGCAGAGCGCGGTGAACGACGCCAAGACCAAAAATACGCGCAGCTTGGAATTGGTGCGCGAAGGCATCATCGCGCAGGCCGACGCTGATACCTCTCAAGCCACCTACGATCAAGCAGTTGCCGCTCTGGATGCCACACAAGCCGAGGTGCGGGCCGCGCAGGCCGGCGTCTCCAGCGCACAAGCGGCGCTCGAAGTTGCCCAGACGCAGCTCAACGCCGCGGGAGCCCTTGTAAAGCAAGATGCCGCAGCGCTGCAGCAGGCACAGCTCGATCTGGTTCACACCGAAATCCGCGCCCCGGTAGATGGCACCGTGGTCTCGCGCAACATGGATGTCGGGCAAACGGTGGCCGCCTCGTTCCAGGCTCCGACTATCTTCTTGATTGCGCAGGATTTAACCAAGATGCAGGTGGACACCAACGTTGACGAGTCCGACGTCGGCCCGGTCCGCGTTGGCCAGCGCGCCAACTTCACCGTCGACGCCTATCCGGGTTTGATCTTTCCGGGAACGGTGGCGCAAATCCGCCAGGCCCCCATAAATGTCCAGAACGTCATTACTTACGACGTCGTCGTGACGGTCAACAATCAGGATTTGAAGCTCTTCCCCGGCATGACGGCGAATGTGAAGATCTCGACCGGCCGGGCAGCCAGCGCTCTGCGAATTCCGGTATCGGCTTTGCGCTTCCGTCCGGCAGCAACAAAAGGAACCGGCGGCAAGCCGAAGACCGGACTGGCAGCGCAAACCGTCTACGTGCTGAGCAAGCAGGGCCAACCCCAACCGGTACGAGTCCAGCTCGGGTTGAGCGACGGCAATTACCTACAGGTGCTGAGCGGCCTGAACGAAGGAGATCGCGTTGTGGTGGGCACATTGTCCAAGACAGCGCCATCCACCACCTCACCTCCGGGAGGCACACGGCGAATGGGATTCTGATATGGCTGCTCCACTCATCCGCATCGAGAATCTCGTTAAGACGTATCGGTTGGGAGAGATTACCGTCCACGCGCTCCGGGGCGTGTCTGTAGATGTGGCGCGGGGCTCCTTCGTGGCCATCATGGGGCCTTCGGGCTCCGGCAAATCGACTTTCATGAACATCATCGGCTGCCTGGACAAGCCGACTTCCGGCGGCTACTACCTGGACGGCGTGAACATTGCCGACCTGGATCGCGATCAGCTCGCCGAGATCCGCAACAAGAAGATCGGATTCGTCTTCCAGCAGTTCAATCTGCTGGCGCGCACCAGCGCCATTGAGAACGTCCAGCTTCCTCTTCTGTACAGCGAGAACAACACCAGCAACCAGCGGGAGCGCGCCCTGGCCGCGCTGGCCGTAGTCGGGTTGGCGGAGCGAGGGGATCACCGTCCGAACCAGCTTTCCGGCGGCCAGCAGCAGCGGGTCGCGATCGCGCGCAGTCTCATCAACAATCCGCAGATTATTCTGGCCGACGAACCAACCGGCGCGCTGGACTCGCGCACCAGCGTCGAGATCATGGCCATCTTCCAAAAGCTCAACCGCGAGAACGGGATCACCATCGTTTTGGTGACGCACGAGCCGGATATCGCTCACTACGCCGAACGCATCATCCACTTCAAAGACGGCCGCATCGTCGAGGACGAGCGGGTACCTGCGCCCCGGCGGGCCGCCGACGAGCTGGCGGAGGAGGAGCAGGAGGCGGTAACGCCATGAAAAAGCTGACAGCCAGCATGCGAATCGCTTTCACCGCGCTGCGCATCAATAAATTGCGGTCAGCTCTGACGATGCTAGGCATCATCATCGGCGTGGCCGCGGTGATCGCGATGGTGGCAGTGGGTTCCGGCGCGCAGGCAAGGATTCAGGAGCAGATCGCTTCCATCGGCAGCAACGTGATAATCGTTCTGTCCGGCAGCATCACCAGTTCAGGGATCCGAATGGGATCGGGAAACGCACTGACGCTCACCGAAGACGACGCCCGGGCGATCGCTCGGGATTGTTCGAGCGTACAGGCGGCGGCGCCTGCCAGCCGCGGCGGCGTGCAAGTGGTTTACGGCAATAACAACTGGGCCACCCAACTGCTGGGGACCACACCGGACTACCTTGATATACGCGATCTTCACGTGGAGGAGGGCCAGCCCTTCACCAACGCGGATGTGGACGCAGCGGCGAAGGTGGCGTTGCTCGGCAAGACCGTGGTCGACAACCTCTTCAACGGTGAAGATCCGGTGGGCAAAGTCATCCGCATCAAGTCCGTGCCGTTTGTCGTTTCAGGCACGCTGGTGCCGAAGGGACAATCGCCGACCGGGCAGGATCAGGACGACACGATTCTGGTGCCGATCAGCACAGCTAAGAAAAAAGTGATCGGATCCAGCCAGGCCAATGCGGCCGCCGTGGGCATGATCATGGTTCAGGCGCGGGAAGGCATGACGCCGGACGCGCAGGACCAGATGACGGCCTTGCTCCGGCAGCGCCATCACATCCAGCCGAATCAGGACGACGACTTCACCATCCGCAACATGGAAGAAGTTTTCAAGGCGCAGGAGACTTCGGCGCGCGTGATGTCCATTCTGCTGGCCGCCATCGCCTCGGTCTCGCTGATCGTGGGCGGCATCGGGATCATGAACATCATGCTGGTCTCGGTGACCGAGCGCACTCGCGAGATCGGCCTACGCCTGGCCGTGGGCGCGAAGACGAAAGATATCCTGTCGCAGTTTCTGGTCGAGGCGGTCACGCTTTCGGTGGTCGGAGGCGCGATCGGCATCGCCATCGGCGTTACCGCCAGCGTTCTGATTTCGTACTTTGCCGACTGGTCCACGCTGCTGAGCGCGGGATCCATCGTGCTCGGATTCCTGTTCTCGGCGATTGTCGGCGTGTCTTTTGGCTATTATCCGGCGCGCAAAGCAGCGCTCATGGATCCCATTGAGGCTCTTCGTTACGAATAAATCGGAGTTTCGTATGAATATCAAACTGTTGTTCGCAAGCGTTCTGGCCGGAGGAGGAATGCTGCTGGCCGGGGATATCAATCCCAACGGAGCGCCCGGCGTTCCGGTCCAAATGGTCGTAACAGTGGAGGCCGTACACGGCAAGACCGTGCCGGTGTTGTACCAGCAGGACGTGATGGTGCGTCAAGGGCAAGACCGCCAGCGTGTCATTTCCTGGGTCCCGCTGCAAGGAGAACATGCGGGCCTGGAATTGTTTGTCTTGATGGACGACTCTTCCAGCGCGATCGTCGGCTCATACTTGAACGAGCTACGCCACTTCATCAACGCACAGCCGGCATCGACGGCCATCGGCATCGGATACATGCGCAACGGCACGGTGATGGTGGTGCAGGATGTAACCACGGATCATGCGCTGGCCGCGAAGGCGCTACGGCTGCCAATTGGCGCCGCAGGCATTAACGCCAGCCCGTATCTTTCGCTCAGCGATCTGATCAAGCGTTGGCCGGCTAGCGAAAGACGCCATCAGGTTCTGATGGTGACCGACGGAATCGACCGGCTGGGCGGTCCGAGCATCACCAATCCCTATCTGGATTCTTCGATCGACGATGCAGGGCGCGCCGGCGTAATGGTATATGCGTTGTACGCTCCGGGCGCCGGACACTTCGGCCACAGTTCGTGGCGGGTTTTCCAGGGACAAAACTCGCTGTCCAAACTCACTGAGGAAACCGGCGGAGAGGCGTACATGCTGGGCTTCGGGCCGCTGGTTTCGTTCACGCCGTATCTGGCCGCGCTCTCGGAGCGGCTGGGCCATCAATACCTGCTGACCTTCGAAGCCAAGCCGAAGCCTGGCTTCCAGACGGTGAAGATCACCACCGAGGTTCCGAACTCCGAAATCGTAACGGCAGGCCGGGTGTACGTTCCCGCCGCGCGCTAGCATGCAATCGGTTTCCGGCAACCGCCAGACGACCCAATTTAACTCCCCACCTGCCTCTCGGGTGATACTGTCATAGCAGTTTTGCTTGACAGGGCACTCCAGCCACGATATAAAGTCTTAAAGATACGCATGCATTCGAGGTAACACGCGCCGGCGTGATACGCGGATGCTTTTACTCGCTAAGTTGCTCAGGGTTCGTAAGATAGCAGTAACCACAAGAAGGGGAGTTATGAGAAGAATTTCGACCATGTCGTTGGTGTCGCTGCTCCTGTGTCTGGGGTTTTCCACGGCACTTTTTGCGCAAGCAGTTTCTCAGATTTCAGGCACCGTAAAGGACGCGTCCGGGGCAGCCATCCCGGGAGCGCAGGTTACGGCGATACAAACGGACACCGGCCTGACGAGAACCGCAGAGTCCGATGCCAGCGGCGTGTATTCGCTGCCCAGTCTGCCCGTCGGACCGTACCGCATGGAAGTCAAGAAGGAAGGCTTTTCCACTTATGTCCAGTCCGGCATCGTGCTGCAGGTGGAGACCGCCCCGACCATCGATCCGGTGATGAAAGTGGGCGCCATCAGTGAATCCGTCCAGGTGGAAGCGGCGGCGGCCATGGTGGAGACGCACAGCACGGGCGTCGGCCAGGTAGTGAACTCGCAGGACGTGGTGGAACTGCCGCTGAACGGCCGCCAGGTGACCCAGCTGATTACGCTGGCCGGCGCATCGAACACCGTGCAGTACGGCTTCGGCCAGCAGCCCTCTGTCGGCAATCTGGTCTCGAGCAAAAACTATCCCAACGAAGCGCTGGTCAGCGTGGGCGGCGGCATGCTCAACGGAACCACGTACCTGCTGGACGGTGGAACGCACAACGATCCCTTCAACAATCTGAACCTGCCACTGCCTTTCCCCGACGCGGTCCAGGAATTTAAAGTGGAAACCAGCTCGCTGCCCGCCGAATACGGTGAGCACTCGGCCGGCGCCGTAAACGTCGTCAGCCGGTCGGGCAGCAACGAAATCCATGGCGACGCCTTCGAATTCGTCCGCAACGGATATTTCAACGCGCGCGACACCTTCGCTCCCACCAACGACAACCTGAAGCGCAATCAGTTTGGCGGAACGGTAGGCGGGCCGATCAAGAAGAACAAACTGTTTTTCTTCCTGGGCTATCAGGGAACCCTGATTCGCTCCGCTCCAGCCGCCGCCCCCGCCGTGCTTCCGACGCCGTCCGAACTACAAGGAAATTTCCAGACTTACGAATCGCAGTGCTTCCACACGCCCCAAGCGCCCTTGAAGGCGCCGTTCGTGAACAACGTCCTGCCGGCGTCCCTGGTCAGTCAACAGGCACTCAACTTCGCCAGTCACTTTCCGGTAGGACCCGAACCTTGCGGCAACGTCACCTATGGCCAGATCGCAAACCAGAATGAGCACATGGGCCTGGCCAAGGTCGACTACCAAGTCAGCTCCAAGCAATCCTTCTTCGCGCGCTATTTCGGGACGCATGAGCTACAGCCGTCAAGTTTCACCGGCACAGAGCTTTCCGTTCAAAATGCGGGTACCGACGACGAAGTGAACACACTGGTTCTGGGCCATACCTATATCTTCGGCCCTGGCGCATTGAACACTTTCCACGCCACGCTGGATCGGGAAGGGGTCACCAAGTTTCAGGTTCCCATCGTCACCCCCGCCGACATCGGCGTTCAGGGAATGTATGTGGCGCTCCCCAATTTCTCCAACATCAACATCACCGGCGATTTCATGAGCGCCGGCGGATTCGCGACGCCCGGCCTGGTGAATACCACCACCTATCAGTTCTCCGACGACTTCAGCCTGATCAAGGGCTCTCACCAGATGCAGTTCGGCGCCAACTACATCCGTCCCATGCAGGCAACCACCTTTTGCGTGTATTGCAACGGCCTGTTCACGTTCTCGGGCTCGGTGACAGGGAACGCGATGGCCGATTTCATCTCCGGTTCGCTTGGTTCTTTCACCCAATTGAACATCTCGCACGATAACGAGAAGTGGCAATATCTCGGCCTGTATGCCCAGGACAACTGGAAGATCAATTCGCGCCTCACGTTGAATTACGGCATTCGCTGGGAGCCCTATTTGAACGGCCGTCTACTCAACGGTCACGTCTCGCATTTCAACATGGCCGATTTTCTGGCCAACGTGCATTCCTCGGTCTTCCCCAATGCCCCGGCGGGCACGCTCTATCCGGGCGATTCGGGATTCAACACCGGCGGGCGGCCGAACTACACTACCTGGCACAATTTCGCCCCGCGCGTTGGTCTGGCGTGGGATCCCTCGGGCAACGGAAAGACGCTGGTGCGCGCGTCTTTCGGCATCTTTTACGACATGCCCCAGACGCTGTTCTACTACAACTACGCGGGCGAACCTCTCTGGGGTGAAGGGATCACACTCACAGTTCCCCAGGGCGGCTTCGCCAATCCCTGGCTGGGGTACCCGGGCGGATCGCCGTACCCGGTTTCTCAAAATCCGAACAGTACTTACCCACAGGCCGGATACTATGAGACCGTTCCGCTGCACGTTCAGAACACCTACGTCCAGCAGTGGAACTTGACGCTGCAGCGGCAGGTGGGATCCAGCTGGCTGTTCAAGGCAAGCTACCTGGGCAACGAAACCGCTCACCTATGGACCGACCAGGAATTGAATCCGGCCGTGCTGGTGCCAAACACCGCCGGCACTCCACTCGGAACCTGCCCCAAGGGCGTCACGGTTGGCTGCAACGCCATAGCCAATACCCAGCAGCGACGCCTGCTTACGCAGCTCAATCCCAGTCAGGGGCCCTACTACGGACAGCTGGAATACCTGGACGACGGCGGTACCGCCAGCTATAACGCGCTGAT
>Ga0335069_10016226_pt1 | contig 10404 bp, 8 predicted proteins | sample Lox_Sample_11_FD_206714 | JGI IMG/M metagenome (GOLD analysis project Ga0335069, IMG submission 206714) | Soil microbial communities from Loxahatchee National Wildlife Refuge, Florida, United States - Lox_Sample_1.1 | ecosystem: Environmental > Terrestrial > Soil > Wetlands | place: USA: Florida...
CGGTGAAGAGCGTGGTGGGAGCGTTCCGTGGGACTCCGGACCTCGCGTCAGATTCGAGCGCGGATTCTCCGGTATGGGTATACGACTCGAGCTGCTACAACTCGTGGCTGAGCGTGTGGGGAACGAGCGTAGCGTCTCCGACGCTGGCGGGGATCATCAACCGGGCGGGATCGTTTAATGGGGCGTCAGACCTGGAGTTGACCGAGATCTACAACAATCGGACCAACGCGGCTGACTATACGGACATCACGACCGGGAGTTGCTCAACCCACAGTGCTAAGGCGGGATATGACCTGTGCACGGGAGTAGGAGTGGTGAAAGGGTACGGGAAGAAGTGAGCAGTGGCCGGTGGCCAGTGGTCGGTAGCCTGTGAGCAGCGGTGAGGGGCGGTGGGCGGTACAGGAGATCTTTTTACGGAAGGGATGCGTCGACTTCGCGTGAGTTCGCTCTCGCTCCTCAAGCTGCGCTCAGCACGACAGGGTGCTCGGTTTACTTTTGAGCGCCGGGTTTATCACCGAGTTTTTTGTTGGCTCAAGTCAGCTACGGTTGCTTTGACCGCCCTGAGGTAGTCTTCCGGTTTGACCAGAATCTGCGTACCTCTCACTCCGGCCGAAATTGAGATTACATCGAAGAGCTGAATGGTTTCGTCCACGTAGACCGGGAAGTCTTTTTTAGCTGACAGCGCCGTGACTCCTCCCCGGATGTATCCGGTCAGACCCTGCAGTTCTTTCACCGGAACCAGATCCATTTTTCGTTCTCCTGCCGCGGCGGCCAACGACTTCAGGTTGAGCTCCTGATCGCCGGGGATTACGGCGAAACAGGGACCGTTGCGGTCTCCGCGCGCGACCAGGGTTTTGAAAACCTGTTCGGGTGGAAGGCCGATTTTTGCAGCTACGGTTTCGGCGGCGAGATCATCGGGGTCGACTTCGTATTCGCGAAGTTCGTAGGGGATCTTGAGTTGGTCAAGCAGGCGTGCGGCGTTGGTTTTCATTCGTGGCAGTGGTCGGTCGTAGCTGTCTGGTGGTGCGCCTTCCCTGTCTCAGAAGCACAACGGTCGGGCCGGTGTTTACGCTTCCAGTTTCAATTCGTCGAGTTCGAGGAACTCCTGGACTATGGGTTCCTTGGATTTTTCCATTTCGGAGTATGGGCCGAAGAAGATCGCTCTTCCTTCGTGCAGAAAGACGATACGATCAGCCAGTTTCTTGGCCAGCCGCATGTCGTGGGTGACGACAATGCTGGTCAGGTTTAGCTGGATTTTAAGGCGCTTGATAAGGTCGCCTAGGAGTTGGGCCATGAGGGGATCGACCATGGTGGTGGGTTCGTCGTAGAGAACGCACTCCGGACGCGCGGCCAAGGCCCGGGCGATGGCTACGGAACGTTTCATCCCGGTGGAAAGATCGGAAGGCAGGAGATCGCGCATTTCCTGCACGCCGACCATCTGCAGGAGGCCGTCGACGATTTGGTAGATCTGGTCTTCATTGAGATCTTGCGTTTCGCGAAGCGGGAAGGCAACATTTTCGCCGACGGTGAGTGAGTCGAAGAGAGCTCCGTTCTGAAAGACCATGGTGACTTTCTTGCGGATGGCTTCGAGTTGTTCTTCGGCGTAGTCGGTGATGTCCTCTCCCGCAACGAGGATGCGGCCAGAGTCGGGCTTGAGAAATCCCATGATGTGGTGGAGGGAGACCGATTTGCCGACGCCGCTACGTCCGAGAATGCAGACGGTTTCGGCGGGATTGACTTCGAAGCTGACGTGGTCGAGAACGACATTGTCGCCGAAGGCTTTGGAGACGTCGCGGAATTCGATGTAGGGCATAATCGGCTTTTAGCTACTGGCTTCTAGTTTCTAGCTACTGGCTCTTGCTCTTGGTTCCCTTCTATCGTTGGTTTGCGGCATTGATCACGTCTTCCGGGGTGTTCAAGTTTTGGAAGAGTTTGTTGGAGAAGCCCGCTTTTTCTAGCTGCCCCTGCTCGATCGCTCTGACCTTTCCTGCCTCAAACAGCTTGTCGATTTTGTAACGGCCTTGCGTCAAAGCTCTTTCGGCTTCGTCGGCGAAGTTCCGGCGATAAATGGCGCACAGCGGCTGCCAACCTTCGGACGTTTTGGCCAGCGTGACCTGAGCGTTCGGGGCAGCATCTGCCTGGCTGATTAGATACTGTAGCAAGGCCAGGGAGGCAAAGGGGAGATCGACGGCCAGGATAAGGTTTAGGTCGGTGCGGGAGGAGCGGAGGGCAGCGTGGATCCCCGCGAGCGGGCCACAGCCGGGAAAGATGTCTTCGACTACCGGGGCGAAGGCCGAGAACTTGCTGGCATCGCCGACGATGTGGACATTTGCGGTCAGTTGGCGGGCGAGGTCTAATGCGCGGCCGAGCAGGGTGCGCCCGTGCAGTGAGAGAAAGGCCTTGTCGGTGCCCATGCGGGAACTCTTGCCGCCGGCGAGAATGTAGGCGGAAAAGCCGGGCGTCTCCATGGTAGGGATGATACATGCGCGCTGCGAGCAGTTAGCAATTGACGATCTTGTGCACCTCGTCGTTCGCTACTGCGCTGCATCCCTGAACCTTTCTGGAAAGCTTCTACCGATTGAGCCCCATGACCACGCAGGGGCAAAGAAAAGCTTCTCATAGTGGCATCAGCGGATTTTCCGGAGCATAATGGAACGCCTATTTCTTGTCGCGGGGAAGAACCGCTTGGGGCTCGCACTTGTCTCAGCATTTTGTGGAACATTTTGACGTCATCATCATTGGCGCCGGTCTCTCGGGCGTGGGCGCGGGATACCGGTTGCAGACGCGGTGTCCGCGGAAGAGCTATGTCATCCTGGAAGCGCGGGCGACGCTTGGGGGAACCTGGGATTTGTTCCGCTATCCCGGGATCAGGTCGGACTCCGACATGTTCACGCTGGGATATCCATTTCGTCCGTGGAAGGAGGCGAAAGCGATCGCGGACGGGCCATCGATTTTGAGGTACGTGCGCGAGACGGCGCGGGAGTTCGGGATCGATCGTCACATTCGCTTCGGGCAGCGCGTGAGATCCGCTTCGTGGTCGAGTGGAGATCGGCGATGGGTGCTCGAGGTGCAGACCGCGGATGGCGGCGTGCAGCACTACACCTGCAGTTTTCTTTACGGATGCACAGGCTACTACCGCTATGACGCGGGTCATGAGCCGGAGTTTCCGGGTGCCGAGAGATTCCGCGGCCGTCTGGTACATCCGCAGCATTGGCCGGAGGACCTTGACTATGCCGGCAAGAAGGTTGTGGTGATCGGCAGCGGTGCAACCGCGGTGACGCTAGTTCCGGCGATGTCGCAGAAGGCGGCGCACGTGACTATGCTGCAGCGCTCGCCGTCGTACATTTTGAGTTTGCCGAACCACGATCCGATGGCCGAGAGCTTGAGGCGGTGGTTGCCCGAGGGGACGGCGCATCGGGCGGTGCGCTGGAAAAATATCCTGGTGGGGCAAGTGATTTATCAGATGGCGCGACGCGCTCCTGCATACACGCGTGGGCTGCTGCGAAAGCTGGCGGTGCAGAGTTTGCCGCAGGGGTATGACGTCGACACGCATTTCAAGCCGCGGTATGAGGTGTGGGATCAGCGGCTGTGCTTTGTCCCGGATTCGGATCTGTTTGTGTCGATCCGCGACGGCCGGGCTTCGGTGGTGACCGATCAGATTGAGAGTCTCACGGAGCACGGCGTCCGGCTGCAATCGGGCAGCGAGTTGGAGGCCGACATTATTGTGTCGGCTACCGGGCTGAGGATGCTGGCCCTCGGGGGCGTGCAACTGGTCGTGGATGGAGAGGCGGTTCGTCCCGGAGATGCCTTCATCTACAAGGGCACGATGTTGAGCAACGTGCCGAATTTTGCGTTCTGCGTGGGCTACACGAATGCGTCGTGGACGCTGAGGGCGGATCTGGCTTCGACGTACGTGTGCCGGCTGCTGAATCACATGGATCGGCATCGATATGCGACCGTGCGGCCCGTCTGCAATACGGAGGGGATGGAATCGCGTCCTCTGCTGGATCTCAAGTCAGGTTACGTGGCGCGGGCTGCGGCAGATTTGCCCAAACAGGCGAAGCAGAAGCCGTGGTTGATCCGGCAGAATTATATTTTGGACATGCTTACGATGAAGGTGAGCAGGATCGAGGATGGAGTCTTGCAGTTTTCGAGAGCGAGTGCCTTGACACGAGCGGATGTGCGGGAAGGTGCTCGGGCTGCGGGCGATTGAAGGTGGACTGGCTTTAGGCTTTGTGGAAGCTCTTATGGCTAGAGCGCTAAGAACTTCCTACTATGGGGCGCTTCCGGCCTGTTGCAGAGGTCCCTCGCTTCGCTCAGGATGACAGACTGCTATTTGTGGCCAGTCCTTCTTGACTGATCGCGGTTTTCTAGCGATTTAGATGTACTTTTGAGAGTTCTCCCCTCTACTTAATTCGCCGGCTTTACTTCTCCGTATTTTTCCAGCCATTTGAGTTCTTCGCGAACTTTGATTTTGCCGTGCCATGGGTTCTTGGACAAGGAGTGTCCTTCTCCGGGGAAGATTAACAACTTGTTTGGGACGCCCAGGGAATAAAGGGCGTGCTCAAGCAGATAGTCTTCGAGAACGGCCACGCGGATATCGTCTGCTCCAGCCACCATGTGCGTTGGCGTTTTGACCTTGTCGATCTGGAAGATGGCGGCTTCATCGTGATAGCGCTGCTGGGCCTCCCAGGGGCGCCCGCCGAGGAAGTAGGCGTCATCGTACGTAGTATCGTCGTTGCCCCAGTTCCCTACGTGTTCAACCGCGCCAGCGCCTGTCACGGCGGCTTTGAAGCGCGTGGTCTGGGTAATAAGCCAGTTCGTCATGTATCCGCCGTAGCTGTACCCGCCGATGGTGAGGTGGTCGGGATCGGCAATGCCGTCCTTCACCAGAGCGTCGACACCTTCCAGGATGTCTTTGCCAGGGCGAGATACGATGACCGGAACGATCTGCTGCAGGAACTTGTCCCCGTAGCCGGTGGAGCCACGGTAATTGGGCTCGAAGACGAGCCATCCGTTGGTGGCGGCTAGCCCGGCCCACTGGTACCAGTCGGCTTCGAAGTGGTTGCCGTCGGCATCGGCGGGGCCTCCGTGAATGAGCGTGAACATGGGCAGGTGCTTGGCTTCGAACTTGCCGGGAGGATAAATCAGCATGCCTTCGATAGTGGTGCCATCGTCCGCTTTCCACTTGTAAGGCTTGCCTTGAGGTAGATCGCGCTCGGCGAGTAGCTTATTCAGGGTGGTCATGGGGCGGGCGCTGGCAGGTTGGTCGCTACTATCCTGTACGTACACTTCTGCCGGTTGGCTCAGTGAAGAGCAAACGAAGGCGAAACGCTGCGTCCTTGGGGAAGTGGAAATCTCCTCACAGGTTCCCTTCCACTCGTTGATGGATCGGAGCGGGGAGCTTGGTTTGTCGGTGGAATACAGGTGAACTTCCGTGCCAAGGCGGGCCGCAACTAGGACCGCGCCGCCGTAGGGAGCGTAGCTGACGATCTGTCCTTCGAAGTCTTTGGCCCACTGCTCGACTTTGCCATCGTCGATGTTGATCCAGTAGAGATGCGGCTGCAGATCACGGTAAGGACCGAGAGGATCTCCGACTCCGATGCTGAAGAAGATGTGACTCGAGTCTGGAGACCAGTGGGGCTGCACTTCTTCGGCTTCGTTGCGGGTTAGGCGTTTGGGCTCCGCTAACGTTTGGGAAGGCCTGGAAGGTTGCGAGACATCGAGGAGATACAGTTCAACGTCGGAGTACTTTTCCTGGCGCTGGTTGATGGCGTTGCTGAGGAAGGCGAGTTTCTTGCCATCGGGCGAGGCCAGCAGGTGATCGACTCGCAGTGGCGTTTTAGCGATGTCGATAGAGCCGGGAGTAAGATCGGCCTCTTTTTCGTCATCCTTCTTTGAGCTTTCGATTTTGGCGGGAGCGGTCTCGTGGTGCGCAATGGCGGCAGGAACGTCGAGGGCGAAGATTGTGTCGCCACGCTCGGCGCTGCGGTATTGGAGGACGTCCTTCCATTCTTTCTTGTAGTCGTCTTTCTGTGACTTGGTCCAGGGCTGGCGAGTAGCGAAGTAGATAGTTTTGGAGTCTGGGGACCAGGCGAAGGCGTGGACGTCTTCGGCGCCCTGCGTGATCGGGAAAGCCTCGCCGCCATTGGGAGAGATCAGGTAAACGCGGCTGGTGCCTTCGTCTTTCTTGCTGGAGTCCTCGTCGTCGGCATCGTCATCTTTTTCCGCGGATGTTTTGCGTTCCGAGATGAAGGCTATCCAACGGCCGTCAGGGGACCACTTGGGTTCGGAGTCGTGGCCCGACTGCGTGAGTTGGATAAGCGACCGGTTTTCGTCGCGATAGAGCCAGAGGTCCTGGCGGAAGATCTTCTGGTCCCAATCAGCGCGCTCAGTCACGATCACGACGGAGTTGCCGTCGGGAGACAGCTCGACCGATGGGAAAGAAACGGAGTTGAAGAAGTCGTCGAGGGTGAGCTTCGGCTTGGAGTTTGTTTGTGCTGGACTTCCTACGGCGAACGAGATCACTAGGAGAAATGCAACAACAATCTTGGGGATTGGCATAGGTTCCCGGTGGGAAGAAAACTTATATACCGAAACCAGCGGTAGTGGCAAGGTCAGGCTGCTCACGATATGAGCCTCTGGGGTGCACAGGAAAAGACAAATGTTTTGTGGTTTCTTTCCTCTGACGCTTACGGAGTGGGTTCCGCGTTCTTCAGCCCTTCGTCCATGGTTTGCTGGGCGGGTGGATTGGTTTGGAGGAGTCGCCAGCCATCATCGTATCGGCGAAATCCAACGGTGGACTTGTAGTGAACGTCGGCGGAGTAGAGGGCCGCACCAATTTCATTGAGCGGGACCCATTTCCAGGTGAAATCCACGTCGGCGAGGTTGTCGTGGCTGCTGATACCAGTTACGGCGATGAACTCGCGGCGCGCCGCGGGAATCGTCAGCGATGGTTTGTTGGCATCGTCGGCGGAGAGAATTGTGCGAACGGAGTCGACTCCCGACGGTGTGAGGTTTACGTCCCAACAAGGAGGAGGTGATAGTCCAGCGCGGCAGGGGACGGTGGATGCCGAAATCCAGCCGCGGTGTTGGAGGACCAGGTACTCGGGGGACACATAGTTCTGGTTGGTGATGACCCCAGTTTGCAGCGTGTAATTCTGAATGGTCTTGAAGGAATCAGAAGCGGCGATGAGATCGGCGGCCAAGCGGCGCGACAGGAAGTCGCGGGGCGAACAGGCCAGAAGAAACAAGGTCCCGGTGATCGCGAAAAACAATCTGTTCCGCATGAATTTGAACCTGTTGCTCCCCACCCTGTTGCAGAAGGGGGACAAGGGTAGGGCAACCGCAGTGTGTTCCCGAACTCCTCAATTTGTTCAGGAGTTCAACGACTTGTGATTGTAAATAAAGGAGGGCGTTTGTGCGGACGGAATGGGCGGTCGGTGATCTGGCCCGCGAAACAGGAACTCCAGCGGCCGGGAATCCGGCAGGAACAGCCTGGGCAGCAGCCTTCGGCTGTGAGGCGGTAGTCTTCGATGAAGTATCCGTAGCGAACAATCAGAGTCTCGTTACATTGCGGGCATCTCGTATTTTCGAGATTGCCGACTTCGCCGGGGAGATTGCCGGCATAGATGAAGCGTAGGCCGGCATTGCGACCGATCGCGGCGGCTTGCAGCAGGTCTTCGGCGGTTGTGTCCCGCGGGTCGGTCATCTTGTAGTCGGAATGGAAGGCGGTTACGTGCCAGGGAATGTCGGGAGAGACACTGGCGATGAATTCGGTGAGGCGTCGAAGCTCGTCGGCAGAATCGTTGAAGCCGGGAATTAGGAGCGTGACGATCTCGAGCCACAATCCCATGGCGTGTACGCGGCGAACCGTGTCGAGGATCGGCCCGATGCGGCCGCCGAGTTCGTGATAGTGGCGGTCGTCGAAGCTCTTGAGGTCGATCTTATAGAGATCAAGCCAGGGGCGCAGGTATTCCAGAACCTGGGGCGTACCGTTGCCGTTGGAGACGAATCCGGTGAGCAGGCCAGCGGCCTTGGCTTCTTTGCAGATAGCCACGGCCCACTCGCTGGTGATCAGCGGCTCGTTGTAGGTGCTGACTAGCACCTTCGCGCCTTGATCGAGCGCATCGCGCACTAACATTTCGGGCGAAGCGGAGAGCGGAGGAGAAACAGCATTGGGATCTCGGAGGGCTTGGGATGTTACCCAGTTCTGGCAATAGCTGCAGTGCAGATCGCATCCCAGCATGCCGAAGCTGTATGCGAGCGCGCCAGGATAGGCATGAAAGAAAGGTTTCTTCTCAATGGGATCGCACTGCATGCCGGCGGTGTATCCCCAGGGCGCGTAGAGTTTGCCGCCACGATTGAACCGGACCTTGCACACTCCGGCCTGACCTTCGGGGATCGGGCAGCAGTGACCGCAGGAACAACAGCGCACACGGTTGTTGCCGAGATCCTCCACGAGTGAAGCCTCGGCTTCGCGGACTTGCTGTTCGAGGATGGTGCGGAGGGTGGGCACTGCTGAATTCTCATTTTAAATCAGAGGCTGCAGCCTTGGGGCATGGGACCAACCTTCAGCCGTAAGTGGCAGGTGGCCACTACCCTTAGTGACCTGCCGAGGGTTTTTTATTGGGGTCGTGTTGTTGCAGCCATTGCTGGGCCTGACGCTCGATCGCACTGGCCTGATCACGGGTGAGTTGGCTGCGCAGAACCGGTGCCAGCGTTCTTGAGAGGGACACGGCTGGATCGACGGTGGCGCCGCCGTGAGCTGATGCGACCATCGTCCAGAGATACGCTTTGTTCAGATCCTTGGAAACGCCGCGGCCATCCCAGAAAAGAAATCCCAACTTGGATTGAGCGGCAATGCTGCCATGCTCGGCTGCGGTGGTAAACCAACGGGCTGCTTCCGATAAATCCTGATGGACTCCATCTTTTGCATTGCCCCGGGAGTAGCGCAAGCCGAGCTGATTCTCGGCGGCGGGGTCGCCCTTCGATGCAAGTTTACGGAGCTCATCCACAGGCAACAACTCGATCGAAGGGGCGATTGGAGCAGGTACGGCGGATTCAGGCTTGGGAGGTTGCGATGAGGCGAGAACGGTAGGCAGAGCGCTGCGCCCGTTCTGCTCGAACTTCGCTTGCAGCATGGGAGCCGACAGGTATCCGAGCGCTCCGGCGATGGTCGCCAGCAGACACACGAGAAGGATCAGGTGTGAACGCGGAAGGCTGATGCCTGAGTTTTTTTCTTCCGGGCGCTGGTTCTTTTTCTCGGGTTCGGGCTCAGAGGCGAACAGGACGCTGCCGGAGTTGGGACTGAAACTCGTTTCAGGCTTGCGTTCGGGGGCGGGTGAATTCTGGGTGCGGTCGGCGCGATTTACGGCCGCGAGGACGGTTTCAGCCAGGCGTTGCAGGATCCGGCTGTTGACCTCGGAAAACGCGTTGGGACGGGGAGAGAACGCTTCCAGCAGGCCGACTGATTTTTCTCCCATCCGAATGGGAACCGCAAGAATGGAGCGAATTCCCAAGGCGCGACAGCTTTCGCGGTCGACACGGGCGTCGAGTTCGGAGTCGTCACAGCGCAGGAGGCGGCCGCTGCGAACGCATTCGCCGGAAAATCCCGAGCCGACGTGAAGCCGAGTGCCCACCGGGGGCGCGTCATCACCAGAACTGGCGACGCAATCCATCACATCTGGCTCCGAGGTGCTGAGTGCGATCGCGGCGCCGGATGCCCGCACTAGCGCCTGTGCGCGGGTAGCGATTAGATTCAGTGCCTGAGAGAGGTTAGGGCCAAAACCTTCCACCTGGCGCTGCAGAGCAGTAACGGCAGCAAGCGCATCGGTGTAGCTGGGATGCGGAGGAGGCTGGCTGGCGATGGATCGCGCCAGCACGCTCTCGTCGGCATTGGCGACTCCAGCCATGGCATTAAGGAAGAGCCACTCGCGGAGGCGGAACAACGACGAGGGAGGCAATTCGGAGAAATGCAAGCCGGAAAGCCCGGCAGGGTTGGACCAAATTACTTTGCCGGAGATGAAGATGTGCTCCGGGCAGTCGGCAAGGTCGAGGCAGAGTTGGATCTCGCGATCGAGGGAAAGCGGCGCCGGAGTCTGAATGGCAACGCCTTCTTCACTGATATCAACAATTTCGTAAAGATCGACGGTCGTCGATTTGGAATCGGACGGGAAACTGGCGTACGCGGGGGTTTGAATTTTGTGACGAACCCGCCGACGACGATTCGATTTAGCAGACCGAATATCCGATGTCAGTGCAGCCATGGGGGAACAGGGCCCAATTGTTTTGCGACACCATATTAGCGCGGGAATCTGGAAATGTAAGCAGAAAGTGGAGAACAACGACAGGAACTGTGGAAATTAGAGGTACATGGGTCGGGGACCGGGAACGATCACAGAC